>ERZ1106983.2723-NODE-2723-length-11027-cov-2.897375_pt1 | contig 11027 bp, 7 predicted proteins | sample MGYA00403693_ERZ1106983 | MGnify/ENA primary metagenome ERZ1106983 (study PRJEB35170, sample SAMEA104062420) | human gut metagenome | biome: human gut; feature: human-associated habitat; material: faeces | place: Denmark | collected 2012-07-13 ...
AGGGCCCGAAGCCCGGCATGGGGCATGGCCCGCAGATGAAGGATGGAAAGGGATGCGCCTGCAAGGAAGGCAGGAAATGTGACAAGCCCCGTCCCGCAAAGGGCAGGAAGTGAGGTTAGGTCATCGAACGGCTTGTCACAGCCGGGGTGTCGGTTGGTCGACTGGCACCCCTTTTTTGTCGATTCACCCGCGGCAGAGGGGAAGTCTGCCATAAAAAAGTTATCTTCGCAAGCGCAAAAAATAAACGTATCTATATAATCTGAAGATGAAACGACTGCTACTCTCAACCTTATTTACGCTTTTCGCCGTCGCCGCCTTTGCCCAGAAGGGGACGGTCACGGGTACGGTGGTCGATGCCGAGACCGGCGAAACGGTCGCGGGTGCCGTGCTGGAATTTTCCCCGGCAGGCGCCCCCGACAAGAAACAGTACTCCACTTCGGGCTTCAAGGGCGCCGTGTCGATCCCTTCGCTCGCATACGGCGAATATAAACTCGTAGTCTCTTTCCTGGGCTACAACAACGCGGAAACCACCTTCAAGGTCTCGGCCGCCAAACAGGACATCGGCAAGATCGAACTCCGTCCGGGCGTGCAGATCGAAACCGTCGTCAAGGAGGCCAAGGCGCTCCGCACCTCCCAGAAGGGCGATACGGTAAGCTATAACGCCGGAGCGTTCAAGGTTACCGACGATGCCGACGTCGAAGGCCTGTTGAAGAAGATGCCGGGCATCACCGTGAGCGACGGTACGGTCGAGGCACAGGGCGAGTCGGTCAAGAAGATTTTCGTCGACGGCAAGGAATTCTTCGGCGAGGACGTGACGACGGCCATCAAGTCGCTGCCGGCACAGGCCGTCGACCGCATCGAGGTCTACAACAAACTGAGCGACGCCGCCGAATTCTCGGGCATGGACGACGGCGAGGGTTATAAGGCGCTCAACATCGTCACCCATGCCAACATGCGGCAGGGACAGTTCGGTAAACTGTATGCCGGTTACGGTTACGATGCCGATACCAAGACCGAGGCCAGGAACAAATATGTCATAGGCGGTAATGCCAATATCTTCAGCGGCGACAGCCGCGTGTCGGTCATCGGCCTGTTCAATAATATCAACCAGCAGAATTTCTCGTTCGAGGACATTCTGGGTGTCTCGGGCGGCGGTGGCGGACGTCGCGGCGGCATGGGCAATTACATGGTGCGCCCGCAGAGCGGCGTGGCGTCGGTGAACGCCATCGGCGTCAACTACTCCGACACATGGGGCAAACGCGACCAGGTGTCGTTCCAGGGCAGCTATTTCTTCAACAACACCAATACCGAGAACCGTTCGACGGTGGAGAAATGGTACGAGGCCCCGATGATCCCCGATACGCTGTCGACCAACGGCTATTCCGACACGAAGGGCTACAACCACCGGTTCAACGCCCGTCTGGAGTGGAAGATTTCGGAGAATCAGAACCTGATGATCCGTCCGCGTTTCAGCTACCAGTCCAACGATCCCCTGAGCACGACGCAGGGCTGGCAGTTCGGCCAGAGCGGTTACAGCCGTACCGAGAATTTCAACGACGGCCTGCGTCACGGTTATAACCTGCGCACGAGCGCCGTCTACCGTGCCAAGCTCGGGAAGGACGGCCGTACGATCACCCTCGACGGCAATGTGAATTATTCGGACAATACCAACAACTCGAATTCCTTCTCGAACGTCCTGCCGATTTCGTCCGTCCGCCCCGACGGAGCCGACGGCCCGTGGGGCTGGGACACGACGGGCTATACCCGTCTGCGTTACCTGCGCAACCTCGCCCCCTCGAACAGCTACGGCCTGCGCGGGCAGTTCACCTATACGGAACCCGTGGCCAAATATGCCCAGGTGAGCGTGCAGTACCGTATCCGCTATGATTATCAGGAGCGCGACAAGAGGTCGTTCATAACCGGGCCGGACTATTCGGTCGCAGGGCTTCTCCCCGACGGGGCGCTTTCCAACTCTTACAAGAGCGGTTACCTGACGCAGAGCGCCGGCCCCGGCTTCCGTTATTCGAAGGAGCGCAACACGTTCGTGGCGAACGTCTATTACCAGCATGCCACGCTCGACGGGCAGATCGTACGCGACGCCGCCGACAAGATCAAGCATTCGTATAACGACGTGACCTATTTCATGATGGGGCAGCTGAACATCAACCGCGAGAATTCGCTGCGCCTGTTCGTCTCGTCCTATACCGACAACCCCTCGATCACCGACCTCCAGAACGTGGCCGACGTGTCGGACGCGCAGAACATCACCAAGGGTAACCCCAACCTGAACCCGTCGTACAGCCACCGGGTCAATTTCCACTATACGAACTCCAACGTGGAGAAGGGACGGACGTTCATGTGGATGTTCTCGATGCAAAATACGTCGGATTACAACGCCAACCACCTGGTGTCGAACCCCGGTACGATCACCCTCGGCGGCGAGCAGTACACCCCCAACTACTACTCCACTCCCGTCAACCTCGACGGTTACTGGAACCTGCGCACGCACCTGAGCTACGGGTTCCCCATCGGGTTCCTGAAGAGTAACTTCAACGTGATGGCGGGCGTCAATTTCACCAAGACCCCGAGCATGCTGGGCGGTGTGGTCGACAGCGACGGGTTCATCACGGGCGGCGAGCGCAACGACACCAAGAATATCGGCTACGACTTCCGCACGGTACTGGGCAGCAACATTTCGGAGAACGTGGACTTCACCCTTTCGTGGGCCGGTACCTATAATGAGGCGACCAACTCGCTGGGCGAATCGGGTTCCAAGAACCGTTATTTCAACCATACGGCGCAGGGCAACATGAAGTTCGTCTTCCCGCTGGGCTTTACCTTCACGGGCAGCGTGGCCTATACGCAGTACATCGGTTTTACGAACGATTACGACGATTCCTACCTGCTGTGCAACGCCTGGATCGGCAAAAAGGTCTTCAAGAACAAGCGCGGCGAGATCATGGTCGGCGTGAACGACATCTTCAACCAGAACAAGGCCTTCGCCCGTTCGACGGGCTCGGGGTGGACGCAGAATTCGACCAACAGCGTGATCGGCCGCTACTATATGGTGCAGTTCACCTACAACCTGCGCCGGTTCGGCAAGAAGGGGTCGAAAAACATCTCCGATTACGACGGGGCCGTGCAGGATCGCGCCGCATGGGGCCCGGCGGCCCGGGCGGCCCTCCTCCGGGAATGTTCCACGGGCCGAGGTAGCGCGGCGGCCGGGTTCGGCTCCGGACATGAATAAGACACCAGGCATTTGCCCGGTGTCTTTTTTTTGGGGGGGGCTTAGCTTTTGCCGGAGTGCCTATCCTGTTCCGTGTCGTCGCCCTGCCGTTGCTGCCGGCGCCGGCTGTTTGCCGGGGTGTGCGGGGCTATTTCCCCGCTTCGTCCCGGACGCGGAGCACGAATTCGAGGGGATGCTGGGTGAGCGCGGCGGTCTCCTCTGCCGTGTGTCCCTCGGCAAGGCAGCGCCTTATGACGACCTCCATCGCCTCGCCTACTTCGATGATATGGCCGTCGGGATCGTAGAAACGTACGGTGCACTGCTGCCAGCCGTATTTGTGGGGCGGGTGGAGCAGTTCGACGGGGTCGGGCCACTCCCCGAGCCGCTGCATGAATGCGTCGAGGTCGTCCGTTTCGAAATAGAGCTCCATGTTGTTCGGGCGGCTGCGCACGGAATCTTCCGCGAGGCCCGTAAGCCACGCGAATTTCTCCTGTATGGCGAAGCCGCCGCTGAACGTGACGTTCTCCCCGAAATCCAATACGACCCGCTGGTCGAACAGCCCGCAGTAGAACCGTTTCGAGCGGCCGACATCGCTGACGGCGATCAGCGGCATCTGATATTTGACATACATTATCTGTTCTGGTTTTTGACGGGCGTATCCTTGGCTGCGCGGGCGATCACCTGGTGAATGCCGATGCAGGCCAGCCCGCCGTAGATGAGTGTAAGGATGCAGAGCATCCGGATTTCGGGCAGCACCTCGCTGAGCGATGCGCCCATGCTCTGGATGCGGATGAAGCCGTCGACACCGTGGCTGCTGGGGAACAGCTGCCCGAAGTTGAACAGCCAGTCGGGAATGCCCTCGCGGGGGTACGACACGCCGCTGAGCATCAGCAGCGGTATCGACGTCCACAACAACAGCAGCAGCGAATTTTCGCGGTAGCGGAACAGCGTCGAGATGGCGATGCCGAGGAAGATGCAGGCGGCCAGGTATGCCAGCATGAAGACCACGACGGTGCTCGTGGCGCCGTTCATCGGGTAATGGAACAGCCGGTAGTGCAAGCCCAGGATATAGAAGGTCGTCACGCCGTAGATCAGCCCGTAGACGGTGGCCTTGCCCAGAACGATGGGCAGCGTGGACATGCGTTTGCGGTCGGGCGGGCAGAGTTTGCGGTAGAGCCCGAATTCGCGCCACGTGCCTCCGATCATGCCGATGCCGATGAGCAGCGTCTGCTGGATGATGACCATGATGATCGCCGGCATGACGAAGGTGCCGTATCCCAGGTAGGGGTTGAACAGGTTGTGCGACTGGTAGATTACGGGTTGCGTCGTGGCCTTTGCCTGCGGGATGTCCGCCCCCTTGGCGATCAGGCGCTGGAATTCCACCATTGCGCCCGTGCTGCCGATCGAGGTCACCAGTTCCTGGAAAGCCTGGCGGTACATCAGGAAGTAGCTGGCATCGACGTAGATCGCCACGTTGGCCTGCGAGCCCCCGAGCAGTTTCTCCTCGTAGTCCGACGGGATATAGACCACGCCGTATATCTTGCGGCTGAAGAAGAGCTCCTTGGCCTCCTCCATGTTCGTCGGGTTGTAGGCCACGTACGTATTCGGCCCGGCGTTGAACGTCGCTGCGAGGCTGCGGCTGGTCGGTGTGCGGCACTCGTCCACCACGCCGATCGGCACGTTGCGCAACACCTGTGCGCCGTAGGCCATCGAGTAAACCGTGGCGTAGATGATCAGCGCGAGTACCAGGATGAGGACGACGCCTGCGTCGGTGAATATCGAGCGGAATTCATTGCGCATGACCGACAGCATCTGCTGCCGGTAGGATGTGATCTGATGTATGAACCTGCCCATGTTATAACCTCCCCCAGTATTTTTCCTCCGTGCAGATCGTCCGCAGGCGCGGCAGGCACAGGAGCGGTAAGACGATGAAAAGCGACATATAGCCCATGTCGGGCAGCGAACAGGCGACCGGGGCGCCCCGCAGCATTTGGTCGACGAAGATGTCGGTGTAGTAGGTGAACGGGAACAGCTTGCTCAGGTACCGCATGGCGGGCCACATGGCCATGACCGGGAACGTGAGGCCCGAGAAGGTGAAGGCCAGTACCGAGTACCCGCCGCCGATCGAGAGCGACAGGCGCAGGTTCGAGAGCAGCGACACGATGAACACCGCGATGGCCTGGTAACTCAGGATGAAGAGCAGCGTGCCGAGGAGTATGACCGTCAGGCTGCCGTTGAGCGGCACGCCCACGACCTTGAAGATGATGAGCAGCATCACCAGCGACATGAGGAACATGATGACCGTCACGGGCAGTATTTTCCCCGTGAGGGCCGCCCCTACCGAACCGTTCGCCGTGTCGATCCACTCGCGCGCGGTGGCGTGCTTGAGTTCGGTGCCGATGGTGAAGACGGTCACCATGACCACGAAGATGAGCAGCATCATGGGCATGAAGCTCGGCGAGAGGTAATAGCCGTAATTGATATAGGGATTGAACAATACGTGCCGGCTGAACCGCACGGGCATCAGTTGCGCCATGGCCTGCTTCTCGCTGAGCCCCTGTTTGGTGAGCAGTTGTAGCTGGATGCCGGCCGTGAAGGTCGTCACGGCGGTCTGGATGTCTTTCGACAGCAGTCCGTTGACCGTGATGTTCGTCCCCGAAACGTAATTCTCGATGTGCGTCTGGCTGTTGCTCAGGATATTCTTCTCGAAGAACGACGGGATCTGCACGATGGCCATGACCTTCCCTTCGCGCATCAGCCGCTCGCCTTCGTCCATGTCCTGGATTTCGTAGGCGACCAGGGCCGTCGGGGTCGCGTCGATCATCTGCGTGACCTTGCGCGAGAGCGACGTGTGGTCATCGTCCAGCACGGCGATCGGGATGTCGCGGGCCACGCCCTTGTTGAACAGCAGCGCGAAGAATGCGAACGACACCACGGGCAGCACGAGCATCAGCACGAAATACATCGGCTGGTGCGTCAGCCGCACAAGCTCGCGCCGCAGGACGGCGTAGGTATTATGCAGGAATCCCGGCATCGTCCCCTCCTATTTCCGGATTTCGTCCCAGTCCACGATTACGCTCATGCCTGGGCGCATGTTCTCGACATGCGACACCGGCCGGGCCTTGATGGCGAAGGTGCGGATGTCGAACCCTCCCTGCGTGCGCGTCGCCGCCCATGTCGCGAAGTCGGCCTGTGCGGAGATGTAGGTCACCTCGAACTCGACGTCGTAGTCCAGTGCCGGGACATAGCCGCTCATGCGGGTGCCGACGCCGATCCCCGGAAGCAGGGTCTCCTTGATGTTGAAGGTCACCCACAGGTCGGTCAGGTCGAGGATGGCCACCACGGGATAGCCGCTGCCCACCAGTTCGCCCTGTTCGGCGATGATGGTCGAAACCTCGCCCGTCACGGGCGCATAGACCATCGCGTCGCCGATGTAGGATTCGACCTCGCTCACGGCTCCTTCGGCCTGGCGGACACGTGCCGCAGCGGCCTCCTTGTCCTCCTTGCGGGCTCCGTCCGACGCCAGGTCGTACTGCGCCTTGGCGGCCAGCGCCGTGGCTTCCATCGCCTTGTAGTTGGCCGACGCCTCGTCCAGCTTCTGCTCGGGGACTACCCCCTGGTCGTAGAGGTTCTTCACGCGGTCGTAGGTCTTGCGCGCCAGTTCCAGCCCGGCCTGCGCCTTCTCCCACATGTTCAGGGCGGCTTCGATCTGCTGGATGCGGGCGCCGGCTATGGCGGCCTGATCCAACGCCGCGGCCGCGCTCTTGACCGCTTCGGCCTGCTGGAGCTTGGCTTCCAGTTCGGGCGTCGAGAGCGTGTAGAGCAGCTGCCCCTTCTCCACGCGGTCGCCCTGACTGACCTTCATGTCGTCGATGCGCCCCGGGACTTTCGACGAGGCTTTGTAGGTCGTGCACTCCACCGTGCCCTGTATCAGCATCGGGGTCGTTTTCCGGAGGTACCAACTGATCAGGACGACCGAGACGATGATGACCACAGCGGCCGCGATGATTCCGATAATGTTGCTTCGCTTCATAGGATTCTATATTTTTTTACTTTTTATCGAACAGGATCGGCCGGGCGTCGGCGCGGCGGGCGTAAGCCGAAAATTCGTCGCTGATTCCCGCGGCTTCGAGCAGTTGCGCCAGCAGCAGGTCGAAGTTGTAGGCCGCCTGGAGGCGTTCGGTGCGTACGCCCGCGAGGTTCAGCTCGGCGTCGATCAGGTCGGTCGACGAGCTCATGCCTTCGAGGAAGGCGGCGTTCTTCATGCGGAGGTACTCCTCGGCGAAGTTCAGCGACGCGTCGATCGAGGTCATCTGGTTGCGGTAGTTCATCATCTGGTTGTAGAGTTTCTCCACCAGAACCGAGATGTCCTTGCCGGCCTTGTTCTGCAAGGCGCCGACCCGGCGTACGGTCTGCTTGGCCGCCGAATATTTATACTCGCGGTTCAGGCCGTCGAAGATCTTGATGTTGACCCCCACGCCCACCGCCCAGCGGGGCACGAGCCCTGCGACCTGGTAGTTGTAGAACGAACCGCCGCCGATGGCAGCCACCTGCGGCAGGAAGTCGGCGCGCTGGGCGCGCACGCCCTCTTCGGCCAGCTGGCGCTTGAGCGAGACCTGGTTGAGCAGCGGGTTGCGGTCTTGCGCCAGATCCTGGTAATAGGCCACGTCCTCGACCCGGTCGACGATGAACATCGACGTCACGGGTTGCCACGCGTTGTCCTGCCCCAGCGTGCTGTTCAGAGCGCTGGCGATGGTTTGAGCCTGCAATTCGGCATTGGCCAGCTCGCGCTCGGCCTCCGCCATCTTGAATTCGACGTAGAGGCGTTCGCTCTGGGCGATCATGCCGTTCTTTTCGAGCGCGACGGCATCTTCGAGGTGGCGGCGTACGCCGTCGACCACCTGCCGGCGCACCTCGACGACCTGCATGGCGAGTGCCAGCCCGAAGTAGCGCTCCACGAGCTCCGAAATCAGCGCGTTGCGGGTCTGGTTGCCCTGCTCCTCCGCCGTGCGTTCGTTGATCCTGGCGGCGCGGTTGGCGGCGTTGATCTTGCCGCCCAGCCAGATGGGCACCGAGACCTGCCCGCCCACGAACCCGAGGCTCTGATCCTGCACCTTGAGGAACCAGTCGGCGTTCATCAGCGGATTGAGCAGCCCGTTGATCGACGGGATCATTTCGGGCGGTATGAGCCCGCTGCCGAGTATCTGCCCGGCGAGCTCTTTGGCCGGGCCTTTCATCTCGTTGAAATCGAATCCTATATCCTTGGACATATAGGCGTATGCGCCCATGACGCTGATCTTGGGCATACGCAGGCCGATGGCCGCACGGCGTTCCTGGGTGGCGGCCTTCTCCTCGAACTCGGCTGCTTTCATCGCGGGGTTTTCCGTGAGCGCCACGGCGATCGCCTCGTCGAGCGAGAGCGTACGCTTGGCCTCCTGCGCAGGCAGCCGGACGATGGTCGTAAGTGCCGCCGCCGCAAGGAGGGTTCTGACTGCTATTTTCATATTAATCAATGCGTTTATGGGGCAAATATATAAGTTATCCCGATATGTTGCGCGATTTTCCGGAAAAAGAGGCCAATTTTAGGCCCTTATGGACACAATTTACGCCCGATTCATCGCTTCAGGTGCGCGTTGGCTTCCCATACGCCCCCGGCCAGCGCCGGGTATGCCCTGACGTCGACGCCCGCTTCGCGCAGGGTCAGCGCTCCGCGGCAGCATACGAAACAGTCGGGCTCGTAGAGTGCGAAGGCCGCCCGGGCGAAACCATGCCTGATAATGAGCTGTGTGCAGCTTTCGGGCTCGCTCGCCCGACGCGAGCACGGCTCCATCGAGGAGTACATCGCGGCGCCGCGGAGCTCGGCTCCTGCCGCCAGCGCCTTGGCGATGGCCTCCTGCTCGGCGTGGTGCGTTGCGGAAGTTTCGTGCGTGTAACCTGCAAATATCCGGCCGTCGGCCGTGGCTACGACCGCACCGACGCAGTAGGACGTCGGGCCGGGGGTACATTTGCGGCCTTCGTCGACCGCCATCCGCAGGTGGCGCAGGTCTTCTTCCGTCGTGTCGGGATGCAGCGTGTAGGTCGTCACCTCCATGCCGTCGACCTCCTCGCAGGTGTGCGGGACGCTCTGGGGCGGCGCTGCGCCGAACCTTGCCCCGCCCCGGCGACCGAGCCGCAGCCGCGGGTTGACGGCCAGCCGCAGTGTGTCGGCCATCCCTTCGTCGAGGAACATGCGCAACACCCCCGCCCCGCCCTCGACCATCAGGTGTTCGATGCCGCGCTTTTCGAGTTCGGTGACGATGTATTTGGCGGTAATTGCTTCGCTGGTTGAGATGACTGTCGCAATATTTTGCAAACCAGTTATTTCTCCCGGCGAAAACACATAGCGGTCGGCATCGCCAGCGGTGAAGAACCGCAGGCGGGGTGAAAGGCCGCCCGACCGGGTGAGTGTGACCTTGGCGATGTCGGGCTTCAGCCCGGCCTGCACGCGCCGTGCGCGTGCCACCTGGTCGCGGACGAGCAGCGACGGGTCGTCGCGCCGCAGGGTCTCGGCGCCGGCGAGGATCGCATCGTGGGCCGCCCGCAGGCGGTACACCTCCTCCCAGTCGCCCGGGGTCGAGATAATCAGCCGCCGGGGGCTGTCGTCGTCCATGTAGCCGTCGGCCGTGACCGCGGCGGAGAGGGTTACTCGCATCTTCGCAGGGTTATCAGGGTGATTTCGGGATAGGCTCCCAGGCGCATCGGGAAAACCACGTATCCCGTGCCGTCGTTGATATAGAGCGTACGCCCGCCTACGTCGTAGCGTCCGCTCCAGCGCGTGTAGAGCAGTTGCGCCGGGGAAAATGCCCGGCCGAAGAGGCGCAGTTTCATCTGCATGCTGTGTACGTGCCCGGCGAGCGTCAGGTCGCCGTAGCCCGCGTCGGCGATCTGCCCCCAAAGCTGCGGGATATGCACCGCGGTGATGTTGTAGAGCGAATCGGGGACGCCGCGGTAGGCCCCGCTCAGGTCGGCGGGCGGCAGGTCGGGGTCGTGGCGCATGTGCCGCAGCGCGGGGTCGAACGAAAGCCCCGTGAGCGAGATGCTGTCGCCGCCCCGGCGCAGGTAAACCGTGGTGTCCTCCAGTACGTTCCACCCCATTGCCCGCTGGCGGGCGATCACTTCTGCAAGGCTCGCCGCCGGGCTTTGCGCAACGGTGTCCTTGATATAGAGCCCGGCATCGTGGTTCCCCGTGACCGAAACGACGCCGTACGGGGCACGCAGGCCTCCCAGCAGTTGCCGGGCGCGGGCGTCGAGCTCCGAACTGCGGATGTTCACCAGGTCGCCGCAGAAGACGATCAGGTCGGGGCGAAGGCTGTTGACGCTGTCCACCAGGCGCCGCAGCTCCGCTTCGGGACGCACGACGGTGCCCAGGTGCGTGTCGGTGATCTGGGCGATGCGGAACCCGTCCAGCCCGGCCGGGAGGCGTTCGGAGCAAACCTCCGTGCGGTTTACGCGGATCGTAGTACGCCCGGCCGTAGCGCCCCAGACGAAAAGTGCCGCCACACCTGCCCCTGCTGCGATACCGACCCGCGGCAGGCCGATCCAGCGGAAAAAATAGCAGGCCATGCGTGGCAGGACGGTCACCATCCAGGCCCAGAACGCCCACATGGCGAATGTCATGAACGCCGTGGTGTTGTCGTGTGCAACAACCCCGGCGACGGCGATCACCGCCGGCAGGGCATCGGTCGCGGCCGCCGCGACGATGAATACACGGAAGCACATTAAAAATGGCAAGCAGGAAATCTATTGACGAAAGAACAGATGC
>ERZ1106983.2724-NODE-2724-length-11025-cov-2.875479_pt1 | contig 11025 bp, 8 predicted proteins | sample MGYA00403693_ERZ1106983 | MGnify/ENA primary metagenome ERZ1106983 (study PRJEB35170, sample SAMEA104062420) | human gut metagenome | biome: human gut; feature: human-associated habitat; material: faeces | place: Denmark | collected 2012-07-13 ...
TGCAGGGGGCGGTCTCGCCCTCCGGCAGCAGGATCTTCAGCAGGGTGCCGTCCTCTTCGCACTCCACGTCGTTGGTCAGCTTATCCGTCGCTACGGAGAACAGGATGTCCCCCTTCTTGACAGCGTCGCCCTCTTTATATTTCCACTCTTCAATGGTGCCCTCGGTCATCGTCAGGCCGAGCTTGGGCATCAATACTTCAGTTGCCATACTTGAAAATCTCCTTTTCAACAGGCATTAAAACATGCCCTTGATGCCCTTTACCAGGTCCTCCGGAACCACTTTCACCATCTTCTCCAGGGTGGGAGCGAAGGGGATCGGGCAGAAGGGAGCGCCGTACCGCAGGATGGGGGCATCCAGATACTCCATGGCCTCCTCCGCGACGGTGGCGGAGATCTCCGCGCCGAAGCCGCCCTGCTTGACAGCCTCGTGGACGATGCAGAGGCGGTGGGTCTTCTTCACACTGTTCAGCACGGTCTCCTTATCCCAGGGAGACAGGGTGATCAGGTCGATGACTTCGGCCTCAATGCCCTCCTTGGCCAGCAGGTCCGCAGCGCCGCGGGCATTCTTCATGCCGATGGAGTAGGACACGATGGTCACATCCTTACCCTCACGCTCCACGCGGGCCTTGCCCAGGGTGTAAGGCTCCTCCTCGCCGATCTCGGGCACTTCGCCTTTCTCCTTGTACAGGATCTTGTTCTCGAAGTACAGCACGGGGTCGTCGCACTCGATGGCGGCCTTCAGCACCATCTTGGCGTCATAGGGATTGGAGGGCGCCACAACCTTGATGCCGGGGATGTGGGCGAACCAGGACTCCACGCACTGGGAATGCTGTGCAGCGCCGCCGCCGGCAGAACCGTCGGGCGCACGCAGGACCAGGGGCACCTTGGCCTGGCCGCCGAACATGTAGCGGACCTTTGCCATCTGGTTGAAGATCTCGTCCATGGGCACGCCGATGAAGTCGGCGAAGTGCATGTCCACCACGGGACGGGCGCCGGCCAGAGCCGCGCCTACGCCGCCGCCGATGATAAAGGTCTCGGAAATGGGGGTATCAATGATCCGGCCGGGGAACTGCTGGGGCAGGCCCTTGAACTGACCGAAGATACCGCCCTGACGGGCCAGGTCCTCGCCCATTGCGAATACAGTGGGGTCTTTCGCCATCGTCTCGGCCATGGCCTCTTGAGTGGCCTGAGAAAAAGTGATCTTACGCATCGTATTTGTCCTCCTTCGCCTTAGTCATCCACGTAGACGTACTTCATGTACTCGGACGCATCGGCGTACTCGCTCTGCATGGCGTACTCCTTGGCGTCTTTGATCTTCTGCTCACACTTGGCATCGATGGCGTCGCACTCCTCGGCGGTCATCAGCTTCAGCTTGGCGGCCTTGGCGCGGAACATCTTCAGAGGATCGGTGTCGTGATAGATCTTCTGGGTCTCGGCGTGGTCACGATACAGTTCAGGGTCGCCCACGAAGTGGCCCTCAATGCGGTAGGTCTTGGCCTCGATGAACGTGGGGCCTTCGCCGGCACGGGCACGGGCAACAGCCTCCTTGGCGGCCTCATACACAGCAAAGACATCCTGGCCGTCCACGATCACACCGGGCACATGATAACCCGCCGCGCGGTCGGAGATGTTCTCCACATTGCAGGTGGTGCGGTAAGGCGTGGTGGAAGCCCAGCAGTTCATCTCATTGACGAAGATCACGGGCAGCTTCCAGGCGGAAGCGACGTTCATGGCCTCGTGGAAAGTGCCGCGGTTGGAGGCACCGTCACCGAAGAACACCACGGAAACCCGGTCGTTCTTCAGGATCATCTTGCTGGCCAGGGCAGCGCCGGTGGCCAGGTTGTAGCCGCCGCCCACGACGCCGTTGGCGCCCAGCATACCCACAGAGAAGTCGGCAATGTGCATGGAGCCGCCGCGGCCCTGGCACAGGCCGGTCTTCTTGCCGAAGATCTCAGCCATCATGCGGTTCACATCCGCGCCCTTGGCCACACAGTGGCCGTGGCCGCGGTGAGTGGACTCGATCATATCGTCCTTCCGCAGAGCGGAGCACACACCAGTGGCGATGGCCTCCTCACCGATGTACAGGTGCACGAAGCCGGGAATCTCACCATTCAGGAAGTCGTGCTTCACGCTCTCCTCAAACTTGCGGATGGTGCACATGGTCTCATAAAAGTGCTCCGCCAGTTCCTTGGTGTATTTTGCTGCCTTTGTTGCTGCCATAGGAAAAACTCCCTTCTGCCGACTCTCCTGTCGGCACTCTTTGAAATTTGCTGGGACAGATGCGCTGGGCGGTGAAATCGTCAAAATTTTCACCTATGTTCTCTGAAAAGACGTGGCAACAGTTTCCTGCAGCCACGTCCTCTCAGCTAACGCAACTTACGAAACCTTAACCGTTGTTTATACGGAAACGCAGGCTGCCTCTTCAATTAGGCGGCGGGCTCAGTGGTGCCAGCATCAGCCTGAGTGACGCTGGTGAAAGCCTCGATCAGCTCGGGGGTCAGCTCGTCGGCGAACTCGTCGTACACGGGGGCAGAAGCCTCAGCGAACTCAGCAGCAGCCTCGGGAGTCAGCTCGGTGATCTCAACGCCAGCCTCGGCCCACTTGTCCATGATCTCCTGATCCTGGCTGCGGTTCAGCTCACGCTCGTACTCGCAGGCAGCCTGGCCGGCCTCGTCAACGATGGCCTGCAGCTCGGGAGACAGGGAGTTGTACAGCTCAGCGTTCATGCAGAAGAACAGGCAGTCATAAGCGCCGGTCCAATAGGTCAGATAGCTCTGGACCTCCTGGATGGAAGCGGCATCAGCGGTGGGCAGGGGGTTCTCCTGGCCGTCGTAGGTGCCGGTCTGCAGAGCGGTGAACACCTCGGACCAGTTGGCGTTGGTGTAGTCGGCGCCCCACAGCTCATAGGAGCGGTTCAGCAGCTGGGAACCCGCGACACGCATCTTCAGGCCGTTCATGTCAGCCTTGCTGGCGATGGCGTGCTTGCTGTTGGTGATGTGGCGGAAGCCGTTCTCCGCAATGCCCAGCAGGTGCACGTTGTAGGTGCTCTCCAGAATCTCGCCCAGAGCCTCGCCGCCGGCGCCGTCCAGGGCCGCGTCAGCCTCTTCCGTGCTGCTGAACAGGAAGGAGACCACGTTGAACCGCTGGTCGAAGGAGGACCAGATCAGGTTGGAGTGCATGGACAACTCGGTGGTACCGTCCATCAGGGCCTGGATGCCGTCGGTCTGGTTGCCGGCGGTCAGCTGGTCAGCGGGATAGTACTGAACGGTGATGGCACCGCCGGTCTTCTCGCCCACGATCCGGGCGAACTCCTTGGCGCCGTCCACCCAGGGAGAGGTCTCCGTGGCGGAGCAGGCGAACTTCCAGGTCATTTCCTCGAACTCGCCAGTGGAAGCGGCAGCATCATCGCCGCTGTCGGCAGTGGTATCGCTGGCAGCGTCATCGCCACCGCCGCAGGCCACCAGGGCCAGAGCCATGGTGAGCGCCAGGAGCAGTGCAAGAAACTTTTTCATTGTTTTGCCTCCTTAAAATAGTTGTAGCAGGTATTATCTGAAACCGCAAAGCGCGGTTACAGCCAAGTCAGGAGATGCTTATTTGCCGAACAAGAGCACGGTAGAGAACCAGGGCACATAGGTGATGAGCAGCAGCGCAATAATGCATGCCACAATCTGGGGCCACACAGCCTTGGACATAGAGACAATGGTGACCTTGGTCTTGTCCCGCAGGCCCTGAAGCTTCTCGGACACACCGATGGCGACGAACAGGTTGACACCCACGGGAGGAGTCACCTGGCCGATAGCCAGGTTCACTGTGGCGATCACGCCGAAGTGGACGGGGTCGATGCCCAGCTGGGTGGCTACGGGGTACATGATGGGGATAAAGATGTACATGGCGGAGTTGGCGTCCACGAAGCAGCCTGCAATCAGGAAGATCACGTTGACGATCAGCAGGAAGATGTACTTGTTGCCGGAGATCTCCAGCAGCAGAGCCTGGGCCGCCTGCGCAATGCCGAACACCGTGCACACATAGGAGAACAGGGTGGCCGCGCCGATGATCAGCATGATGCCGCCGGTGGTCTTGCCGGAGTCGACCAGAATATCGATCATATCCTTCATCTTGACCTCACGATAGATGAAGACGCCGACCACCAGACCGTATACCACGGAGACGGCAGCCGCCTCGGTGGGGGTGAAAACGCCGCCGTAGATGCCGCCGATGATGATGACGGGCATCAGGAAGCCCCAGAAGGCCTCACGGAAGGACTTCCAGCGCTGGCCCCAGGAGGACTTTGCCTTGGATGCCTGGATGCCCTTCTTGCGGCACTCGATCATGATGATGATCACCAGGGACAGGCCCATCATGATGCCGGGAATCCAGCCGCCCATGAACATATCGCCCACGGAGACGCCGGTGATGGAGGCGTACACCACGAATGCGATGGAGGGCGGAATGACGATGGCGATGGAGGAGGCGCTGGCCATCAGGGAAGAGGCGAAGGGGGCGGAGAAGCCGCCGCGGTTGATCATGGCGGGAATCAGGATAATGCCCAGAGCCGCCACGGTGGCGGGACCGGAGCCGGAGATGGCGCCGAAGAAGCAGGCCACGATAACAGCCACGATGGCGATGCCGCCGCGCCGATGGCCGACGCAGTCATCAGCAAACGCCACCAGACGGCTGGAGATGCCCGCCTTGGCCATGATGTTGCCGGACAGAACAAAGAACGGAATAGCCAGCAGCAGGAACTTTGCCATGCCGCTGTACACGTTGGTAGGGACGACCGTCAGGGGGGAACTGCTGAAGAGCAGGGCGAAAATGGAAGACATACCCAGGCTGACGGCAATGGGGATATTCAGCAGCAGCATCACGAAGAAGCTGCCGAACAGGATCAAGTTAATCATACAGTCTCTTTGCCTCCCTCTGTCTCAGCCGGCTTCACACAGGCGGCCTTGTTGCTCATCACGTCGACCAGATACTCGATCGCATGGAGCACCAGCAAGATGGAGCCGATGGGCAGCAGGATGGTAAACACCCATTCGGGCCAGCCCAGAGAGAAGGTCTCTTTGCCGGTGCTGATCTGATCGAACACCTTGTTAAAGCCGGTGTAGATCAGGATGGCGTAAAAGATCAGGTTCACGACCGTGTCAATCACGGTCAGAATCTTTTTACCCCCGACGCCCACATTGTCGAAGATCAGGGACAGCGTAATCATGCTGCCGTCTCTGGTAGCTAGGGCGCAGCCCAGCATGATCATCAGGATGAACACGTTGATGACCAGCTCCTCGGACCACGCGAAGTTGGAGTGGAAAACATACCGAGAGAGCACGTTGATAAACGTGATCGCTGTAACCACGACGGTAATCACGCAGAGCACGAATTCCTCGACTTTGGTGAGCCCGTTCATGATCGTCTTGTAGGTTTTCATTCGATCAATCCCTTCAGTTAGTGTGGCGCCCCGTCTTAACAGAATATTTATACGTCTCCTGCGCATGAATAGTTGCCTGTCTATCATGCCGTATGAATAAACTGCCGCAAAGCCGCCTGTTTCACAGAAATACATATTAAATTTCTGTTAACGGAGACAAGTATATCACTTTGCCAATTCAATATCAATCAGCAATCGGAAATTTGTCATTTTGCCCATTTTTGTTCTGTGGCTCTTTGCCAATTTTGTACAAACAGCAAAAATATGGCAATTTTAACAGAAAAATAAATTATTTTTGGACTTTTTGCTGATTTTTCGGAAAAAGTATGGTATAATCAACCATAAAACCGCAAAGCGCCGATTCTTACGCAAGCCTTACGCAAATCATGGCATTTTGAAATTTTATTCTGAAAGACGTTTGTCCCGCAAGTAAAAATCCTGTACACACAAGGAGCGACATCATGTCCCATTGCCAAATCACACTCAGCGTCAACGCCGGGGTCGCCCTGCATCTGGGTGCCATGCGGGTCTGGTCCGACGCGCTCCACGACCGTCGGGTTGTGGGGTTCTCCACTGTCACCCCTGAGCGCTGGAACATTCTTCAGGCTCATCCGGACTTCGCCAGCCCGGATCTGCTCTTTTTCACCCACTGCCATCCGGACCATTACTCCCGCGCCCTGACAGAGCAGGTGATTGCCCAAAATCCGCAGGTGGCCCTGGTGCTGCCGGAGCAGGAGTTTGACCGCCAGCTGGTGCTGGCCGGTCCCAGCAGCCATCTCACCCTGGAGGGGCTGCACATGGACTTCATGCGCCTGACTCACGAGGGTGCACAGTACCGGGAGGTCCCCCACTACGGCTGTATCCTGGAATATGACGGTTTCCGGGTCCTGATCGCCGGAGACTGCGCCGTGGCGGACCCGCAGCTGCGGGATTTCATCGGCAGCCGCCCCATTGATCTGGCCCTTTTGAACTTCCCTTGGGTGACTCTTCGGAAGGGCCGTCACTTCATCGAACAGGCCATCCGGCCGGAGCATCTGGTGGTATACCATCTCCCCTTCTCCCACGATGACCGCTGGGGATATCGGGATGCCGCCGTCAAGGGCGCGGGCCAGCTCCAGGGGGTGCCGGATGTCCGGCTGCTGCTGGAGCCGTTCCAGCGGGAAATCCTGACCTGACAGAATCAAAAAGAGAGACGCGCCGGGCGCGTCTCTCTTTTTGATTCTGCGGACGCTGTCTCAGTCCACATAAAATATTGTATCCAGCACCTGGTCCCGGGTGATGGTTCCGAAATAGTCCCGAAGGGGGAAGCGGTCCAGCACCGCCCCCACGTCCTCCCGCCGGAATGGCGTGCCCATCAGGGCGCCGGTCACCTCGTCCATGGGGCTGACAGCCAGAAAATCTCCGTAGAACACGATCTGGCGGATGATCCCCTGGTCCACCTCCACGCAGGGCTCCAGGGTGCCGCCGTCCCAGCGGCGCTTGTTCCGCAGGTTGTACTTGGGGGAACGGCCGAAGTTCCACTCCCAGGTGTCGTACTTGGTGCGCTTCAGCTCATCCACAGCAGCCAGTTCCTCATCTGTCAGGTGATCCTCCACCAGACCGCTGCCGGCCAATGTTTTCTTCAGATAACTCCAGAAGGCGGGCATATCCATATCCGTCTTCAGGAACTCCCGGATGTTGCCGATCCGACTGCGCACGGATTTTGCACTCTTGGACTCGAACTTTGCCGGGTCCACATTCAGCGCCCCGGACACCATGCCGGGGTTGGCGTCGAACAGCAGTGTCCCATGATACAGGAAGCGCCCGCGGAGCAGCCGCTGGGCTGTGCCGGACACCTTCCGCCCCTCCACCAGGATGTCATTGCGGCCGGAGGCCTCCGCCTGCAGGCCCAATCCCTGCAAGGCCTCCACAATGGGACGGGTGAACCGCTCCATGGTCAGCCGCTCCGCGTCTCCCACGTCGGTGATGAAGGAGTAGTTCAGGTTGCCCAGATCATGGTACACGGCGCCGCCGCCGGTGGTGCGGCGCACCACATGGATTTGATGGGCCTCCACAAAGGCCCGGTTGATCTCACCCTCGGCGTTCTGGTTCTGCCCGATGACGATGGTGTTGTCGTTCTGCCACAGGAGCAGATACTCCCCCGACCGCCGGCTGCGGAGTACCGTCTCTTCAAACGCCAGATTGTAAAAAGGGTCCTGGGATCCGGTCTCCAAATAGTGAATCTCCTGACTCATAGCCGCCTCCTCTGCAAAAAGTGCCGGATGTTTTTTCTTATTGTATACCGTCCGGGCGGTCCCGGCAATGTGCAGAACCACCGAAAATGCCCGCCATCTTTCCGCTGCCCGGATGCGGGAGCGCCCGTTGCGGAATCGGACACAGCGGTCCGGGTTCGGCCCCGGGCCGCTGTGAGGGGAACGCATTTTTACCAGATGGCCTTGGTGTCCACGTCCTGCTTCAGCCGGGCGGCAAAATCCGCCACGGACATGGCGCCCAGATCCTCACCGGTCCGCAGGCGGACGGAGACGGTCTGGTTTTCCATATCCCGGTCGCCCACTACCAGCATATAGGGGATCTTCTCCAGGGTGGCCTCCCGGATCTTCTTGCCGATCTTCTCGTTGCGGCCGTCCACCTCCACCCGGAAGCCGGCGGCATCCAGCTGCTTTGCGATCTGATCGGCGTATTCCAGGGCGCGGTCTGTAATGGGCAGGACCTTCACCTGCACCGGGTTCAGCCACACCGGGAACGCGCCGGCAAAGTGCTCGGTGATGACGCCGATGAACCGCTCCACGCTGCCCAGAACCACCCGATGGACCATGACGGGGCGGTGCTTCTGGCCGTCCTCTCCGGTGTACTCCAGTTCAAACCGCTCCGGCAGCTGGCTGTCCAGCTGGATGGTGCCGCACTGCCAGGTGCGGCCGATGGCGTCCACCAGGTGGAAATCCAGCTTCGGGCCATAGAAGGCGCCGTCGCCTTCGTTCACCGTATATTCGCGGCCCAGCTCTTCCAGCGCGGCATCCAGTTTTTCCTGCGCCACAGTCAAATCCGCCTTGATCATGAACGGTGAACTGATAGTCACGTTAGCGTCAGCTTTTGTTCCGCCGTTATATCCGGTGGAAGAGCCAGGCACAAATTCGACCGTGGGCTCGAACGATCCATTGTAGACGGAGTTAACAAAATCCTCCCGGTCAATGCAGGCGGAAACCGCCTCGATAAAGTTCCGGTTGGCCAGATACTTGGCAGTCTCATCGGTCTGGCCGTCGGTGGTGAACTGGATATAGAAGTTGGCGCCATCCTCGTAGTAAATCATGCCTTCGTCTTCAAAGTCCTTGTACATGGTTTCAGGCACATCCAGCATATCGATCTCGCCGTTGCGGTACATGTTTACCTGGGTGGTGTCCTCGGTGACGGTGTAGATCTCCACCCGGTCAAAATTGACCCGCTCGGCATTCCAGTAGTCCGGGTTAGGCTCCAGCACCATCACGTTGTTAGGCTGCCAGTCTACCAGCAGGAAGGGGCCGTTCATAGTCTCGGGAATCGTCTGATAGTAGGCGTCTCCCTTCTCATCATATTTGTCTACCCGAACGACCGCCATAGCGGACATAGCGAACACTTCCATGATAAATGGCACTTTGTAGTTCAGCGTCACTTCCAGGGTCTTTTCGTCAATAGCCCGGGCGTTGGCCTTGCCATCTACAGTGAAGTATTCGGTGTGCTGAGCCATCGGAGTAGCTCGCTCAATGAGCAGATTCCAAGAATCCACAAAGTCCTGTGCCGTGATGGGCGTGCCATCCGACCAGGCAACGTCCCGCAGGTGGAAGGTATACGTCAGGCCATCATTGGAGACATCCCAGGTTTCGGCAATAGCCGGCTCAATCTCGCCGTTATAGCGGCGGACCAAACCCTCAAAAATAGCGCCGGTCACATTGGTAATCCAGGTACCACTGCCCAGTTGAGGGTCCAAAGAGGTGGGTTCTGTCGAGGTCGCAAAGCGGAAGACTTTCTCCGCCCCTGCGTTGCCCCCGTTGTTGTTACCAGTGTCGTTGGAGCCGATGGGTGCACAGCTGGCAAACAGCGTCAGAGCCATTGCCGACGCCATTGCCACAGCAAACAATTTCTTCATCCATTTCATGATTCCGTTCCCTCCATATGTCAGATCGCAAAGCGACTTCCTTCTCCCCCATTGGTCAGGCAAAACCGCTTCTGCAAAAGCGCTCACTGCTTTATCAGCGTGATGTGATGAAGCGCTTTAATGTATTTACATTACAACAGGAATGTTGCCTTGTCAATACGCTCCTGCTTCGCCCACGCAAACTTTGGGTGAAGTGTCAGTTTTCCAGGTGATATCCCGTAGCTTTTTTGTATTTCACGTCGAAAAAATGGCTAGATTTTTATACATTTTCGCTGTATACTATTTTTGAAGTCATTTATGCTTTGATTTATAGTGAATACTTTAATTTTGAAAGGAGCTTGTTTTTATGAAGAAGCCTTTGGAACGATTTTTGAGTTATGTGGCTTTTGACACCCAGTCCCAGCCTGGCCAGGAGCAGGTCCCCAGCACGCCGGGCCAATTTGTATTGGCTCAGGCGCTGTGCAAAGAATTGTCCGCAATCGGCGCACAGGATATTGAACTGACAGACCACTGCCATGTCTATGCCAAGCTGCCCGCCAACCGTCCCGGACTTCCTGCGGTGGGCTTTATCTCGCACCTGGACACCTCCCCCGCCCTCAGCGGAAAGGACATTAAGCCTCGGATTGTGTCCAATTACGATGGGGGAGATATCGTGCTCAACGAGCAGACTGGCTGTGTGCTTCGCATTGAGGAATACCCTGAGCTCAAGCGCTATAAGGGCCAGAGCCTGGTAGTCACCGACGGCACCACCCTGCTGGGCTCCGACGACAAATCCGGCATCACCGAGATCATGGGGATGCTGGAATATTACTCCGAGCACCCGGAATTGCCCCATGGGGACATCTGTGTGGGCTTCACCCCCGATGAGGAAATTGGGCGGGGAACGGACTATTTCGACATTCCCCGCTTCGGCGCCAAGCTGGCCTACACGGTGGACGGCGCAGACTTGGGCAAGATCAGCTTTGAGAATTTGAACTCTGCCGAGGCGCGCATCACTGTAACTGGAACCTCAATCCACCCTGGCCGGGGAAAAAACAAGTTAAAAAACGCCATTCTCATGGCAATTGAGTTACAGAACATGCTGCCTCCTGCGGAGACACCCAGTCACACGGAGGGCTATGAGGGCTTCTATCATCTGATGGAGTTTCAGGGGGATGTGGAGCAGGCGGTCCTAGTCTATAAGGTCAGCGATTTCGAGCAGGACCGCTTCGACGCCCGGAAGGCCCGTTTGCACGCTGCCTGCGATTACCTCAACGGCGTGTACGGAGCCGGCACCTTCGCCATCGAGATCAAGGACACTATGAAGAATATGCGCCAGGCTGTAGAACCTCACTTTGAGCTGGTGGAATACGCCATGGCCGCCATGCGGGACGTGGGCGTGGAACCGGAGCTCATGCCCTGCCGGGGCGGTACGGACGGCGTCCGTCTGTCCTTCCAGGGGCTTCCCTGTCCAAATCTGAACACCGGCAGCCAC
>ERZ1106983.2727-NODE-2727-length-11014-cov-2.900630_pt1 | contig 11014 bp, 8 predicted proteins | sample MGYA00403693_ERZ1106983 | MGnify/ENA primary metagenome ERZ1106983 (study PRJEB35170, sample SAMEA104062420) | human gut metagenome | biome: human gut; feature: human-associated habitat; material: faeces | place: Denmark | collected 2012-07-13 ...
GGAATCCGTAGTGCAAAAAGATAATTATAAACTGAAAGTAATCACATTTTATGAAAAGCGGGATAATCTGGAGCATTATCTGGGGGATTTAAGAACTACTGACTGCGTTGGAATTATTTTGTTTGGTACTGAAATGCGGGAAGAAATGGTCCGGCCTTTCCTGAAGCTTCCTTTTCCGGTGGTGATCCTAGACGCCTATTTTGAAAACCTTAACTGTAATTATGTTGTTCCCAATAACCGTCAGGGAGCTTATCTGGCTACCGATTATCTGATCAGCCGGAGAATGAAGCAGCCTGGATACCTGCAGTCTGCTTATCCTCTCCGCAACTTTTCAGAGCGCCTGGAGGGATTTTATCATGCTGTCCATGATAACGGAATGTCCCGTTCCCGCTGTATTATCCACCAGCTTTCTCCAACCATTGATGGAGCAATGGCAGATATGCTTGCAATTATTGACAGGGGAGATACTCTGGCAGACTGTTATTTTGCGGACAATGACCTGATTGCAATCGGAACCATCAAGGCCTTGCGTCTCAGAGGCTACAAGGTGCCGGAGCAGGTGGCAATTGTAGGCTTCGACAATATCTCTGAGGGACGCATTATCGACCCCTCCCTTACCAGTATCAGCATCCCTCGTCATTATATGGGACAGGTTGCCGCCAGAGAGCTTCTCTCTCAAATAAACGAACCCCGGCAGCATACCTGTAAAATTGAAGTTTCGGCAAATCTGGTGAAACGATTTTCAGTTTGACGTAAAAAAGGTATCGCAACCTTTCATTTCCGGTTGTGATACCTTTTTTATTACTTATTGCAGAAATATTTGATACTAAAATTCCTGTTTTTTCACTGTATTTATGATATATTTATCCACTTCGAAATTATTTTCGAAAATACCGTCTTTTATTGTGAAATTATCACAAATTTGCTTTTCAATTATAATATCCGTGCATTTTTTCATCTGAAAAAACCGGATTTTCTGCGCTCTTTTCGCCCAAAACAAATCACGATGCATACAGATCATGCAGCCTTATATTTTACCCAATTACACTGGTAAAATCTTTACGTTTATGGTATACTTATTTCATTATCTGCAGATAGCAATGTCAGAAATATAGTAACCTGACATCTTCTACCTTACACTAATAACCGGAGGGATATTTATATGGATGAAAAAATCATGAAATTTTTAAGGAAAAACAATATCCATATCAGTAATATCAAATATCTGCTCAGGCAGGAGAATAAGACCTGTATTTATATGACCGATGGACGAGTTGTGAAAACTTTTATCACAGTCAAAGATTTATATGAAATTCTTATACCTTATGATTATATTTCCATAAATAAGGGCACCGTGGTTTCCAGAGGACAGATTGATCATATTGAGAACTGCACCTATCATATGAAGGATGGCGTACGTCTGGAAGGACGTAAGCGTGGCGCGGCCACTCACAAATTTCTGAACAAATCTTTGCATCAGGATCCTGCCAAGACTTTATCTCCAAATATTCGTACGCGTTTTTCTGTATTAGATGATATGCCCATTGCTTTTTGTGTAATCGAACTGATTTTTAATAAAAACGGAACTGGAATTGACTTCGTTTTCCGCTATTGCAATAAAGAAATGCTTCTTCTGGAAGGCATGGATACTCTGGAAATACTTGACCAGTCTTTTTATCAGGCATTTCCCAACGGAGATAAGAAGCTCCTTGCCGCATATACAGATGTTGCCTTGAATGGCGGAAGCTGTCGTCTCAAGACTTACAGTGCCAGGATTCATCGTGAACTTATTATCAAATGTTTCCAGCCATTGGAAAACTTCTGCGCATGTATATTGATTCCTGCCTATGAAATAGAGAAATAAACATTTTCCAGATTTCCATATATACATGATATGAGAGTCAAAAGGTCTTTTGCCACTCATTTGATACCCCGGATTGCGACCCAGCTACGCTGCTCCCGCAATCCTCCAAATATTCGAAATCCGCTGATTTACTGCGTAAATCGCTACTTTCTCATATTTGGCGTGTCCCAAGTTCAAAAGCCTTATCGTGCAAGCACGAACAGCTTTTTGACCTTTTGACACTGGTATCATCAAATTAGTTGAAATAAACCATCTCATCAGCCAGAGGTTCGCACGGGGTCACATTCTCTGCATAAAGAACAATTCCCTCGCCCTGGTACTCAGAACGGTTTTCAAAGGCGACCTTGGCAGTCACCTCAACCCATTCACCTGGCTTCAGCTTCGGGGCATATGCACTCTTGCAGATATAGCCCAGGAATGAAGTATCATCTGCGCAGCAGGTCATGGCAGTACGTCCTGGAATAAAGAACTTGCTGCCCATTCCTCTCGGACGTCTTGCACGAGCCTTAAAGCGAAGAGTTTTTCCCACATAGCGATCCGGATGATCCATAGCATCTACAAACCAGATTCCGTAATCTTCAGGCGGAATATCTACAATCTCTGCATCCAGGTCAAATGGCATCTGATCTGCGAAAATATCCGTCATCTCGCCTTCTTCGTCCTCAAAAATAACCTCTGCACTTGGGTTTACAACCTTAATGCTTCTGCGGAAGTTTGCAAGAGGATATTCTTTCTTGCTGCGGTTAAACACAACCATATCCGCATTACGAACCATATCCATAAAAATGGATTTCATATTCTGCATATATACCTGGAATGTGCTTGCATCTACACAGGTAATGTGCTGTTCAATTCCCCAGCCTGCCGGGAGCTTCATCTCCTCAAATTTGCTTACCAGCCACATTCCATTATATTCCATAACCACACGCTCCGGCTGATGGATAATATCCAGTGCCTGAAGGCGCTCCGGTGTAAAATCTTCTTCTTTCTCAATAACCTCAACTACAACATTATCTTTTGCAAGAGCCTCTTCATCGTACTCTTCCTCTCCCTCTTCGCAGAGAATGAGAAGTGTCTTTCCCTCTGTACGGAAGTAATCCTGCTGGAGGGTAAAGCTAAGGAAAGAGGTCTTGCCGCTTTCCAGGAAGCCGGTTATGAGATAAATCGGTACTGTAATTTCATCCATTTACAGAAACCTCCCTGTATTTTTCTTAATTAAAAGCAGTACATTCGCATATATCGCTTATAAACAGCAACAAATAAGCTTACCAAAAGTCTTTTATCCCGTTTATATGTCAATCATTAAGCTACGCCGAACAGCTTGACCAGTTTCTCTTCATTTAACTTGGAACCAATTACGCAAAGACGTCCGGTGTACTCCGGTGAACCTTCACGGATCTCAGTTTCTTCCGGAACCATATCGAAGTAGATCCATGTTCCGTCCTCTGCCGGAAGCATTCCCTTAGCACGAAGGATCACGCCATACTCTTCAGAAGCGGAAAGGCTCTCCAGCATTTTCTCAAGCCCTTCTCTTGTAAACTTCTTAATAGTCTCACGTCCCCAGCTGGTAAATACTTCGTCTGCGTGATGATGGTGATGATCATGATGATGTCCGCAGCCACATTCGTCATCATGGTCGTGATGATGCTGCTCATGATCGTGGTCATGTCCGCAGCCACATTCTTCATCATGGTCGTGATGATGCTCATGATCGTGGTCATGTCCGCAGCCACACTCGTCATCATGGTCGTGATGGTGATGATGTTCATGCTCCTCTTTCAGCAGCTCATCTGCCAGAGATACCGGATGCTCCATAACCTCCAGGATTTTCTTTCCATCCAGCTTCTCAATCGGAGTGGTAATAATAGCTGCCTTCTCATTGATAGAACGAAGAAGCTCCATAGACTCCATTGCTTTCTTCTCATCTACAATATCAGTACGGCTCATGATAATCGCACCTGCATACTGAACCTGATTGTCAAAGAACTCGCCGAAGTTTCTCATATACATTTTGCATTTCTTGGCATCAACAACTGTGGTGTAGCTGTTCAGCTGAATATCAACATCCTCTTCCACACCCTGTACAGCCTTGATAACGTCGGAAAGCTTACCAACGCCTGATGGCTCGATCAGGATACGATCCGGATGATACTTCTCTACAACTTCCTTCAGGGAAGCACCAAAATCTCCAACCAGGGAACAGCAGATACATCCGGAGTTCATCTCACGGATCTCGATTCCGGCATCTTTCAGGAATCCCCCGTCAATACCAATCTCACCGAACTCATTCTCGATCAAAACTACCTGCTCACCTTCAAATGCTTCTTTCAGCAGTTTCTTAATAAGAGTTGTCTTACCAGCTCCAAGGAAACCGGAGATAATGTCAATCTTTACCATTTTGTATTCCCCTTTCTATTATGCCAGAAAAAGGGGACATGACCAAGTCACATCCCCTAATATATTTATCCCAATTTCACAGTTTTATGCAGATCAGCCGTTGATCATGAAGTGCATAAGCTTATCAATGTCTTCTTTCTCATATGCAACGATCTCAAGCTCCGGAATCTCACCGTTAGAGAAGATGTTTGCAAGAGATACATACTGTGATAATTTAGATTTCAGGTTCAGTCTGTCACCTTCGCCAGTTACAAGCTCTACTTTACCAGCGCAGCTGTCTACTACGTCAAAAAATTTCTGAATGTCTTTAATATTAGATACTTTCATGTCAATATTCTCCTTTCAACATGTACAACTTTTTCCATTTCTTTTTGTTCGGGCTCATTATATCTCAACTTTTTCCAAATAGCAACAGGTTTTTCACCTTCTGGGAAAAAATCCCCAACAGTCACAAACAAAACCCGAATTTGCCCCATTCTTTGGGTATTTTTAATACTAAATTATCACAGCAATCTGAAAATTGTCTGTGAGAATTGTTCCTTGCGGAATTTGGCAGCTTCTAATACTGGAACACAGCAACCCCGTAAGCTGGCAGCGGATAAGCAAAGGAGAACGGACGATTGTCACAATCCTGCTTTTCTGCCTTAAATACCTTCTTCGCAGTCTGTCCGTTTTCATCCAGAACCAGTGTGTATTGTTTCTTCTTCGGCACACCAACACGGTAATCCGGACGTTCTACAGGAGTGAAATTGCATACTACCAGAAGGTTATTTCTTTTTGTAGGGGATTTCCTTACGAAGCTGTAAATACTTCTGTCCCCGTCATCTGCATTGATCCACTCAAAGCCAGACGGATCCGTATCCGTTCCATAGAGCGCAGGATATTTGCGATACATCTTCAGCAATGTCTGCACAAAATCCTTCAAATCCCGATGCTTCTCTTCCCCAAGAAGGAACCAGTCGAGTTCTCTCTCCTCGCTCCACTCTCGAAGTTGACCGAATTCCTGCCCCATAAATAAAAGCTTCTTGCCCGGATGGCAGAACATAAATGTATAAGCAGCCTTCAGATTCTTAAACTTATCATCTAGCTCACCTGGCATTTTCTCCAGCATAGACTTCTTCAGATGAACCACCTCATCATGGGAGATTACTAACACATATTTCTCACTGTAAGCATATGTCATGGAGAAAGTCATCTTATTATGGTTAAACTTACGGAAATAGGGGTCCAGCTTCATATATTCCAGGAAGTCATTCATCCAGCCCATGTTCCATTTCAGGGAAAATCCAAGGCCGTCATCCTCTGCCTTACCTGTAACCTTCGGCCATGCGGTAGACTCCTCTGCAATCATCACAGTACCATGGTTTCTTCCAAGAACCACTGTATTCAGATGCTTAAAAAACTCAATTGCTTCCAGATTCTGATTTCCGCCATATTTATTGGCTACCCACTGACCATCATTCTTTCCATAATCCAGATACAGCATGGATGCAACGGCATCCACACGAAGACCGTCCACATGACACTCCTCGATCCAGAACAGAGCATTTGCGATCAGGAAGTTCTTTACCTCCGGTCTGCCATAATTGTAGATCTTGGTTCCCCAGTCCGGATGCTCTCCCTGTCTGGGATCTGCATGCTCATAAACTGCAGTTCCGTCAAAATTCGCCAGTCCATGGGCATCCTTGGGAAAATGTGCCGGCACCCAGTCCAGAATAACCCCGATTTTCTGTCTGTGAAGATAATCTACCAGATATTTGAAATCCTGGGGTGTTCCATAGCGGGAAGTAGGCGCATAATAACCGGTGACCTGATATCCCCAGGAACCGTCAAAGGGATGCTCTGCAATCCCCATCAGCTCCACATGTGTATAGCCCATATCCTTCACATACTGGGCAAGCTTCACCGCCAGTTCCCTGTAATTGAAAAAGCCTTTCTCATTCTCCTCTGTAGCCGGATGCTTCATCCAGGAGCCAGGATGTACCTCATAGATCGCCATGGCATCCTTAGTCTCGTCAAATTTCTGACGATTCTTCATCCAGGTGGTATCTTTCCATTTGTAATCCCCGATATCCGTGATTCTGGATGCCGTTCCCGGTCTTAATTCTGCCTCATTTGCATAAGGGTCAGCTTTATAAATATGCTCCCCGTTCATTCCTACAATAAAAAACTTATACAGCTGTCCAATTTTTGCTCCAGGGACAAATGTCTCAAATACACCGATCGGACCTGCCTTTTTCATTGGAGCAGCCTGTTCATTCCAGTCATTAAACTCTCCAATTACAGAAACAGCCTGCGCATTAGGTGCCCATACAGCAAAATAAACACCTTCTTTTTTCCCTTGTTTCTCAGGATGTGCGCCAAGCTTTCTGTAAACATCATAATGGGTTCCCTGACCAAAGAGATACTGGTCAAGCTCTGTAAACTGTAATTTCTCTCCCATCAGAAAGTTACCTCCCTAAACTTTCAAATTCTTATGCACATTATAGCATACTCTTTTCCTCCATGCCACCAAAAACTTGTCTATTATTCATAAAAAATCTACATCAAAATTCATTTTTACTGTAAAAAAATACGCCTGTACTTTGACATTTTTCTCATAAGTACAAGCGTATACTATCATTCACACTATACAGCATCTGCGATTTCCGGAAGTCCCGAAGCTTAACACATATGCCAGACAGGCTCTAGAGCCTCTTATTTTCTCCGTTATTCGCCTGAGTCGCTGCTAAAATCCCCTTCGCTATTCTCACTGCCATCTGTGTATCCGTCACTTTCACTGCCGTCGCTTCCATCACCGGAACCATCACTGAAGTCGCTCTCATCTCCATTACTGCTGTCATCTGAACTGCCATCAGAAGTTCCATCTGTGGAAGAGTCCTCAGAAGAGCCATTTCCATTATATCCAGGCACATAACCTGCATCAAGGGCGCTCTGCCAGAACTCTGCATATTTTGCTGGCTGAAGGGTAACATTCTTCGCCGCTGCCATCTCACTTACCGTTACAAGTTTATATCCCTGTGCAATAAGATCTGGAATCAGTCTGAGTGCCGCATCAACTGAAGGACCATGAATATCATGCATCAGAATAACGGCTCCGTCTCCCAGATTGCTGTCATTCATAATGCCATTGTAATCCAGATCTGCATCCAGATATTTCCAGTCCAGACTGTCAATAGACCACAAAATAAAAGGTTTCCCAACTGCCGAAATAATTTCATCATTGCAGTCTCCATAAGGCGGACGAATTACCGTGGACTCCTGTCCACAGGCATCAATCAATGCCTGATCGGTATCGCCGAATTCCTTTATAACATCATCAATACTCAGATTCAGCATATCCAGATGATCCCAGGAATGGTTTCCGATCTCACAGCCAAGTTCCACCATTCTCTTCACTTCGTCCGGATACTGTCCAACCAGCTGTCCCAACATAAAGAAGGTAGCATGTGCATTGTTCTCCTCCAGACAGTCCAGAAGCTTGTCTGTATACTGTCCCGGACCATCATCAAAGGTAAGTGCGATCAAAGGGCGTTTCTTCTCAGCATTGTAAGAACCATCCTCATTAAAATAATAATCGTTTACCCCCTTGGTCACCCAGCCGGTCTGCATGTATCCATTGGAATCAAATGCATATTTCACTCCGTCAATCTCTGCAAAACCATTGGTATAATATGTACCATCTGCATTCTGATACCAGCGTCCGCTGGAATCCTCATGCCAGCCTGGAGTCAGTGAAGAAACCTTGGTCACATCGCTCTGTCCTTTCAGAGGCTGTCTCAGAGCATCTGTAGAATTGGAATCCGCATTCGAAGCAGCTCCGTCACCTGCATCCGCCTGCACGCTCTGTGATTTTCCAGTACTCTTTCCTCCCACACGACTTACGATTGGAAAAATCACTCCTCTTATTACAAAAATCACAGCCAGCACCATTGCCACAACATAGGTAACCAGCTTAATGATCTTCCTTCGTCTTATCTGGCGCTGTTTCCTGCGCATTCTTTCGCGCAAAACCCTTCTATCCATTCATATTCCCTCTTTATCTCTCGTTACATAGTGGAAAAAATTTTCCGCAAAAAAGTTCTGTCATAGCACTTCTCTCAGCTCCAGATCATCTGTTACAAGAAGAATATCCGCTTTCTTTCCAACAGAAAGGGAACCAACTTCATCATAAATACCAATACTCTTTGCCGGATTTCGTGTTGCTGCAAAAATCGCTTCTTCAAGGGGAACACCAAAAGAAACAGCCTTGCGCATACAATCATACAGGTTCGTAGCAGAACCGGCAATCGTACCGTCCTTCAAAGTTGCCTTACAGTCCTTCATCGTTACTTCCTGTCCACCCAGCTGGTAGGTTCCGTTCTCCATTCCAGTAGCCATCATAGAGTCACTGATCAGTACAATCCTCTCTGGTCCAAACATCTTAAATGTAGCGCGGATCACAGATGGATGAATGTGAATCCCATCACAGATCATCTCTGCCATGCACTGCTCATCATCACAGGCAGCTCCGATCAGTCCTGGTTCTCTGTGTGCCAGTGGCTGCATGGCATTATAAAGATGTGTCACATGGTGTGCACCTCTTCTCATGGCCTCCGCTGCTGTATCGTAATCAGCTGCTGTATGACCAAGGGAAATGCACACCTCATTATGTACCTCATCAATGAATTCCATAGCACCATCCACATTCGGTGCCAGAGTTACCAGCTTCACCATATTTCCGGAATATTCATTCAGTTCACGGAAAAATCCGGCATCTGGTTTGCGGATATAGCCCTCCACATGAGCGCCTTTTTTCTTCGCATCCAGAAATGGGCCTTCCATATTGATTCCCCGGACAGCAGCTCCGTCTTTCATTTCTCCCACAGTCTTAATAGTAGCAAAAATTTCCTTCAGTTCTTCTGCCGGCAATGTCATGGAAGTAGGACAATAGGAAGTAATTCCGTGACTCTTTTCGTATTTCAGAATAATCTTAAGTCCTTCCGGATCAGCATCAGAAAAATCATGTCCAAATGCACCGTGACTGTGAATATCCACCAGCCCCGGAAGCACCCTGAGCCCAGCCGCGTCTACAATCGTCTTGTCCGTAACCTCATCCTCTGAAGCCACGATTCTATGATTCTCCACATACAGATCCTGTAATCTGAAGCTTCCATCCTCCTGAAAAACTTCTCCATTTTTAATAATCATAACTCCATTCCCTCCTGAGATTCATTGGCTGCTGTTTCTGTTATAAGCGGCAACCGTCAATTCTCCGTACTGTCATCCTGTGTATCTGTTGAAGCATCCGCTGCTGTGCCTGTATCTGCGGTTGCACCAGCTTCCTGCTCTTCTGCTGTATCCCCGCCATCCGTGCTCTGTCCGTCAGTCGTACTGCCATCTGCATGATCTGCTGCTTCTGTTCCCTCAGCAGCCTGTGCATCCTCACCTTCAGCAGATGTATCCGCTGCTGTCTGATCATAATTAGCATTTGCAATAATGAAATCCTGAACTCTCATAAGTCCGATACTCTCATCCACTGCAACCTGACCGTAAGTATCGATAAGAACTGCAAGATCGCCAGAAGCATACTGCTCTACCAGCTGATTCTGGATTGCAAGACTTTCCTCATCCTCCAAAGTCATTCCCTCTGCGTCCATGATTCCCTGAATAAGCAGATTCTGTTTTACCTTGGCCTGGGCATACTGCTGGCACTGGGCTTCGAAATCATCCATGGAAACGCCCTGAGACTCTACGAAGTCTTCAAGCTCCATATTTCCCTGCTTCGCGTATGCTTCTGCCTGTTTCTTAAATATCTTCACTGCCTCTTCTACGTCTTTCTCTGGATATTCCACAACCTCAGAATTGGTGTAAACAGTATTCCATGCAGTGCTGCGCAGACTGCTGTCGGCCTGATCCTGTGCTTCCTGCTCCAGCTGTGCGCGAACAGAAGCCTTATATTCATCAATTGTCTTGTAATCGGTATTCGCTGCAACCCAATCATCGGTCAGTTCCGGTGGTCTCTTAAAGCTCTGCACGGTAATCTGGAATACTGCATCCTGTCCAGCCAGTTCACTGTTGCGGTAGCTCTCCGGGAAGGTTACCGATACGTCTTTAGTCTCACCCTTCTTCATTCCCACGATTCCTTCTTCAAATCCGGGAATCATTGTGCCGCTTCCGATCACAAGGTCATAATTATTACCAGTTCCACCTTCAAAAGCTTCCCCGTCTTTTGTACCTACGAAATTAATAGTAGCGGTATCACCATTCTGGATGACAGCGTTCTCATCTGTCACTTCCACTGAATTGTCTTTCAAATTCTCTGCGATACGATTCTCAATATCCTCATCTGTCACTTCTGGTACAGAATTATCAAGAGTTATCCCCTTATAGTCTGCAATTGTAACATATTTCTCCACATTATCCACTGAAACCAGGCGTGTCGCACCGGTAGAATCTGTATAAGGTTCCTGTACCTCTTCTTCCTCTGCCGAATCCTCTGCCTGCTGCTCTGTTGCAGTGCTCTCACTCTCTGTACTGGTAGTTTCTTTATCACTTCCGCAGCCATTTACAGCAAGTGCCATACACATTACTAACGCTGTCAAATATAGTTTTCTTTTCATTTCATACTCCCTTCAGTTACTCTTTTATAAAATTATCACATTTTCTATTAAAAAGGAAGCCCACTGAGGCAATCATTTTTATTTTATCTCCGCCGCGTTACTGTTCACTGGTAACGTTCCGCGAGGTGTTTTTTGTGAACAAAGTTCACAG
>ERZ1106983.2745-NODE-2745-length-10917-cov-3.176395_pt1 | contig 10917 bp, 5 predicted proteins | sample MGYA00403693_ERZ1106983 | MGnify/ENA primary metagenome ERZ1106983 (study PRJEB35170, sample SAMEA104062420) | human gut metagenome | biome: human gut; feature: human-associated habitat; material: faeces | place: Denmark | collected 2012-07-13 ...
ACAGCTACGGAAATTCTGTTGTAACAAAACAGCCGACCTGCACATCAGAGGGTACAAAAACAAAGACTTGCACAAAGTGCAATGCGACAGTTACAGAAACTATACCAAAGACTTCACACAAATATGCTAACACAGTTGTTGCACCTACTTGCACTACTGACGGCTACACACTCCACAAGTGTTCTGTTTGCGGTACTTCATACAAGGATAGCACAACAAAAGCAACAGGTCACAGCTACGGAAATTCTGTTGTAACAAAACAGCCGACCTGCACATCAGAGGGTACTGCTATAAAGACTTGCACAAAGTGCAATGCGACAGTTACAGAAAAGCTTCCTGCAAAGGGTCACACCGCAGTTATCGACAAGGGCTACCCTGCTACTTGCACCACCGCAGGCAAAACAGACGGCTCACATTGTTCAGTTTGCAATACTGTTATCAAGGCTCAGACAGTGATAAATGCCACAGGTCACAAGTCAAGTGCATGGATAACTGACAAGGCGGCTTCTATCGGAGTTAAAGGCTCAAAGCACAAGGAATGTACAGTCTGCAAGAAAGTTCTTGAAACGGCTGAAATTCCTGCACTTTCAAGAATTAGCATTTCAAAGGCAAGCGTGACACTTTCCACTTCGACCTACGCTTATGATGGCAAGACAAAAACTCCGTCCGTTACTGTAAAAGTCAATGGAAAGACTTTGAAAAAGGGCACTGATTACACTGTTTCCTACAGCAACAACACCAAGGTCGGAACAGCTACTGTAAAAATCACAGGCAAGGGCAATTACACAGGCTCAGTTTCTAAGACCTACAGTATCAAAAATAACTTCAAGAAAGCTACAGTTTCGGGCATTTCAAACAAGTCATATACGGGCAAAAATATCACTCAGAGCATTACTGTTAAATACAATGGCAAAACACTGAAAAAAGGCACTGACTACACAGTTTCATACTCAAGCAGCAAGAGCATAGGCACTGCCACTGTAAAAATCGCAGGAAAAGGCTCTTACACAGGCACTATCACAAAGACGTTCAAGATAAATCCTGCCAAGCAGGAGATACAGAAGCTCACGGCTAAGAGCAAGGCATTCTTTGTGGATTGGGCGCAGAAAGGTTCTGCTACCGGATACGAGATACAGTATGCTACCAACTCAAAGTTCACAAGTGCAAAGAAAGTTACCATAACAAACAACAAGACCGACACCAAGACTATTTCAAAGCTTTCAGGCAAAAAGAAATATTACGTTCGTGTTCGTTCATACACAACTGTAAAGGGTACTAAGTATTATGGTGCTTGGTCGGCTTCAAAGAGTGTGACTACAAAGAAATAATTTTATATGAGAACAGCGTATCGCAGGGGGCTGCGGTACGCTGTTTTTTTACTTTGATATTGCAGTTCGAGGCCTCAAAAATCACTCTTTGCCCAATCTCTCCGAGACTTCAAGCATCAATCGCTGATCTTTTTCCGAAAGTTTCGACCCTGCACCCAATTTCCGTCTTACTTTGGGTCGGACGGATTTTTTTGTTCCCAGTGAGATAGAATTGCGTTATGATAAATTTTGAAATCACTCGCCGTGACTGGCATTTTATGTACTCATGACCCTTGTGCATATGTGCTAAGCCCGCAAGATCGCAATTGTATGTAATGTCAAAAAGGTGAATATAGTCTTGACAGAAGGCTGAACGTCTGTTAAACTTATCCTAAGCAAAGACCGGGGACGACACCCATAGAAAATAACAGCGTCGGAGCTAAACACAAGCCTGTGTAATGCAGGCACTAATTTGATGTTGCTGTGCAAGGGGGAGATACCCATAGAAAAAAACGTTATTGTTACAGACATAAACGGAAAACGAATCGGAGCTACCTATCCCAAAAGGGCTAAGGGGCTTGTTAAGAACGGTCGGGCAGAGTATGCAAGCGACTGTGAAAAATGTACTATAAGAATATTGGATACTCATAAGCCGACCGTTGATAATACGGAGGTAAATAATATGAGTAAAGTAATTGATTTTGACCCTAGAGATTTTAAGGCTGATAAGTCCTGCGAAAACAATGTCATAGCTAAATATTTTGTGACCGATAAGGACGGCGAAAACGTTATTGCCTATTCTATTGGAAACTGGAATTGGGATTGGACGCAGATATGCTGTGACAAAAAGCTTGAGAAAAATACCGACTATGTTTTCAGATTTGTGATAGTCGGAGGCTATTGCAATACGTGCAATGAAACTTCTCGTTTTGAGATCGTGCCTATGCCAGACGGCAGCTTAACCGATGAAGCTTACGAAGACAGATACACCTACGATCTGGCTCAGAACAGATATAAGCCTGTTTTATGCAAAAAGACCGACGAGGGTATGCTGAGACTTTTTGAGATACCTTTCAGCACCTTTGATTGCGAAGATTTCAGGTTTGTATTCATTGCTATGCACGCTGTTGCAACGCTTTATGCGCCAAAAGAGTTTTCAGCTTATGCAGACCTTGAGGATACGAATTTTGACCAGCTTCGTGATGAGATCAACAGCAAAAACAGCGAGGATAATTCTGCAAATGTGGTGATGGATTTCACAGGCGCTCATGTCACACGCTCGACTGTCACCGATCTGCTCACAATGGCTCGTTTTGGTAAAAGCGAGAATGTTTGTATTGATTTTACAGGAGCTGTCATAGAGGACGATAAGCCGGACGATATTCAGGCTGACGCAGATGATACCGGGTCTGACGATATTTCTGTTGAGCTTATGGACGTTGCAGACAACTGAGCTTCGCAGGAAGATATACTTTACTAAGATATTATGATTTAATAAGTTGATCCAAACAGAGAAACCCATTGATCGGGTTTCTCTGTTTTTTTTCACACAAAAAACCACCCACAGCCAAATCAGCCGTGGGTGGCAATATCATTTTAAATTAACACTATTCTTTATTTTCCCAGCGCAATCTTGCCCATTGCGTCTGCCTGCATGATAGCGTCATAAAGCTCGATAGGCTGTACGTCGCCTGCAAGATTGTGGATAGTTTCGCCCGGGATACAAGCGTTCTTTGCGATAGTTTCTACCTGCTCAGGTGTAGTTACACCGATCTCCTCGAGTGTGACAGGAAGTCCCACTTCAAGGCAGAAGTTCTGTACCTCTTCAAACTCTTCCTTTGGCGCACCCTCAAGTACAAGCTGAACCAGTGTACCAAGGGCTACACAACAGCCGTGGTCTGCGTGCTTGATTCCCAATGATGTTACGCCATTGTAGAACGAGTGCGCAGCCGCACAGTTTACGTTGTCTGCTCCAACGCCTGAAAGATATACGTTAGCCTCGCAGATAGCTTCAAGGGCAGGTGTAACTGCGTGTACCTTGCAAGCCTCAACTGCCTGCTTGCCGTATGTTTTCAGCGTGTCATAGCAAAGTCTTGCAAGTGCCTGTCCTGCTCTTGTGATGCCTGTGCCTTCAAGGCTTGCGGACTCTGTTCTTATGGAAGCTCTGCCCTCAAAATATGTACCAAGTGCATCGCCCATGCCTGCAATAAGGAACTTTACAGGTGCGTTTGCGATAACTGTTGTGTCTACCATTACTGCGTCTGGATTGGTAGGATAGAAAAGATATTTGTCAAAGCTGTGGTCATCATTGTATATTACTGACAAACCTGTACATGGCGCATCTGTTGCCGCAACTGTAGGCACGATAACAATGTGATTGCCTGTGTAGTATGCTGTAGCTTTTGCAGTATCAACTGCGCTTCCGCCGCCAACTGCAACTACTGTGTCGATGTTGTCAGCCTTTACTATCTCTTCCATTTTGGCGATCTCGCCCTTGCTCGATATGCCGCCGAATATCTCGTAACGTCTGTAATCGTCAAGCTCGCCAAAGCTTTTTTCTATCTTGTCATGACAGGCTTTGTAGCCACTGTTTGAACATACAAACAGCCACCTTTTGCCCATATAGCCCATTTCTTCATGAAACTTAAGTGTAGCATCTCTGCCCTGAACATATTTGAGCGGCTCACGCATTGCTCTGAGTCTTCCCATCATAATGAATTACCTCCGATTTGTTTGATTTATTAACTTTATACGGAATTCTCTCCGTATTTTCAATTAGATTATAGCATTTTGCACAAAAGATACAAGAAGCATTTTATTAATGATATGTGAATTATTTGTTGTGGCAACATTTGAAAATGTAAAGCTTGGAGGATGATAAAACAGAAAAAGCGGAGGCTCTTTGCGAGCTTTCCGCCTTTTTCATATGTTCAGCATTACGGAAGCGTAAAACATTCCGTCACCGTATTCAAATTTAGCTACGCCATTGTATTTGGCGGCAATGTTCTTGACAGACTCTGTGCCGATCCCTTTGCCTTTGCGTTTTGAGGAAAGGAAACCGCCTTCTGAGTCGGTGAGGATAGTTCCGGTGAAGGTGTTGTCCACCGCCAGGCATAGGGAATAGCTGTCAGCCTTTGCTCTGATTATTATTTTTTTATTCTTTGCACTGTCAGACACGCAGCCGTGAATGGCGTTTTCGATAAGATTTCCGAAAAGCACAGAGAGGTCGGTTATGTCTATTTTTATATCATCTGGTATGTCAGCGTTCACCTTGTATTCAATGCCGCTGCTTTCCGCTATTTGAGCAAAATATGCAAGAAGTGCGCTTACAGATGTGTTTTTGCAGTAAATGCGTTCTGATATATCGGGCATAGAATCCCTGAAAGAATTGAGATATTCTGAAAGCTTATCGTATTCGCCCTTTTTCAGAAGCTCCTGCATAAGAGCGATATGATGTCTGACATCATGCTTATAGCGTCTTGTTTCTTTTATCTTATCCTGCAAATAGTCATATTGCAGGTTCTGCATTTCAAGCAGGTGGTTATTTTCCTGAAGCCGCAGATTTTTCTGCTGTTCGATGACCAGCCGTGCCACGATGTAATACACCAGAAACGCCCCTGCGTTTATAAAGAACAGAGCTATGGTGTTCTTTGGCTCCAGAGCAAGCTCTAAGCTGCTTTTCGTAGAGTTGCCGTAGAGCGTATAGTACCATATTATATAGAACGTAAATGGGATAAGCCAAAGATAACGCCACTCCAGACCTGACGGCTCTCTTTCCACCGCAGGTGTGTAGACCTTTTTCATGTAGATAAAAAGCGGCCCCCATACCACGGCTTCTGTCATAAGCATACAAAGGGAAAACGACCAGCGGTATGACTCACAGGCAAGTGACGGGAACAGAATGCCCTCCAGACACTTTGAGGTAATGACGATAAAGCTTGCGTTATTTGAAAGCAGAAGCAGTGTGAAGCCTGTTTTGCCGACCTTGACCTTCACAGCGAAAAAGTAAAAAGCCGCATAGAGCAGGGTGCTGACTGCACTTAGCAGACCTGCATTTGTGCTGAAAAATGCCGCCTGCCAGCCTAAAAAGATCTGCACCAGTGAAAGAGCCACAATAAGTCCCACGGTAGCTGTTTTGGAAAAGCGAAGCCTATGCCGGAAGGGATAAAGGGCAAGCACCATAAGTGGCAGAAAATTCAGAAGGGAATATATGCCCACTTCCACAAGGCGGTATAAAGGAGGCATTACTGCTCACCGCCTTTTCGCAGATCACTGAAGCGAAACTGAGCGAAAGCGTCTAATGTTTCTCTGGATTTTCGGCGACTTATGGGGATATGTGTGCCGTCGCTCATTATGAAAAGGTCGCTTTTTTGCTGGGCTATCTCATAGAAATTCACGATGACGCCTTTGGTGGAGGTGTAAAAGTATGAATGACTGCAAAAAATGCTCTCGATCTCAGAGAAAGAATTTCTTGAAACTATGCTTTCACCGTCTGTGCAATGGATAGTCACGATATGTGACGCACAGTCTATGTAGATAACATTTCTGAGTATCACGTTCTGACCGTCTGGAAGCTTAACGGAACGCATACGATCAATTTCATCAGAACCGATCCTGTCAAGCATGGCTTTTACTTTGTCAGCCTGAAAGGGCTTGCAAAGATAGTAGCAGGCGTTGAGGTCGTAGCTTTCGCTTGCAAACTCGTTGCTTGAAGTGCCGAATGCGATATGCACGTTTTTGTCTGTTTCACGAAGCTTTTCTGCCACCTCTATCCCTGTCATTTTCCCCATGAATATATCAAGCACCACCAGATCATAAGCTCCCATCTGCCAACATGACAAAAAGCTTTCTCCGCTTGAAAACGTATCTATCTGACAGCTGTGAGCGGTTTGTTCGGAAATATATTCATGAAGAAGTGCAAGGTCATTTTTATTATCGTCTACCAATGCCACTCTCATACTGTAAAAATCCTTTCTTATACATGATTTCTTAATATATAATAACACACATCAAAGCAAAATTCAAGCATTATTCATTTATTTTGTTACCGCTTGTGCAGATTTTTGACCGTTTGTGCCAAATCTATTGACAAAGTGTGTAGGCCGTGTTAAAATAATCGTGTAAAATTATGTTCTGAGTAAAAAAGAAATATCAACCCAGAAAAATATTATGGAGGAATTAGAATGAAAAAGAAAATTTTAAGTCTTTTGGTGACGGGCTGTCTTTTGTTTGTGCCGACAACGGCATTTGCAGACGACAATAAGACGGTAATAAAAACTGTTGACGACCTGTTGGCTTTTGGAAAAGCAGTAAACGATGGCGATTTTAACGGCAAGACAGACGCTGTTGTAGTTCTCGATAAGGATCTTGACTTAACGGGCATTGATTGGACACCTATTGGAAATGTTTTTAACGCAAAGGGTGAACTTCAGAATTATTTCAGCGGCAAATTCTACGGAAACGGTCATACTATTTCAAACATTGATTTTACGTCTATTTATGGTAAAGACGTGTTGGTCGGTTTCTTTGGCGATATTGAGGAAGCAGAGGTATCAGGTCTGACTATAGAGGGAAATCTGGATGTGACAAATACTGATAACGACTATACTTTTTATGGCACTATTGCAGGATTTGCAGGTGATTGTACTATTACTGATTGTGTGTCAAACGTATCTTTCAACAATAACGGCAAATATGTTTATGGCTTAATGGGCATGGTAGGTCAGGCAGACGCCACAACTTTTGAATATTGTGAGAACACAGCAGACATAACTATCTCAGGCGACAGCGGAAGTCTTTATGTGGGCGGTATAGTTGGATATGCACAGAATGGAACGGAAGTCCGCTATTGTTCAAGCACAGGCGATATGGTATATGCTGCACCAGACGCCGGCGGTATCGTAGGATGTTTGTATGGCGATTCCAAGGTCATAAACAGCTATGTTACAGGAAAACTCACGCCGGTTGGCAACGGAACCACAGATGTAGGCGGTATTGTTGGTTCAGTAGCTGGCGGTTCTGTAAGTGATTGCTATTTTGCAGGAGAAATTGACCTTTCACAGTATTCAGCCAGAAAGCCATATACACGTTTCGGCGGAATAGTGGGAAAAGATTCCTCGTCTACACCTGACTTTAAAAACAACTATTTCACAGAAACAGAAGATGTTGAAGCTTGCGGTTCAAATAAAGAAGCAGGCAAGGCTAAAGCATATGACTATATGACAACAAAAGAATTTTATGACGAGCTGACAGCCGACGGTGCAAAGTATCAGTATGTTGAGGGAAAAACGCCTGTCCTGCCAACTAAGGAATATGCAGTTGATTTTGAAGTAACACCTGCTGACCTGAAAAATGTTGTAATAAAGGTAGACGGAAAAGAGATAACAAGCAATACTGCAATGCTTACAGCAGGCACTTACACAGTAGAGGTAACTGCTGACGATTGCGAGCCTCTCAGCACGGAAATAACTATTTCAGCAGATATCGCAACACATACACAGGCTTTTGAACTTGTTTACAAGTCAGCAGACTATACAGAGCTTGACAAGGCAGAGGAAGCCGCAAAGGCTCTCAACAAGGACGATTATGAGGACTTCTCAGAAGTCGAAAAGGCTCTTGCCGCTATCGACAGAACAAAGAACATCACAGAGCAGGCTGACGTGGACGCTATGGTAAAGGCTATAAATGACGCCGTGGCAAACCTTGTAAAGAAAGCACCTGCTTCTTCACAGCCTGACAGCGTAAGCAGTTCTGATGCTTCGTCAGATACGAGCAGTTCCGCTTCCGACAGCTTATCTTCTGACAGCAAGTCAGACAGCAGCTCAAAGGCAGCTTCAAACGCTTCAAACACAAACCCATCAACCGGCGTTGCTGGAGGAGCATTCGCTCTTGCACTTCTGAGCGGTGCGGCTGTGGTCATGGCTAAGAAGAAAAAGTAATACATCCATTAAATGGATGTATAAAGCAATTAAGTGGGACTTTCATACATTATTTGTTTAAATGAATACCGCTTGTGCAGGTTTTTGACCGCTTGTGTCAAAATAGTTGAAAAATTATTACCGCTCTGCTATCATAATTATAAGCAGGGCGGTTTTATAACGCAATGCAAATATGATATGAAGTCTTATATTTCGGGAGGATAAATATGAAAAAGACAAGAATTTTTAGCACTATGCTCGCAACGGTCATATGTATGGCATCTTTGCCTGCAATAAATGTTTTTGCGGCAAATCAGCAGAGAACTACAACTCTTGACCTTACAGTGGCAGGATTTCAGAACGATCAGAAAAATGAAGACGAGGGCTGGAGCTGGGACGCAGCAACTTCTACTCTTACACTTGACAATGTTGATTTTTCGACGGCGAAAAAGTCTTGTGTCATTGTTGACGGAGAAAAAGTTACTAATATAGTTTTCTCAGGAGATAACAAGATGACCTCAGGCACTACAGTTATTTCGAGAAAAGGAAGCGCAAAAGATACCGGTGTAGTACTAAGTGGAAAGACTAAGGACAGTGTGCTTAATCTTGAAGAAACAGGCAACCTTCCAGTAATGGATCAGCCTAATGTTACTTTTGAGTCAGGAACTGTCAACGCAAAGGGCGGTGCTGTCATAACACTTTATTCCATAAAGGTAATGGACGCAACTCTTAATATTGACACAAGTGAAGTTGCCGATGGTGGCTGGAATGACGGTTTGTATGCAAACGGCTCTGTTGAGATATACGGCGGAGATGTGAATATCAATGCAGGAAGAGCAGGAATATTAGTAGTTGGTATAGGTGCTCCTGAGCCTAAGACAGGCTTGATTATAAAGGACGGAAAGGTAGATATCAATGCCAAGCTTGCGGATATTTATCTTGGTACAGACAATATAAAGAACGGTCTTATCTCGGGAGGAGATATCACACTCGGTGGTAACATAGGAATTTTCCTTAACGATTGCGAAAAGTGCGAGATAAAGGGCGGTACATTCCATACTGATGAATGTGAAAAACCATTCGCAGTTCATAGAGACAGTTCGGCTGTATTTGAGTATGCAAAGGCAGATTATACAGAGCTTGACAAAGCAGAAGAAGCTGCAAAGGCTCTTAATAAGGACAACTATGTGGACTTTACAGCCGTAGAAAAGGCACTTGAAGCTATCGACAGAACTAAAAACCTTACACAGCAGTCAGATGTTGACAAAATGGCGAAAGATATAAACGACGCTGTTGAGGCACTTGTTTACAAGTCAGCAGACTACACAGAGCTTGACAAGGCAGAGAAAGCCGCAAAGGCTCTCAACAAGGACGATTATGAGGACTTTTCAGAAGTCGAAAAGGCTCTTGCCGCTATCGACAGAACAAAGAACATCACAGAGCAGGCTGACGTGGACGCTATGGTAAAGGCTATAAATGACGCCGTGGCAAACCTTGTAAAGAAAGCACCTGCTTCTTCACAGCCTGACAGCGTAAGCAGTTCTGATGCTTCGTCAGATACGAGCAGTTCCGCTTCCGACAGCTTATCTTCTGACAGCAAGTCAGACAGCAGCTCAAAGGCAGCTTCAAACGCTTCAAACACAAACCCATCAACCGGCGTTGCTGGAGGAGCATTCGCTCTTGCACTTCTGAGCGGTGCGGCTGTGGTCATGGCTAAGAAGAAAAAGTAAATAAGATCTCCCCTATTGTTGATATTTCGGAGAAGGGCAGTTCCTTGTGGACTGCCTTTTTTCTGTTTGCAGGAAAGCGGGATTTGCCTGCATAATTTGGGGCATTTTTTTTGCAAAGAAGCATAAAAATGCAATTATTTTATATTGATACTGCAAAATCGTCCGCGCAAGCTTAGACTAACTATTGATAATAGTCAATATCTTTTATTATCTATTTTATACCATGAAATTACATTTATTCATAAAAAATCGTTATAGATTTAAGCGAAATGTAAAAAATCAGCTCACAAAATCTGCGTTTACCCTTGCAATTCAGAAAAATATGTGGTATAATTATATTGCTGTAATAGGAGCACAGTATGAAACGCTGACGTTGTGTTTTCAACGGGCAGATGAAAGTCTGCAAAGCTTATGCTTTATAATAAGGAAAGAAAATGAATGTGCCGGCGTGTGCTGTTTCATTATAGCGCCTATTAACGATATTTTTTTTGAAAAGGAGTTATTGCAACATGTCAAAGATCGATTTGAGCAAGTACGGTATCACCGGAACTACAGAAGTTGTTTACAATCCTTCTTACGAGCAGCTGTTCGAGGAAGAAACAAAGCCAACACTCGAAGGCTATGAAAAGGGTCAGGAAAGTGAGCTTGGCGCAGTAAACGTTATGACAGGCGTTTATACAGGCCGTTCACCTAAAGATAAGTTCATCGTTATGGACGAAAATTCTAAGGACACTGTTTGGTGGACTTCTGACGAGTACAAGAACGACAACCACCCAGCTTCACAGGAGGCTTGGAAGTCTGTTAAGGAACTCGCTATCAAGGAGCTTTCAAATAAGAGACTTTTCGTAGTTGACGCATTCTGCGGCGCTAACAAGGATACAAGAATGGCTATCCGTTTCATCGTTGAGGTTGCTTGGCAGGCTCACTTTGTAACAAACATGTTCATCAAACCAACAGCAGAAG
>ERZ1106983.2748-NODE-2748-length-10905-cov-4.617051_pt1 | contig 10905 bp, 10 predicted proteins | sample MGYA00403693_ERZ1106983 | MGnify/ENA primary metagenome ERZ1106983 (study PRJEB35170, sample SAMEA104062420) | human gut metagenome | biome: human gut; feature: human-associated habitat; material: faeces | place: Denmark | collected 2012-07-13 ...
GGCATGCAAGCTGGAAAATCGGATTCATTCCTGCATCTTTGAGAACCTTACACATAGCAAGAGATCCAAGACGCATAACAGAAGACTGGTTATCTGTTACGTTAACTGCATGAACACCTGTAAGATATGTTTTGGCTTCTTCTACCAGCTCATCTACATGGATTCCTTTCGGCGGTCCTACTTCTGCTGAAACTACAAATTCACCACGGTCGAATAATTCTTTCATTTTCATATTATATTTGCTCCAATCATTAAAAATTTAGGATTAACCTTTTATTTCACATCATCATCTGTAGCAAAATTGTGGATCTGTGTCGGGCATTTCAGCACATCAAGGCGTCCAATCTCTTTCAGGCGTCTGTAAATACGCTCCCATCCACACTCCATTTCACTGTCAACTTCACATTTTCCATTCTTGGAACCACCGCACTGGCCATTCACAAGGCTCTTGGAACATGCTGTGATCGGGCAGATTCCACCTGTCAGATTCAGGTAACACTCACCGCACTGATCGCATTTATATTCTAATGGTGTCACGCCCTGGAATCCTGGTACCGGATATGTATCACAGGCAGCACAGACCATCTTATCTTCCAGATATTCAGAAATTGTCTGCACACCAACACCACAGGAAAATACAAGAACCATATCTGCTTCCTGAATTTTGCTCATATGTTTCTGAAGACGCAGCTCCATATTTTCCGGATTACAAATATAATCAGTAGTCATAATTCCTGTCACATTTCCTTCAGCGGAAAGCTCCTTCTGAAGTTCAACAGCTTCTTTTTCCGGAAAACGAACCTCTTTACATCCATGACAGTTAATAATGAAAACTTTCTTTCCGGCTGTCAGTGATGTGATTGCTTCTTTTGCTTTTAACTGGGTAATCAACATATCACTTCATCCCCCTTACTGCATTTTTTCCGGCTTTGATACTGTTAATGATCGGAATCTTGGAAGAACAGATATACTGACAGCATCTGCACTCAACACAATCCATAACGTTCATGTCTTTCATGCCCTGCCAGTTCTCGTCTTTCGCATATTTCACGAAATACAGAGGTGAAAGTTCCATCGGACAGACATCTACGCAGCGTCCGCACTTGATACATGGCTGTTCTTTTGTCTCATCCGGTTCAACGGCAATGATACCATTGGAGCCTTTCATCATCGGTACATCCAGTGTGTTCAGAGGGAATCCCATCATTGGTCCGCCCATCTTAACCAGAACATCGTCATCTGTAAATCCGCCGCAGTAATCGATCAGCTCTCTTACGCTTGTACCGATCTTGATAACAAAGTTTCCAGGATTCTTGATCTTCTCGCCTGTTACTGTAGCAACACGCTCAACCAGAGGCATTCCTGTCTGGATCGCATCGGAGATTGCTTTTACTGTACTGATATTATCTACTACAACGCCGACATCTGCCGGAAGACCGCCGCTTGGAACAATTCTTCCCATAACGCGCTTAATGAGAGTTTTCTCAGCGCCCTGCGGGTATTTGGTTTTTGCAACAAATACTTCCATGTTTCCGATGTCAGCAACTTTTTTCTGCATTAATTCAATGGCATCCGGCTTATTATCCTCGATAACGATGATACCTTTTTCGGCACCTGTTGTCTTGAGGACTGCTTTCAGACCAAAAATAATGTCATCTGCATACTCAAGGAGTACTCTGTGGTCTGCTGTTAACAGAGGCTCACATTCACATCCATTGAGAAGGATGGTATCTACCGGTTTGGCAGGTTTAAGTTTGACACAGGTCGGGAAACCTGCACCGCCCATACCAACGATTCCGGCTTCACGGATGATATCAATAATCTCATCCGGAGTAAGATTGTCAAGCTCACCATGTGGCTGTACGGATTCGTGCAGAGTATTTTTTCCATCCGATTCAATGACAACAGCCATCACTTCGCTTCCGCGTGTGCCATGCATACGCGGTTCAACAGCAACTACGGTTCCGCTTACGCTGGAATGTACCGGAGCACTGATAAATCCGGCAGCTTCACCGATCTTCTGACCAACTTTTACAGTGTCACCAACCTGAACGATCGGATTGGCCGGTGCGCCCAGATGCTGTGACATGGAGATTACAACTGTCTTCGGATCCGGGAATTTCTTCAGAGCGATATGCTCACTGAATTCCTTGCGTTCTGACGGATGAACACCGCCGTAATATCCGTCCAGTCTGTCTTCTCTAATGGACTTCACATAGTCGTTGATCACTTTGAAATTAACTTTGGAGAAATCACGAACCTGTACAGGCTGGTTTAAGAATTCTTCCAGACGTCCCTGTTTTGCAAGTCTCTGGTAAATCTTCTCCCATGCACAGTCTTTATTCGGATCTACTTCGCATTTTCCATTCTTTGCTCCACCGCACTGTCCATTGACAAGACTCTTTGAACAGTCAACGATCGGACAGACACCTCCGGTAATGTTCAGATAACACTGCGCACATGCGTCACAGCTCTTCTTGGTAAGTGCCATGCCATGATGACCTCTGTAGTTAAGGGTGTTGCTTGCAGCAACTACCGGCTTACCTGCCAGATCCGCAACGGTCTGAATACCAAGGCCACAGGAAATTACTACTACATTCTCTGTACCTTCCGGAATCAGATCCTGTAATTTTCTTTCTGTGTGCATCTTGTTGCATAAGAAATCAAATTTTGCACTGCCTGTAACATTCTTTCCCTGATCTGCAGCGAATTTCAGAAATTCGTCACAATCCGGTTCGTCAACAGTTTCAAATTCTTTGAAACATTTGTTGCAGGCAATCACAAACAGGTTGTCCTTACCGTCAAGCACTGATGCAAGTTCATCACTGCTTTTCAGTTTGTACTTAGTATAGTTTTCCAATTGCTCACCTTCCTCACGATAAAATTTTATCCTTATGATATCTGTTCTTATCCGTTCCCTCCATCTCTGCACTCAAAAAAGGGCTAATAAAACCAGATAAATAAGTTCAATACATATACCTTATTAAATGTAACATAAAATGCACATTTTATCCAGTTTTATTAGCAAATTTTATAAATTTCTTCTATGATTTCATCCTAAAATTCTATGAAGTGCAGATATTTGTACTGTAAAAGATATGAAATTAGCAAATTGTATACAATATACCACATTCTATAGCAACTATGACGATTCAGCACCTTCACACAGTTACGCTCTCAAACTCAAATCTTTAGAAATCGCCTTTGGTGATGGTATAGTGTTACTGTTCACTCCATTCACAGTAACTTAGCCAAAATTCATTCTCTTTTTTATGAACACTCCTGATAATCCTCTCTCACAGTACTTGTATCATGAGTTAAGACGCTGTCCGCAATATTCACAATTGCTCAGACGTCCTTTTATTACCTGATTCTTTGCACCGCAGCTGGTACAGGTAACTGTAATATAAATCTTTTCATTTACACATCTGTTTGGTGCAGTAATCATAATATAATTTCCTTCTCTGTCTATCTGGATATTCCGGATATATCCCCTGGCAATAAATTTTTCCAGTTTTTTACTGCGCCTTTTCCCAGTTCCTGCTCAAGTTTCTCAAATGAGACCGTATTCTGGGCATAAGATTCAAACCAGCAGGCAATTTCCCTGGCTTTTTTCTTCCGTAATGCTTTCTGAACTTCCCTGAAAGTCGGATATAAAAATAACAGACAGAGCAGGATCTCTGTTGCCGCCATTCCCCAGCGTCCTTCACCAATATACTTCTCCGATGCACCAATAGCTCCTAGGGATAAAAGCATGCAGAAGCCACAAAGAACCCACTTCAGTTTTCCCAACACCCCTGCTTTTTTGTTTTTTTCTGTCAAAAAATCATTCATGTCTGTTTCCTCTTTCTCTGATTAATCAAAATTCTATAATATATTGGTGAAGCTTCTGTCAGCCTGCCCCCAGCAGAAGCCATGCATCACCTGACGGATCATAATAATAAACCACATTGTCTCCTACTGCATAATAATGTTCTTTTGTAAAATGATCCTCATGATCCGTTCCCAGAACAAATACCGGACAATTTCTTCCTTCAATGTACTCCTCAGTGCCTGTATACCACAGAGACATCCCAAGGCCAAGGTAATAGCTGACTTCATCTGTCTCAGAAAGCTGTTCTCTGGCAATCTTTATATTCAATGCTGAATCATGCTCCGGATTACACTCTGGATCGTACTCTGACTCATACACGGGATTATATTCCGGATCATACTCATCCCAATTATAATATATGGAGAAATCATAGCAGTGGGTTTCTGCTGCAAGATGTCCATCCTTTAACGACACCATAGGATGGTATTGCACACTCATATTCTGCTTCTGTACAGAAACCATCACATTGGAATGAATCTCACTCACATTGCAGCGCAGGATAATGATTTCATTCTCCTGTCCCCTATAGTATGGAGAGTTCAGATCATCCAGATATTCCCCTTCTTCCGTAGGCTGAGCCGGATAAACGCTGACCCTGCAATCATCCCCCGGGACAATGGCATAAACTTCATATCCCCCTGCATCAACCACTGTTCCATCCTGTAAAAAAGGATAAGCAGCTGCCACTTCTCCCTGTCTGGTATATTCAAGTATCTCTGCTGCCTCTGCACCTTCATAGGTATATCCCAGAAATGCCATTCCGGCCTGACATTCATTTTCCCTGATAATGTCCTGCAGAATTGCCAGATTCTCATCTGCCCCAGGTGCTCTGGCAAATACTTCTCTCATACCTCCGCCATGAATACCAACAGAAAACAGTACCGCACAAACACATACAGCAACCGAATATTTTTTCATACTCTCATCTCCCTTCTTGTCAAACAAATATTTACACTCCACTTCGCTTTCTGCTCATAACATAATAACTTCGCAGTTTATCAGCTTGCTATTTTAACGTAGTTACGATTAGCTTACTTTCCAGTGCAGCCGCTATCAGATCTTCTTTACAGCTGTATCCTGCCCTGGCGATCATTTCCTGAAAATTCCATCTCACCCCGGAGGTAGAGCATTTCATTTCCCGCGCAATCTCTGAATATGACATTCCACGGATATACAGGCGAAGCATCTCAAGCTGCCTGGGACTGATATCACCGCTTGTGATCCAGTTAAGCTCCACCTTCGGCGTCATATCCGGAAATACATGCTCACCATTTAAGGTTCTGTGGATCACACTCCGTATTTCCTCTTCCCCGTGATCCTTATACCAGAGACTGTCTGCACATCCACTTTTTGCCCTTTCCAGCACCTTGGGATCGATCAGGGAAGTAACGATCAATACCTTTGTATAGGGATACTTTTCCCTGATCTCTTTTCCGGCACTGAGCCCATCATGATTATGAAACGTCTGCACATCCATGATCACAAGATCAATTGCCGAATAATCACAGATTTTTACAGCTTCACGTGCATCTGAAACTGTCTGGACATGTCGGAATTCCGGCTCCTGCATAATAATATATTCAAAATACTTCTGCATGATCTTCTGATCTTCTACTATCAGTATCCGTACCATCAAATCCCATCCTTTCTGTCAGTGGCATTTTCAATATCAGACAAAACTCAGGGGAAAAAGAAACCTGCATCCTGCATTTTCCTGATTCAGCTGCCTTTCTCAGTGCAGATAAACCACCGCCTTCTTCCGCATTTTTGTCAGGCACCTCTCCATCATTGGTAATCTGAACAGTATATTCATCTGCATTTTTGTCTATCTTCACCCAAACAGTACTGCCATGGGCATGTCTGGCACAATTTGTCACACATTCGCGGATTGCCCTGTCTGTCAGCAGCCTGTAAGATGGATGCATGGGAAAGTTCCCACTGATCTGAACTAAAATTCCAAGCTCTTCTGCATGTCTGATCGTATCCTTATATACTTCTTCCATACTCTCAACAGCAGAACCGGTAAGAATATAAACCAGATGTTTCAATACAGACAACTGTTTATCCATTTTATCCGGATCTTCTTTCCTTTCCAATATTCTTCGTATTGACAGAAGGCTTCGTCCAAAATTGTCATGAACCTGCATTTTCATGACAAGCGTCTCCTGCTCTCTGATTTTATCTCCGATTTTTTCGTACATTTCCTCCAGCTTATGATTCAGGATTTCCAGCTTTTCATTGTTTGCCCTGATTTTTTCACCATTGTAATAAATTTCTGATACATTAACTGCCACTGTCTGCAGATATCCTGCACAATCCGGCTCCTGCAGACTATATTCCTGAAACATCCAGACGGAACCATCAGGAAAATAAAACACATTACTGTCTTTGCTCAATCTGCGAAAACCTTCCGATTCAGGTCTCCCATTCATTACTTTCCTTAATGCCTCGTAATCCTGCAGATAAGAACCTGTCATGATTCTGCTCAGCTCCTGCATCTTGGTATTACACAAAACAATCCTTCCAAGAGGATCCGAAAAACAGACCCCACATGGAACATCATTCACAGCTTCATTCACGGACCAGTAAGACAGGGAATGATGATATCTGCGTCTCTCGCTCCTGATTACCCAGCAAAGATAAAGCAATAATCCTATAACCACCGTCATTAAAACACTGACCGGATAACCCTGAAGCATTGGCTGATAGGAACTTTCTCCCAGGCAATATCTGTGATCATTCATCAGAGCACCCATAAACATAAAAGAAACAACAAAGACAGCCACTACCGTTACGATTTTCTTTTTCCCGGAAAAGCAGGTGATTCTTACCAGCAGGAGGATTAATTCCAGAATCATGCAGATTTCAAGAAGAATCATCAGAACATTCTGTATTGCCATACTGCATTCCACAAAACTGATCATCTTCCGCCTCTCTTTCTGAAGACGATACATCTGATAAACCATTCGTTTTCATCTTCCTGCTGCACTTTTAATTCCGGCCTTTCCGATATGAATCCACGCAGATCCGCCTCTGATACAATATGAACTGAAACCCGCAAGGCATCATCAATCTGCGACACACGGTAAAAAACAGACTGCATGGTATCAACCAATCGTTCCACAAGCCATTCAAAGATGTCATAGCATTTTAGTATATCATCTGCATTCAGCCGCACATCCACATTTTCCACGTAGTAAGCAGCCCGGATCCTGCATAATTTTAAGCTGTCACAGGATTCTGCCAGGCTTTGTCTGAGATCTTCCATTGTAAGCAGATTTCCATCTGATGCATATTGTGTCAGCACCAGATTCTTTCTCCGCTTCAAATACGTACCAACAACTACAATTTTACCGAGAATCCAATCATATTGTTCCCTTGATTCTGTCCGTTCCAGCTGATCCATAAACTGTGACAGCAATTCCAGCTGACCGGCTGTCTGATTCTGTATCATATTTAACAGACGGTTCTGTTCTTCTGTTTTTCTCCGCTCAGCCTCTTTCTGATAAGCTTTCTGTAACAGACGGTTTCTGGCAGTCAGTTCCTCCTGCTGTTCCCGAATATCCTGATACTGATCCAGCAGTACCGAAATATCCTCTGACCAAAACAAATGTCCTCCCCTTATAGGAATATGGTTGATCCGGATTCCCTGTTCCTGTACTGATGATCTGTCTATTATGATTTTACGCAGTTCAGGCGACAGTTCGGGAAAATCGCCGGAATGATAATAGCGCAGAAAAGAATAATCTGTAATCTCTGCATCCAGTCCTCCGGAAGTCTGGAATAATTCAAAATATCGATTATTGGTCTGTATCAATCCACATAATATACAACCCTGAAAAATTGCTGCCATTAAAAGGCAGCACACTGCCGTCATATCCCCTGCAATGATTTTGATGAAAGGCAGGCGGAGTATATTTCCGATATTCCATTCCAGAAGTAATATTCCCGGAATCACCGGCAGCCAGAACTGTTTCTTTCCCGGAATTCTGCTTTTTCTGATCAGAATGATTTCCATCCCTGTCAGACAAATCAAGATCCATCCCTGAATCACCATAAAAACAATACCATAACTGTAATCTTTATCCGAAAATGGGGGCTGTTTGGAAAAACGAAATACCAGCTGATGCAAATCATTTGTAAAAACACTTACGATCAATATCGCTGCCACGGTCAATAAAATTATAACCTTTCTGACCGTTTTCTCTTCCTCCTTTTCGCCCAAAAACATTGCTGCTGCCAAACCCAGAACCGGAATCAGAATCATGGGAATATAATATAGATACCAGCAGATATGTTCTCCAAGAGGATCATGAAAAATATGAAATTTTACTGTCCGCACAAAGAACCAGAATACCATCAGACAGCCAATTGCAGTCAGGCATCTGCGCGTTTTTTTATGTACTACATGCTTTCCCAGATAAATCACCCAGGCACAGTACATTCCCAGATAAATACAGCTACGACACTGATCTGCCAGATTTCTCATAAAAACATTTTCCGTTCTCACCTGCCTGCAGAAATAAGCCAGCAACACACTTATCAAAATCACTCCATATGACAGAGCCCTCTTTTTACTGTATGTCATGAAAATTCCTCTTTCACCGGAGCGGGTTTGAAAAATGCTTTACGCAAGATGTGCGTCACAATTTGCGGGAATGATTTTTCAAACACACCCAACCTATTTTTGTAATAATTATACTATAAAGTACCATTTTATCATATAGTTTTCAGAAGAATCATCTATTTTCAGAGTTTTTATCACAAACAGAGTGAACAATCCTGTCCACTCTGTTTCCCATTGCTTAAAACGGTCTTGGCTGACCACAGTATTCACAAAACTTTCCGGTATTCTCTGCACCGCACTGGCATTTTCACGAACTGTTATTCTGTTGCATTCCTCCGGTCATGTTCGTTTCTGACATTCCCGTCTGCTGCATTCCTCCGTTCATGTTCATTCCCGGCATCCCAGACTGCATCCCTCCGTTCATATTCATTCCGGGCATCCCGGGCTGCATTCCCACATTCATGTTCATCCCGGGCATCCCAGACTGCATCCCTCCGTTCATGTTCATCCCAGTCATTCCAGGCTGCATTCCCGCATTCATGTTCATTCCTGACATCCCGGGCTGCATTCCTCCGTTCATGTTCATTCCTGACATCCCAGGCTGCATTCCTCCATTCATGTTCATTCCCGACATTCCGGACTGCATTCCTCCGTTCATGTTCATTCCCGGCATTCCGGACTGCATTCCTCCATTCATGTTCATTCCTGGCATCCCAGACTGCATTCCTCCATTCATGTTCATTCCCGGCATTCCGGACTGCATTCCGGCTGCATTTGGTGTCAGTGCCGCAATAATCTGATAAGCAGTCTGCTCCACTTCCATCAATTCCCTTCTGTTATCACTGCTTATAGAGAAAGTATTCAAGCGAAAATCCATATCATCAAACCACTGGGTTCTCACTTTAATACGCATAGTATAATCAAATTCATATTTATATACCGGCGGCTGATAACTTACAGTTTCTCCATCCTTTGTATATGTTTCCTCTTGCTGCTGTTGGTCTACATCAACCCTGCACTGTACAATGGCTGATAAAGGAACTATGTCCGGGTTTTCATTAACATCCAGTTTCCGCGCAACAGTAAAATTCCCCTTATTATCATCAATAAAAACATTATAATTTCTGGTATTGATCTGACGGGTTATATAAAAATCCATTACCGCTTTTTTGTTTTTTTCACGATATTCCAGCTGACGTTTGATATCCTCTACTGTACTGTGCCGCCGCTCCTCAAACCATGGTGATAATTTTTTCGCACAATCCTTACACAGATTTCCGTCATCCAGTTTTCGATTTCCCAATAAACCAATTTTCTCCCCGCAGATGTCACAGATTTTCTTATCAAATAATCCCATACCCTATCCTCCTTTTTTATCTGAAATCCCATATTGCCGCACCGGAATGGTGCGGCAGTATTTTACCTTATTCTGTAACAATTATTTTTTCAAAATATGTCTTTACGGAAAAATCATCTTCACCTGTTTCAGAATCATCTGTTTCTTCGCCGTCATCAGATTCCTCTGCATCATCTTCTGCTATCAAACACAGTTTTCCATCATCCAGTAAATTGAACTTCATATTATCAAGACTGAAAAACATAGTTCCTGCCTCATCCTCTGTTACAGCCTTTAATACCAGTGCGTTTCCTTCCACGTCGCCCTGAAGTTCTACTTTTGTCTCTTCTCCGCTCTCTATTAAGATAATTTCAGCCTTTCCGTCTTCCACAGACATACTCATTTCAAATCCTGTAAAGTCAGCATTAACCGGCATCTGCATTCCAAATGCTTCCATCAGAGTACAGCTCCATTCTCCTTCAAAATCCTTCATAGTTGGATTTTCTACCGGTTTGCCCGGCACATAAGGCTCATATTCTTCCTTTTCCTGACTCAGGATCATTGTCATTCCATCTGCTGTTAAGGTTATCTTACCGTCCTTGTACTCACATTCCTCTGTCTGATCATTATAAGTCATCAGAATTTTATCATTTTCTATTTTCCACTCTGCTTCATCTACATCAGGCTCTTCCCCATAAACAGAACTTGTTGTTTCCATTTTACCATCTTCTTTAATGTCCACGGTCACTTCCATTCCCATTGCCCCCGGATGAAAGGATGCACCTTCGCCCATAGAAAGCTCATTTACATACCAGGTTCCAATAACATCCTTTTCTTCAAGGGCATAAACACTTACACTCATAAAGCCTGCCATTAAGACTCCTACTGTTCCTGCCATCCACAACCTCATTTTTTTACTCATACAAACATCTCCTTTCTTTTTTTAATGTACTCCTCGGACTCTTTTTTACTTAATTTTGTGAGAAGATTTTTTGTTTATCTACATTATACGTGAACGCTCAGATATTTACACTAGCACTTCTGACAGTATGCTTGCAATTTTCCGGATAATTTATAGCAATCCTCGTAAATAATGCATTTAAGACAGTTCAGCAGAGTGCGAAAGAC
>ERZ1106983.2761-NODE-2761-length-10849-cov-26.610339_pt1 | contig 10849 bp, 13 predicted proteins | sample MGYA00403693_ERZ1106983 | MGnify/ENA primary metagenome ERZ1106983 (study PRJEB35170, sample SAMEA104062420) | human gut metagenome | biome: human gut; feature: human-associated habitat; material: faeces | place: Denmark | collected 2012-07-13 ...
TCAATGAACCATCGTTGTTTTTTCATCCTTGACAGAATTGTATGACCCTTGACTACTTTTACGGACAGGCCGGAGAACTCTTTTCGTTCTTCCGCATTCCAAAGACTCTTTTTCAGGAGCAGCAGTTTCAAGATCTGTCAACCGATGCAAAAACTCTGTACGGCATCCTGCTTGACCGTATGAGCCTTTCTGTTAAAAATGAATGGTTTGACAAAAAAGGCCGAGTGTTCATCATCTTCACGATTGAGGATGTCAAGAGGACTTTACGTTGCGCAGACAACAAAGCGACCCGGCTGCTCCGGGAACTTGAAAAATTTGGTTTGATTGAACGAAAACGTCGAGGGCAAGGAAAGCCATGTTTGGTGTATGTGAAAAACTTTTCGGCAGAATCTTCAAAGGAGAGTGTCAAGAATCGTGATAATGACGATTCTTGTGGCTCTAGGATTCTTCCCTCATGGAAGAACCCTAGGCTATCTTTTTTGTTATAAAAGTGTTTGGAACAAACGCGCCGCCTGCATCGGCACGATGCAGAACAAATGGGGTTTGGGCATAGCCCAACAAGCATTTTTGCAAAGCAAAATAGCATTTGTATAGACGAATGCCCTGCTTGCTGGAACACTTCTTGATTTTAACACAATCGGATGTTATCCTATTCTTATAGAAATCTCCGAAGGGCAGGTGTTTTCATGTACAATCATCAGCTGGAAACCTTCATCCGTGTGGCGGATGCAGGCAGCTTCAACAAGGCGGCAGAGGAAAGCTACATCACGCCAACGGCCATCATCAAGCAGATCAACCTATTGGAAGGTTCCCTTGGTGTCAAGCTGTTCGAGCGTACTCGCCGGGGACTAACACTGACCAAAGCAGGCCGTTCCATGTATCAGGACGCCAAGTACATCATTCAATACTGCCATGATTCTGTCATTCGTGCCCGGAACGCAATGCAGGAGGATTCCAACGTCATCCGCATTGGTTCCTCTCCCATGACACCTGCCCAGCTGCTCATGGAACTGTGGTCGAAAGTGCAGACCATCTGCCCGGACATCAAATTCCAGATTGTGCCTTTTGAAAACACCCCGGAAAATGCACGGGAAATTCTGGCGAACCTCGGCACGAACATTGATGTAGTAGGCGGCATCTTTGATGAAACGATGCTGCATCTGCGCAAATGTGCCGGTCTGGAACTGGTTCGCGGGCCGTTTTGCTGCGCGGTTTCCATCCATCATAAACTTGCGGCAAAAGACCGCTTGCAGATCACAGACCTGTACGGCGAAAATCTACTGCTGATGCACCGTGGATGGAGCCACTATGTAGATGAACTGCGGGATGATTTATGGCAGCACCATCCACAAGTAAATATCGTGGATTTTGAATTTTACAGCATGGACATCTTCAACCGCTGCGAAAACACCAACGATGTGCTGCTGGCAATTCCGGGCTGGGCCAATGTCCACCCATTGCTGAAAGTGATTCCAGTAGATTGGGATTACGGCATTCCCTATGGTATCCTGCACTCCCCGAATCCAACGCCTGCCGTTCAGCGTTTTCTGGATGCGGCTAAAATAGCCAGCAAGGAATTGTATAGCTGATACGCCACTGCAACGAGAAGCTGCTGCATGAGAAATCATGCAGTGGCTTTTTCTTTTTACAAAAGATGCACTTGACCTAAAGCTGACTCTAAGTGTTACAATCAGAGGGTCAAGCGGGTTGTTTGAACCTTTGAGTTCAAACAAGTGAACAAAGTGGAGATTCCGGGAAATGCAGACTTGCGCTATACTGGAACCAGAAAAAGAGAGTACCTCAAAGGAGGAACGACCGATGAAGAAAGTCTTGATTTTGTCCGGCAGTCCCCGCAAGGACGGCAACTCCGACCTGCTGTGCAGTGAGTTTATGCGTGGTGCGCAGGAGAGCGGCAACGAAGTGCAAAAGATCTTCGTGCGCAGCAAGAAAATTGTGCCCTGCAATGCCTGCTATTACTGCCGCGACCACGGCGGCAAGTGTGCCCTGAACGATGACATGAGCGAAATTCTGGACGCAATGCAGGCGGCAGATGTTATCGTGATGGCAAGCCCAGTGTACTTCTTCTCCATTGATGCACAGATGAAGATCATCATCGACCGCAGCCTTGCCCGGTGGACGAACATTCCGAACAAGGAGTTCTATTTCATCATGACCTGCGCGGACGATAACCGTGCTGCCATGGCCTGCACCTTGGAGTGTTTCCGGGGCTTTACCGCCTGCCTGAATGGTGCCAAGGAAAAGGGGGTCATCTACGGCACCGGCGTATATCGGCCTGGCGAGGTGATGTCCTCCCCGGCCATGAAGGAAGCCTACGAGATGGGCAAAAACGTCTGATTTCCCAGTTTTATATAAAGGAGTGTAACGGCTATGAACAATTTTCTGTTTGAAAACAAGACCAAGGTTTATTTCGGCAAGGGTGGTGTGAAGGAATATCTGGGCTGTCTGCTGGAGCACTACGGCGATACCGTGATGCTGGCCTACGGCGGCGGTTCTATCAAGCACAATGGTGTCTATGATGAAATCGTCGGTATTCTGAACGCCGAGGGTAAGCGCATCGTGGAGTTTCCCGGCATCATGCCCAATCCCACCTACGCCAAGGTGCAGGTGGGTGCAAAGCTGGCCCGTGAGAACCATGTGGATTTGATCCTTGCCGTGGGCGGCGGTTCCGTGTCCGACTGCTGCAAGGTGGTGTCCGCACAGGCCAAGGTGGACGAAGATTTGTGGGAGCTGGAAAACACCAAGCATACTCGTCCCACTGAGTTCATCCCGCTGGGCACCATCGTCACGGTGTTCGGTACCGGTTCCGAGATGAACAACGGCGCGGTCATCACCCATGAGGAAAAGAAGATTAAGGGGGCCCTGTGGGGTGCACAGGCCGACTTTGCTTTCCTCGACCCCACCTACACGTTGTCCGTTCCCATGAAGCAGGTCATTTCCGGTGCGTTCGACACCCTGAGCCACGCGATGGAAACTTACTTCGGCAAGCCGGACGAGAACAACCTCTCCGATGACATCAACGAAGCCGTCATGCGCAGCGTCATCCGCAACATCCGCGTCCTGTTGACCGACAAGGACAACTACGAGGCCCGCAGCGAGCTGGCATGGGCTTCGGCTATGGCCGAAAACGGCATCCTGAAAATCGGCAAGGTCACCGACTTCCAGTGTCACATGATCGAGCATCAGCTGGGTGCCTACACCAACTGCAACCACGGTGCTGGTCTGGCGGTCATTCACCCGGTGCTGTACCGTCACCTGCTCCCGGCCAACACCGCACGGTTCGCCCGCTTTGCACAGAACGTCTGGGGCATCGACCCGGCGGGCAAATCCGAGCTGAAACTGGCACAGGCTGGCGTGGAGGCTCTGGCGGCCTTCATCAAGGAGATTGGGATGCCCACCACCTTTGCAGAACTGGGCATCCCTGCCGACACCGACCTCAAGGCTGTGGCCGATTCCACCGTGCTGACCGGCGGCTGCTGCAAGAAGCTGAGCCATGACGAGATTTACGAAATTTTGAAGGAGTGCAAGTGACCATGAAGAAAATCACAGCAGGCAGAGATGTGCTTGGTGAATTTGCGCCGAAGTTCGCACAGCTCAATGATGATGTTCTTTTCGGTGAGGTTTGGAGCCGGGAAAGCGAGCTTTCTGCACGCGACCGTTCCCTCATCACTGTGACAGCACTGATGGCGCAGGGGCTGATGGATACCTCTTTCGGACATCATCTGCAAATGGCCAAGGAAAACGGAATTACCCGCAGTGAAATTGCGGAAATCCTGACGCACGCTGCGTTTTATGCGGGTTGGCCCAAGGCTTGGGCGGCATTCCGAATGGCAAAGGACATCTGGGCAGATGCGGAAAACACTGATGAAAAGCAGCTGCACCAGAACAGTATGGTCTTCCCCATCGGCGCGCCCAATGACGGCTTTGCACAGTATTTCAGCGGGCAGAGCTATCTTGCGCCAGTCTCCACGGAGCAGGTCAAAATCTTCAATGTGACCTTTGAACCCGGCTGCCGCAACAACTGGCATATCCACGAGGCGGACAAGGGCGGCGGGCAGATCCTCGTCTGCGTGGCAGGCCGGGGCTACTATCAGGAATGGGGCAAAGAGCCGCAGGAGCTGCACCCCGGCGATGTGATCAACATTATGCCCGGTGTAAAGCACTGGCACGGCGCTGCGCCGGACAGCTGGTTCTCCCATCTGGCTGTGGAAGTACCTGGAGAAAACCGCCGCAGTCAGTGGTGTGAACCAGTGAGTGAAGAAGAATATCAAAAGCTGAAATAAGGAGCATGGCATGACCTACGGCGGCATGGCGACCAATAAAAACGAAGCCACGAAACTTGGAAAGAACATTTAAGGAGGAATCTTTTATGGAATACGCAACTCTCAATAACGGCGTGAAAATGCCCATGGCCGGTATTGGCACATTTCTTTTGACCCCGGACGAGGCAGAGGCCTCCTGCGTCAGCGCCTTGCAGAACGGCTACCGCTTGATCGACACCGCCAACGCCTACTGCAACGAAAAAGCCGTGGGCCGCGCCATGAAGAAGTCCGGCTTGCAGCGGGAGGAAATTTTCCTCGAAACCAAGCTGTGGCCCAGCTTCTACACCGATGCCGATGCTGTGGACAAGACGCTGGCACGTCTGGACACCGACTACATCGACCTGCTGCTCATTCACCAGCCTGCCGGTGATTACGTTGCCGGTTATCGCCTGATGGAAAAGGCTTACAAGGAGGGCAAAGTCCGTGCCATCGGTCTGTCCAACTTCAACGAGGAGCAGATCAAAGAAATTCTGAGCATCTGCGAAGTCAAGCCCACCATCCTCCAGACCGAAGTTCACCCCTACGCCCAGCAGAAAGAACTGAAAGCCTTCCTCGCCGAGAATGGCATGGTGATTCAGGCATGGTATCCGCTGGGCCACGCTGACAAGGGCCTGCTGGAAGAGCCGTTGTTCACCCGCCTTGCAGCAAAGTACGGCAAGAGCAACGTGCAAATTATTCTGCGCTGGCACATTCAGGCAGGCAATGTGGTCATTCCCGGCTCCAAGAATCCGGCCCACATCCACGACAACTTCGATGTGTTCGATTTTGCGCTGACCGATGCAGAAATGCAGGAGATCACCACGCTGAACAAGGATAAACGGTATTATGAGGTCACGGAGGATAAGCTGGCGGCATTCGCCACCATGTTTCCTCCCGTGGACGATCAGAAGTAAATTTCAAGCAGTTTGTAGCTGGGTGCGGAGAGTTTTTTGCGGAAAATGAACCAGATGAAAGGGTAAATGAAGATGAATAAGATCACGCGCAAAAGTTTTCTGAAAGTTCTTGCCGCCACCATGGTGGGTGGTGCAGCCGCTTCCGCACTGACGGGTGCAGCGGCTCCTGTTTCCATTGACGAGACAAACGGCAAGGTAAGCCGCTGGGTAAAGAACAGCCTGAACCCGGACGGCCCGCTGACGATTGCCAAGCAAGGAATGTTCTCCTCCGGCGGCACGGTCACGGCACCGGTGGCAGGCACTTATGATGCCACCACCAACTGGCTGGACGCTACCCGTGCAGGCAACACCGCTCATGTGGATCACGCTAATGTTCTGTATCAAATCCCGGCAGACAGCAACGGTTGGCCGATGGTTTATCTGCACGGCTATGGACAGTCCCGCATGGGCTGGATAACCACCCCGGACGGCCGTCAGGGCTGGGCCGATCTGTTTCTGCGCAACGGCTACTCTGCGTTCTTGGTAGACCAGCCCCGCCGTGGTGAGGCTGGCAGTACCGCCCAGATGAGCATGGACGGTTTCCTCGATGCTTGGTCTGCTGACTCCAAGGACTACAAGCCCGGCGATCAGGCATGGTACACCCACTTCCGCATTGGCCGCGTTGCCCCGGAACGGTACGAAGGCTCCCAGTTCCCGGAGGGCGATGCTGCACAGAATCAGTTCTTCCGCCAGATGACCCCCAACACCGGCGACTTCGATCAGGCAGTTGCTGCCGCCGCACTGGGCGAGGTGATGAAGGACGTGCAGACCCTGACCGGCCACAAGTCCATTTTCGTCACCCACTCGCAGGGCGGTGCAGTCGGCTGGAGTGTGCCCGCCGACAACATTGCCGCCATTGTTGCCATTGAGCCGGGCGGAACCCCTGCCATCGGCTCGGAGCAGTACACGAAACTGCTGAGCGCAGGTATACCAATCGCTATCTACTTTGGCGATTACATCGACAACGGCCCGGAAGATATCATGTCCACCAGCTTCTGGCGGCAGGTACGGGACGGCGCACTGGCCTTTGCCGCCCAGTACAATGCCGATGGCGGTGACTGCACTGTGGTCGATCTGCCGAAAATCGGCATCACCGGCAACTCCCACTTCATGTTCCAAGAGCTGAACAACAAAGAGATCGCTGATCACATTTATCAGTGGCTGGAGAGCCGCGCACTGGCATGAGCGGTTCTCTGAGATTCCCGGCATTTTACATAGATAGAGATGTGTTTCGTATGAAGAATAAAATTTCCCGCCGCCAGTTTTTGCAGGTTGCTGGCGCATCTGCTGCCGCCCTGCTGCTGGCTTCCTGCTCCGGCAATTCCGCTAGCAGTGTGAGCAGTTCTTCTGTGGCTTCCAGTGAAGTCGCATCCAGTGCGGCTGCTTCTTCGGAAGCTACCAGCACGGTAACGACTACGGGCAAAACGCTGGTGGTGTATTTCTCCGCCACCGGCACGACGGAAGGTGTGGCGCAAACCATCGCCGACACCGTGGGTGCTGACCTGTTTGAAGTCGTTCCGTCTGACCCTTATACCTCCGATGATTTGAACTGGACGAACAATGACAGCCGCGTTTCCCGTGAACACAACGACGAGGGCCTTCGAGCTGTGGCTTTGGAAAGCACCGATGTGGACGGCTGGGACGATTACGACACCGTGTTCATCGGCTACCCCATCTGGTGGGGCATTGCCGCATGGCCCATGAGCAGCTTTGTTGCCGTCAATGACTTCACCGGCAAAACGGTCATTCCGTTCTGCACTTCGGTTTCCTCCGGCATCGGCCAGAGCGGTGAGCTGCTGGCAGAATTAGCGGACGCCGGCACTTGGCTGGACGGCCAGCGGTTCAGCCGCGGCAGCAGTGAAGCTGACATTGCAAGCTGGGTAAATGGCCTGAACCTGTAAGCAGAGCTTTTGTGTGATGAGAATTATCTCTTGCGGTAATTTTTGAAACAGAGGGTAAATCAAAAGGAGAATGTTTGTATGAAAGCATTACTCATCAACGGCAGTCCGCGGCCCAACGGCTGCACCTTTACGGCCCTGACCGAACTGGCAAATACGCTGGAAGCCGAGGGCATTGAAACCGAGATCGTCCATGTGGGCAACAAGGACATCCGGGGCTGCATCGCCTGCCGCCGCTGCCACAGCACCGGCTCCAACAAGTGCGTCTTTGATGATATTGTCAACGAAGTAGCCCCCAAGTTGGCTGAAGCCGATGCCTTTGTCATTGGCGCACCGGTGTACTTTGGTTCCCCGGCAGGCGGCGCGATCTCCTTTATGGACCGCCTGTTCTTCAGTACCCTGAACATCGACAAGACCATGAAAGTGGGTGCTTCGGTCGTGACCTGTCGGCGCGGCGGCAACACTGCTTCCTACGATGTGCTGAACAAATATTTTACCATGTGTGGGATGCCAGTGGCCAGCAGCCAGTATTGGAACATGGTCTACGGCGGCTCTGCCGAGGAGGTCCAGAAAGATGCCGAGGGCTTGCAGACCATGCGCACCCTTGGCCGCAACATGGCCTTTTTGATGAAGAGTATCCAGATAGGCAAGCAACAGATCGGCCTGCCCGAAAAAGAACCTGCTATCTTCACAAACTTCCATCATTGAGGAAGTGTTCCATATTCCTCCTTCTTTGTTGCAGGGAAAGCCGGGACGGAAACGTCCCGGCTTTCCTATTTCCCTGATTTTTGCGAGGTGATTTTGTGCGCAGCGTGATTTTCGCGGTTTCCACCGCTTTGACCGTTTTATTATCCGCCTGCACCGGGGCGGCATCCTCTGCGCCAGTCAATACGGTTTCTTCGATTTCGGCCAGCACATCCATCACGACCTCGTCCGAAGTGGATTCGGCTGTTTCGGAGAGTGCTTCTTCGGAAACCGGAAACATCCAGACTGGGCTTGTCCGGGAGCAGACATTGGACAGCACTGAGGGGCTCATCCATTACAGCTACTACCTGCCGGAGGATTACGACCCCACTCGGAAGTCCCCCATGATGGTGGTCATGCCCGTCTATCATGCTGCCGCAAATGTTGTCTTTGATGACGCCGATATTCTGAACTGGATCGTTTCCAAACACAAGTGATAGGAGAGAAATTTTGAACCGACGGCAATTCACAAAACTTCTGGCGGGTGCAGGGCTGCTTCTGGCAGGCTGCCGGGCAGGTGCTGCACCCAGTTCCTCCACCCCGGAAAGAAAGGATTCCATGCAAACGACCACCCAAACTTATACCCGCACCACGCCCATCGAAACCGTACGGAATGACCCGGTTTTCGGTGATTATGGGCGGCTGATCTTCCCTGTGGAACGCTCTTATTACAGCGGCGACACGCTGGAGCAGCTGCATCTTACCTACTATAACAACATCGACCCGGACGAAACAGTGGACATCTGCAACACCCTGCGCCAGCGTGCAGCGGACGGGCAGACCATCTTTTACGATATTTACACCGAGGACGAAAAAGCCGCTGACCCGGACAAAGCTGACACCGGCTTATTCTACTTCAAGGGTAATCCCGGCGCAAAATTTTCCATTTGCAACGCAGGTGGTGCGTTTGCGTATGTGGGGCCATGCAGGACAGCTTTCCTCATGCACTGGAACTTTCCCGCAAGGAGTACAACGCTTTTGCACTCATCTACCGCCCCGGCGCACAGACCGCCTGCGAAGATCTGGCACGGGCCATTGCCTTTGTCTTTACCCATGCGGAGGAACTGGAAGTAGACACCAGCGGCTACTCCCTCTGGGGCGGTTCTGCCGGGGCACGGATGGCGGCGTGGCTGGGCAGCTACGGCACGGCATCCTTCGGTGAACAGGCGTATCCGCAGCCGGGAGCCGTCATCATGCAGTACACCGGGCTGGGGGAAGTCTACGGCAACGAGCCGCCCACTTATGCCTGTGTGGGTGACCGGGACTACATCGCAGACGAACGCGTGATGCGCTGGCGCATTGAAACCATCCGCTCTCAGGGCACCCCTGCCGAGATTGAAGTCTTTCCGGGCCTTGCCCACGGTTTTGGCTTGGGCACCGGCACCTCTGCCGAAGGCTGGCTCGATCATGCCGTAGCGTTCTGGGAAGAAAACACCTGAAACCGTGAGGAAACTGTTATGACGAAAAAATGGACAGCACTGCTCTGGATGAAAGCTATGTACCCGATGCGCTGGATGCTGTTCCGGCTCACGCTTCGGCGGCGGGCATGATCTATTCGTTCTATGGGCGGCTCAGCGTGGGCAACATGGACCCGGACTGGCTGGCCGAGGGTGATCTGCCGCCAACATTCTACGTTTACGGCACGGAGGACCCCTTCTACCGCCAATTCCAGCAGCAGTATGATGTGATTCGGAATATGGGCATTTCCACCGGACGCATCGTGCTGAATGGCTGGCCCCACGGCTTTGGCTCGGATGGCGGCTGGGTGAACGATTACGCCGCATGGCTGGAAAGTGTTTTTGCAAATAAGGAGGAATCTTAACATGGAATATCGTACTTTGAGCAGTGACCTGACCGTTTCGGCTGTGGGTCTGGGCTGTATGGGCATGAGCCATGCCTACGGCGCACCTGCCAACAAGAAGGAAATGGCCGAACTGCTGGCGCAGGCCGTGGACATGGGCTATACGTTCTTTGACACCGCCGAAGTCTACGGCACACCGGATAATCCCCACGACAACGAAGAACTGGTGGGTGCTGCCCTGAAACCCTACCGAGATAAAATCGTTCTGGCGACCAAGTTCGGCATCCATTTTGACATGACCAGTACGGCAGTCAACAAGCCGCTGGTGCCGGATTCCCGCCCGGAAGTTATCCGTGCATCGGTAGATGCCTCCCTCAAGCGGCTGGGCACCGACCATATTGACCTGTATTATCAGCATCGGCTTGACCCCAAGGTACCCATTGAGGAAGTGGCCGGTGTAATGGCTGACCTGATTCGGGAGGGCAAGATCACTCACTGGGGCCTTTCGGAAGCCACCGAGGAGACCATCCGCCGAGCACACGCAGTCTGCCCGGTAACGGCCATCCAGAACCGTTACTCCATGATGGCCCGCTGGTACGAAAGCCTGTTCCCGGTTCTGGAAGAACTGCACATTGGTTATGTGGCATTCTCGCCGCTTGCAAACGGTTTTCTCTCTGGCAAATACGATAAGACTTCCAAGTTTGAAGCAGGCACGGACTACCGCAGCGTCATGCCGCAGTTCCAGCCAGACAGCATTGACCAGAACCGCGCCCTGCTGGAACTGTTACACCGTCTTGCCGCCGAGAAAAATGCAACACCTGCCCAGATCTCACTGGCGTGGATGCTGTGCAAAAAGCCTTATATCGTACCAATCCCCGGCACCCGGAAACTTAACCGTTTACAGGAAAACGCCGGTGCAGCGGATATTGTGCTGTCTGCCGCAGAAGTGGCTCTGATTGACGAAGCACTGGCGCACATGGAAATGTCGCATGTGTTTGGCGGGAGCCGCATTGTGAAAGAGTAAGACAGCAGCTTTGACGATGAGCTTCAATAGATCATGCGGAGGTAATTGTTTTTGATATCTGCTTTCCTAAAGCAATCGCATCCGCATTCGGCATCATCATCACCTCAATA
>ERZ1106983.2776-NODE-2776-length-10785-cov-3.295061_pt1 | contig 10785 bp, 17 predicted proteins | sample MGYA00403693_ERZ1106983 | MGnify/ENA primary metagenome ERZ1106983 (study PRJEB35170, sample SAMEA104062420) | human gut metagenome | biome: human gut; feature: human-associated habitat; material: faeces | place: Denmark | collected 2012-07-13 ...
ATATATAATATAAATATAAGGAATTAAGGAGGACACGATATGCAACCTTATCCAACATTTCAAAATTATGGTTACGCAAATAATCAATATGGTTATCAGCAACAGCCTGTAATGCCATATCAGGATAGATTAGCGCAGCTTCAAAATCAGTATAATCAGTCTATGCCGTATAATCAGCCGATGGTTCAACAGCCACAGCAAATGACTGTATTAAACGGTCAGATGGTTGGAAGTTTGGATGAAGTAAAGGGAAAAGATGTAGATTTATCTGGGAATCCCACATGGTATCCGAAGGTAGATGGAACCGAAGTATATCGGAAACAGCTTCAGCCAGACGGAACAAGCAAAATTCTTACCTATACGTTATCTCAGGACGGTATGCAGGAACAGTCAAAACAGATGGTTGATGCGGATATGCTCAACGCTCTTTTTGGACAGCTAAAACAGGATTTGATGACTGAAATATCGGGAATTAAGAATTTGGTTGGGACAACAATGTCCTTACCTGCCGAACCTTCAAAAGCACAGAGGGGAGGCAATCAAAAATGATGAATTTACCACCTATAGTTCAAAAGAAAATGCAACAAATGATTCAGCAAAGATATGGAACTCCAGAAAATATGTTGAATGATATGAAGAGCTTTGCCGGAAACAATCCTGCTTTAAAAAATGCTTTAGATTTATTTGAAAAAGGCGATACAAAAGGATTGGAACAGATGCAGAATAATTTGTTTGAGCAAAAGAAAATAAATCCAATAAACATGCTACAAAACTTTTTTAGCATGAAATAAATATGGCAAATAAGCCATCTCCTCAAAATTGAGTGATTAAAAACGCTACAATTTTGGAGTCAGCCCGGGATGTCTCCGATTTGTATAAAATATAAAGATTGGAGACAATATTATGATGAATGGAACTAATTATAGTCTCAGCGATATTGCAGCCGCTACAGGCTCTAATCGTGATGGAAACGGCATGTGGGGCGGAGACTGGGCTAGCTGGATAATTTTATTCCTCATTTTTGGTATGTTTGGATGGGGAGGCTTCGGCGGTTTCGGCGGTGGATTCGGCGGTGGAGCAAACAATCCGGGATTACAAGGGATTGCAACCAGAGCAGATATCAACGAAGGATTTGCCCTTAATGGTATCGAGCGTTCCCTTGCAGGTATTACACAGGGAATCTGTGACAGCACATATGCTCTGAATAGTGCCATTACCAATGGTTTTTCCGCAAACCAGTTACAGCTTTGTAACGGATTCAACGGTGTAAACCAGGGATTCAATGCTTTGCAGGCACAGTTAGCTCAGTGCTGTTGCGATAATCGTGAAGCTATAGCTCAAGTCAGATATGACATGGCTACACAGGCTTGCGATACCAGAAACACAATTCAGAATACAACCAGAGATATTCTGGAAAACAACAACGCCAATACTCGTAGCATTTTAGATTTCCTTGTGAATGACAAACTGGCTACCTTGCAGGCAGAGAACCAGAATCTTAAACTGGCGGCTTCTCAGGCTAACCAGAATGCAGTTCTTCAGGCAGCCATGAGTGCAAATACAGCAGAGATTATCCGCAGAACTGGAAATGATTGTCCGATTCCAGCTTATGTCGTTCCTAATCCGAATTGTTGCTATGGTAATCCGGTTGGAGTAAACTATGGCTACAATCAGGGCTGCGGCGGTTGCTGCTAAGTAATTCACCCTTAGAGGTTGACTAATTTCTAAGAGGTGGGTTACGGCTCGCCTCTTATTTGATTGAGAGGTAGAAGATATGGCTTGTAAGAATGTATGTAAAATGTGCGAAAAATTAATCCTGTCTGAATCCGTAGCGTTTACTGATGGAAGTTTGGTTATAACAATTCCGGCAGGAAGTTATCAGGACGGATGCAAATATTGTATTGTTGTTGCACAAAGAATTCCGGACGAAACTACGATTGTAGCACCTGTGGTTATTGAAATCTCAGGTGGAACAGAGCAATATCCCCTTACGAAAGCAGGGTGCCAGCAGGTAACAGCGTGTGGCATCAGAACACGTACAAAGTACAGTGTTGTGGTATCCACAAACGCGACAGGTGGTGTATTCAGGATGCTTGGTAAACCGTATTGTACACCGGATAATAGATTAACAGCTATTAACGGTACAGCACCGACACCGGCTCCTACACCAGGACCAGCAGCGGCAGCAGTAAGAAAGGGGGATAAGTAGTATTATGCATAAGTTCGCAGAGAAGATTATGGAATGCGTAAAATCCAAGGTTGAAGCCAGAGGGATTGATAATGTCAGCTATGATGAAGCCAAGGAGATTGGTGAATGGGTTGATATTGCAAAAGATATTGTTTGCTATGATAAGGATATGAGACTTATTGAGGCGATGGACGAAGAAGAAAAGTATGGAGACATGGACTACCGCATGGGCTATCGTGGCAGAGATTCCAGAGGAAGATTTGTTCATCGTCCGGGCAGAGGGCGTTCCGCAGGGTATACGCCATATGTTCATATGATGCCACCTTTTATGGATGGAATGTATGATGAATATGATGGTATGTTGCCGGAAGATTATCGCATGGGCTATTCTGAAGGTAGAGGTGGACGTTCTGGCAACTATGGCGATACCGGCAACTCTGGAAATTCCGGCGGACAGGGAAACAACTCTGATAGTTACGGATATTCTGACCGTGGTGGTTCCAGATATGGAGAAAGTTACGATGATTACCGTAAAGCCAGACGCCATTACACAGAAACTCACTCTCCAGAGCATCAGAAAGAGATGAGAGACAAGATTGGCGAAGTATTTGACGATATGGAAGCTATTACCGTTGATATGGTAAAAGACATGACACCAGAAGATAAGCAGAAATATCAGCTTAAACTTCAGAAGATGATGCAGAAGATTCAGTAAGAAAGAAAGGGCTTGTTACTTTTTGTAGCAAGCTCTTTTCTCTATAGAAAGGAGTATATTCAAGTATGAAAGTGATTTATAAGTGCAAAAATTGTGAAGAAAAGGTAGTTTTTGCGGCAATGGAATCCCAGGTTATGAATGCTTTTTCAAAAAGCATTGATAAGAAGATATATGATGTTGAAGATATGCCAAAGATTATTGCTCATAATTGCAAAGATGGAACTGTTGGAATCGCAAAAGTTGTTGGGTTTGATTTCAAGTAAAGAAGAAAAATAGGCGGTGAAACTATGATAGACAGTTTTTATATGAACGGAGATTTTTGGACGGTTCGATTCGTAAATCCAACAAACAGAATATTGGTAGACAGGACTGGAACACTCACAATCGGCGTTTCTGATTATGGTACAAGGACTGTCTATCTGGCAAACAATCTTTATGGGGAAAAGCTGATCGAGTGTTTATTCATGAACTTGGGCACTGCGCTTTATTCTCATACGGACTTTTACCACATCTTCACAGAATGGTTAAAAAGCAATATTGGATTGAAGCAGAGGAGTGGGTATGCAATTTTATTGCCGATTATTCTGGCATGATTTTTAGGATCGCACAAGATATTATGGGAAATCGGTTTGTATGGGTTGAGCCTTATGGGGCAGAAAGGTTGGTGGCATAAAAATGAAAGCAGATAAAAACATGATTGTCGATGGCGTACTTTACAAGCCAGGAGACGAAATTTGGGATTTGGGAAGTTTTGTTGCCGTAGATGCAGTTGGAATGAAACGAGATTATGAGGGATTATCAAAAGATGTATCAAAGCTGCCACATTACGTTGATAGTGGGAGCAGCGCTTTAACACTTGATACGTCTGAGCTGTATGAGTATCATAAGCCAACAGATACCTGGTATAAACTGTAAGGTGGTGACTCTATGGGATTAACAGCTAAGAAAGTATATGCAATTTTAAACGGAAAAATAAAAAAAATAAGTGGAGATGTAGCAGAACTTGGAACTCCACTTTTTTATGCTGGAAGTGTGTCAACAGGAGATTTGCTTCCATTATCGCCAAAATTAGGTGCGGTTTATAATATTGAGCAAAAATCAATTTATGGTGAAGCTGGAATCAACGTAGCATGGAATGGGACAGTGTGGGATTCACTTGGCCCGACTTTTGATTTGTCTTTATTACTTACCAAAGAAGAAGCGCAAGAATTACTAAACAATAAAGTAGATAAAGACCAAGGGGTTCAAAATTCGGGGAAAATAATGGGAATAGGCGATGATGGAAGCGTCATTCCGGCAATAGCCCCAAGAGCCTTTTATGACAACGAAGCAAGCATTATTAGGTTTACAGGGAATGTAGAGACGGGGAATGTTTTTGGCGAGGTGACAAGAGAAGAAAAAACATCAGAAGATTCTTCGGCAATTTTATTTTCAAATCGTTTGTATGTATTTCCAGAAATGAAAAATTTAAACATAAGTTTAGCAACTCCTGATACAAAAGAAATTGCCAACGAATATCATTTTATCTTTCAGTCTGGTACAACAGCAACCGTTTTGACTTTGCCAAAGAGTGTCAGATCTGATATGGCAGTAGAAGCAAACCGAATTTATGAGGTAAGCATTGTAGATAATCTTCTGGCGTGGACAAGTTGGGCGGTGACGACATGATTAGTAGACGAATGATGATGAATGACAAAATCGTGACAAAATCAGGCGAACGACTTGTTTTAGAAAAGTGTAAAGGCAGTTATTTTAACGGATTTTCTATATATGGTAAGTCCACACAGGCGGCAGAACCGAGCATTGAGAATCCACAGGGGATTGTGAATTCCGGTGAGGGTGGAAGTATTACGGTTGAGGTGAAAGGGAGGAACCTGCTGAAACCGAACTCATATAACACCTATTATGAATTTCCTTTAAAAGCCAACACAGCAACGACCTTGATGACGAACGGGAAGCCGTCGCAGGGTGGAAATATCAAATTTTCTGCAACTGACGGCTCGAACGTATGGTTCCCTATTGACGCAGGACAAACCAGAGTTTGTAGGTCTATCGGAAATAAAGACGTTAAAGGCTTTTATAATTTGCTCGTTATGGGTGACGGTCTGGAGTATATGTTTGCTGTGGGCGATATAAAAACCTACACGCCCTACGTCGAACCTCAATCCCTCACCCTCCAAACCCCTAACGGCCTCCCCGGTGTGCCAGTCAGCAAGGACGGCAACTACACAGATTCCAACGGTCAGCAGTGGGTGTGTGACGAGATTGACTTGGGGCGTGGGAAGTATGTGCAGAGGGTGTTAAAAACAAAGCCGAACAAGACGATTGTTTTTAATAATAGGAATGAAAACGGCAGATGCGCTTTGTTTGATAATTCACTATTTGGAACTAAATGGATGAATGGTACTAAACAAGCTCTTTCTTCCATAGCGCAATGGAGCGAATGGGGGAACGGGGCAGATGGTACTTTTGCTTTATCAACTGATGGAATTTATTACAAAGATTCTATGAAAACACTTGAAGAAGTGAATGCCATGTTTGCGAAAATAGGAACGGATTTTGAAGTTTGTGGAGTTCTCGCCACCCCCATCGAGCGCGACCTCACCCTGGAAGAGATTGTTGCCTACAAAGCCTTGCACACTTACGTACCAAACACCATTATAACCAATGATTCAAATTGTGGCACAAAGCTATCTTATAGAAAAATCAGATAAGGAGAAAATTTAAAATGAGGAAAAAATCAGATGGAGTATTTTTGGATGACAAAGAAATATATGATATTATTCCTCCGCTCCCGACCGAAACAGAGCGTGGTGGAATCACGGCAAAAGTTAAGACTAACGAGAATCGGGAAGTTGCAGTAGATCCAGTAACTGGGAAAGCATATGTATCGGTTGAAACCGACAAAACTCTTAAATTATCAGATATTCCGGCAGATGCAAAAGCTGTGGGCGACAGGCTTGATAGAATAGAAGATTACATAAGCGCTGTATCCGTTCCGATGACGTGGCGGAATATTCAAAATATGATAGCAAAAGGCTACCATAAAAAAGTATTCAAAATCGGAGATAAACTCACAAATACATGGTCCGACCCCAACAATTCCATGAAAGAATACGATAACCCATTGCGGATTAACCATTTTCAGGATGGTCTGGAACTGGAAAACGGACAGTTGATTAATGGCATGTGGTTACAAACACAATACGCACAATTAAAAGGAGTACAATTTAGCCACCAGAGAGCATTGTTGCGTTGCCCTGATGGTCTTGTGCCAGGAACTTATTATTTTACGTTTGAATCAAACTCGGGAAATAATGTAAAAGCAGGAGATATTGTTTGTTTTACGACCACGCAGCAAATTCCTGTTGGCGGAAGAGTATCTGGATGCCACGGAGCACCTGACCAAACTAAAGATAAATGGAAAATATACACGCATAGCGCAGACGGAAAAAACATTATAGAAACCATAACGCCTACTTTTGTTGCAAGCGGTGTTGATTTAGGAATTCAGAAATTAAATTCAAGAAATGGGAACTTAAATAGCACACAGGAAATGGCTTATGGATGGAATCGTTGGAAAACATCTGCGATTCGGCAGTATTTAAACTCTGACAAGCTAAAAGGAGAATGGTGGGTAGCGCAGGATGAATGGGACATTGCACCAGACCAGTTATCACAAATTGACGGATATTTAAAAGGGATTGACCCAGAGCTACTTGCCGTAATTCAACCAGTAAAAGTCACAACTTACGCAAACACTGTAAATGATGGAGGAGTAGCGGATGTAACCTATGACAAGGTTATTCTTCCTTCTTTGGAACAAATGTATATCGCTCCGCAGATTTCAGGTGAAGGAGAAGCACATCAGTATTATAAAGAACTAAACGGAACAGATGCACCGTACAAGCAATATGGAACATTTCCGGAACTGATTACCTATGCGATTGAAAATTATTCTTCGGCTCAGTACGTCCGTTTGCGCTCGGCTTATCGCGGCACTGCCTGCTATGCGTGGAATGTGTACGCGTCCGGCATTGTCAGCAACAACGGCGCGTCCAACGCGTATAGGTTCTCCCCGCTTGTATTCATCGGAACATCACCAATCTCCGCACCCACGGATGCGGAGTTAGGAGTATAAGAGATGGCAGTAAATGTAGGACAAAGAAATGTGCCAGACACACCCCAAAACAGGCAACTTGATGCCTGTTGGAAAGCAAGAGAATTAGCTATCCATACAATCAAAATTTGCAATAATAAAAATATCTTTCTTCCGGAATATCAATCCGCTCTTACGGATGATATTATCCGCACAGCAAAGAATATTTTTGTAAATGCATGGACAGCGAATAATATTATGGTCAAAAGCCAGAGGCAATGGGATTATAGGAGCCAATATCAACAAAAAGCGATATTAGACTGCAATAATCTCCTTGCACTTATCAGTATCGCAAGGATTCTTTTCCACCTAAAAGGGAATAAAGTAAAATACTGGTCTGGAATGGTAATAGAAACAAGAAACTATATTAAGAAATGGCACGAATCTGATTATAAAAGATTCAGTAACTTGAAAATATCATGGGATTAGGCTATTCAGAACGTCCGTTTGCGCTCGGCTCATCGCGGCAATGCCTACAATACGTGGAATGTGAACGCGTCCGGCAATGTCAACAACAACAACGCGTCCAACGCGAATAGGTTCTCCCCGATTGTGTTATCTTTCCAGACACACGGCTGTTCCGTAGGAATGGTGCACTGGTACACAACAACACAAGGAGCCGAAATCCCTGGCATCAGCCTAAATATTTGCAGATGATGTGCGTGACTCAAATGAGCCTGTCAGCACTATTACATCTGCTTGATTTTGAAATGAAAAATAAAGAATATATTACAGATTTTGACCAGTTGTACGACTCTATGATGAAATGTAAAAAAGGTGTTAGTTGGAAACCTTCTGTTAAATCGTTTGTTTTGAATGATTTAGAAAATATACACCGTATGGAGCGGAAACTAAAAAATGGGACGTGGAAAAATGGAACACCGCGTCCCATTAAAATTATGTATCCAAAGAAAAGAGACGGATTAAGCATATCTTTCAAGGACAGAGTATATCAAAGAAGCATAAATGACAATGTACTTTATCCGGTAACTACAAAATCATTTATTTACGATAATTGGGCTTGCCAAACAGGGAAAGGTCCAGATAAAGCAAGAAAACAGGTAAAAAAGATGTTATGGAAATTTTACCAGAAATACGGAATAGATGGATATGTTTTGCAAACCGATATAAAAGGCTATTATCCAAACATGAGCCATAGAGCAGTAAAAGACAGTTTCAAAGAATACCTTGATGAAGAATCACATGATATGGTGTGTGACATTCTTGATACACAGTATAAAGGAGATATTGGATATAATCCGGGTAGTCAAATGGTACAGATAGCTGGAATTACTCTTTTAAATCAAGTTGACCATTATATTAAAGAAACGCTGCACGAAGAGTACTACGTAAGATATATGGACGATGGATGGTATCTGGAACATGACAAAGAAAAATTGAAACAGAATTTAGTCCTGATTGAAAGAAAGCTAAAAGAGTGCGGATGCACCATGAATCGAAAGAAAACCAAAATAATACACTTGTCAAAAGGGTTCGTGTTCCTTGGATTTCGATATACGATTTCTGATACAGGAAAAATCACCATGAAAATTGTTTCAGAAAACGTGAGACATGAGCGAAGAAAACTCAGAAAGATGGTTGAAAAATCAAAACAGGGAGTCATTCCGAAAGAAAAAGTAGATGAGTGTTATTCATCTTGGAGAAATCATGCGTCAAAAGGAAATGACAAGAAAACAGTGCCAAAAATGGACAAATACTATGAATCATTATGGAGGTGATAAAAGTGATAAGTTTAATCAGACGAACCATGTCGGTCAAACAGGAAAAAGAATTTGAAAATCTTCAGGCAATGGCTAAAAACGCTGCGGAAATTATTAATCAGCAAAACAAATTAATTGGAGCCGTGATTCAGTTTCCAGAAATCACAGACAAACAGGCGGCTACTTTCAAATCTATGTACCCACAATGGGAAGATGTGGTTGGACAGGAGGTCAAAAAAGGATTCAAGTTTCAGTATGAAAATACACTGTATAAGGTGATTCAGGAATCTATGACCATTCAGGAACAATGGATTCCGGGACAGGGGACATCCGCAATTTATTCTCAGATTATCGAAGAACAGGATGCCGGCACAAAGGATAATCCGATTCCCGTTCCGCAGGACGTAACCACCAATTCTTTTACTTATGTTGTCGGGAAATATTACATGGAAGATGGCGTGATTTACAAATGTGAGAGAATGGGTGATGAAGACGGAAAGGAATATTCTTTCCCGTACAAACCGTCACAGCTTTTGGAACAATACTTTGTAATTGCATAATAAGGATGGTGATAATATGAGAAGCCCATCAAGATTAAAACAAAAAGTATGGTTTTCTAAAATCGAGGAAGTGATTGACGGAATTGACACAGTACAGAAATACAGTAAGCCAATTATGAAGCGTTTTACTGTATCGGCAACCGCCGGAACCCCAGAAGAAATCGCAGCGGGAATTGTCCCGACATATGACAGATATATCACAAGATATAAAAACCAATCTTGCGATAATTCAATTGAATTTGAAGAGGGAATGGCGGTTTGGGTGGACAAGATACCGCAGATTGACGATTTAGGAGATTTGGTTATGGGAGAAGATGGTATAACTCCTGTTACGCCGCCAGATTATACGTTAAAGAAGATACTTTCGACACAACGAGGGAAAGTGTTCAGATATGGAATATCAAAGATCGGAGGTTCGGAGTAAATGGCAAAGAAAATAAGCGTTTCTCTATCCCAGAAATCAATCCAGAATGCCATTAACGAGGTTCGGAAGTACCAGAGAGAACTTATTGATAAAAACGAGTTATTTGTCCGTAGGCTGGCTGAATTAGGTATTCCAATCATTAACCAGAACATAGCGGCGGCACAGGGCGATTCCGACAAAAACCACAATACCTATATCAAAATAAATTCCTTTGGAAGCTATTCAGAAGCAAAACTTGTGGTTGAGGGCGTTGATCTTCTTTTTATAGAATTCGGAGCCGGAATTCACTACAATGGTTCTGCCGGAACAAGTCCGCACCCAAAAGGGGAAGAATTTGGATATACCATTGGTTCTTATGGGAAAGGACAAGGTTCAAAAGATTTCTGGTTTTATTATGCTGATACCGGCGAGGCGGTAATGTCACACGGTACTCAATCCACCATGCCTGTTTATCGGGCGAGCCAAGAAATTATCCAGAATATCCGCAGGATTGCAAGGGAGGTGTTTGGAAGTTGAAAAAAACAGTTGTATTTGATTTTGATGGAGTTATCCATAGTTATAAGTCTGGGTGGAAAGGCGAAGATATAATCCCAGATGAACCAGTAAATGGAATTAAAGAAGCAGTAGAAAATATCAGACAATCTGGATACGAAGTTGTTGTAGTGTCTACAAGGTGCGTGTCTTACAAAGGACAGAAAGCTATTATTGATTGGCTTGATAAATATGGGATTGTTGTAGATGTTGTGTGCAAAGAAAAACCGCCCGCAATTTGCTATATTGATGATAGAGCAATTTGTTTTGATGGGAAATCAGAAGAATTATTGGATAAAATAAACGGATTTGTTCCTTGGAATCAAAAAGGCGGTGATTAATATGCCAGTAACAGTAGACAACCCAGTAGAAAAAGTTTTTAAACGATGGTCAGAAGAAGCAGCAAAACCGCTTTGTGGGAAAAATTATTCTATGGACATGAGTAAAATTCCGGCAACATTCCCGAATATGCGAATGATGTATATGG
>ERZ1106983.2780-NODE-2780-length-10776-cov-2.635015_pt1 | contig 10776 bp, 8 predicted proteins | sample MGYA00403693_ERZ1106983 | MGnify/ENA primary metagenome ERZ1106983 (study PRJEB35170, sample SAMEA104062420) | human gut metagenome | biome: human gut; feature: human-associated habitat; material: faeces | place: Denmark | collected 2012-07-13 ...
ATATTTTATAGCAAAACTTTACTAAATTCTTTTCATTGTTCCATTGATTTTTACAATCATATTCTATATAATGATGTTGTGGGCAAACGGTATTTTGACCCCTGTATCATTTTTTACACGGAAGGACATTTCATCATGACCACGATCCAGGATATTGCTGATAAAATGGGGATTTCCAAAAGTGCTGTATCAAAGGCTCTGAATAATGCCCCTGACATCAGCGAAAATTTGCGAAAACAAGTGTTAGAAACTGCCGTAGCACTTGGTTATACAAAGTTACGGCGTTATCGAAATTCTGTCAGAAAAATATGTGTCTTAATAGAAAAAGACAATATACAGTATGAAGAACCTTATCATTTTGCATATGATATCATTATGGGATTCCGGCAGCTGGCGGAGCCACAGGGATTTGATGTTGTGATTGAACCTGTTGATATCCAGATACAACGCAACCAGCCTTATGATGTTTATATGCTGGAACATGATTATGTGGGGTCTTTTGTGATTGGTTTTTCTCTTGCCGATCCATGGCTTAAGGATTTTGAAAACAGTTGTACTCCAACTGTACTTTATGATAACTATATTACAGGCAACCCTTTCACTGCCTATGTGGGTATTGATAATGACGAGGGTATGGAACTGGCGGTATCCCATCTTGTCAGACAAGGGCATCGAAAAATTGCATATCTCAGCAATTCTCTTGGTTCTCAGATTATCCAGATCCGATACTCTGCTTTCTTCCGTTCTATGCGCAAACACGGACTGAAAGTTTCTTATGACAATGCCGGTTGTTCCTGTTTTCTTTCCGAATGTATGGAAAAACATCTTCCAAACTTTTTAAAAAGTGGAATGACTGCCATTATCTGCAGCCAGGACACCATTGCCAGTGCTGCTCTGGTTCAGTGTCAACAGCTCGGATATCGGGTTCCTGAAGATGTCAGTATCGTGGGCTTTGATGATCTGCCAATAGCTGCTTATACCTCACCGCCCCTAACCACCATCCGTCAGGATCGAACAGAACTGGGTAAAAGTGGATTTTTTGCATTATCCAGCCTTCTCAATCATGTTTCCATCAGCACATTCCTTTTGCATGCGCAGCTGATTGAAAGAAAATCCACGGCACGCATTTCTGAAAAGCAATAGACTTTGGCTCGTTGCTCGCGTAAAAGAACAGTTTGCTTTGATGGAATTATTTTCATAGCAAACTGTTCTTTTTATTTCCGGATCCTGTTTTATTTGCAATTCTGCTTCCCTGGAATAAATCCTGCAATTACTGCTTATTACTCTTCGTAATTGAAGCAGGTGATTTACTTGATTCGTTTGGACGCCGCTAATTTTTCCAGAATGGAATGTCCGATCGTTCCTTCCGGCATATCCACATCAAAGTTTTCTGCGATAGAAGCACCAATGACAGCAAATGTGTTCTCGCCTTCCAGTTCTCCTCCGTTTTCCATCTGTTCCGAATAGGCAATAAAAGGAACATATTCTCTCGTATGGTCTGATCCGGTATAGGTGGGATCATTTCCGTGATCCGCTGTAAGGATCAGAAGATCATCTTCTTTCAGCTGTTCCAGCAGTACTCCGAGATTTTTGTCAAATTTTTCAATCTCATGGCCATAACCTTCTGTATTTCTTCTGTGGCCCCAGAGTGCATCAAAGTCAACCAGATTGACAAAGCACAAGCCATGAAAATCCTTCTTACTGATTTCGATGGTCTGTTCCATTCCGTTGACTGAACTGGTAGAATGATAGGTTTCTGTGATTCCTTCTCCGCAGAAGATATCATTGATCTTACCTACACCGATCACATCCAGGCCTTTGTTCTTCATAGCATTTAATACTGTAGGACCTGTTGGTTTCAGTGCATAATCATGTCGATTGCTGGTTCGTTTAAACTCACCTTTTTTCTTTCCTACATAGGGTCTTGCAATAACCCGTCCCACTCTCCATTCGTCTTTCAATGTGATCTCTCTTGCGATTTCACAACAGCGATAGAGATTTTGCAGGTCAAAAGTTTCTTCATTTCCACAGATCTGGAGTACTGAGTCCGCAGAAGTGTATACGATCATTGCACCCGTATTGATTTCTTCCTCGCCCAGCTCTTCGATGATCTCTGTTCCGCTGGCGCTCTTATTGCCAATGACTCTCTTACCACAGCGTTTTTCCAGTTCTGCGATAAGTTCCGGCGGAAAACCATGTTCTGTAAAGGTGATAAATGGTTTTTCTGTCTTGATTCCCATCATCTCCCAGTGTCCGGTCATGGTATCTTTTCCATTGCTTGCTTCTCCGAGACGGGCATAACGTCCCATAGGTTCTGCAGCTTTTTCCATGTTTCCTCCACAGTGGAGATTCAGCATTCCCAACTTCTTCAGGTTGGGGATCTCCAGGGTTCCCATCTGATCCAGGATATGTCCAAAAGTATCTACCCCTACATCTCCGAACTTTTCAGAATCCGGCATAGCTCCGATACCCAAAGAATCCAGGACAATCACAAAAATTCTGTTGTACTTTTTCATCTTCGTCTACCTCTTTCTATTATTATTTTTCTGCCAACTTCCGGTACAGCTTTTCTTTGACAGTATCACTCGCAAAAGCCGCATCTACTGCATTCCTCATCAGAAGCAGGACCTCCTCATCCCGGACTCCGTATGTTTTTTGAATAAATTCCAGTTCCTTTGTCATGGTCGTGTTGCTGACGGTCCGGTTATCTGTATTCACAGTAACCCGTACACCATGATCCAGGAATTCCCTGATCGGATAGAATTCCGGACCGGATACCGCCTTAGTCTGCAGATTGCTGATTGGACACATCTCAATTCCGATCTTTTTTTCTGCCAGTTCCCGGATCACATCCTCATGACCTCTCATGGCAATCCCATGTCCGATTCTCTTTGCACCAACATTCACCGCATCTGTGATATTATCCACACTTCCGCACTCGCCGGCATGAATCGTAAAGGGCATACCAATCTTTCTTGTATTTTCAAACAGATTCATGAACTGTGACATGGGATAAGAAGCCTCTGCCCCAGCCAGGTCTGCTCCGCAGACACCGGATCCAAGAAGTTCTCTTGCAGCCCAGATCATCCGCCAGTTTTCTTCCTCGCCGATATGACGCATGGCACAGGCGATTACTCCGTACTCAATAGCGAAGTCCTGTTTTCCTCTCTCCAGCCCTTTGATCAGTGCTTCCATTGCCTTTTTGCAGCTCATGGATTCTGTTTCAGAAAAAAGTGGTGCAAAGCGGATCTCCGCATAGCATACATGTTCTCTGCTCATGCTTTTTAACACATCATAGCCGGCCTCTTCCAGACCTTCTTCATCTTTAAGACACTGGCATGGCATATCAAACTTTTCCAGATACTCTGCAAGACTTGTACAGTCATCCGATACACTCAATTCTTCTTTTTTTACGGATCTTCCCAGCCTTTTTTCGATAAATTCCTGACTGAGAGATCCATCCAGGTGACAATGCAGTTCCACCTTCGGCAATCTTAGCAGTTCTTCCTGTGTCATAACTTCTCACCACTCCATTCCATGTTCACTACTGCCGCTCTATAAAAGATTGGATGGCCCAAATCCCAGCGGAAGCAGTTCATTTAGTGTAAAAATATCATATTTTTCTTTATCTACTGCCAGAATGATCTGAAAGGTTTCCGGATCGCAAAATTCCATCATAACCTGACGACACACACCACAGGGTGCCGCATATTCTGTCAGTACTCCATCCTTACCGCCTACAATACAGATGGCCTGAAAATCCCTGACTCCTTCACTGACTGCTTTGAAAATAGCTGTCCGCTCTGCACAGTTTGTAGGCGTATAGGATGCATTTTCAATATTGCAGCCTGTGTATATTTCTCCCTTCTTTGTCAGCAGTGCTGCGCCCACCTTAAAGCCGGAATAGGGAGTATAGGAAAAATCCAACTGTTTGATTGCTGTGTCGATCAACTTTTCAATCATTGCTTTTTCCATATTACACACCTCTCGTTCTTTTAATAACCAGTTGCTTCCTCATTTTTCACAATTTTAACAATTCGGCTGGTTCCCAGACGGTCTGCTCCCAGTGCCAGGAATTTTTCTGCATCGTCGATAGAAGAAATTCCACCTGCTGCTTTCATCTTTACATTCGGTCCGATGTGTTTGGCAAACAGTTCAATATCTGCAAAAGTAGCGCCTGCTCCGCCAAAACCGGTGGAGGTTTTGATATAATCTGCTCCTGCGCTGGTAACGATCTCGCACATTTTGATTTTTTCTTCATCTGTAAGGAAACAGGTTTCGATGATCACTTTCAGGATTTTATCTCCACATGCTGCCTTTAAGATTTTGATTTCATTTTCAATCAAGTCATATTTTTTGTCTTTTAACCATCCGATATTGATAACCATATCAATCTCAGAAGCGCCGTTTGCCAGGGCATCTTTGGTCTCGAATTCTTTTGCTGCAGTTGTCATGTAACCATTCGGAAAACCGATAACGGTACATACCGGGATTCTTCCGTTCATGTATTCGGCTGCCTCTTTTACATAGCTTGGAGCAATACATACAGATGCAGTCTCATATTTCATGGCATCGTCACAGATCTGTTTGATTTCTTCCCAGGTGGATCCCTGAAGAAGCAGTGTATGGTCTACGTGTTTTAATATTTCTTTGATATCCATTTTTTATCTCCATTTCTTATATCATTATTTTTCTGCCTGGTCTGCTTTGATCAGATTACGGATGGCTTCCACTGCCACCTGAATTGCCATATCGGTATCATGTACCACCGGATTCTCCAGGCCCAGGCTCTCTCTCTCCTGATTGGCAACTACCAGGAAGCAGGAACCGGCTCTTACTCTTAATTTTCCTGCAACGATGAAAAGTGCTGCGGATTCCATCTCAGAGGCAAGACAACCCATCATTTTCCATGCGTTCCATTTGTTGATCAGCTCATATCCTACCGGCATTTTTTCCGGTTCATGCTGTCCGTAAAACGCGTCCTTACACTGTACCACACCGGTATGGTAGGTATAATCTTTTGCTTTTGCAGCTGCAACCAGTGCGTTGGTTACATCCAGATCTGCTACTGCCGGATATTCGATCGGCGCATATTCTTTTGATGTTCCTTCCATACGAATGGCTCCTGTTGCAATAACCACATCACCACTCTTTACTTCTGTCTGCATACCTCCGCAGGTTCCGATTCTTAAAAATGTGTCTGCTCCGCAGCGATACAGTTCTTCCATGGCGATGGATGCGGAGGGTCCGCCGATACCTGTGGAAGTAACACTTACCTTTACTCCGTCCAGTGTTCCGGTATAAGTAACATACTCTCTGTTATCTGCAATCAGCACCGGATCGTCAAAATATTTTGCGATTTTCGCACAACGTTTCGGATCACCGGGCATCAGCACGTAACGTCCCACTTCTCCTTTTGCCACCTGGATATGATACTGTCTGCTTGGGTCTTCTGAATAATTTTTCACGATATTTCCACCTTTCTTTATCTCTGTCCCTTATCATACGGAATACCTTCCGCTTTCGGTGCTCTGGAGTTCTTAGATACAAATACAAGAACCAGCAGAGAGATGATATATGGGAACATATTATACAATGTTAATGTCCTTCTCAGGTTTCTCCATTTTTGAACTTATAAATATAATATGACACATGTACAAAATCGTCCAGACAACTTACCTTCTTTTTTATCTATTCTTTGTATTTTGTCTGATTTTGCTAATTATTCTTTTCTTTTTTATATATTTTTCCTATATCTTACTTTTCGGAGTCCATTCTTTTATTATTTGTAACTGTTCAGTACCTTCACAGTTACACAATATTCTTTTTGTTCGTCGCACTCAGTCTGGTCATCGCACGGGCGAGGGATGCTTTGGACATGTAGTATTCCTGCATGCTCTGCTTCTGACGAAGCTGCTCCTCGGCTCTTGCTTTCGCTTCTTCCGCACGCTTCCGGTCGATGTCTTCCGGGCGTTCTGCGGTGTCTACCAGAATGGTCAGACGGTTATTGATCATCTCTGCAAAGCCCAGACCTACGATCGCCTCATGCCAGTTTTCTTCCACATCGCGGAAACGAAGTTCGCCCTCTCTGATGGAAATGATACTGTCTGCATGATGGGCCAGTACGGTACGTTCACCATCATCACCCGGGAGAGTCACTGCTTCTACCCTTCCCTGGTAAAATACATGGTCACTGGCAAGAACTCGCATATAAAATCCACTCATGCCGGTACCTCCTTATCTTAAGCCTCCTGTGACTTTGCTTTCTCGATAACATCATCGATGGTTCCTACATTAAAGAATGCCCATTCCGGATATTCATCCATCTCACCGTCAACGATTGCTTTAAAACCGCGGATGGTCTCAGCCAGCGGCACATATTTTCCGGGAACACCGGTAAAGGTTTCTGCTACGTGGAACGGCTGGGACAGGAAACGCTGGATCTTTCTTGCACGGAATACGGTCAGTTTATCGTCTTCTGACAGTTCTTCCATACCAAGGATCGCGATGATATCCTGCAGTTCTTTGTATTTCTGCAGAATCTCCTGCACTTTTCTTGCTACGCGGTAGTGTTCTTCTCCTACCACATCCGCTTCCAGAATACGGGAAGAAGATTCCAGCGGATCTACTGCCGGATAGATACCCTGTTCTACGATCTTACGGGAAAGTACCGTAGTGGCATCCAGATGGGCAAAGGTAGTCGCCGGAGCCGGGTCTGTCAGGTCATCGGCAGGCACATAAACAGCCTGTACGGAAGTTACGGAACCGTTCTTTGTGGAAGCGATTCTCTCCTGCAGTTCACCCATTTCATTTGCCAGAGTCGGCTGGTAACCTACTGCGGAAGGCATACGACCAAGCAGTGCGGATACCTCGGAACCTGCCTGTACAAAACGGAAAATGTTATCAATAAACAGAAGCACGTTCTGATGTTCTTCATCACGGAAATACTCCGCCTGTGTCAAACCGGACAAAGCCACACGGGCACGGGCTCCGGGAGGTTCGTTCATCTGTCCGTAAACAAGCACGGTTTTTGACTTGTCGCCTTTCAGGTCAATAACGCCGGATTCAATCATTTCATGATAAAGGTCGTTACCTTCGCGGGTTCTTTCTCCCACGCCGGCAAAAACGGAATAACCGCCGTGCCCTTTGGCAATATTATTAATCAGTTCCATAATCAAAACGGTTTTACCAACGCCGGCACCACCGAACAAACCGATTTTTCCGCCTTTAACATAAGGCTCAAGCAGGTCAATAACTTTAATGCCGGTTGTCAGGACTTTGGTTTCTGTTGCCTGATCTACAAAAGACGGTGCCGGACGGTGAATCGGATAATAGTCGCTGGCCTGAACATCACCGCGGCCGTCAACGGGCTCGCCGACAACATTGATAATGCGTCCGAGCATTCCCGGTCCGACCGGAACCTCAATCGGCTCGCCGGTATTGACAACTTCCAAACCGCGAACCAAACCGTCCGTGGTATCCATCGCAATCGTCCGCACAACATTTTCACCCAAGTGCTGCGCAACTTCTAAAACCAACGGTTTTCCATGGTTGTCACATTCCAGAGCCGTTAAGATATTCGGCATATCTTCAAGCTTGTCAAAACGCACGTCGACAACCGCGCCGGTAACTTGTGAAATATGTCCGATACTGTGAACCTTACGCTCTTTTTTAGCCAGTTTCTTAATCTTTTTAACGTCTTTTTTGGCATTTTCTTCAATCTGTTTAATGGCCTTTTTTTCCTGAGCAACATCTGCCGAAGCATATTCCTTGTCAAGCTTGTTGACAATCTTCTGCGCCGTTTTGGCCGGTGATTTCTTTACTGCGGATTTTGCTGCCGCCGTTTTAACCGCAGACGTCTTTTTAGCAGCCGTTTTCTTGGCTGCCGGCTTTTTTGCTGCTGTTGTTTTTTCAACCATTTTCATCTCCTATAAACCGTTTGTTTTTTATAATAATTGTATTTTGAACCCCGTAAAACCGCTTTAGATGCTCTGTAAAAGCAGACTAAATAATTTTCGTTTTAGAGGAGCAGATAAAGCAATTCTTGGAGGCGAAAAAAATTCTAGTGTACACAGAAGTACATGAATTTTTTGAGACCGAGCAAAATTGCTTTAGATGCCCTATAAAACAAAATTATATTGCTTCCGCCCCGGAAATAATCTCCGTCAATTCCGTTGTAATTGCGGTTTGACGGATTCTGTTATATTTCAGGGTCAGACGCGAAATCATATCTTTGGCATTGCGGGTCGCATTATCCATCGAGGTCATGCGCGCGCCATGCTCCGAGGCCTGAGAATGCACAATAGCCTGAAACAGGCTGGCTTTAAAAATCAGCGGCAAAAGGCCGGCCAGCAGTTCCATTTTATCAGGCTCGTAATCATAGAATGCACCGTTGACAACATTGGTCGGCAGATTGAGTTTGTTATATTCAAACTCCTCGATCATCACCGGCAAAATCGGTCCGGTTTTAACTTGTCGGGTAATGGCGGAAACAAAGTGGCTGACCACCACCTCGCAACGGTCAATTTCCCCTTTGTCATAAGCTTCCAGAATCAACTGGGCAATATCCGTCGCCTCATAATATTTGGCACCTTTTTTACCCAGCCCTTCTAAAGTTTTGACAATCAAACCGGCATATTTGCGTTTTAGAATATCACGGCCTTTTTTTCCGACGCACAAGATTTTTACGTCCGTCCCCTCAGCCGTAAGCTCCTCAACCCGCTTAGCTGCCGCCTTGGCAACATTGCTGTTATATCCGCCGCACAAACCGCGGTCAGAGGTAAACACAATCAGCAGACAGGTCTTGTTTTTTCCGGTTCCGCGCAAAAGCTTGGGATAAACATAACTAACACCCTTGGCCGCTTCTTCCTGCCGGAGTTCATAATAAACCCGATTGGCAGAAGAAACCAGATTGTTGTTGTAGAAAGACGACTTGTCAATCAAACCCTGCGCCCGACGCAGGCGTGAAGCTGCAACCAGCTTCATCGCCGACGTAATCTTCTGCGTCGATTTTATGGATTCAATACGAGTACGTAACTCTTTCAGGCCTGCCATAATTTATTCCTCTACGCTGCTTTTTCCTCACCAAGGTACTCTGCCAGAAAACTGTCATAGAATTCCTTGAGCGCTTGTTCGGTGTCTTCCGAAATCACCTTGTCTTTGCGGATATTCTCCAAAAGTTTAGGCTGATTGGCCTTCAAAGAAGTAATAGCCTTCTTCTCAAAATCCTGCACCTCCTTAATGGCAATTTTATCCAAATAGCCGCGCACGCCGGCAAAAATAGCCACAACTTCTTCTTCAACCGGCATCGGATGATTAACCGGCTGCTTCAAAAGCTCGGTCAGCCGGGCACCGCGTGCCAGCAGATTTTGCGTTGAAGCATCCAAGTCTGATGCAAATTGGGCAAAGGCAGCCATTTCACGATACTGCGCCAACTCCAGCTTAATAGATCCGGCAACCTGTTTCATGGCCTTAATCTGTGCGGCAGAACCCACACGGCTGACCGAAATACCAACGTTTACGGCCGGACGCATACCGGAGAAGAACAGATCACTTTCCAGGAAAATCTGACCGTCGGTGATAGAGATAACGTTGGTCGGAATGTATGCGGATACATCGCCTGCCTGAGTCTCGATGATCGGCAGTGCGGTAATGGAACCGCCGCCCTTGTCTGCGCTCAGTCTTGCGGAACGCTCCAGCAGTCTGGAATGTAAGTAGAATACGTCTCCGGGATATGCCTCACGTCCGGGAGAACGCTCCAGTAACAGGGACAGTGCACGGTAAGCTACCGCATGCTTGGACAGATCATCGTATACGATGAGGACATCCTTGCCCTGATACATGAAATACTCAGCCAGTGCCGTACCGGAATAAGGTGCGATGTACTGCAGGGGTGCAGGATCGCTGGCGGTTGCGGATACGATAATAGTGTAATCCATGGCATCGTTCTTCTTCAGTGTTCCCACCAGCTTTGCAATGGTGGATGCCTTCTGACCGATGGCCACATAGATACATATCACATCCTTACCCTTCTGGTTCAGAATGGCGTCGATGGCGATGGAGGTCTTACCGGTCTGACGGTCACCGATGATCAGCTCACGCTGTCCACGACCGATGGGGAACATGGAATCGATTGCCAGAATACCGGTCTCCATCGGTACACCTACGGACTGTCTGTCCACGATGGAAGGAGCAGGCTGCTCGATGGGACGATACCCCTCTTCCTTAATGGGACCTGCGCCGTCGATAGGTGCTCCCAGAGCATCCACGATCCTGCCCTTGAATCCGTCACCTACGGGGATACCGGCTCTCTTACCGGTACGAACGACTCTGGTACCCTCACGGATCTCGGTATCATGACCGAACAGGATGCATCCGATCTCATCCCTGCGGACATCCTGTACCATTCCCTTGACACCGGAATCGAAGATAACGATCTCACCGTACTCGGCATGGTCGATACCATTGACATTGGCGATACCGTCACCTACCCAGCTAACGGAACCGATTTCATGCTCCTGTGCCTGCAGGTGGAAATCTTCGATCTCACCCTTCAGGATAGAGATGATTCCCTGCTCACTGGCAGTCTTACCTACCTGGGAAAGCTTGTCCGCGAACTGCTTCATACGACCATTGGTACTCCAGTCATAGACTTCGTTACCGGCACGGATGATGAAACCGCCGCCCAGAGCCGGGTCTTCCTTCGTCTCGAAGACCATATCGTCTCTTTGATATTTCTTCTGTACAAAATCACGGATATTCTGTAACTGCTCCTTG
>ERZ1106983.2783-NODE-2783-length-10769-cov-44.709072_pt1 | contig 10769 bp, 7 predicted proteins | sample MGYA00403693_ERZ1106983 | MGnify/ENA primary metagenome ERZ1106983 (study PRJEB35170, sample SAMEA104062420) | human gut metagenome | biome: human gut; feature: human-associated habitat; material: faeces | place: Denmark | collected 2012-07-13 ...
TGATTAACTACAACCCTGAAACGGTTTCTACTGACTATGATATGTGCGACCGTCTGTACTTCGACGAGCTTTCGTTCGAACGTGTACTCGACGTAATCGATCTGGAACAACCTCGCGGTGTGATTGTCTCTGTAGGTGGACAGATTCCGAACAACCTGGCTATGAAACTTTACCGCCAGTCGGTTCCTGTATTGGGTACTTCTCCGATCTCTATCGACCGTGCTGAAAACCGTAACAAGTTCTCTGCTATGCTTGACCAACTGGGTATCGACCAGCCGGCATGGATGGAACTTACCAGTCTCGAAGAGGTGAAAGGATTCGTAGAAAAAGTAGGCTATCCGGTATTGGTTCGTCCTTCTTACGTTCTTTCGGGAGCTGCTATGAATGTTTGCTACGATGACGAAGAATTGGAAAACTTCCTGAAGATGGCTGCCGAAGTTTCTAAAGAATACCCGGTAGTTGTTTCTCAATTCCTTGAAAATACAAAAGAAATTGAATTTGATGCTGTTGCCCAGAATGGTGAAGTGGTGGAATACGCAATTTCTGAACATGTGGAATTTGCCGGTGTTCACTCCGGTGACGCTACACTGGTATTCCCGGCACAGAAGATTTACTTTGCAACGGCACGCCGTATCAAGAAAATCAGCCGTCAGATTGCTAAAGAACTTAATATCTCCGGTCCGTTCAATATCCAGTTCCTGGCTCGTAACAACGAAGTGAAAGTAATCGAATGTAACTTGCGTGCTTCTCGTAGTTTCCCGTTTGTTTCTAAAGTACTGAAACGTAACTTCATCGAAACAGCTACCCGCATCATGTTGGATGCTCCGTACTCACGTCCGGATAAATCTGCATTTGATATCGACTGGATTGGTGTAAAAGCATCTCAGTTCTCTTTCTCTCGTCTGCACAAGGCTGACCCGGTATTGGGTGTGGATATGTCTTCTACAGGTGAAGTTGGATGTATCGGTGATGATTTCTCTGAAGCATTGCTGAATGCAATGATCGCTACCGGATTCAAGATTCCTGAAAGAGCAGTAATGTTCTCTTCCGGTGCTATGAAGTCGAAAGTGGATTTGCTGGATGCCAGCCGTATGCTGTTTGCTAAGGGATATCAGATTTATGCTACTGCCGGAACTGCTGCATTCCTGAATGCTCATGGAGTAGACGCGACTCCGGTTTACTGGCCGGATGAGAAACCAGGTGCAGAGAATAATGTAATGAAGATGATCGCTGACCATAAGTTTGACCTGATCGTAAACATTCCGAAGAATCATAGCAAACGTGAATTAACGAATGGCTATCGTATCCGTCGTGGTGCAATCGATCACAACATTCCATTGATTACAAATGCTCGTCTGGCAAGTGCCTTTATCGAAGCATTCTGTGAATTGAAATTGGGTGATATTCAGATCAAGAGCTGGCAGGAATATAAATAAACTGCTTTAGCTGTTTATCAAAATAAAAAGAACTCCCTCTTTGGAATGCCAAAGGGGGAGTTTTTTGTTTAAGTTGTCTTGTTGCGAATAGATGTTTTCTGTTATTTGCTTACACGATAATTGTGTACTTTCAGATTCTCTATCCGGCTATTGAAGTTTCCGGCTTTCTCGAGCGGGAAAACCAATGTGCGTATATAACTCATAGAATCTTTTCCTGCATTGAAATAACATTTCTGTATGTTCATTTCTTCAACAACCTTTCCGTTTACTCTGAGTGTGGTACTACGATGATCGCCTTCAATCTGAATGGTCGCTTTCTCTCCCGGATTCACTTTATATGGGAACGTATTCAAATAACCATCGCGTGCAAAACCCATCATCCCTCGAATTGGATCTGCTAGATAGAATACGGCATTGGGTGAACGGAACAATTCTGTTCCGCTTTTCTCTGGTGCTCCGGTAATGTCGAAGCTGACTGTATAATTATAGCCGATTTCCGGGTAAGTGGAAGTGCTGCCGGGAGCAACGGTAGAACGCTCATATACCAATGCCGGACTCTTGCCGATTCTTCCCAATTGATTGACTCCGGGGGCTTCACTGATAGCACTACGCTTTTCATTATACACTTCGAATGGCAGACTGGTTTCTTTCCCTGTCCATGTCTTCACTGCTAGAGTTTGTAACGCAGGGAATACACGGTGATGAATGTCTTTCACGGAAATTCCATTACCTGCATGGTCGTTCCAGATGGCAAACATGCCACCGAGAATAGCAGGGTGCTTTTCTTCGAATACGGCTTTCCCGATATGTGCCGGTGTCCATTCTTTATATAAAAATACCTCGTTAAGATAATCCTGATAGTAACCGGCTAATGGAACAATGTAAACCATTGCATCCGGAATGCTGATTAGCTGGTAGCCGTCTTTTATCATGGTTGCTGGGTCGGCATATCCGTTATACCAGGCATTCATAATGATATTTTCTGATTTGACAGGGGTGTCTCCTTTAGCATGAGTGAGAGCGCCCCATATCACGGCTTGTTTGCCAAAGCCTTCTACCAGCCGGATATAATGGTCGGTGAAAGCCCGGAATTTTTCTACTACCTCTTTCTTGGCATTCGAGTATTCGTCGGTACCGATATGCACACGCTTGCCCACGAATACAGGGTCGTCACCTTTCAGGTATTCTTTGAACAGATCGTCTGCAAATTGATAGGTTTCCGGTTTGAATAAGTCAAGATGATCCATTCCGTACTCCTTGCTCCCAATTTCCGGTTTGTAATGAGTGAATGCTAATGAATGTGCCGGAATATCAATTTCCGGTATAATCTCTACAAAGTTGGTTGCAGCTTGTTTCTGAAAATCAATAAATTCTTTTTTAGAATAAGAACCGTCGCGGGCTGTGAGTCCCGGATAAGTTTCGGACTCCAGACGGAAAGCAGCATAAGTCTTGTCCCAGTTGTTATCAAAATATTGCTTGAATCCATTATCATTCAGATGGACTTGCAGGGTATTCATCTTGTAATAAGCCATTATTTTTACCAGATCCTGAAGATAGCTCATCGGAATGAATTTACGACCGCAGTCTATCATGAATCCCCGGATGGAGTAGTCGGGATAGTCGCGGATTATTCCTTTGGGAAATGAGTGCTCCTGGCTTTGTTCTGCTATTTGCAAGAGGGTACGTGTGCTCCAGTAAAGCCCTGTCGGGGTGGGAGCAGAAGTCGTGATCCGATCGGTAATCTTGATTTCATAACCCTCTTCTCCCAGCTTTTTGTCAGCTGACAGTGATAGGATGAAGTCTCCGGGTGTGGCTTTGCCTTGAGTTACGCTTAATGTTTTTCCGAACATTTGCTGGTAATCGTCGGCAAACATTTGGGCTATTCTCAGCAATTCTGGATTTGCAGAGGTGCATACTATCTTCGCATTTGTTCCCGGAGTGAAATTACCATCTTTTCCTGTCCATTGTTTGAGTTCGGGGACAACAAAAGGTTTAGAGTTTACGCTGGCATAGGATAAACTGCCATACAAACAGAAGATTGTCAATAAGCATAACACTTTCAGGGGGATTAGTGTGTGTGTCATAATGGGGGTGTTTTTGTTATTAATAAATGATTAAAGTTAATTATTGGCTGAATTTAGGGATAATCTGTCTATTAGCCAGCAAGAGAAGCGATTTATTTTTTATTTTTGTTTTTCGAAAAGATAAAATCAGATTTAACAATGTTAGTACTTCTATCTTGTGCCAAGACTATGAGTGAAACTTCAAAGGTGAAAGTTCCTTTGAAAACGGTTCCACGATTTCAAAAAGAAGCTTCCGGGATTGCTTTGCAGATGTCACAGTTTTCGGTGGACGAACTGGAACGCCTGTTGCGTGTGAATGCTAAAATAGCTGTGGAAAATTACAAGCGTTATCAGGCTTTTCATGCGGAGGGTACACCGGAACTGCCTGCTTTATTGGCTTATACCGGAATTGTGTTCAAACGGTTGAATGCAAAAGATTTCTCGAAAGTAGAATTTGAATATGCGCAGGAACACTTGCGGCTGACTTCTTTTTGTTATGGACTGTTGAGGCCTTTGGACGTTATTCGTTCCTATCGGTTGGAAGGAGATGTAGTGCTGCCTGAACTGGGTAATCAGACGATGTTTTCTTATTGGCAGTCCCGTTTGACGGATGTGTTCATTGAAGACATCAAGAAAGCCGGCGGCATACTTTGCAATTTGGCCAGTGACGAGATGAAAAGCTTGTTTGATTGGAAGCGGGTGGAAAAAGAGGTGCATGTCATCACTCCCGAATTTCAAGTATGGAAGAATGGAAAATTGGCTTCGATAGTAATATATATCAAAATGTCCCGTGGTGAAATGACACGGTTCATTCTGAAGAATCGAATTGAAAATCCGGAGGATCTGAAAAGCTTCTCTTGGGAAGGGTTTGAATTTAACGAATCTCTTTCGAACGAAAAGAAGTTTGTATTTACTAACGGCAAAGAAATATAAGGTATGACGGAAGTTGAGAAGATGCGTAGTAGCCAGTTGGCTGATATGTCTGCACCGGAGTTGCAGGTACGTTTTGAACATGCTAAAAAACTATTGGCACGTATGCGGGGAATGAGTACGTACGATGAGGGTTATAGGGAATTATTGGATAAGTTGGTACCGGGGATTCCTGAAACTTCCATTATATGCCCGCCTTTCCATTGCGATCACGGAGACGGAATCAAGTTGGGTGAACATGTGTTTGTTAATGCCAATTGCACTTTCCTGGATGGAGGATATATCACAATTGGTGCTCATACACTGGTCGGTCCTTGTGTGCAGATTTATACGCCTCATCATCCGATGGATTATCAGGAAAGAAGAGGCTCTAAGGAATATGCTTATCCGGTGACGATTGGCGAAGACTGCTGGATTGGTGGCGGCGCTATTATCTGTCCCGGTGTGACGATTGGCAATCGTTGTGTGATAGGAGCGGGGAGTGTTGTGACGAAAGATATTCCCGACGACAGTGTTGCAGTCGGGAATCCGGCACGGGTGATTCGTAAATAAGTTGCTTTATCTGGTAGACAGACTGGACGAAGTGAAAGTTGTGAGAAAAAAAACTTTTTTGTATTATTTGTTGATAATCAGAGCTTTTCTTTATTGCGCAAAAACTTTCTTGAAAAATAATACATGAAATGTTTGCAGAATTCAAAAAATGCCGTACCTTTGCATCGCTTTTGAAACGGAAGTGTACGGGCGTTTAGCTCAGCTGGTTCAGAGCATCTGCCTTACAAGCAGAGGGTCGGCGGTTCGAATCCGTCAACGCCCACACAAAAAACGAAACACTTCCGGCTCATTAACAAGGGCGTTTAGCTCAGCTGGTTCAGAGCATCTGCCTTACAAGCAGAGGGTCGGCGGTTCGAATCCGTCAACGCCCACTACCAAAAGGGAAGTCTTACGAAGAAATTCGTGAGACTTTTTTTATTTCTTACCTCTTTTATACAAACTTTCTTTCTCCTTTTATCTTATAACTCAGGAAAAAGAGTTAATTTTGCAGTCTGATAATTATCTAAGAAAACGTATGGAACTTGATGTATTAACGGCCATATCTCCGATTGATGGTCGATATAGAGGCAAAACTAAAGCTTTGGCAGCTTATTTCTCTGAATTTGCACTGATTAAATACCGTGTACAGGTAGAGGTGGAATACTTTATCACCTTGTGCGAACTTCCTTTGCCGCAGTTGAAAGGAATCGATAGCAGCGTGTTTGAAACTTTACGGAATATCTACCGTAACTTCTCGGAAGCAGATGCGCAACGCATTAAAGATATCGAAAGTGTAACCAACCATGATGTAAAAGCCGTAGAATATTTCCTGAAAGAAGAATTCGATAAGCTGGGTGGAATGGATGACTATAAAGAATTCATTCACTTCGGATTGACTTCTCAAGACATTAATAATACGTCTGTGCCTCTTTCTATCAAGGAAGCTTTGGATAAAGTCTATTATCCGCTGATCGAAGAACTGATTGCACAACTGAAAACGTATGCAACAGAATGGGCTGAAATCCCGATGCTTGCCAAAACTCATGGGCAACCGGCTTCTCCGACTCGTTTGGGTAAGGAAGTGATGGTATTCGTTTACCGCCTGGAACGTCAGCTGGCTATGCTGAAAGCATGTCCGATCACTGCAAAATTCGGTGGCGCTACCGGAAATTACAATGCGCATCATGTAGCTTATCCTCAATATGACTGGAAACAATTCGGTAATCGGTTTGTTGCAGAGAAACTGGGACTGGAGCGCGAAGAATATACCACTCAGATTTCGAACTACGATAACTTGTCTGCTGTCTTTGACGCGATGAAACGTATCAACACCATAATGGTGGATATGAACCGTGACTTCTGGCAGTATATTTCTATGGAATACTTCAAGCAGAAGATCAAAGCCGGTGAGGTAGGATCAAGCGCGATGCCGCATAAAGTGAATCCGATCGACTTTGAAAATGCGGAAGGTAATTTGGGTATCGCAACTTCTATTCTGGAACACCTGGCTGTGAAACTGCCTGTTTCCCGTTTGCAGCGTGACCTGACAGACTCTACGGTGCTCCGTAATGTAGGCGTGCCTTTCGGTCATATCGTGATTGCTATTCAGAGTTCACTGAAAGGACTTCGCAAACTGTTGCTGAACGAACCGGCTATTTACCGTGATTTGGACAACTGCTGGAGCGTAGTGGCTGAGGCAATCCAGACGATTTTACGCCGCGAGGCTTACCCGCGTCCGTATGAAGCATTGAAAGCTTTGACCCGGACCAACCAGGCTATTACAGAAAGTTCTATTAAAGAGTTTATCGAAGGCTTGAACGTAAGCGAAGATATTAAAAAAGAGTTAAGAGCAATTACTCCGCATACATATACGGGACTTTAATTGTTTACTTATACAATAAACGTGTTTTTTTAATAGGCCGTGAGGCCAAAGTCTAATTTTATTCGAATAAAAAAATGAGCACAGAAAACGAAGAATGGCGCGAAAATTCTTTCAATGAAGAGAATACAGGTGCCGGCCGTGATGGTAACAGGTCGTACAACAGAGAGGGAGGAGAACGTCCGTATCGTCCTTCTTACAACCGTGAAGGTGGGGATCGTCCGTATCGCCCGAGATTTAATGCCAACAATGAAGGGGGCGAACGCCCACAGCGTTCGTATGGTGATCGCTCTTATGGCGACCGTCCGCAACGTCCTTCTTACAATCGTGAAGGCGGTGATCGTCCGTATCGTCCTCGCTTCAATAACAATAGTGAAGGCGGTGATCGTCCGTATCGTCCTCGCTTCAATAACAATAGTGAAGGTGGCGACCGTCCGCAACGTCCTTACAACCGCGAAGGTGGTTCTTATGGTGATCGTCCTCAACGCCCTTCCTACAATCGTGAAGGTGGTGATCGTCCGTATCGTCCGAGATTTAATCCGAATTCTGACGGCAGCGACCGTCCTCAGCGTCCTTACAACCGTGAAGGCGGCGAACAACGCTCTTATGGTGATCGTCCGTATCGTCCCCGTTTCAATAGTGGTGAAGGTGGCGACCGTCCTCAGCGTCCTTACAACCGCGAAGGTGGTGACCGCCCGTATCGTCCTCGCTTCAATAGTGGCGAAAGTGGAGGCTATCGCAGCAACAACGGTGGTGGCTATCGTCCGAGATTCAATAATGACCGTCAGGGCGGTTACCGTCCTCGTCCACGTACCGGCGATTATGACCCGAATGCTAAATATAGCATAAAGAAACAAATCGAGTACAAGGAACAGTTTGTTGACCCGAACGAACCGATTCGTCTGAATAAATTCCTGGCTAATGCCGGTGTTTGTTCACGTCGTGAGGCTGATGAATTTATTACAGCAGGTGTGGTTTCTGTAAATGGTGAAGTTGTTACTGAATTGGGTACAAAAATCAAACGCTCGGATGTCGTGAAATTCCACGATGAACCGGTTAGCATCGAACGTAAGGTATATGTATTGCTGAATAAGCCGAAAGATACTGTTACCACATCGGATGATCCGCAGGAGCGCCGTACGGTAATGGATTTGGTAAAAGGCGCTTGTAACGAACGTATCTATCCGGTAGGACGTCTTGACCGTAACACGACTGGTGTACTGTTACTGACAAATGACGGTGACTTGGCTTCCAAGCTGACACATCCGAAATTTCTGAAAAAGAAAATTTATCATGTTCATCTGGACAAGAACCTGACAAAAGCGGATATGGATCAGATTGCAGCCGGCATCCAGTTGGAAGACGGTGAAATCCATGCAGACGCTATCAGCTATACCGATGATTTCAAGAAAGACCAGGTAGGTATCGAAATTCACTCCGGTAAGAACCGTATCGTTCGCCGTATTTTCGAATCACTGGGTTATAAAGTAGTAAAACTCGACCGTGTGTTCTTCGCCGGACTGACCAAAAAAGGTCTGCGTCGCGGAGACTGGCGTTACCTGTCGGAAGCAGAAGTAAACTACCTCCGCATGGGTTCGTTTGAATAATAAGTTAATAAATAACAACTTGACAGAGGACGGGGAAAGAAAGCAGGAAAAAATGAATCTTGCGTTTTAAACCTCGTCTTCTTGTATCTAAAAAGAATAAGTTAAATGGAAAAGATTGGTAGAACAAAAATTGTTGATCTGTTGAAGCGTACGGATATCGGCGCTATGGTCAATGTGAAAGGATGGGTTCGCACCCGCAGAGGTAGCAAACAAGTAAACTTTATCGCACTGAATGACGGTTCTACAATAAATAATTTGCAGGTCGTAGTAGATTTGGCTAATTTTGATGAAGAGATGCTTAAACTGATTACTACCGGCGCTTGTATCAGCGTGAACGGTGAAATGGTGGAATCGGTAGGCTCCGGCCAAAAGGTGGAAGTGCAGGCTCGTGAAATCGAAGTGCTGGGTACTTGCGATAACACATACCCGTTGCAGAAGAAAGGGCACTCTATGGAATTCTTGCGCGAGATTGCCCATTTGCGTCCGCGTACCAATACTTTTGGTGCGGTGTTCCGTATTCGTCATAACATGGCAATTGCTATCCACAAGTTTTTCCATGACAGAGGATTCTTCTATTTTCATACGCCAATCATTACAGCTTCAGACTGTGAAGGTGCCGGACAGATGTTTCAGGTGACTACCATGAATCTGTATGACTTGAAGAAAGACGAAAGAGGTTCTATCTCTTATGATGATGATTTCTTCGGCAAGCAGGCAAGTTTGACTGTTTCCGGTCAGTTGGAAGGTGAGCTGGCTGCCACAGCTTTGGGAGCTATCTATACATTTGGTCCTACGTTCCGTGCCGAAAACTCCAATACTCCCCGTCACTTGGCTGAGTTTTGGATGATTGAGCCGGAAGTTGCTTTCAACGACATCGCAGACAATATGGACTTGGCAGAAGAGTTCATTAAATATTGTGTGAAATGGGCGTTGGATAACTGTGCGGATGACGTGAAATTCCTGAATGATATGTTCGATAAGGGATTGATTGAACGGCTGCAAGGAGTATTGAAAGATGATTTCGTACGTTTGCCTTATACAGACGGTATCAAGATTCTGGAGGAAGCTGTTGCAAAAGGCCACAAATTTGAGTTCCCGGTTTATTGGGGTGTGGACTTGGCTTCCGAACACGAACGTTATTTGGTGGAAGAACATTTCAAGCGTCCGGTAATCCTGACTGACTATCCGAAGGAGATCAAAGCCTTCTATATGAAGCAAAACGAGGATGGTAAGACGGTACGTGCAATGGATGTTCTTTTCCCGAAAATCGGTGAAATCATAGGCGGTTCCGAACGTGAATCAGATTATGATAAGCTAATGACTCGTATTGAAGAAATGCATATCCCGATGAAGGATATGTGGTGGTATCTGGATACCCGTAAGTTCGGTACTTGTCCTCACTCCGGTTTCGGATTAGGGTTCGAACGTCTGTTATTGTTTGTAACAGGTATGGCGAATATCCGTGACGTGATACCGTTCCCGCGTACACCGAGAAATGCTGATTTCTAATATTTCGGTATATTTATGTAAAACTCGCATAATCTTTTGGTTATGCGAGTTTTTTTATGCACTTTATTGTTCTATTCTCAAAATAAATCTTTATATTTGGACATACGCATTCAAGAGTGTTAACTAAAATAATACGGCAATGAAAAAACTCTATTTCTTTACCATGCTTTCAATAATGTTGTTGGCGGTAACAGGTGCGATGGCCCAAAAGAAAACTAAATTCAAGGTGGCCGAGTTGAAAGGAATCTGGCAACTTTGCCATTATGTGTCGGAGTCTCCCGATGTTCCGGGAGAGTTGAAACCCAGTAATACATTTAAGGTATTGAGTGATGATGGAAGAATCGTGAACTTCACTATTATTCCCGGTTCCAGTGCAATTGTTACGGGATATGGGTCGTGGAAGCAGTTGACAGATGATTCTTATAGAGAAAGTATCGAGAAGAATATTCATCTTCCGATGTTGGATAATCAGGACAATATTCTGGAATTTGAAATAAAGGATAGCGATTATCTGCATTTAAAATACTTCATCAAGAATGACTTGAATGGAAATGAATTGAACACCTGGTATTATGAAACCTGGAAAAGAATAAGTATGCCGGCCAAATTTCCGGAAGATATTGTGAGATAAAGATAATTTGATTGTTATTATAGTCTGCATATTACTTCTTTAAAGGAGAAGATATGCAGACTTTTTTATGCCTGTTTTTCGTTCTATTTCTTCTTGTTTGCCAATTAGATATATTCAAAAAAAGCAAGAAATAGTTTGCCAATTCAAAGAAAAGCCGTACTTTTGCAAGCCGATTATTATCAC
>ERZ1106983.2785-NODE-2785-length-10754-cov-2.476493_pt1 | contig 10754 bp, 9 predicted proteins | sample MGYA00403693_ERZ1106983 | MGnify/ENA primary metagenome ERZ1106983 (study PRJEB35170, sample SAMEA104062420) | human gut metagenome | biome: human gut; feature: human-associated habitat; material: faeces | place: Denmark | collected 2012-07-13 ...
CGTCCATCTCGGCCAGAAGCTGGTTGAGGGTCTGCTCCCGCTCGTCGTTGCCCCCCATACCGGAGCCGTCCCGCTTCTTGCCGATGGTGTCGATCTCGTCGATGAACACGATGCAGGGGGCCTTCTCATTGGCCTGCTTGAACAGGTCCCGGACCTTGGCCGCCCCCATGCCCACGAACATCTCCACGAACTCCGACCCGGAGATGGAGAAGAAGGGCACCCCGGCCTCTCCAGCCACAGCTTTGGCCAGCAGGGTCTTGCCGGTGCCCGGCGGGCCGACCAGGAGCACGCCCTTGGGCAGCTTGGCCCCTACCTGGGCGTACTTGTCCGGGTCATGGAGAAAGTCCACCACTTCCATCAGGGCGTCTTTGGCCTCCTCCTGGCCAGCTACGTCGGCAAAGGTGACACCGGTCTGGGCCTGCTCTACATACACCTTGGCGTTGGCCTTTCCGAAGGTCATGGCATTGCCCATGCCGGGCATCTGACCGCCCATTTTCTTCAGCATCCAACGGGAGAGCAGTTCCCCAATGAGGATAAACACGAAAATAGGCAGCACCCAGGACACGATAAAGGACAGCAGGGGGCTGGCCTGAGTGGGAATGGACGCTTCAAACTGGATGCCGGGAGTGCTGTTGAGCTTTTCCAGCAGCCATTCCCCCGTGTCCGGCCAGACGCCGGTCTTGTAATAGGCGTCCTGCCCATCCTCCTTTTTTGCAATAAACACCAGCTGTTCTTCCTCTGTCTCCCAGGCCACCTGGCTGACCTGTCCCTCGTCCACCATGGACAGGAACTGGTCGAAGCTGACCTGGGTGACCTGTTCGGACAACATGCTGGGGAACAGCAGTGCGTTGAGCAGCATCACCACAATAAGGGCGATGATATAGTAAAAGAACAGCGGTTTTTTAGGAACTTTTGGAGGCTGGTCTTTGATTTCTTGCATCATATCTCATTCCTTTCAAAAAGGTTAGTTCTCTCAACAAAAAACCTAATCTATCATACCAGTCAACCTGCCGGACCGCAATAGACATCGAATGGGGCGGTGTCCATGTTTAGGGTCAGGGCGGAACGGTTGCGTTTTGTCCCCTGATACGGTATACTATACTCCAGAATACCGACGATGGAGGCGTTGTGATGAGCGCGCTTTTTATTCCAACTCTGAGCCACTGGCTCCTGGGCAACCGCTGGTCGGGCAGCCTGGGCCGGGCCAGTTACTATGTTACCCCTCGCCAGCGGCAGGAGGGGGAGCAAACGGTGGACGAGGTGTATGCGGAGGCGTGGACCGGCCCCATCTGCTATGAGCAGTGCACGCCGGAGCGCACCGCCGCGTTCCCTGTGACCGAGGAGGGGCTGGCACAGCTGCGGACCTGGCTGGAGGACAACCTTGCCCAGATCGACCAGGCTGCCCGGCAGGGCGGATGACCGGCCGGATCAGAAGGCGTTGAGGGGGGCGGAGCCGTCGTCGCTTCCCTTTTCAATGTTCCGGATGACTGCGTCATAACCGTAGCTGTCGTTGACCTGGATATGCACCCGGTCCCCCGTTTTTTTGCCCAGCAAGGCCCGGCCCACCGGGGACTCCTTGCTGATGAGCCCTTTCAGGGCGTCCTGGCGCATGGTGGTAACGATCTGGTAGACCTCCTCCTCGTCATCGTCCTCCATGTAGACGGTGACCTTGTCGTACAGTCCCACCTGGTCGCTGCCCGACTGGTCAGAGATGACCACGGCGGTCTTGATCATATTCTCCAGGAAGCGGATGCGGCTCTCGTTGCGGTTTTTCTCCTGCTTGGCCGCCTTGTACTCAAAGTTCTCGCTGAGATCCCCGAAGGCCCGGGCCTCCTTCACCGCCTCCAGCAGCTGGGGGCGCAGAACGATGCGCCGGTGGTCCAGCTCCTTGCGCATAAGCTCCAGATCTTTTTGCGTCAGTTCATTGTGCATGATGCTCGCCTCTCATAAAAACCGGGCGGCCAGAAGCCGCCCGACGGTTACGTCTCATTCTTGTAATAAATGTGGACGCTTTTACTGCCCGTTAAGTATACCATAGTGGCGTAGCACAAGTCAAACTCCAGCACGTCTCCGGTTTTCAGCCGCCGGGTGGCTCCCTCCACATCCAAAATGGTATGGTCGGAGGAGGCACCCAGCACCTTGATGCCCGGCTCCCGGGGGATGAGGTCGTCGCTCTCTCCGTAGTCCACCCGGCCCATAGCCAGCAGACAACGCAGGCGGTGGCCCCGGTCCACGTAGGTACGGGTTCGTCCAAAGGCGTCCACCGACAGCTCACCCACTGGGTGGGAGGGCTTGACCTTGGATTCAATGACCTGCGCCCGGAGGACCATAATGTCCTTGTGCATAAAGTCCATATTGCAGCCCCAGATGCTGCCCAGGAGGATGCCCTCCCCCACCCGCAGATGGTTAATGCGGGGCGGCATGGTACCGTCCAGCACCATATGAAGGGAGGAGGACGCGCCGCCGGAGATGACCTCCAGCTTCCGACCGATGGCTTTCTCCACCTGCTCGGCAGCCGCCACCAGGTCGTGCATTTTTTCCGGAGTGGCCTGGATAGAGCCATAGCATCCCAGGTTGGTGCCCACGCCCAGCAGTTCCAGGTTGGGCAGGTCGTGCTCCACCTCCAGAGCGGCGGCCACCAGCTCATCCCAGTCCCAGAAGCCCTCCCGCAGGTCACCCAGGTCCACCATAAGGATCACCTTGTGGGTCTTTCCCTTGTTTCGGGCCGCTTCATCCAGCAGCCGCAGGACGGAGCATTCGCTGTTTAAACTGATATCAGACCAGGTCACCACATCCTCCACCTCACTGGGCATGGGGATGCGGATGAGCATGAGCGGAGTTCGGATTCCAGCCTCCTTCAGTCCGCGCAGCTGGTCCATCCGGGAGGAGGCAATACTGGACACCCCTACTTCCTCATAGACCTTTGCCGCTGCGGGCAGCGCGTGGAATCCCTTTACTACGCCGGAAATCTCAATAGAAGAAGCCTGGCAGCGCTCTTGGAACGCTGCCAGGTTTTCCTTGAGCTTTCCCAGATCGATCTCCACATGGGGATATTGATAACTCGGTTGGCTCATATGTTCGTTCCTTTAAACCGCGTAAATTAGGCCTTCACAGCCTTCTGACGCTTGTAGGGCTTGTTGTCCAGGTCCTTCAGGGTCAGGCCCAGAGCGGCACACAGCCAGTTGATGATAGGCATCAGCCAGTTGAAGATGGCGAAGAAGCCATACTGGGCAACACCGATACCCAAAGTGTCGGAGATGTACACACCGCAGGTGTTCCAGGGGATCAGAGCGGAGGTAACAGTACCGGCACCCTCCAGAGCGGAGGACAGAACGGCAGGATGCAGGCCCATCTTGCGGTACTCCTCGGCGTACATACGGCCGGGAACCACGATGGAGATGTACTGCTCGGGCATGGTCATGTTGGAGATGACGCAGGTAACCTCGGTAACAGCAACCAGGCCGGCAGGACCCTTGGCCAGCTTCTTGATCTGGTTGACGACGACCTCCAGCTGGTGGGTACCTTCCATAATGCCGCCGAACATCATAGCGATGATGGTCATGGCCACGGAGTTCATCATGTTCATGATGCCGCCCTTTTCCAGCAGCTCGATCATGGTGTCATAGGTCTCTGCGCTCACAGCGGACTGCAGCGCCTCCTTGGCAGCATCGGTAAAGGTAAAGCCCTCCAGGCCGAAGCCAAAAAGAGTACCCAGGTTGCAGTCCCCAGGCTGGAAAATGAGGCCCAGGATGGCGCCGGAGAAGATACCCAGGGTGATGCCGGGGATGGCGGGCATCTTCATGGCCACGGCCACGATAACGATGACGGGGGGCAGCAGCAGGATGGGGTTGATGTTGAAGAATCCGCCGTGGGCAGCGTTCATTGCATTGGCAAACTCAGTCACGCGGCTCATATCGGCCTCGCCGCCGTGATACTGCATAGCGCCCAGCACACCAAAGACCACCAGAGTGATCACATAGGTGATGGCGGTGGGGATCATCATGGCCTTCACGTGAGCGATAACGTCAGTGCCGGCCATAGCGGGGGCCAGGTTCGTGGTGTCAGACAGAGGAGACATCTTGTCGCCGAAATACGCACCAGAGAGAATGGCGCCGGCAGTCATAGCGGGGCTCATGCCAAGGCCGAAACCGATGCCCATGAACGCCACACCCATGGTACCCATGGTACCCCAGGAGGTACCGGTAGCCAGAGAGGTGATGGAGCAGACCAGCACGGTGGCGATGAAGAAGATGGAGGGATGGATGATCTGCAGGCCATAGTAAATCATGGTGGGCACCACGCCGGCGTTGATCCACACGCCGATGAGGATACCAACGATGATCAGGATACAGATGGACTGGAGGGCCTTATAGATGCCGTCCATCATCATTTTTTCAATGACATCCCACTTATAGCCCAGATACAGGGCCATCAGAGCCGCGACGCACACGCCGCAGAACATAGGTACATGAACGGGGGCACCAAAGATAATGATGCCTACTGCCAGCAGGGCAATCAAAGCAACCAGGGTAATAAGGGCTTCCCATACTTTTGGCATGCGGCCGTCTCTGGATTTATTTGTCTCACTCATAGAATTGCTACCAACCTTTCTTTCATTACTTTGCATGTTCTGCATTTTTTGATTCAGCGTTGGATTGCTTGTGGACGTTTAGCCTGGTACCGCTATGCACCTCCTCCCTCTCAGAGCTTTACAACACAGACCTCCAGGTGCAAGTCTGGGCGCGCCGGCGGGCGCGCCCAGATCTCGCCCCAATGCGTGTGTTAAATGACTGCTTTAAACTGGATCTTACACACCCAGCTCGGTCATGGCCTTGTCGATGGCGGCCACAACGATATCAACCTCTTCCTCGCTGGCGATCAGCGGGGGAATGAAGCGCAGGACGTTGCCCGCGGTGCAGTTGATAAGGACCTTCTGCTCGAAGCACTTCTGGACGATCTTGGGACCGATCTCGTTGTCCTTGAGCTCGGCGCCGTTGATCATGCCCATGCCGCGGACCTCGGTGATGGTGCCGGGGTGCTTGCCGGACAGCTCGGTGAGCTTGGCACGGAAGTACTCGCCCACCTTCACCGCGTTGTCCATCACGCCCTCGTGGAGCATGGTGTCCAGGGTCGCCTCCGCCAGGCCGCAGGCCAGGGGGCCGCCTGCGAAGGTGGAGCCGTGGGTGCCGGGAGTCAGGGTCAGAGCGGCCTCGCCCCGGGCGCAGACAGCGCCGATGGGCACGCCGGAGCCCAGAGCCTTAGCCATGGAGCAGGTGTCGGGCTCCACGCCGTAATTCTGGTGGGCGAACAGCTTGCCGGTACGGCCGGAGCCGACCTGGACCTCGTCGAACATGAGCAGGATGCCCTTCTCGTCGCACAGGTCACGCAGGCCCTGGAGGAACTCCTGGGAAGCGGGACGGACGCCGCCCTCGCCCTGAACAGGCTCGGTGAGGATGGCACACACGTCGTCGCCCATCTGGGCCTTCACGGACTCCAGGTTGTTGAACTCAGCATAGCGGAAGCCCTCAGGCAGAGGGGAGAACCACTTGGGATTGTGAACGATCTCCTGACCGGTAGCGGTGGCGGTAGCCAGCGTGCGGCCATGGAAGGACTTCAGCATGGAGATGACCACATAGCGCTCGGGGTGGCCATGGTCCTTGGCGTACTTACGGGCCAGCTTGATCTGACCTTCGTTGGCCTCAGCGCCGGAGTTGGCAAAGAACACCTTGTCAAAGCAGCTGTTCTCGCAAATCATCTTACAGACCTGGATAGCGGGCTCGTTGTAGTAGTAGTTGGAGCAGTGCATCATATCCTTGGCGCGGTCCAGAGCCTTCACGATGGCGGGGTGATGGTGACCCAGGCCGTTGACGGCGATGCCGCCCACGAAATCCAGATACTTATTGCCGTCCAGATCCCAGACCCAGCAGCCCTCGCCCTTGTCCATCACGATGGGCATTCTGGCGTGGTTGCCGTACAGATACTTATCAGCAGCGGCGATGGCCTCAGCATTGCTCTTGAATCTCTCAATCATGGGAAGAGTCCTCCTTTTTATTGATTTGTTCCGGCCCTCCCGGGAGGGAACTCCCGCGGAGGGGGTCCGGAAAATTCACTTATTCCACTTGATGCCCACGCTGGGCTGATCCTTACCCACGGTGGTACCGATGCCCTCGTTGGCAAAGGCCTCGTAGAGAATGCTGTGGGGCTTGCGGCCGTCGATGATGTGGACGTTGGTCACGCCCTCCTCAATGGCCTGGACACAGCAGTCCACCTTGGGGATCATACCGCCGGCGATGGTGCCCTGATCCTTCAGGCCCTGCACGTCGGCGATGTTCAGATAGCTGATGACGTCGCGGATCTTGATATCGTTGCACAGACCCTCGATGTCGGTCAGGAGCATCAGCTTCTCAGCGCCCAGAGCGCTGGCCAGCTTACCGGCGGCGGTGTCACCGTTGATGTTGAAGCTCTGACCATTCCCGTCGGTACCCACAGGAGCCACCACGGGGATGTAACCGGCGTCCAGCAGAGCCTGCACGGGAGCGGCGTTCACTTCGACGATGTCGCCCACGAAGCCCAGCTCCTCGCTGCGCTGCACGCACTTATAGATGTTGGCGCTGATACCGGACAGGCCCACGGCCTCGCCGCCGATGGCGTTGATCCGGCCAACCAGCTCGCTGTTCACCTGGCCGATGAGCACCGCCTCTACCACGCTGATAATATCAGCGGAGGTGTAGCGCAGGCCGTTGATGAACTGCACGGGGATATCCAGCTTCTCCAGCATCTTGTTGATGCCGGGGCCGCCGCCGTGGCTGAGCACGGGCTTCATCCCCAGGAGCTTGAGCATCACCACGTCCTGAAGGACGGCGGCCTTCAGCTCCTCGTTGATCATGGCGTTGCCGCCATACTTGATCACAATAACCTTACCGGCGTACTTCTTGAGATAGGGCATTGCCTCCATCAGGGTGGCAACCTTGCTGGCTACATCATTCATAGCGCGCCCCTCCTCTTAAGAACGGTAATCGCCGTTGATCTTGACGTAATCGTAGGTCAGGTCGCAGCCGAAGGCAGTGGCCTGGCCGTCGCCGCTGTGGAAGTTCACAATGACGGTGATGTCATGCTCGGTGAGCACCTTCTTGGCCAGCTCCTCGCTGAAGTCGGTGCCGAAGCCGTTCTCCATCACCACCACCTCGCCGGCGGCGCTCTTCAGGATGCAGTCGGCCTTGGTGGGATCCACGTCGGCGCCGGAGTAACCGGCAGCGGCCATGATGCGGCCCCAGTTGGCATCCTTGCCGAACACGGCGGCCTTAAATAGGGTGGAACCAGCGATGGAACGGGCCACCATCTTGGCGTCCTTCTCGGTGGGCAGACCGCCGGCCTCTACGATGATGAGGTGGGTCGCGCCCTCGCCGTCGGAAGCGATGCGGCGGGCCATATCCATGCAGATGTCATCCAGAGCGGCAGCAAAAGCAGCCTTGTCTTCCTCGGTCTCCACGGCCACGCCGGAGGCGCCGTTGGCCAGCAGGAACAGGGAGTCGTTGGTGCTGGTGTCGCCGTCCACGGTCATCATGTTAAAGCTCTTGTCGGTGCTCTTCTTCAGCATCTCCTGGACCACAGCGGCGTCCACCTTGGCGTCGGTGGTGATGTAAGCCAGCATGGTGGCCATGTTGGGATGGATCATACCGGAGCCCTTGGCGCAGGCGCCGATGCGGATGGTGCCGCCGGACAGCTCCAGCTCCAGAGCGGTCTCCTTGCGGACCAGGTCGGTGGTCATGATAGCCCAGGCGGCCTCAGAGCCCTTGTCGGCGCTCATGTCGGGAGCGATGCGGCGCACGCCCTCCAGCACCTTCTCAACGGGCAGCTGCTGACCGATGACGCCGGTGGAGCACACGAAGACCTCGTCCTCGCCCAGTCCCAGCAGCTTCTCAGCCTCGGTCTCCACCAGCTTGGCATTCTTGATGCCCTGCTCGCCGGTGGCGGCGTTGGCGTTGCCGCTGTTGATGACAACAGCGCGGGCCTTACCCTTCTTCAGGATCTCACGGTCCAGAATCACGGGAGCGGCGCAGAACTTATTGGTGGTGAACATGGCCGCACAGGAGGCGGGATATTCAGAATAAATCATAGCCACGTCGGGCTTTTCACTCTTGCGGCTCTTCACGCCCACATAGCAGGCGCCGGCCAGGAAGCCCTTGGGGGTGGTCACGCCGCCGCCCTGGATCAGTTTATAAGCCATAGGTATCCTTCCTTTCTTCCGTCACGACAATGATGTGTTTGATCAATCAGGGGTACATGGGGGGAATCAGCAGGCCGGTGGTCTCAGGCAGATCGAAGATGATGTTCATGTTCTGGATTGCCTGACCAGCGGCGCCCTTGCCGATGTTGTCGATGACGGAGCTGACCAGCAGGCGCTTGGTACGGGCGTCATAGGTGGGAGTCATGCAGCACATGTTGGTGCCGGCGGTCCACTTGGTCTGAGCGGGCTTGCTGGCGGGGAAGACGCGCACGAAGGGCTCATCCTTGTAGTAGTTCTGATACAGCTCGAAGAGCTCGTCGTTGGTGATATCCTTGTTCAGGGTGGCATAGATGGTGACCTCGATGCCGCGGATCTGGGGAGTCAGGTGAGGCTGGAAGTTGATGAACTGCCAGGTCTCGGGCTTCATCAGATCTCTGCCCTGGATGTAAGCGATGTTCTGCTCGATCTCGGGGGTGTGGCGGTGAGAGCCGCCCAGAGCGTAGGCGCAGAAGTTATTGGTGGCCTCGGTGAGCAGCTTGTTGGGAGCGGGACGACGGCCGGCGCCGGTGTAACCGCTCTTGGCGTCCACGATGATGGTGTTCTCCACCACCATGCCCTCCTTCACCACGGGGTACAGGCCCAGAGTGGTGGCGGTGGGATAGCAACCGGGGTTGGAGATGAGGCTCTTGCCCTTGGCCAGATCGCGCTGGATCTCGGGGATGCAGTAGACGGCCTCCTTGGTCATCTCATAGTTGGGGTGCTCCAGGTGATACCACTTCTCCCAGGTCTTGGCGTCACGGAAGCGGATATCAGCGCCGAAGTCGATGAACTTCTTGCCGGCGGCCAGCACCTTCTCGGCAATGCCGCACACGGTGCCGGCGTCCACAGCGGTGAAGACCACGTCGCTGTCCTTGACGATCATGTCCAGAGTCTCGTCGTTGAGGGGAAGGATCTCCTGGTCGTAGAAGCCCATCAGAGCAGCGTGCTCATCCTGGATCTTCCGGCCGGCAGCAAAGCTATCGGCCAGATGGGCGACCTGTGTCTCGGGATGGTGCACCATCAGGCGAAGCAATTCACCACAAGCATAGCTGGCAGCACCGCAAATAGAAAAACGAATCATGACACTTTTCCTCCTTTTTTGTTGTAAAACATCCAACCAGGAATTCCATTTTCGCAATCTTTACTTCCATTTTAAATTATTTTTGAATGGATCGTAATGATTCTGTTGAATTTTCCTACTGTGTATTATATAATTGCTAGGCAGAATATACAAGAAATTCTTTTTTCTGTTTCGCATTCCTAAGTGGAATGTCGTAATTTCATGAAGAAGGAGCCAACATTTTTATGAGTATTCGCAAATATATAGCCTACTTGAAAACCATTGAAACCGGCAGCATCACCCACGCAGCCGCCCAGCTGGGCTATACCCAGTCTGCCATCAGCCGCATGATTGCCGACCTGGAGGACGCCTGGGGAGTCAAACTGCTCACCCGAAACCGCTCCGGCATCGAAATCAGCTCGGAGGGTTTGGTGCTTCTGCCCAAACTCCAGGCCATCTGTAAAGACTATGAGGATCTCAACTACGCTATTTCTGAAATCCACGGCCTTAGTTCCGGTTCTATCCGGGTGGGCGCCTTCTCCTCCATCTCCAGCGGCTGGCTGCCCCAGATGATCAAGTCCTTCCATGAGATCTATCCCCACATTGATTTTCAGCTCATCAACGGAGAATATAATCAGATCGCTTCCTGGCTGCGCCGGGGTCTGGTGGACTGCGGCTTCCTTAATCTGCCCGTCTCCAACGACCTGGAGGCCTCCTTCTTACTGCAGGACACCCTGGTAGCCATCCTGCCGGAGAACCATCCGCTGGCCAACGACCCCTGCTACCCCATCGCTCAGCTGTCCAACGAGGACTTCATCAATTTAAAGGAGGAGCAGGACCACGAGATCACCAAGTTCCTGGATCACCTCCAGCAGAAGCCCAACATCCGCTATGAGGTCAGCAACGATTACGCCATTTTGTCTATGGTGGAGTGCGGTCTGGGCATCAGCGTGGTCCATGAGCTGATGCTCTATCCCAACCGCTACCATATTGTGGCCAAACCCTTTGATATTCCTCAGGTTCGGGACATCGGCATCGCGGTCAAGCGGGATGTTCCTCCCTCCACGATTACCAAGTTATTCGTGGAACATGCTAAACAGTGGGCCAGAAAGATGACCGTGGGTTAACGGGGAATTTGGGGGACTTACCTCGATTTTTCTGGTTGATATGCACAGACAAAGTGAACTTTTCTTCTGTTGCCTTGTTAAGCATACCATAAAACCAGACAAAAAGAAATAGTGAATTCCACAAATTTTGGCTGTATATTTATACGTATATTCGTATATTATTCATTCATGTCTGTTTCTTTCATTTTTCTTCCTGAACTTGCCTTTCTTTCCCTTTTCTCTCCCGTGTTTTCCCCTTTCTCTCTTGGCCCTGAGGATTCTCCCCTCCGAAAAGTGGTTTTTCCGATTCAAACATTTTAAC
>ERZ1106983.2786-NODE-2786-length-10752-cov-2.738244_pt1 | contig 10752 bp, 7 predicted proteins | sample MGYA00403693_ERZ1106983 | MGnify/ENA primary metagenome ERZ1106983 (study PRJEB35170, sample SAMEA104062420) | human gut metagenome | biome: human gut; feature: human-associated habitat; material: faeces | place: Denmark | collected 2012-07-13 ...
ACTTAAAGTTGGGAACCACATCCGACCACTTGCTGATGCCGATGATTGGCTTTGCAAATTCAGTGGCCTCCAGGGTGGCGTTCTTCTTGTCGATATCCCGGAATACCTGCCATATCTTCTTGCGCTTGGTAGCCACAATCAGATTAGGCTGGTTCATGTCGCACTCCCACAGACCGAATTTTAATCCGTCCTTTGCCTCGGAGGGCGCGTCTACCTGACGGCTGACCGTGTAGGCGTCAATATATGGGTTGCTGTCCACCAGGTAATAGGAGTAAGCATAGGCCGCCGCCTGAATCTCCGGAATGTTTCCCCTGGTAGGGCTGTAGGATGTGAAGCCCTGCTCCGTAAGGATGATGTGGCGCACATTGCCTGCGGGCGCCCTCAGGGTATCCTGTACAAAGTAATCTGTCAGCACGTTCAGATTGGCAAAATTGATAACCGGTGAGTTAAAGTCATTTGTGAACAGCCCTGTGGACTGCGGATCATCCCAGAATTCCGGCTCTGTCATGGGGCATGGATATGGATGGTAGGCCAGACCCCAGTCCATCTGTCCCTGGGTGTTGGCTATGGAGTTAAAACTGTCCACAATCTCCTTGCCTCCGTACTTAAGCTTGCCGTCAATCTCGTTCATCCAGTTATAGTCCAGTGAAAAATATACCCGGTCGTTGGCATTGGTGCTCTTGATGGCTGTGTAGATGACCCGGAATGCCTTCTGGTATGCCTTCACATAATTCGTCAGGTCCATGGGCCCCATGTAATTCCACTGCTGGTTGTTAATCTCGTTGCCGATAATCCAGTTTGACACCTTGCCGTAATTAGGATTGTCGCCGCTGTAATGCTGGGCCAGGAAGGACGCGATTGCCTTGGTCTGGTCAAATCCGGCCTCGGTCTCCGCGTTGAACATGTAATAAAATGCATTGGAATTCTTCTGTGTGCCCGGATACACCAAATCCGGCGTATTGGGATTCCAGTCATTAAGCAGGATAACCGTAACCGTCATCCCCTTGTTGGACAGCGCGCTGATGGTCTTGTCATAAGCGTCCACCACGCCTTTGTTAAAATGGTACGTCTTTCCGTCATACTGGTAATCAATTCCGGTTCCCATAATCTGGGAAAATGCGATATTGGTGGTCACATGCTTCACGCCCAGGTCAAAGGCATCGCTGAGCATGTCAATCTCAATCACAAGACCCTTCTTAGTCAGAGGGTCATTAAAAGGCGTCTGGTTCTTAGCAATCAGCTCCGGATTGGTTATGTAGTGGGGCTGGCTGACCTTGATGAACTTAGTTCCGTCAAATACAGCCAGGACAAACCGGCTGTAAAGCTTATCCTGCGGTGTGCCCAGGTTCAGGGGCACGCTTACTGAGGCAGCGCTTAAGGCAGGTGAGGAAGCAATGAAATTGCTGCGGCTTCCCAGCTCTTCCTCATAAGGCTGCATCTCAAAGACGTAGATGTTTCCGTCTGTTCCCGTCACATCCCCGCTGCTGGAAAATCCAATCTCAACGTTCTGTTTATCTCCTGAAATCTTACAGGAGGTAATCTGGCCTGCCACTCCCGGCGTGAATACCTGGGCTTCTGCCTGGGCGCCTGCCTGACTCTCCGCCTGAGCTGCGGCCCCAAAGGCCGTAAAACTTCCCAGGAACGCCGCACCGCACAGCAGGGCCGCCGCCAGGGTCAGGGCCTTACCTCCTTTAACGAATGGTTTCTTCATTTATGAATTCCTCCCAACTTTCTCCAAAATAGGATACATGATACATCATACATAAATAAGTTTACTTTTTCAATGAACTTTTTATTACATGTCTCTTAATTATATGAACAGGAATCATACCTTCCCGCTGTGTTCCAAAACGCCTGCAGCATCACTGTATCTGAGTCAGATAGATTGCCGTAAGAGTATCAGAAAACGAAAAAATGCAGAAAAACAGGGAAGGCTGCCTGTATGTGCTACTTACAGGAAACCTTCCCTTCCGCTAATTCATAAAGCCTGTCGCACACGGACGACAGTTCGCTTTCATTGGGGGAACAGTATACAACACCGATTCCCCTGCCCTTTGCAAATTCCAGAAATTCCCTGACCGAATTTCTCATCAATATGTCCGTACCCGAAAACAGATTATCTATGACAATCAGTCTTGCCTTGGCTATAATCCACTTATACAAAGCCACATTCAGCTGGCACCTGTGGCTCAGAGTCTCAATGGGCCGTTTCAACTCTTCCTCCCGGATATCCAGCAGCGCCAGATAATCACAGGCAACCGCCTGTTCCAGCTTCTCCCGTACCCCCACTCCGGGAGCAAAGTATTCCAAACCGGCAATGGTCAGGTTCTCGGCCACATCCAGCTTTGGAAAAAGACTCTTCTTGTAATCCTCAATATATCCAAAACCGTATCTGACCATGTTCTTTCTTCCACCTGCCAGCTCCACCTGACGGCCAGCCAGCCACGCGCTTCCTGATTCCACCTTGAGCTCCCCGCTGAGAAGGCGTACGATTTCCCGGCAGTATGTGTCATCCGGATGGATGAAACCCACCACCTCGCCGGGGCACACATGAAAGCTCACATCCCGCAGTTCCGTGGCCCGCACCTCCCGCACAGACAGAAGCATACCGTGCCCTCCGGGTTCTGCCTGGGACCGGATGATTTCCCGCCCCACCTTCCGGTTCTCACCGATTATAAGACGGTCGATCATCTGCCGGTCAAATTCCTCCCGGTACAATACGGCTGCCAGCCGTCCCTTTCTCAGGACAGCCAGACGGTCCGCTGCGTCCAGCATGATCTCCGGCCTTGTATCTATCCACAATATGGATATTCCCTTCTCTTTCAGACGTATGACCAGCCTCTTCATATACTCGGTTTCCTTCTGTGTATAATCCCTTGCAATCCCGTCCAGTATCAGTACCTTCATGCCGGCACAGAAGGCCCTGCATATTTCTATGGTATGGCGCTCCATCAGACTCAGACTGGCCACCGGGGCCTGAAGCCTGCAATCAACCTCCAATGCTTTAAGTGTCTCCCTCATGCGGATGATTCCCTGCCTGGCCGGAAAGGACATACAGCCCTGTTTCTGCAGCAGGCACAGATTTTCCTCCACAGAAATATCATTGATGACCGATGTCCTATACCGCACACAGAAAATTCCGGCAGTCTGGGCCTGGCTGATGGATGTAAATACAGCCGGTCTGCCGTCCACATACATCCTTCCCCTGCCTTTTGACGTCCTGCCGCTGATGATATCCGCCAGCACGGATTTGCCGCTTCCGCTGAGCCCTGCAACGCAAAGCAGCTCCCCCTGGTACAGGGAAAGACTGATGTCCTCCAGGGCCTTTATATCTCCATAGGTCTTTTTCACCTCATCCAGCCGTATCTTTTCTATCCTCATGACTCACCGCCCTTTGAATCCGCGGCTGCTGGAAGAATGATTTCCACAATAGTGCCTATGCCCGCCGTACTATACACCTTGATTCCATAATCATCCCCGTAGTAGAATTTAATCCTCTGGTTCACGTTGGGAAGGGCAATTCCGGTATTTCCCCGCTTTTTTAAGTCTCTGTCCTGTTCATAGATAAACCTGCCTTTGGACAGCCTTTCCCTGAGACTGTCCATCTGCTGTTCCGTCATGCCCATTCCGTTGTCGGCAATGCGGATAATAAAGCGTTCCTGTGTACTATAGGCGTACACACTGACCTGTCCCCCTCCTACCTTTGTCTCCAGTCCGTGATGGATGGCATTCTCAATCACGGGCTGTATGGTAAGCACGGGAAGCTTGTACTGCAGAAGTTCCTCATCCTCTATTCTCTGCTGATACTTGAATTTCCCCGGAAAGCGGTATCCCTGGATCACCAGATAATTCTTCACATTATCCAGTTCATCTTTAAGAGTAGCCATCTCGCCCGGCCTGCTTATGCTGTATCGGAACAGCATGGACAGCGACTCTGCCATCTGGGCTATGTCCTCCGAATCCCGTATGATGGCCATGCTGCGTATGGTATCCAGGGTATTGTAAAGGAAATGGGGATTAATCTGGCTTTGCAGGGCACGAATCTCCGCCTGGGATGCCAGCATCTGGGAGGTGTATTCATTTTCCACTGACTGCTTTACATATTGAATCAGACGGTGTATGGGCCTTCCCCCTTCTAAATCCGCCATATGGCGCTCAGGCTGCGCAATCATCTCAGAAATCTTCTCAATCTCCCTCAGGGGACCCAGAAACCGGACGCAGAACACCGCCAGCATCACTGCCTGATACAGAAAGAACAGGACCACCACAAAAATTCCTGTCCTGGTCCTCAACAGGCCAAAAAACAGGAAAAGAAACAGCAGAACCACAAATATACGGTCTGCCAGCAGCAAATAAAAATAAGAACGGTTGGTCTGCAGCTTGCTCATCATAGGCACCATCCATCAAACATAGAATCTGCGGTATTCTGTTGGTTTCACACCGGTCATCTTGGAAAAAAGCTTGCTGAAATGCCGTTCATCCTGATATCCCACCATACAGGCAATCTCTCCGATGGTCCTCTCAGGATTTCTGAGCATTTCCTTTGCCTTGTCAATACGGACATCTATCAGATACTGGGTGAGAGTCTGTCCTGTCTCCTTCTTGAACATGGCGCTGAGATAAGCGGGATTCAGGAACACGATGTCTGCTATATCGTTCAGCGTAATGTTCTCGCTGTAATGCTCTCCGATATACTCCTTAATCATCCGCACCGGACGGCTTCCCATGCCGTCCTTCTGTCTCTGGCACAGCTCGCAGCTCACACTGACGTAATCCGCCCACACCAGCTTCAGCTGATTCAAAGTAGTACAGTTTTCCAGGCGCCTGATATAAGGCTCTGCATCGGGAATCTCATAGTCCTTCATGATATCCGAAAATACAAGACCGGTCCTCTCAAGCATCTCCTCCAAAAGGCCGTAAAGCCTGTAATACCGGTACTGCCCCTCCACCGCCCTGTTCATGGCCTCCTCGCCAATAAGTACAAGCTTTCCGGCCGCCAGAAGAGGGACCTGCCGTTCCATCTTCACCTCAAACTCTTTGGGAAGGGGATAAGAATCCTTCTTATAATTCTCCGGCAGGCGGTCATAGCGGATTATATTTCCCACTCCCAGGTCAATACGCAGCATCACGGACTTAACGGCCGTTTCCAGGGAATCCGGCAGATGTTCCAGGGATGAAACCCGGCTGCCGATTCCCACCGTCATCTCAAACAGATCGTTTTTATATTCCGTACGTTCCAGCATCTCCCCCAGCTCGGAACAGATATGGTCCAGGGCAGGTTCTCCGCCATCGTAGTTCAGGCAGATATAGCCCCAGGACCGGCTGATGATGAATTCGGTTTCATGACAGCAGGCCTTAAGCTTTCTCATGATTTTAGCAGTTATGGTTTCAACCGCCTGTTCAGGCACCTGGTATTCGGAATCCGACACGCAGTCCAGCTTGACTGCCGCCACGGTAAAGAAGCTGCCTCTGTAATCAAAAATATCCTTAACCTTCCCGGTCCCAAGGGCCTGCCTGAACAGCTCCCCGTCCCCCGTCAGAAGGTTCTGCAAAAGGTTCTTCCGCAGTATCCCATTGTTGGATGCCAGCCTGTCCTCCATAAGGTTGAACTGCATCTGCTGTTCTCTCCTGCTGGCCCTCTGGCTTTCCAGCTTGGCCAGGACATCATTCAGCTCATCCTTCTTAATGGGCTTTAACAAATAATCTGATACACCATACTGAATCGCGCTTCTGGCGTACTCGAATTCACTGTATCCGCTGATAATTACGAACTCCACGGGAATCTGTTCTTCCCTCACATGCCGTATGAGATCCATTCCGTTCATTCCCGGCATCCTGATATCGGTTATCACCACGTCTGGTTTCAGCTGGCGCACCATTTCCAGGGCAGTAATTCCGTCCCCTGCTTCCCCTGCGATTTCCACATCTGTCTTTTGGCGGTCAATCAGGCTTTTTATCAGCAAAATAATATTAATCTCATCGTCAGCAATCAAAACCTTCAACAGACTCGTCCCTCCCCAGACTATTATCCATTCCTGGCCGCCCGGGTGGATGCATATCCATCCAGCGCCACTGCAAACAGGATGAAGATACCGATGACCACCTGATGCCAGAAGGTATTAACATTCAGCAGGCTCAGACCATTTTTAATGGTTGCCATGAGAATCGCCCCAAAGGCAGTGCCCACCATATTCCCCTTTCCTCCCGACATGCTGGTCCCGCCAATGACAGTAGCTGCAATGGCGTCCATTTCATACGCATTTCCGGCCTCCGGTACAGCGGCCTCGCTCCTGGATGCCAGTATCACGCCAACAATGGCGCAGAGCACCCCGCTCAGCATGAAAACAAGAATCTTTATTTTATCCACATTGATTCCCACCAGCTTGGCTGCGTCCTCATTGCTTCCAATGGAAACTGTGTATCTTCCAAACTTTGTCTTATAGAAAAGATAATAACACACCAATAGGATAATCAGGGTGAGAATAATTGGAAACGGAATGACCCCGATATATCCCTGACCCACAAACTGGATTTCCGGATACTTGAGACCGTAGAGCGGTATTCCTTTTGTATACACATAAATCAGGCCCCTCAGTATGCTCATGGTTCCCAGGGTAGCAATAAAGTACGCAATCCTGAGCTTGGTCACCAGAAGGCCGTTAACCAGGCCGATGAATGCCCCTAACAGGATTACCACGCCTATCGCCAGATAAATATTGTAACCGCCCAGTATCATGGCAGCCAGGACCATACCGCTGATTCCTACCGTGGATCCGACGGACAGGTCGATTCCTCCCAGCGAGATGACAAAGGTCATTGCAAAGGCCACGATAGCCGTGTAAACCGCCTGCCGTATTCCAATCATGATATTGGAGAATTTCAGGAAATTGGGACATGCAATGCTGAGTCCGATGAACACCACCAGATACATGCCTATGATTCCTACCCCGTTTACATTGAGTACATTTTTTAATGCTTTACTTTTCATATGCCCTCCATTATATCAGATATAAGATTTACAATCAAATACAGCTACACGGAGTAATGCTTGATTTCTTCCGTTGTGGCTGATTTTGCATCCATAACCCTGGTTACCCTTCCCTGTTTCATCACCAGGATTTTATCACAGATGCCCAGGACCTCCTCTTCCTCTGAGGACACAATGACAACGCCTTTTCCGGACTTCACACATTCACCGATGGCTTCATAGACCTCTGTCTTTGCATTCACATCAATTCCTCTGGTAGGTTCCTCCAGAAGGAATACGTCCCCTCCCATCATCATCCACCTGGCTAACATCACCTTCTGCTGGTTTCCTCCGCTCAATGCGCTTATGCCCTGCCGGATTCCCTTTGCCTTGACGCGCATCCTTTCCATATAATCCGCAGAAACCCTGTCCTCCAGCCGGCGTGCCAGGGTCCTGCCCCTGGAAATCTGCTTCAGGGAGGCAATGGTCATGTTCCACGCTATGTCCTGCTTCAGGAAAAGGCCGTCCACCTTCCGCTCCGCCGGCACAAACGCAATCCCTGCATCCATTGCTTTCCTGACTCCGCCTGACTCCAGGCTGTTCCCATGTATCTTCACTGTGCCGCTGTCATAGACCGCAGCCCCGAACACAGCTCTTATGACTTCGTTCTTACCGCATCCTTCCAGGCCGGCAAGCCCTAAAATTTCCCCCTTGTGTAGTTCAAAGGAAATGTCCTCAAAGGTACTCTTTTTAGTGAGTCCCTTCACCTCCAGCAAGGTCTCCCCTATGGGAACCTTTGTTTTAGGGTACTGGTTTTTCAGTTCCTTTCCCACCATGGCTGATATGATGCGGTCCACCGTATAATCCTTCACATACCCTTCCGAGACTTTCTGACCGTCTCTCAGCACGCTGACTCTGTCACATATTTCCATCAGCTCATCCAGGTGATGGGAAATAAATATGATGGAGTGCCCTCCTTCCTTAAGCCGCCTGATAACCTTAAACAGCTGTTCCCTGTCGTTGGCCTCCAGGGCCGCAGTGGGTTCATCCATGATAATGATCTGCGCATCAGCGTACACGGTTCTGGCTATCTCCACCATCTGCTTCTGGGCCAGGGGCAGATAGCGCAGAGGTCTGTCCAAGTCCAAGTCCACATTCAGGCTGTCCCTCAGAACCCTGCCCGCTATCTCCTTCATCTGCTTTTGCTTCAGGCGCGATACCAGAGTCCTCTGCGGCGTCAGCTCCCGGTTGAGGAATATGTTCTGCACTGCGTTCAGGTCCGGCATCACGCTTAATTCCTGATATATAGTACTAATTCCCAATTTCTGGGCATGGGATGCATTTAGGATATCCACCTTTTTTCCGCTCAGAACAATGGAACCCTTATCCATTCTGTGGATTCCGCAGAGTATCTTTATCAGAGTAGATTTTCCTGCCCCGTTTTCACCGATAAGCCCTAACACCTCACCCCTGTGAAGGGTCAAATCCACACCCTCCAGAACCCTCACACTTCCGAAGGCTTTATAGATACCTTCCATTTTTAAAACAACATCTTCTTCTGAAAACATCCATCCACCTCACTCTTACTATTCATACCACTCCAAAGGCGCTTTCCGGTATGTTTCGTACTGGTCTATATCATGGCTGAAGAGAACCTGGGCATGATACCTGTTTTCCAGCTTCCGGATGCGGTCAATGGTCCGCTCAAATCCCCTTGTATCATAGGCCAGCCCCGGATACTGCATAGGAGGACCATAATTCATTGCAGTATTGACAGCGTCTGATGCCACTATATAATTGCCGCTTCCCGGCAGAGTCACCAGTAATCCCATCATTCCGTATGCATGGCCTGGTCCGAAATTCAGTACACGGATGCCCGGATACAGTTCCGCTTCCTCCTCATCCATGGTTTCCCAGTTAAGGTCTGCTGCCAGCCAGGCTTCAATATCCTTTTTTATGTAACCGCCTGAGGTCCTTCCCAATCCGTACATGCGCATGGTCTGGGTAAATTCCTGGTCACTTACCAGAATCCGTGACTTTTTAAAAAACTCGAGGCCCCCTGCGTGGTCCTCATGGAGATGGGATACCACAACCCATGGAATATCATCCGGCCTGTATCCCAGCCCCAGAAGGGCATTTACCACAAAATGGCTCTCCTCCAGGGCCACCGGAGTCCGTTTCCTGTTTCCCATGTCCCATCGGTCTGTCATAGCCTTGGGATGGCATCCTGTGTCGAACAGGACCGGTCCCTCCTCATTTTCTATGAGCACATAATAAACAGGTGATTTTACCCAGCGGCTCACGGTTTCCCTGTTGTCTGCATCTGCCAGCGCGGGCATAGCCACCATATTAGCCAGGTCGCATTCAATCATACCGCCCGGTATAATAAACATTCTTTTATTCCCCATACAGATTCCTCCTGATATAAGACAGGCACAGCATTCATTTCCGCTGTGCCCATGAGTCCGTCATTATTCAAATATCACCCGGTCCAGCTCACCTATGTTGTTCTTGTCATATACCTTGGAAGGCCGGTTGATTACCTTTTCCACACTCTTGCCCTCGATGCAGAAATCATTCACGGCGTCGATGATATCAATGCCTGTGCCGTATTCGCCCACATCAATAGTAGCAGTCATCTCATTGTTCTCAATCGCCGCCACACCGTCCTTGGTGCATCCGTATCCAATGGTATCAATCTGATCTAACAAACCTCTTTCTTTGATAGACACCAGACCGCCAAGCACCATCTCATCGTAATCGCCGAAAATCAGATTAATGTCCGGATTAGAGGTAAGTATACTCTCGGTGACGCTCTGTCCTTTCTCCCTTGTCCAGTCAGCTGTCTGGGAAGCTACGATCTGTATATTATCCTTACCCTGTATACCCGCCTTAAAGCCGTCGATTCTCATAGTATTTACAATTCCTGCATAGCCTTCCAGTATTGCCAGCTTCACTTCTTTGTCCCCGTAGTGCTCTGCCACATATTTGCCGATTTCCAGGCCTGCATTGTACTGGTCATAACCAATGCTGGAAACATAGTAAATATTGTCCTTGTCCAGCTCTGTCATATTGAACAGGAATACCGGAATATCTGCTTCTGCCGCTGCCCTCAGATATGGAAGCATGGAATTGTCACTTTCGGTTGCCAGCGCAATGGCATCCACGCCCTGCTGTATCATGCTCTCCATGATATTGCCCTGTTCCGTAATAGTGCTTGTATTGCTGGCCGGAGCCTGTACCAGCAGTTCTATATCCAGCCCCTTGTCCTCAATCTGTTTCTTGGCCCCATTAATGGTCATGGTGTAGGCCGTGTTCATGGTTACGGGAATCAGACCCACCTTAAGCGTCCTGTCTTTGATGGAGCGCGGCTGGACAGCATACCCTCCTGTTTCCGGCTCAGCTTTTTCACTCTCTGCCGTCTTAGCCTCCTCTGTTGTCTCCGCCTTCTCCGTCTCCGCTTTGGCCTCCTGTGTCTGAGCGGCCGTAGTTGTCTCTGCCGCCTTCTGGTTGGAAGTGGCGCACCCCATCAGAGAAATTGTTGTTGCAGCTGCAAGTAGTAATGCTAATCTTCGTTTCATCCCTTCTCCTCCTTGTTATGAGCACTTACGCCTGTCTTTCAGGCGCTTATGTGCGATACATGTCGCTGGCACTTAGTAAAGTTCGTTCGAGCTTAGTGCAGCGGCTTGTTATGAGCACTTACGCCTGTCTTTTAGGCGCTTATGTGCGATACATGTCGCTGGCACTTAGCGAGGTCTTTTCGAGCTTAGTGCAGCGGCTCAATC
>ERZ1106983.2808-NODE-2808-length-10680-cov-3.539200_pt1 | contig 10680 bp, 8 predicted proteins | sample MGYA00403693_ERZ1106983 | MGnify/ENA primary metagenome ERZ1106983 (study PRJEB35170, sample SAMEA104062420) | human gut metagenome | biome: human gut; feature: human-associated habitat; material: faeces | place: Denmark | collected 2012-07-13 ...
ATCAGTCATCTGCTCCACCTGGATCAGCCAGGCCCCGTAGGGGTCCTCGTTCACCAGGGCGGGATTGTCCAGCAGCTCCTCGTTGACCGCCTTTACCACGCCGGACACGGGGGAGAGTACGTCGGACACCGCCTTCACCGACTCCACATCGCCGAGGGCCTCCCCGGCGGTGACAGGGTCCCCCTCCTGGGGCAGGTTGACAAAGACGATATCCCCCAGGGCGTGCTGGGCGAAGTCGGTGAGGCCGACGGTGCAGACGCCGTCCTCCTCCTTGAGCCACTCGTGGGATTTGGTGTAGCGCAGTTCCTCGGGAATGTTCATGGTGATAACCTCCTGTATAATTTAAGGTTGTTTTTATAAAATGAGCTGAAAAGGGGCGGCAGCCGGCGTGGCCGGTTTGCCCTTATCCCCGCCGGTAGAAGGGCGTTTTGACCACCTGGGCGTCCACCCGGCGCCCCCGCACGTCCACCTGGAGCGGGGTGCCCGGCTCCTTGTACGCCGCGTCCACCAGGGCCAGGGCCACCGCCTGCCCCACCCAGGGGCAGTGGGTGCCGGAGGTGACCACGCCCACCTGCCGCCCGCCGTCGTACACCGGGCAGCCCTCCCGGGCGATGCCGCGCCCGGTCATCTGGAGGCCCACCCGGCGGCGGGACACGGGGCGGGCCCGCTCCAGGGCGGCCTTGCCGATGAAGTCGGGCTTCTCAAGCTTGACGAAGATGCCCAGCCCCGCCTCGTAGGGGTTGATGGAGGGAGAGAGCTCGTGGCCGTAGAGGGGCATGGCGGCCTCCAGCCGCAGGGTATCCCGGGCCCCCAGGCCGCAGGGGAGGGCCCCGGCGGCCGTCAGCGCGTCCCAAAGGGCGGGGGCGTCCGCCGGGGCGCAGTAGAGCTCAAAGCCGTCCTCGCCGGTGTACCCGGTGCGGGAGACCAGGCAGGGCCGGCCGTCCACCGTGCCGTGGAGCACGGCGGTGTAGTTCTTCGCCGGAAGGTCCGCCGTCAGGGTGCGCAGCAGCGCCTCCGCACCGGGCCCCTGGAGGGCGAGCTGGGCCGTCTGGTCGGAGAGATCCTCCAAAGTGCAGTCCCCGGACAGGTGGGCGGCCATCCAATCCCGGTCCTTGGCGGTGTTGGAGGCGTTGACCACCGCCAGCCAGGCCGTGTCCGAACAGCGGTAGACGATCAGATCGTCCACCACGCCTCCGTCCTCGTAGCACATGGGGGAATAGCGGGCCTGGCCGTCCGCCATGCCGGAAAAGTCGTTGGTCATGAGCCGGTTGAGGTTGGCCAGGGCATCGGGGCCCCGGAGGAGCAGCTCTCCCATGTGGCTGACGTCGAACAGGCCGCAGCCGGTGCGCACGGCCCTGTGCTCGGCGATGACGCCGGAGTACTGCACCGGCAGCAGCCATCCGGCAAAGGGAACCAGCTTGCCCCCCGCCGCCGTGTGGCGGTCGTAGAGCGGAGTTTTGCGTTCCATTTCCATGCCCTCCTTTAAAATTGGGGTCAAAAAAAGCGCATGGCAATGCTGCCATGCGCCTCTGTTCGGTTGCCTGAGAGTTTTGCCCCCGTCGGCGCGGACTGCGGTCCGCTTTCCAGAGCCTCGTCCGGGGCCGGTCCTTCTGCCTGAGAGATCACTGCGCTGCCCCTTCGGCGGCGGCGGTGTGCCGCGCTCTCCCCACCCCATCATCCGACCATATGAACTTCAGTAGGACTTCTATACTTTATAGTATACGGGACGGAGGGGAAAATGTCAACTACCTTGTGCCGGGGAGTGGAGGGCGGCTTCTCCCCGGTGCTTCCCCCGGCAGATAAGCTGGGTCATGGTGCCCATAGGGCAATACACACACCATGAGCGGGGTTTGAAAAGCACCATTGTGACCAGCCCCAGCACCGTAGAGGTGAGCATGACGCTGTAAAAGCCAAAGGCGAATTGGGCCACGCCGGGGGAAAAGAGGGTTCCATAGTAGGCCCAGTGCCAAGGCAGCCGGAACGTCCAAAGCAGAGTGACGGCCTGGCGCAGCTCCTGCGCGCCGGCAAAGACCAGATATGTGCTCCAGAGCATCTGGAAGAACATCAGCAGAAAAAAGCCCAAAAACCCGTAGCGGAACGCCCTGCTTTTCATCCACCGGGGAATATCGGCCCGCCGGGAGAGGCCGAAGCGTCCACCCAGCAGGCTGAACAACTGTCCCCGTCCACAAAAGCGGTTGCAGTAGCCCTTGTCCCCGCCCGCAAAGGCGATGACCAGAGGGATGAAAAAGCAGAGGAGGCCCAACCAGGCAAAGAGGATGTTGAAGAAGCCCAACACCAGATAGAGGAGAGAGGCGATCCAGAGAAAGTCATACCAGCGCTTTTTCATGGGCGATTCTCCTCCAGTGTAATTATGGTAGCCGGGCACTCCGCCGCGCACTTGCCGCAGCCGACGCATCGGTCTGCATCCACCCGGGCTGTGATACCGTTCCAGATTCGGATGGCGGAGAGGGGACAGACGCGGACACAGCAGCCGCAGGCCACGCAATCCGCCCCGATCTTTGCCGTTCTTCGGTGGTGTTTTCGCAAATCCATAGGCAACCCCCTTACTGAGATGCGCCCAGTATAGGGGATGGACGGGGCTGCCGTCTGTGATAAACTCACACAGATGTGCGGAAGTGTACGGCCTGCCGTTCGGGGCGGCATCTGGCGCGGGCCATTTTTCGGATGACAGATGCCCCATGTATCGCAAAAGCGCCGCAGACTGAAACCAATCTGCGGCGCATGTGTACTCAGAAGTTGTAGTCAAGGATCAGCCAGTCCAGGTCGCTGAAATCCTGCTCATCCAGGGACCAGTAGTTGTCGTCGCCCAGGGTGATCTGCACCACCTTGCTCTGGGCCTCCAGATACTCCGCCTCGGGCAGCTTCTCCAAGGTCAGGTCGATGACCAGGCGGCACCACTCCGCGTCATAAGCGGCGTACTCCTCATCGGTCATGGAGTCCACGTCCTGGCTGTAGAGAGCTTCGGCGCGGGCGTCGGGGGTGTCGCCCCACAGGGCCTCGGCAACCCGGTCAAATACGTCCAGAGGCTCCACAGTGACTTTGACGCCGAAGGTGCTGTCGTCCACCTCCGTGGCGGTATCCACGGTGTACTTGGCCTTGGCGTAGACCTGCTTATACATGTCAACTACCTCGGCCTTGAGTTCGTCGGTCAGGTCGTCGATCAGGAAGGCGGAGGCGAAAAAGTCAGCCTCGGTCTCCAGGCTGGACAGGTAGGTTTCCTCAGCCTCATTCTCGGTAATGTCGATCAGCTCCAGGAAGTCGGGATCATAAACGCCTTTGTAGTTCTCGTCCAGAATACCCTGAACATACGTGGTGGCATCGTCGGCGCTGAGACCGCCGCCGCAGGCGGAAAGGGATAGGACGAAGGTGAGGGACAGAGCGGCTGCGGTAACACGTTTCCAGATTTTGCGCATAGGGGTTCCTCGCTTTCTCTTCTCTTTTTTGGGTTCCGGTTCTCTTTATTTTATATAGTACGCGCCGGGGCGCGGACCGGATGGGGAACGGCCAGCGGCGGAATTGCCGCAGCAAAGCCCATGGGCTTTGCTCAAGGGGGCTGAAGGCGGACTCAGCCGCACAGGTCGATGATGGCCTGGGTGAAGATCTTGGCGGCGGTGAGCTGGTCGGCAATGCAGGTGTGCTCGTCGGCGCCGTGCATGTTGCCGTTAAAGCCGGGCATACAGCAGCCGAAAGCCACGCCGCCGGGAATATCGTGGACGTAGGTGCCTCCGCCAATGGCCAGGCACTCCCCCTTGTAGTCGGTGTACTGCTCGTAGCACTTGAGCAGGGCCTTGACCAGCGGGGAGTCAGCGGGGGTGTGGTGGGGAGCGTCCATCTCGCCGGAGACGGAAAAGCCAAACTTGGAAAAAGATGCCTCTGCGGCGGTGCGGCAGTTCTCATCGTTGGCGCAGATGGGTACCCGGCTGTCAAACTGGCCCTCCAGGCCGGTGCCGGTGACGGTCAGCAGGGAAAAGGCCAGGGTCAGCGCCCCGGACAGCTCATCGGACTGGGCGATGCCCAGGGCCTTGCCGGCGCAGTCGCCGTGAGGGAAGAGGGCGCTCAGGGCGCGGAGGGCGGCGGTGGAGCCCACCTTGGCCAGGGGAAGGGAGCAGAGCAGATGGAGCAGGCCGGTGATGGCGTTGACGCCCTCCTCCGGCAGGGAGGCGTGGGCGCCCTTGCCGCGGCAGAGGATGTGCAGGCTGTCCCCCTCCTCGCGCAGCTCGTAGCGCACGCCGGTCTCGGCGGCGGCCCGGTCGCAATAGGGGCGGGCGGCGTCGGCGGACAGGCCGGCCACCAAGCACTCGGCCTCCGGCGGGAGCACGTTGATGCGGAAGCCGCCGCGGAACTCGGTCACCCGGGGGGTGGCGGTCTCCGCGGGCCAGGACTTGGTGAACACCGGCTTATAGCTGCCCTTCTCGATGTTGATGAGGGGGAACTCCGCGTCGGGGGAGAAGGCATAGGGGGCGTAGGGCTCCCGGGCGTAGTAGTAGGCGATGTCGCTGGAACCGCTCTCCTCGTCGGTGCCCATCAGCAGGCGGGCGTTGCGCCGGAGGGGGACGCCCAGCTCCTTCACGGCCTTCATGGCCAGCAGGACAGCGGCCACGGGGCCCTTGTCATCGTCGGTGCCCCGGCCGTAGAGCATGCCGTCCACCTCCTTGGGCGCATAGGGCTCCGTCACTGTCCAGCCGGTGCCCTCGCCCACCACGTCCAGGTGGCAGAGAATGTGAAGGGCGGTCTCCTTGTCGTTGAGATCGGCGGTGCCCACGTAGTTATCGTAGTTGCGGGTGGCAAAGCCCAGCTCTTCGGCCAGCTTCAGACCCTCCGCCAGGGCGGCGGCGGGGCCGGGGCCGAAGGGCATGCCAGGCAAGGGCTCCTCCCGCACGCTGCGAATGCGTACCAGCCGGGAGATGGCCTCCACCAGCTCAGCCCGGCGCTCAGGGGCGTCAAAATAGGCGTTGATTTTTTCCTCGTACATGGCGTTATTCCTCCTCGCTCTCCTCCGCATGGGCGCCGGTCAGCTCACCCAGGTATTTATAGACCGTATACCGGGAGACCTGGAGCCGCTTGGCCACAAAAGGCACCGACTTGCGGAAGGAGAAAGCGTTCTTTTGGTCCAGAAGGGCGATGATCTTCATCCGGTCCCGCTTGTTCAGGGCGCTGACCGGCTTGCCAACGGCGGCCAGACACTCGTCAAAGACATCGGCCAGACGGCTGTCCCCGCCGTGCCACAGGGCGCTCTGAAGGTCGGCCTCCGCGCTCATGAGGTCCACCAGAATGCGGTTGGCGTACACCAGGGAGCTGTAGTCGAAGTTGATGCCAAGGGCCAGGTTGTATCCCTCCCCGATGAGGTGGAAGGTGCTGCTCTTGATCTGCTGGCCCGATGGGGTGGTGGCGTAGAGATTGACGAAGTCGGTTACCAGAGCGTCCTCGTCCAGCTCCTTGGCGGTGCCCAGGATGTCCAGGGTGGAGCCCACGGTCCGGCCGGAGACGTGCCCGTTGTAGATGGACAGGATGGGGTGGCTGGGGTCCCCCATGTCGTGGACCAGGGTCTCACAGGTGGAGCCGAACATCTCCGCGATGCCGCGGGCCGTCCGGTCCAGAAATTCAAAGGCTTCCTCACGGTCCATTGCCACAGCTCCTTTCCAGCAAACGATCAACCTTATTCTAACCGGACGCCGGGGAAAAAGCAAGATGATTTACAGATGGAGCGGGAACTGGTATACTGGGAGAAGAAAGGGGGAATTGTCACATGTCAATGTCAGCCGCGCAGGCCAGGCGGCAGGCCGTGGCCCAGGCGCTGGAGGAGGCCGTGGGGCCGGTGAGCGCCGCCGCCTTGGCCGAGCGCTTCTCCGTCAGCCGGCAGATCATCGTGGGCGATGTGGCCCTGCTCCGGGCCGGAGGGACGGATATCCTGGCCACGCCCCGGGGGTATCTCCTGGGCGGACGGGGAGGCGGCGTGGAGCGCACCGTGGCCTGTGTTCACGCTCCGGAGGAGATGGAGCGGGAGCTCAACGCCATCGTGGACGCCGGGGGCGAGGTGGTGGACGTAATCGTGGAGCACCCGGTTTACGGCCAGCTCACCGGACTGCTGGGGGTGCGCTCCCGGTACGACGTGGCTGAGTTCGTCCGGCGGGTGGAGGAGCACGGAGCCCGTCCGCTCTCAGCATTGACCGGCGGAATCCACCTGCACACGGTCCGCTGCCCGGATGAGAAAACGTTCCGCAGAGTGAGGAAATCACTGGAAGCTGAGAACTTTTTGCTTAATATGTGAAATTTGACTTACTAAAGTGTGATGGTATATATTAAATTTGACGAAAAAGTATTGCCAAATTGTGAATGATGGTGTATCATAAGGTACGAATCCTAGGGTTGGGGAGGCTTTTAGGATTCGCATTAAATAAGGGAGGGTTATTATGAACTCACCACGCATGAGACGCTTTGGGAAACTCTTGCTCGTCGTATTCGCCCTTGCATGTGTTCTTACCACAGCCGCATTCGCAGAAGGTGACGCTGAGGTTGTCAGCGCGGTTCACGGTACCATCGCGTCCCTGCTGCCGCCCGTCGTGGCCATCGGCCTGGCGCTGATCACCAAGGAAGTCTACTCGTCGCTGTTCCTGGGTATCCTGGTTGGCTGCTTCCTGCAGGTCAACGGCAATCCCATCGACGCGTTCCAGTTCTTTGTCAGCCACCTGTGCTCCAATGCCGGCGGCAACATGGGTATCCTGATGTTCCTGGTCATCCTGGGCACCATGGTGGCCCTGATGATCCGGGCCGGCGGCTCCAAGGCCTACGGCGACTGGGCTGTGTCCCACATCAAGACCAAATCCGGCGCCCTGTGGTCCACCTTCATCCTGGCGATTGTGCTGGGTGTGGATGACTACTTCAACAACCTGACCACCGGCAACGTGATGCGCCCCGTGGCCGACGGCCACCACATCTCCCGCGCCAAGCTGTCCTACATGTGCGACGCCACTGCGGCGCCTGTGTGTATCATGATGCCCGTCTCCTCCTGGGCGGCGGCCGTTACCGGCGTAATCGGCAATGAGGAGGTCGGCTTCCAGATCTTCCTGCGGGCCATCCCCTTCAACTACTACGCCATCCTGACCCTGGTGTTCATCATTGTGATGACCTGCCTCAACATCGACTACGGCCCCATGCGCACCCACGAGCTCAACGCCGCCAAGGGCGACCTCTATACCACTCCTGAGCGTCCCTTTGAGAATGCCGCTGAGATGAAGTTTAATCCCGATGGCAAGGTCATCGACCTGGTCATTCCTGTTATTATCCTGATCATCGGCTGCGTGTCCTCGATGATCTATGTGGGCTTCCAGAACGGAGGCCATGACCTCATCACCGCCTTTGCCAACACCTCCGCCTTTGACGCCCTGCCTCTGGGCTCTCTGATCGCCCTGATCATCAACATGATTTATTTCATGGTGCGCCGCTCCATGAAGTTCACCGAACTGATGGACTGCCTGCCCGAGGGCTTCAAGCAGATGGTGCCCGCCATCCTGATCCTGTGCCTGGCCTGGACCATCGGCGATGTGACCAAGGCCCTCGGCGCCCCCGAGTTTGTGGCGGACCTGGTGTCCAAGTTCGGCCCCGGTCTGAAGAACTTCCTGCCCGCCGTGGTGTTCCTGATCGCCGCGTTCCTGGGTTTCGCCACCGGCACCTCCTGGGGCACCTTCACCATCCTGCTGCCCATCGTCATCCCGGTGTTCTCCGGCGGTACTCCTGCTGTGGATCTGACCGTGGGTGACCTGAACAACAACCTGCTGATGATCTCCATCGCTGCCACTTTGGGCGGCGCGGTTATGGGCGACCACTGCTCTCCCATCTCCGACACCACGATCATGGCGTCCTCCGGCGCTCAGTGCTACCACCTGAACCACGTGGCCACTCAGCTGCCCTACGCTGTGACCGTCGCGGTTGTGGCCTTCGTCAACTATATCATCACCGCGTTTATCCAGGTTCCCTTCATCTGCCTGCCCATCGCCATTGTCTCTATGGTGGTTGTCATGCTGGTGATCGGCAAGGTCAACCACTCCATGAACCGTCCCTCCCAGCGCGATTAACTCTTACATAAAAACCCCCCCGCTCCAAGAGCGGGGGGGGTTTGCGCAGCACATGACTTTATTTACAAAAATTTAGCGATAATTCTGTCGGATATTGACAAAGTGTGTTAAGATTTGCAAAAATCTATTGTCAAACTGTTAACAATCTTGTATGATAGCCCTCGAGTCCTTGGGTTGGGGAGCTTTTAGGATTCACAATTTCATAGGAGGGCCATTATGAATTCACCACGTATGAAACGGTTCGGCCAATTCCTGCTGGTCATTTTCGCACTTGTATGTGTCCTGATGACAGCAGCATTTGCCGAGGGCGACGTGGAGCATACCAGCTTTGTCTGGGGCACCGTCGCATCCTTGCTCCCGCCGGTGGCGGCCATCGTCCTGGCTTTGATCACCAAGGAAGTGTATTCGTCTTTGTTCCTGGGCATTATCGTGGGCTGCTTCCTGTATACCAACGGCAGCCCCATTGATGCGTTCCAGGATTTTGTCTCCCGCCTGACATCCAATGCCGGCGGCAACATGGGCATTCTGATGTTCCTGGTCATTCTGGGCACCATGGTAGCCCTGATGATCCGGGCCGGCGGCTCCAAGGCCTATGGCGACTGGGCTGTGAGCCATATCAAGACCAAGTCCGGCGCCCTGTGGTCCACCTTCATCCTGGCCATCGTGCTGGGCGTGGACGACTACTTCAATAACCTGACCACCGGTAATGTGATGCGGCCCGTCACCGACGGCCACCACATCTCCCGCGCCAAGCTGTCCTATATGTGCGACGCCACCGCGGCCCCTGTGTGCATTATGATGCCCGTCTCCTCCTGGGCGGCGGCTGTCACCGGTATCATCGGCAACGAGGAGGTGGGCTTCCAGATCTTCCTGAAAGCCATCCCCTACAACTATTACGCCATTCTGACCCTGGTGTTCATCGTTGTGATGACCTGCCTGAATATCGACTACGGTCCCATGCGCAAGCATGAGAACAACGCCGCCAAGGGCGACCTCTACACCACGCCCGAACGCCCCTTTGCCGGTGTGGAAGAGATGAAGTTCAATCCCAATGGCAAGGTCATTGATCTGGTACTGCCGGTGCTTGTGCTGGTGGGGTGCTGCGTGGGCTCCATGGTCTATGTGGGCTACCAGAACGGCGGCACCGACCTCATCACCGCCTTCGCCAATACCTCCGCCTTTGACGCCCTGCCTCTCGGCTCCCTGGTTGCCCTGATCTTTACCATGATCTTCTTCATGGTGCGCCGGGCCATGAGCTTCACTGAGCTGATGGACTGCCTGCCCAACGGCTTCAAGCAGATGGTGCCCGCCATCCTGATCCTGTGCCTGGCCTGGACCATCGGCGATGTGACCAAGGCCCTCGGCGCCCCCGAGTTTGTGGCGGACCTGGTGTCCAAGTTCGGCCCCGGTCTGAAGAACTTCCTGCCCGCCGTGGTGTTCCTGATCGCCGCGTTCCTGGGTTTCGCCACCGGCACCTCCTGGGGCACCTTCACCATCCTGCTGCCCATCGTCATCCCGGTGTTCTCCGGCGGTACTCCTGCTGTGGATCTGACCGTGGGTGACCTGAACAACAACCTGCTGATGATCTCCATCGCTGCCACTTTGGGCGGCGCGGTTATGGGCGACCACTGCTCTCCCATCTCCGACACCACGATCATGGCGTCCTCCGGCGCCCAATGCTACCACCTCAACCACGTGGCGACTCAACTGCCCTACGCCATGACGGTGGCCGTCGTGTGCTTCGCAAACTACATTCTGGCATCCTTTATTCAGAATGTGGTTATCAATCTGGCCATTGCCATTGTGTGTATGGTAGTAGTCCTGCTGGTGATCGGCAAGCTGAACCACTCCATGAACCGCCACTCCCAGCGCGACTGAAATCCGCAGAGCTGATCAAAAATCCCCCGCTCCTTAGAGAGCGGGGGATTTTTTGCGGCTTATTTCGCAATCCAGAGCAGGTTGCTGTCGGTGACGAAGTTGGGCACGCTGTAGAGCACCAGAGCCTGGTCGATGCCGTTTTGGGCGATATAGTCGGCGATGGAGAGCTTGTAGTAGCGCAGATCCAGCAGGTGGATCTCAGAGAAGTGGGGGGTGAGGAAGGGCACCAGGGAGTCGGCGTAGGAGTCCCGGATTATCAGCAGCCTGGGGCCGTCGGGATTGTTGGCGTTCTTTACGACGCCCAAAGGCTGGTTGCCGCCCAGGAACATGGAGTACTTGTCCTTTTGTTCCAGCTTGGACAGGTCATAGAGGGAACCCTCCTCGGGGAGTCCCTCGGGATAGCGGGTGACGGTGGTGTTTCCCGTCAGACCGCCCTCAGGCACCCAAGTGTACATCTCGTCCGGGGAGATCCAGCCCGCTCCCGAGGAGGACCAGGTGGTGCCGTAAAAGCGGTCGGACACCAGGGTGGGCTGGGTGTCCAGCTGGGTGTAAGAGCCGGTCATGGAGGTCATGAGGGCCTGGTAGCCCTGATAGGCCCCCATGGTGGACCAGTGGTGGTCGGTGCGGTAGAACACATCGCCCCCCTGAAGAACATTTTTCAGGTCAATCCAGGTTACCCACTCCGAGCACAGCGCCTGGGCCCGGTCCA
>ERZ1106983.2832-NODE-2832-length-10607-cov-2.501801_pt1 | contig 10607 bp, 10 predicted proteins | sample MGYA00403693_ERZ1106983 | MGnify/ENA primary metagenome ERZ1106983 (study PRJEB35170, sample SAMEA104062420) | human gut metagenome | biome: human gut; feature: human-associated habitat; material: faeces | place: Denmark | collected 2012-07-13 ...
CCGTATAATGAGGGGACCGGCAAGGTATATATGGGGATGGGAATATATCTGCTGCCCGAAAAACCTGCCGATTATTTCACGGCCCAATATAATGCCGATATCTGCCGGTCTGAGTGTCCGGAGACTGCCTACAGGAATTCCCATATGGAAGTCTATGGAATGACATATCAGGATAAGAATCTGACAAGCTATGATTTTGAACAAATGCTTCAGCCGGCAATGGAAAATGAGGAATTCAAGCTTTATCTGCAGCCGAAAGTGGATCTGAAAACGGGGGAAGTTCATGAAGCCGAGGCATTGGTCAGATGGATAAATCCGGAGCGGGGGATGATTCCGGTAGGTGAATTTCTTCCGGAGCTGGTCCGCAACGGACTGATCAGTGATCTGGATTTATATTTATTTGAAAAGGTATGCCGTTATATTAACAAATGGATCGATCTCTACGGAAAAAAGATACGGATCAGTGTGAATCTTTCCAGCAACATGTTTAATTACCGGTACTTTCTGGACCACTATAAGGAGGTTTATAATAAGGTGCCATGTCCCAAAGACTGCATCGAGTTTGAACTACTGGAGAGTATTGTCCTTAACCAGGTGGAGCTTGTAAGCCGCGTTGTGAAGCAATTAAGAGAGTTCGGTTTCAGCTGCGCGTTGGATGATTTCGGAAGCGGATATTCATCATTCAGTGTGCTTACCAATGCTGATTTGAACACGCTTAAAATCGACCGATCGCTTTTTCAGAATGAATCGGATACCAGAGAACGCATTCTTGTCAGACATATTGTGGAGACAGCCAAAGAGCTGGAGATGAAAGTAATTGCAGAAGGCGTTGAGACAAGGGGTTACGTGGACATCCTAAAGGAATTGGGGTGCGATTACATTCAGGGCTTTGTATTTTATAAACCAATGCCTGCAGAAGAATTTGAACAGAGATTTATCATAGGCAATGAGAAGGCGGAAATATAATTTTTGGCGGATTTTCTGGTTTTTGTTACAGTTCAGCCTTCGGCTAAACCGCAACAAATGATGCACAGAAACGGCAAAAAAAACGCCGTTTCGCGCCGCACAACTCGGGATTTTCGCAAAAACAGCGAAAACACCTCGCGGAATACATCATGGCTGAACTGTTACCCAACTGTTCAAATGCCCAGGATTGGAATGGACCATCGTTATATAATAGAAGAAAGTGCTATGTAGCCGGAGAAGTACTCACCGCAGCAGACAGGATTTGCCTGCCGTTTTGCCAGGGTGGGTATTCCTCCGGTTTTCATACTGTCTTTTCTGTTACCAATCTTTATTGTATAAACTTCTTGTCAAATTCCGGGTTAAAATAATAGTAGTTCTTGGAATCCATCGTATCCTTTAAGTTCTCCAGCGCTTCACCGAACCGCTGGAAGTGGACCAGCTCCCTGGCACGCAGAAACTGAAGCGGAGCGCGCACATCGGGATCTGTAATAATGCGCAGAAGATTGTCATAGGTGGTTCTGGCTTTTTGCTCGGCCGCAAGATCCTCCGTCAGATCAGTGATGGCGTCACCCTTACTCTGAAATTCGCATGCATTAAACGGAATACCTGCCGCTGCCGTGGGCCAGAGGGCGCTGGTATGGTCCACATAATAGGCATCAAAACCGGCTGTTCTGGCATCATCGATGGTCATATTCTTTGTAAGCTGGTAAATCATGGCGCAAATCATTTCCATGTGGGCCAGCTCCTCCGTACCGATATCCGTCAGCAGACCGGCCACTTTTTTACAGGGCATGGAATAACGCTGGGATAAATACCGCATGGAAGCAGCCAATTCTCCGTCCGGGCCGCCGAACTGGCTGATAATTAATGAAGCTGTCTTGGGACAGCAGGTTTTGATATTAACCGGAAACTGAAGCCGTTTTTCATAGTTCCACATTAAAGGGCACCTCCTTCCCATGGAGCGGGTCCGTCCAGCCATGTGAAATGGTCGGAAAGTCCGCCGTTTTTACTAATACAGTCTACGGTGAGCGGTTCAAAATTTGCTGCGAAATCTTTTAAAAGCTGTTCGCGCTTCGGCGCCATCTGATTAAAATAGGAGATGGCGTCCGCACAATCCGGATGGGTATCCAGATAAAGAGTTACATCATTCAGTGCGAAGCTTACCTCGTCAATTTCTTTTAAAAGTGTGGTTCTGTCCGTCATTTCTGTTCACCTCCTACATAAAAAGGAAAGTCCAGATTTTCAAAAATCGTACCTCGTTTCAGCGCAAGAGAGAGTTCTCGGGGCTGCATCCAGGGCTGCTTTGGAACGGAAGCGATTGCAAGAATTTGTTTACAGGTACATTCTTTTGCCAAATTGTCGTTAGCCGGGCTCATAATTAATCCTCCTTTCATTCATGCTTTTTCATTTTATCCCTATTTCATGATTCCCATTGATGCATTTCAATGAAATTCATTAATAGTATTGGACAATCTGCGCAATAATAAATTACAAAAAAATTGTTAAAACAGGGAGAAACAAACCGGACTGCGCCCTGCGGCCGCTGTTTTTAAAGAAATACTTAAAATTCGGTGAAAAAAAGTTGTTATAAAATAAAAAACGTGTATAAAAACTCTCTGAAAGAACTTGCAATTTGACAAAACCCATTATACAATGGCACTAGGCAAAAGTTGGACTTACTAAAAAGTGAACTTTTTTGGGGTCACGGTAGGTAGTATCCGTTGTCGAAATAATTCAAATGGAGGACAGCAAAATGAGTAATTCTGCACAAACATTGTCAGGTAAGAGAATTGAATCCCTGCTTGATGATAACAGTTTTGTTGAAGTGGGTTCTTACGTTACAGCAAGGAACACGGATTTCAACATGACGGCACAGGAGACTGCGGCTGATGGTGTAATTACCGGATACGGTACCATCGAAGGCAATCTTGTGTATGTGTACAGCCAGGATGCGTCTGTTATGGGCGGATCGATCGGCGAAATGCACGCTAAAAAAATTTCCGGCATTTATAAAATGGCGATGAAGATGGGAGCTCCGGTTATCGGACTCTTAGATTGTTCCGGTCTTCGTCTTCAGGAGGCGACAGACGCGCTTGATGGTTTTGGCCAGATGTATCTGGAGCAGACACTGGCATCCGGCGTGATCCCGCAGATTTGTGCGGTATTTGGAAATTGCGGCGGCGGTATGGCGGTATCTTCTGCTATCGCAGATTTTGTATTTATGGCAGAGGACGGCAAGTTATTTGTGAATTCTCCCAATGCCCTGGCTGGAAATGACGTGAGCAAGTGCGATACGGCATCTGCAAAGTTCCAGAGTGAGGAGGCAGGCCTCGTTGATATGGTTGGCAGTGAAGATGAGATTCTTGGACAGATCAGGACTCTTGTATCAATTCTTCCGGCTAATAACGAGGATGACATGTCTTATGACGAATGCGAAGACGATTTAAACAGGGTTTGTGCAGATCTGGCCGGCTGGACCGGAGATACTGCCAAAGCGCTGGCAGAGATTTCTGACAATTATTTCTTCATGGAAGTAAAGAAAGAATATGATCCTTCTATGGTAACCGGATTTATCCGCCTGAACGGAACAACGGTTGGCTGTGTGGCAAACCGTACCGAAATTTATAATGAAGAAAACGAAAAAACAGAAGAGTTTGATGCGGCTTTATCAGCAAGAGGCTGTGAAAAAGCGGCGGAATTTGTTAATTTCTGCAATGCATTTAATATTCCGTTACTGACTCTCGTTAACGTAAAAGGATACAAACAGTGCACATGTACTGAGAAGAAAATCGCCAAAGCGGCAGGCCGTCTGACCTATGCTTTCGCCAATGCAGATGTGGCAAAAGTTACGGTAGTGATCGGAGAAGCGTTCGGAAGTGCATACGTTACGATGAACAGCAAATCCATCGGTGCGGATATTGTATACGCATGGCCTCAGGCAAAGATCGGTATGATGGATGCACAGAGCGCGGTCAAGATTATGTACTCAGAGGAGATTGAAAAATCAGAGAATGCAGCGGCTCTTATCAGTGAGAAAGCGGCTGAATATGAAAAACTTCAAAGCTCTGCCCAGGCAGCGGCAAGAAGAGGATATGTGGATGATATTATCGAAGCAGGCGAGACAAGAAAACGCGTAATCGCCGCATTTGAGATGTTATTCACAAAGAGAGAGGATCGTCCGTCTAAAAAGCATGGAACGGTCTGATTATGATGAGGTGACGCATATATGAAACAGAATATTAAAAAAGTATTGCTTGTGTTATGTATGGCAGTCTGCTTCTTTGCCCTTACCGCCTGCTCCGGCAGCAAGAAGGAATCAGAGCCGGTTCCGGAGACAATTGTCTCTACGATGAAGACGGGAGCCGAGAATTATCTGAAGGAGTTTGACAGCTATGACGATGAAACGCTGGCAACGACATTAAAGAGGGTACAGAAACAGAAGAACACTGTCATGGAAAGTGCCATTACTTCCTGGCAGAGCTCTAAAGCAGATTTAGGAAGACTGGTATCCGTTCTTTCTGAGGATGTTGAGCGTGTGGATGAGGAAACTTATAAAATAACGGTAAGGGCAAGCTATGAGCAGAGAGAACTCGATTTTGTCCTTACGGCGGAAGAGGTAGTGAGCGATAATTACGGCGGCACTTCCCTTGCGGCAACCGAGATGGTCTTCACTCCAATCTTTACTACAGGCGAGAAGCTCGAAAGAGCGGCAATGAACACACTGATGGGTATGGGAACCGTATTCCTGGTACTCATTTTCATCAGCTTCATTATAGCCAGCCTGAAGAATGTAAATACGCTGGAAGCGAATTTCAAGGCAAAACAGGAAGCTAAGAAGGCGGCGGCAGTTCCCGCACCGGCAGCTCCGGCGGCAGTTCCTGCACCGGCACCTGCACCTGCGGCACCAGCGCCCGCACCGGCGGCTTCAGCAGTTCCGGTTCCGGAGCCTGTTGTTTATGAAGAGGAGAATCTGGCGGATGATATGGAGCTTGTTGCAGTAATTACGGCAGCTATTTCTGCAGCAGCGGCAGTTCCGGCAGAAGGACTGGTAGTTCGTTCAATCAGACGCAAGTCTGGCTCAAAATGGAAAAATGCTTAATTGAATCAGGAGGAAAATCAGATGAAAAACTATACAATTACAGTTAATGGTAATGTTTATGAAGTAACAGTGGAAGAGGGCTTCACAGGGGCTGCTAAGGCAGCACCGGCACCGGCTCCAAAGGCAGCGCCGGCCCCCAGAGCGGCGGCACCGGCTCCGGCTCCGGCAGCACCGGCACCAGCGCCCGCACCAGCACCAGCAGCACCGGCCCCTGCAGTACCAGCGGCAGGCTCCGTAGCCGTAACAGCCCCAATGCCGGGCAAGATTCTTGGAGTTAAATTACAGGCAGGAACTGCTGTTAAGCGCGGCCAGGTTATCCTGATTCTTGAAGCAATGAAGATGGAGAACGAAATCGTAGCACCTCAGGACGGAACAATTGCCAGCATTAATGTAGCGGTAGGCGATATGGTAGAACCAGGCGCAACACTCGCAACATTAAACTAAAAACTGGTAAATACGGGACATAAAAGATTCCGTTTGGAGGGATTAATATGGAATACATTACAACAACATTGTCTAATCTTCTTCAACAGACGGCATTCCTGAACCTGACTGTCGGAAATATGGTAATGATTTTCGTAGCCCTCATTTTCCTTTATCTGGCTATCCAGAAGGGATTTGAGCCGCTCTTACTGCTTCCGATTGCGTTTGGTATGCTGCTCGTTAATATCTATCCTGATATTATGAGAACAGTTGAAGATTCGTCGAGTGGTGTCGGCGGACTTTTACACTACTTTTATTTATTGGATGAATGGAGTATCCTGCCGTCCCTTATCTTCATGGGCGTAGGTGCGATGACGGATTTCGGCCCGCTTATCGCAAACCCGAAGAGCTTCCTTTTAGGAGCTGCTGCCCAGTTCGGTATCTACGGCGCATACTTCATGGCTATCTTCCTGGGATTCAACGACAAGGCAGCTGCAGCCATCTCCATCATCGGCGGTGCCGACGGCCCTACCTCCATTTTCCTTGCAGGAAAGCTGGGACAGACAGGACTGATGGGACCGATCGCGGTTGCTGCATATTCCTACATGGCGCTGGTACCGATTATTCAGCCGCCTATCATGAAGCTTCTGACCACAGAAGAAGAGAGAAAAATCAAGATGGAACAGCTTCGTCCTGTATCAAGGCTGGAGAAAATTCTTTTCCCAATCATTGTTACAATCGTTGTCTGCCTGATTCTTCCTACAACAGCTCCGCTGGTTGGTATGCTGATGCTTGGCAACCTGTTCCGTGAGTCCGGTGTGGTAAAACAGCTTACAGAGACAGCCTCGAATGCTCTTATGTACATCGTAGTAATCCTGCTTGGAACATCAGTAGGCGCTACCACAAGCGCAGAGGCATTCCTGAATATGGATACAATTAAAATCGTTGTCCTCGGTCTGGTTGCATTTGCACTCGGTACGGCAGCCGGCGTTATCTTCGGCAAGATTATGTGTAAGGTAACTCATGGAAAAGTAAACCCACTGATTGGTTCTGCCGGTGTATCCGCAGTTCCGATGGCAGCCCGTGTATCCCAGAAGGTGGGAGCGGAAGCAGATCCTACCAACTTCCTTCTGATGCATGCTATGGGACCAAACGTTGCCGGTGTTATCGGTACTGCAGTTGCAGCCGGTACATTCATGGCAATCTTTGGAGTGAAATAATAGAAAAATTCAGGAGGTTACAAAATGGCTAACATAGAAAAAAAGCCGGTTAAGATTGTGGAGACTGTCCTTCGTGACGCCCACCAATCCTTAATCGCAACCAGAATGACAACCGATCAGATGCTCCCGATCGTCGACAAGATGGATCAGGTGGGATATCATGCCGTGGAATGCTGGGGCGGCGCGACGTTCGACGCTTCTCTGCGTTTCCTGAAGGAAGATCCGTGGGACAGACTGAGAAAGTTAAGGGCAGGCTTCAAGCATACAAAACTCCAGATGCTGTTCCGTGGACAGAATATTCTTGGATACAATCACTATGCCGATGATGTAGTGGAATACTTTGTTCAGAAATCCATTGCCAACGGTATTGATATCATCCGAATCTTTGACTGTTTAAATGATATTCGAAACCTTCAGACGGCTGTAAAAGCTGCCAACAAGGAAAATGGTCATGCACAGGTGGCGCTGAGCTATACTTTGGGCGATGCTTATACTCTGGACTACTGGAAAGAGATTGCAAAAGAAATAGAAGATATGGGTGCAAATTCCTTATGTATCAAGGATATGGCCGGACTTCTGACACCGTATGCGGCAGAAGAGCTGGTAACGGCTCTGAAAGAATCCGTAAAGCTTCCAATCGATCTTCATACTCATTACACCTCCGGTGTTGCTTCAATGACCTATTTAAAGGCGGTAGAGGCAGGCTGCGATATGATTGATACGGCTATGTCACCGTTTGCTCTCGGAACCAGCCAGCCGGCAACAGAGGTCATGGTTGAGACATTCAGCGGCACACGCTATGACACAGGGCTTAATAAAGACGCTCTGGCGGAAATCGCTGAATATTTCAGACCGCTTCGCGAAGAAGCTCTGGCAAGCGGCCTGATGAATACAAAGGTTCTGGGCGTGGATATTAATACGCTCCGTTACCAGGTTCCGGGCGGAATGCTTTCCAATCTTGTATCACAGTTAAAAGAAGCTCATGCGGAAGATAAATACTACGATGTGCTTCAGGAGATTCCGAGGGTCCGCAAGGACTTCGGCGAGCCGCCGCTTGTAACTCCGTCCTCCCAGATTGTGGGAACACAGGCCGTATTAAACGTTCTGATGGGACAGCGCTACAAGATGTTTACCAAAGAATCCAAAAAGCTCCTGATGGGAGAATTCGGCCAGACTGTAAAACCGTTCAATGCCGAAGTACAGAAGAAAGCAATTGGAAATGCAAAACCGATTACCTGCCGTCCGGCCGATTTAATCGAGCCGCAGCTTCAGAAGCTGGAAGCAGAGATGTCCCAGTGGAAGAAGCAGGATGAGGATGTTCTGACTTATGCGCTGTTCCCGCAGGTTGCCAAGGAATTCTTTGAATACCGTGAGGCTCAGACAACAGGAATCGACCCGCATAAGGCCGACAAGCTGAATAGGGCATATCCTGTATAACGCTGTAACAGTTCAGACAGCATGAACCGTTGCATAATCCCGGATAGATTTCAAGAAAGAATCCCGCTCGCGAGATTCTTTCTTGTGTAATGAGGGGAATTAATAATTTTAGTCAACATCCTGCTCTTGTCTGCATATAATACTATAGATAATGGGACTGTTTTTCAAAAATGTAAAAGCAGGTCCGGAGACGGAGGAGGATATGACAGTCAGAGTGCTTAAATGGTGCAGGAAGGATACGGTAAAGCAGGCCGTGTTAATCCTTCTGATGCTCGTTACAATTATGCTGGGTAGAATTTGCTGAGAAAATCCGGCTGGGAAGAGGACGATGCAGGCAGACACAGTTATATGATTGAAAACGGCGGATATTCTGCGAGTGAATAAATCGTACATGCTGCCCGGCCGTCAAAGATATGTGGACCAAAGTACATTTACATAATTGGTACAGGAAACACAGGTACATGACAAAAAGAGTTAAGAAACAAACGGCGTTAAGCTTGCCAGAAATGCAAACTTAACGCCGTTTATCTTTTTGTACAGAATTATTTTAAAATCAGCATTCGCTAATCGGATCGTTGATTAATGAAGCCAGTCTGAATTCATGTGCATGTCCGTCTGCATATGAGGTATATGCTTTTGCAAAATGCACATGTCTGCCGTCTCCAACCGGGATAGCGGGAGAGGAAGTACCGCAAAATTCATGATAATGTCCGTCATAGGAATCAGTACGGAACGTGATATTGTGAACATGGCTGTCCATAAATGGAATTGCCTTGCCTGAAACAGCGGCAATACGGTGATTGTGAGGATCATTGCAGCGTTCGGCAATAAAAGTGCTGCCGATCACTTCGTGTACGTGTTGGATCGGCCGGTTATTATGCCCGGCTGATTCTGCGTTAAAATTACCCATGGATAAATACTCCTTTTAGAATGTTATTAATAACAGTATATGGGTAAAGCCGGAATGGGTGACAAGCCATGGAAGAATATCGGCGTCCTGGTTCCCTGATTAGGCTCCCGGCGGGAATTTGTTAAGAAATTCTTACAATTAATGTAAAATACTGGATATTCTGTGAACTTTTGTTCATGAGGTTGACATATAATGGTATTTTTCATTATAATGTACATAATGCCGTATCAGGCAGTTGCTTAATAAATAGTTTTGCATTGAAGAATGTCTGTAAATTTTTGAAAATATAGAGGAAAATACCTGTTTTGGTATATGGGGAGAGACACGAATGAAAAATAAAGGATATAAAAGAGCTGCCGCCCTGCTGCTGGGCTGCATTCTGGCGGTAAGCCCATGCCTGACGGAGCGTGCCGGATTGTTCGATATGGTCAGTATGGCCAGTGAGCGGACTGCTTCTGTCAATGCGACAAACCTGAATGTGCGAAGCGGCCCGGGGACTTCTTATCAGGCTGTGGCCAAGCTGTCGCAAGGGGCTCCGGTTACCGTTATCGGAGAGCAGACGGGAACAGACGGAAAGTTATGGTATCAGATCCGGTTCAGCGGAAGCGGCGGTGCCGAGACAACCGGCTTTGTATCCAGTGATTACATAAAATTTCCTACTGCAATCACTTCAGACGGTGATTTTGAAAAATATATGAACAGCCAGGGATTTCCGGAGAGTTACAAGCCGGGGCTGCGCGAACTGCATGCGCAATATCCGCAGTGGACATTTACGGCGCTTCAAACAAACCTTGACTGGAATACGGTAATTGAAAATGAGAGTGTAATCGGAAGAAACCTGGTTGGCCGGGAAAATATCTCCTCCTGGAAATCCACGGCAACAGGCGCTTATGACTGGGACACGGGGACATGGCCAGGATTTGACGGAAGCTCCTGGGTACAGGCATCGGAGGATATCATTCGATATTATATGGACCCGAGAAACTTTTTAAATGATAAATACATTTTCCAGTTTATGAAGCAGTCCTATGACAGCTCGATTCATACGAGAGAAGGGCTGGAAAGCATGGTTGCCGGAACATTCCTTTCGGGCAATGCGGGCGGAGGACAGGGAGGTGCTCCTTCCGGCGGTTCCTCCCCTGGCGGTTCCTCCGGTTCCGGCAGTGCAGGGCCGGGCTCCGGTCCCGGAGCTGAAGCCGGTTCCGGTCCGGGAGCGTCTGCCGGTACAGGTGACGGCGGCCAGGGAATTACGCCGATATCGCCAATTGCATCTATCAGTGATCATGAGGTAAATCGTGTGATGACGGCATATGGGCCCGGGATGGGCGGTTCCTCCGGCTTTTCGGACCCAGGCAGTTCCGGCAGCGGCTCCGGAGGCGCTGCGCCGGCATCGGGAAGCAGTTCCTATGTCGATATCATTATGAATGCCGCGGTTCAGTCCGGCGTTAACCCATATATCCTTGCATCCATGATTATTCAGGAGCAGGGCAGCCAGGGAACCGGCCGGAGCATATCGGGTACTGTGCCGGGTTACCAGGGATATTACAACTTT
>ERZ1106983.2836-NODE-2836-length-10600-cov-4.407587_pt1 | contig 10600 bp, 7 predicted proteins | sample MGYA00403693_ERZ1106983 | MGnify/ENA primary metagenome ERZ1106983 (study PRJEB35170, sample SAMEA104062420) | human gut metagenome | biome: human gut; feature: human-associated habitat; material: faeces | place: Denmark | collected 2012-07-13 ...
GCGGCGCTTGGCGGTCTGGTTGCGGCCGCGGTATTTGCGGTGACAGAGCCAAAGATTGCAGAAGCAGTTACCAGGGAAGAGCCGCCGGCGAAAGTGGATATCCCGGGAGATGAGGATCCAAACAGCGGACAGGAGCCGGATGAGACAATTACCGCATCTTCGGCGAGTGCGTCGGTAGACAGCAGCGGTTCCGGTTCGGAAATCAGCAGTTCTACAGTGGATAGCAGTACTTCAGAAAGCAGTGTATCCGAAAGTACGGTTTCCGAAAGCACAGAGGAGAACGGAGCGGCAGAGGGAACGGAAAGCAGCACTTCCGAAGAGCCGGAGGAGGGCAGTGAGGTTTCCAGTGTCGATGGGGAAACGGATGCGGAGGAAAAGGACAGCAGCCTGAAAAATTATGAAGCGCTCTACCAGGATATGCTGGAAGTAACGGAAAAACCAAAACGAGCGCTGGTTACCGTCATCGGCATTACCAATCAGATGGACTATTTTAACCAGAACTATGAAAACCAGCAGCAGATTTCCGGTCTGATTGTTGCGGACAATGGGCAGGATCTCTTTATTCTGACGGAATACCGCATCGTGGAAAATGTGGAGCGGATTCAGGTCACCTTCTGGGACGAGACGATGGTGGATGCCACATACCAGCGCCACGATCCGAGCACCGGCCTTACGATTGTGAAGGTGGATGAATCGAAGCTGGATGAGGAAACACGGGACGGTCTTGCGGTTGCGCCGCTCGGCAGTTCGTATCTCGTCAGCCAGGGTGACCCGGTCGTGGCTGTCGGAAGCCCGGTCGGCTACAGCAATTCGATTGCGTACGGTGTGGTGACTTCGGTTACGAACAAGATTTCCGCGCTGGACAATGAGTACAATCTGCTGACCACCGACATCCTCGGCAGCACGGACGGCAGCGGCATTCTGGTAAATCTTGACGGCGAAATCGTCGGCATTATTGCGCAGAGTTACAGTGCCAAGGGAAACAACGTGGTGACGGGCATTGCGATTTCCCAGATCAAAAAGCTGATCGAAAATCTTTCCAACAACGTGAGCCGCGCGTATATCGGCATCCGCGGACAGGATGTCACAGAAGAACTTTCCGATAAAACCGGCATTCCAAAAGGCGTTCTCATCAGCCGCGTCGCAGACGATTCTCCGGCGATGATGGCGGGCATGAAAGAGTACGATGTGATTGTAAAACTCGGGGAGCACAAGGTTGAGACGATCAAACAGTACCATGAACAGCTTGGCAAATACAGCACAGGAGACGTGGTTACCGTGACGGCGATGCGGAAAGGCGCCGAAGGGTATGCGGAGATGACGTTTGATGTGACGATGGGGGAAGTATAAAAAACAGAGGCTTTCGGGAGCAGAAAAAGCCGGTTTTAGCCGGTGGGGCTTCCGGAAGCTTTTCTTTTCGAATGGTTTTCCACTGGCGGATGAAAAAATACGTGCATTCTGCAGGAAAATCTGGTAGAATTGGTAAGGCATGCAGGAGCACAGGCTTTGCATCATAAAAACGGCATCATAGAAACAAAAACGGAACACTGTGTCCGCATTTATTTTAGAAAAAGAGGATTTATTTTTATGAAGTATATCAACGAACTCCGGGAAGGAAACCGCATTTCCGGAATTTATCTCTGCAAACATAAACAGTCGGCTGTTACCAAAAACGGAAAACAGTACGAAAACGTGATCTTACAGGATAAAACCGGTACGATCGATGCGAAAATCTGGGATCCGAATTCTATGGGAATCCGTGAATTTGAAGCACTGGATTATGTAGATATTATGGGAGATGTTTCCAGTTTTAATGGAGCACTTCAGGTTTCCATTAAAAATGCAAGAAAAGCGGAAGAGGGCGAATATAATCCGGCGGACTATCTGCCAACGAGCCGTTACGACATCAATACGATGTATCAGGAGCTGCTCTCCTGGATCGGAACGGTGAAAAATCAGTATCTCTCCGAACTGCTGACGTATTATTTTATCCAGGATCAGGAGACCGCAAAACGGTTCCGCATGAGCTCTGCAGCAAAAAGCGTGCATCACGGATTCGTCGGCGGCCTTTTAGAGCATACGTTAAGTGTCACCCGTTTCTGCGATTTTATGGTAAAATCGTATCCGATTCTGAACCGCGATCTGCTGATTACGGCAGCGATTCTGCACGATATCGGAAAGACGAAAGAACTCTCCTTATTCCCGCAGAACGATTACACCAATGACGGACAGCTGCTCGGCCACATCATGATCGGTGCGGAGATGGTACACGATGCGGCGCAGAAGATCGACGGTTTCCCACAGGAACTCGAGAATCAGTTAAAGCACTGCATTCTGGCGCACCACGGCGAGCTGGAATACGGTTCCCCGAAAAAACCGGCAATGGTAGAGGCGGTAGCGCTGAACCTGGCGGACAATGCCGATGCCAAAATGGAAACCCTGACCGAGCTGTTTGAAGCAGCGCCGGCCGGCAATGAGTGGCTTGGCTACAACCGGTTCTTTGAGTCCAACATCCGCAGAACAGGAGACTTTTCATGAGCTATCAGAAAAATGATGTACTTACGGTGAAAATTGAAGATATGGGACACGACGGAGAGGGTATAGGCAAATGCGAGGGCTATACCCTCTTTGTCAAGGACACCGTCATCGGCGATCTTGCCGAGGTAAAAGTGATCAAAGCAAAGAAAAATTACGGCTACGCGCGCCTGATGCGCCTGATCGAGCCGTCCGCACACCGTGTTGAGCCGGTCTGCCCGGTTGCACGTCCGTGCGGCGGATGCCAGTTGCAGATGCTCGACTATGCGGAGCAGCTTCGCTTTAAGGAGAAGAAAATCGCCGGAAATCTCCAGCGCATCGGCGGCATGACGGAGATCCCGATGGAGCCGATCGTGGGGATGGAAAATCCGTTCCGCTATCGAAACAAAGCCCAGTTTCCGATCGGGCAGGATAGAAATGGAAAGCTGATTACGGGATTTTATGCGGGAAGAACGCATCAGATCATGGAAAACCGGAACTGTTATCTCGGCGTGGAGCAGAACGAGGAGATTCTGAACCGCATTCTTGCCTGGATGGAGGAGAACGGCGTTCCGGCATACAACGAGGAGACCGGCAAAGGCCTGGTGCGCCATGTGCTGATCCGGTTTGGATTTATGACGAAAGAGATTATGGTCTGTCTCGTTGTGAACGGAAAGAAACTGCCGGCCGAGGAGAAACTCATCAAATCGCTGACGGAACTCGAAGGCATGACAAGCATTACCCTAAGCGCAAACCGTGAGCGGACCAATGTGATCATGGGAAAAGAAATCCGCTGCCTGTGGGGACAGGGGTATATCACCGACTATATTGGAAACGTAAAATATCGGATCTCCCCGCTGTCCTTCTACCAGGTCAACCCGGCGCAGACGGAAAAGCTGTACGGCCTTGCCCTGGAATACGCAGGCCTCACCGGAAATGAGACGGTCTGGGATCTCTACTGCGGCATCGGAACGATTTCCCTGTTCCTCGCGCAGAAAGCCAAAAAAGTCTACGGCGTCGAAATCGTCCCGGAGGCAATCGCGGATGCGAAGAACAATGCGAAAATCAACGAGATCGAAAACGCTGAATTTTTCGTTGGAAAATCGGAAGAGATTCTTCCGGCCTACTACGAACAGTACGCCAAAGACCACCCGGGCGAACACGCCCACGCGGACGTTATCGTCGTCGATCCGCCGAGAAAAGGCTGTGAGGAATCCCTGCTTCAGACGATCGTGGATATGCAGCCGGAGAAAGTTGTGTATGTAAGCTGCGACAGTGCGACACTTGCGCGGGATGTGAAGTTCTTAAGAGCGAATGGGTATGAGCTTAAGGATGTGACGCCTGTGGATCAGTTTCCGCATACGGTGCATGTGGAAGTCGTGTGTTGTCTACATCGGGTGAATTCGTAGAAGTCCTTAATTTTAGGCACTTTGCGAGGTATATGAGTTTCACACCAACAGGCAAACAGGGCAAGAAAAAGCAGATTATGAATGGAATCGAAGTGTCAGTAGTATTGCATCTGGTATGAGGAAATACATTCGGACAGAATTAACATTTTTTATTTAATAGCATAGAGAAAAGCCAAAAGGACGCTTGTTTTCAGAACTTCTGGAAGATGAGTGTCCTTTTCTTTTATCCCAAGGCAAAGGAGAAGATAAAAAATGGCAAGGAAGAAAGAAATTTGTGGTGGAAATCACGCCTTATTATTATGAACACGGCGTTTGCCTGGAAGACCATGATGGGACTTCTGCTCATCTTTATACAATCTTAATTTCAAAACAAACTTACTTACGCCCATTTAATACAAATAAAGATAGAATAAAGGAAATATAAAAATGAAATTAAGATTATGGGGATATAGTTATGCAACAGACAAACAGATCAAGACATCGACATATAACATCATTTCAAGTGATTAGTTTAGGGTTTTTATCCGTGATTCTCTTAGGCAGTCTGCTTTTGATGCTGCCGATTGCTACAAAAAGCGGTCAGTGTACCTCCTTTTTGGATGCTTTGTTTACCGCAACTTCTGCGGTTTGTGTGACGGGACTGGTTGTTAATGATACGGCAACCTACTGGTCTTTATTTGGCCAAGGAGTTATTTTACTGCTGATTCAAATCGGAGGTATGGGAATTATTACGATTGCTATTGCGATTGCTGTTGTTTCCGGACGCAAAATCGGGTTGATGCAGCGAAGTACCATGCAAGAGGCAATTTCGGCTCCAACGGTGGGTGGTATTGTGCGGAGAACGCAATTTATTATTCGGACTACTATTCTTATCGAAATCATTGGTGCGGTTCTTTTAGCCCCTGTTTTTTGCAGGGACTTTGGGTTTTGGAAAGGAATATGGTATGCACTGTTCCATTCTATTTCTGCTTTTTGCAATGCAGGATTTGATCTAATCGGTATAAGAACCCCTTTTTCCTCGTTGACCTCTTATTCTGTACAGCCGATTGTAAATCTTGTAATTATGATGCTGATTATTGCAGGAGGTATTGGATTCCTTACCTGGGAGGATATAAAGAATCATAAATGGCATTTCAAAAAATACCGAATGCAAAGCAAGGTAATTTTTATGGTAACAGGATTATTGATATTCTTACCGGCTCTTTACTTTTTTTATTTTGAGTTTTCAAATGTGCCTCTTACAGAAAGAGTATGGGTTTCTTTGTTTCAATCCGTTACGCCGAGAACAGCAGGATTCAATACGGCAGATTTGACTTTACTCAGTGAAGTTGGGCAAATGCTTATCATTATGCTGATGCTCATCGGTGGCTCGCCCGGTTCCACTGCAGGTGGTATGAAAACGACGACTCTTGCAGTTCTCGTTTCATCGGCATTATCTGTATTTAGAAAAAAGGAACACACCAATTTTTTCGGCAGACAAATTCCGGATGACACTATCAGAAATGCAGCTACAATTTTTTTGATGTATATCGTTTTATTCCTTGCTGGAGGAATGGTAATTAGTAGCATAGAAGATATTCCACTTATGACCGCTTTGTTTGAGACGGCGTCGGCAATCGGGACGGTAGGGTTATCGCTGGGAATAACTCCTGACTTGGGGCTTGTTTCCCATATAATCTTGATTTGCCTGATGTTTTTTGGCAGAGTGGGAGGATTGACCTTGATTTTTGCCACCGTTTCTGAAAAAAAGCCTAACGGTTCAAAATATCCTCAGGAAAAAATTACAGTAGGTTAAGGAGAATAAAAAAATGAAATCAATATTACTTATCGGTCTGGGAAGATTCGGACGGCATATCGCTATAAAATTAGATGAATTGCATCATCAGGTGATGGCGGTAGATAAAGAAGATACTCGAGTTGATGCTGTACTTCCCTTTGTAACCAACGCTCAGATTGGGGATGCGACTAATGAAGATTTTTTGAGTTCGCTTGGTGTTGGGAATTTTGATGTTTGCATTGTGGCTATCGGAGATAACTTTCAGAATTCATTGGAAGTAACGTCCCTTTTGAAGGAACTCGGTGCAAGAATGGTGGTGTCTCGTGCCGCTCGTGATGTTCATGCAAAATTTCTTTTACGAAACGGCGCAGATGAAATTGTTTATCCCGAAAGGCAGCTTGCCGATTGGGTTGCGATCCGTTATAGTGCTGATCATATTTTAGATTACATAGAACTAGATGAAGGACATGCAATCTTTGAAATATCTATACCGGGAGAATGGATAGGAAAAACAATCGGTCAGTTGGATATACGAAAAAAATATAACATCAATATTATGGCACTGAAAACAAATGATATTATGAATTTGAAAATAACTTCCGATACGCAGTTGTTAAAGGGCAGTACCATGCTTGTTCTTGGGGAGACGAAACATATTCAAAAATGTTTTCATATTTAATTTTTGAAAGAAGTTGGTGATATGAAAGACTTTGTTTTACTTATAGTGGTATTGGCAGCATTTATTTATGGTTATTTTCTTATGGAAAAGCTGGATAGATTTCTCGAGGAAAATCAATCCCCAAAACATATTTCAGGTTCTAAGCTCAGGATTGGATTTGAAACACCTGCAATCATAGATTCTATTGCAGATCTATTAGAACAATTTTCAAGCGAATACCCAAACTATGAGCTGAATCTGTTCTACGGTTCTGTAAGTGAAATAATAAATGGGCTGGGAAATAATAAACTTGATTTTGGCTTTATCATAGAAAGCTCCAACGATATTTTGAAAGATGAGTATTGTTCCTTATCCCTTCAAATAAAGCAAAGCGTCATTAATCCAGGCTCTATAGACATTGCGGTACATCCCATCAACACGATTGAGAAACCAGCGAGAGTGATATGGCAAAATGACATTAATTGTATAAAGAGTCTATTTGTCGAAAAATTGCGTGATTTTTCGGAGCGTTTTCTGCTTTCGGCTACACGCCCGAATGGAAAAAAAGAAGAAAAGGTGGTATAATCTGTATGCGATTTTAATGTCAGTGCTAAAATACTTTTCTGAAATTTACGTATTATTCTAGATAATGGTTTTGTACAAGGAGATGACCGTATGGGTGAAAGCAGACACAATCCGGATCAGTTATTAAAGGAAATCCAAGCTGATGAAGAAAACCGTAATAAAGGACATTTGAAAATCTTTTTCGGATATGCAGCTGGTGTGGGTAAAACCTACGCCATGTTAGAAGCGGCTCATATGGAAAAACAGCAGGGAATTGACGTGGTAGTCGGTTATATAGAACCTCATGCACGCCCCAAGACAGCAGCTCTTTTGAATGGCTTAGAAGTTCTTCCTACAAGAGAAGTTTTTTATAATGGTATGATACTGGACGAATTCGACATTGGCATGGCGTTGAAAAGAAAACCACAGCTTATCCTTGTAGATGAACTTGCGCATACGAATGCCGAAGGATGCCGTCATGCAAAACGGTATCAGGACATTAAGGAACTTTTGAATGCAGGGATTGATGTCTATACGACTGTCAATGTTCAGCATATTGAAAGCCTTTGTGATACAGTTGCATCCATTACGGAAATTGTTGTACGGGAACGCATCCCGGATTCTATTTTTGATAATGCAGATCAGGTTGAATTAATAGATATTGAGCCACAGGATTTGATCAACCGTTTGAATACAGGAAATGTATACAGACAGACACAGGAAAACCAGGCAGTAGAAAATTTTTTTACAATAGAAAAGTTGACAGCTCTCCGGGAGATTTCACTGCGGCGATGTGCGGACCGGGTGAATATCCTCACAGAAAATACCCGCATAAAAAATCATGGAGATTATCACACAGGCGAACATATTCTTGTATGTCTATCTTCTTCTCCATCCAATGCGAAAATTATCCGTACCGCCGCAAAAATGGCTTCTGCTTTTAAAGGGGAGTTTACGGCTCTATTTGTAGAAACCCCAGATTTTTCGGTGATGAGCGAGGAAAATGTAAAACGCCTGCGTTCAAATATTCGTCTTGCTGAGCAGCTTGGGGCAAAAATAGAAACAGTTTACGGAGAAGATGTTCCGTTTCAGATTGCGGAATTTACTCGTTTGTCCGGTGTGTCAAAGATTGTGATCGGACGTAGTTCTGCTACAAAACGGCATTTGCTCAGCAAACCGACCCTGACAGAAAAATTGATTGATTATGCCCCTAACCTGGATGTGCATATTATTCCGGATACGGTTTCTAATGCGGCAGTGTATCAGTTAAGAGAGGGCAGGAAAAAGAACCATATCGTATTCTCTGTCACTGATACATTAAAATCTACTTCGATCCTGATTTTATCCAGTTTAGTCGGAATGATTTTCCAGAAATTTGGATTTGACGAAGCAAATATCATTACTGTTTTTGTTTTAGGAGTTCTTGTCACCGCTGTCATCACGAACCATCAGATATACAGCCTAATTTCCTCGATTGTAAGTGTATTGGTCTTTAATTTCCTGTTTACGGAACCTCAATTTACCTTGCAGGCGTATGATCAGGGTTATCCTGTTACCTTTATTATCATGTTTTTGGCGGCATTTTTAACTGGTTCTCTTGCTATACGGATTAAAAACCAGGCAAAACAGGCGGCACAATCTGCTTACCGTACCAAAGTGTTATTTGACACAAACCAGCTATTGCAACAGGCAAAAGATAAAAATGAAATTGTATCTGCAACTTCAAATCAGCTCATTAAACTCTTGGGAAAAGATATCGTTTTTTATTTAGCTGATGGAGAAGTGTTGGATACGCCGCATATTTTTTCTGTAACTGAAGAAAATTTGGAATCGTGTATTTCCGAAAATGAAAAGGCCGTTGCCGGCTGGGTATTGAAAAACAATAAACGTGCCGGAGCTACAACAGGAACGCTTTCCAATGCAAAATGCCTGTACCTTGCTGTTCGCAGCAGTATGGTATATGGAGTTGTTGGAATCGTGATGGGGGAAATACCTCTTGATCCATTTGAAAACAGTATTCTACTGTCCATTCTCGGAGAATGTGCCCTGGCTTTGGAAAATGAGAAAAATGCCCGTGAGAAACAGGAGGCGGCTATCCTTGCAAAAAATGAACAGTTGCGAGCGAACCTGCTGCGTGCTATTTCACATGATTTGAGGACACCGCTGACATCCATTTCCGGTAATGCCAGCAACCTTTTATCCAACGGCGATTCCTTTGATAATGATACAAAAAAGCAGCTATACATGGATATTTATGATGACTCCATGTGGCTGATTAACCTTGTAGAAAACCTGCTGGCTGTAACCCGGATTGAAGAAGGACGGTTGAATCTCCGTATAACGGAAGATTTGATGGATGACGTGATCACAGAAGCGTTACATCATATTAACCGAAAGAGTGAAGAACATCATATTTCCGTTGAAAGCAAAGAAGAATTTCTTCTTGCAAAAATGGATGCAAAGCTTATTGTTCAGGTAATCATCAATATTGTTGATAATGCTATCAAATATACACCTAAAAACTCTCATATTGTTATTCGGACAGAAAAGCGGGGAAAACAAGCAATCGTATCTATATCGGATGACGGAAACGGAATTGCTGACGAAATAAAGCCACGGATATTCGACATGTTCTACAGTGGTGCAAATCAAATTGCAGACAGCCGCCGAAGTTTAGGACTTGGATTATCTTTGTGCAAGTCCATTATTAACGCCCACGGCGGAGAACTTACTGTTTCAGATAATCTGCCGCACGGAACAGTATTCACATTTACATTACCGGCAGGGGAGGTCAAAGTATATGAATAAGTCACTAATATTAGTAGTAGAAGATGACACATCTGTCAGAAATTTAATTACAACAACCTTAAAAGCGCACGAATACCGATATCTGACGGCGCCCAATGGTCAATCGGCAATTTTAGAAGCATCTTCACACAATCCTGACATTGTTTTACTTGATTTAGGACTTCCTGATATGGATGGTGTTGAGATTATTAAAAAAATTCGTACTTGGTCGAACATGCCAATTATCGTAATCAGTGCTCGCAGTGAAGATACCGATAAAATTGACGCGTTGGATGCCGGTGCAGATGATTATTTAACAAAGCCATTTTCTGTTGAGGAACTGCTTGCCAGACTACGAGTCACGCAAAGAAGGTTATCGATGATGCAAAAAGTATCCCCTGCCGAAGCGGTTGTTTTTGTAAATGGAAAACTTCGTGTAGATTATGCTGCAGGTTGTGCTTATTTGAATGAAGAAGAGTTGCATTTAACACCTATTGAATATAAGTTGCTTTGCCTGTTGACAAGAAATATAGGAAAAGTTCTGACCCATACTTTCCTTACGCAAAGCATTTGGGGAAGTAGTTGGGATAATGATATTGCTTCCCTTCGTGTGTTTATGGCAACACTTCGTAAAAAAATCGAGAAAGAACCGAACTCTCCACAATACATCCAAACACACATTGGCGTGGGGTATCGGATGCTGAAAGTTGAGTGAACTTCACAACACCATAGTTAAAGTTGGAATATAAGCGTGACTGTTTCAAATTGGGAAAACGGAAAAAGTTATCCTGATTTGCAAATCCTTGTAAGCATGAGTAATCAATTGTTATGACGCCGACTAAATGGATTGAACAGAATATAAAATGTGGCCTTTTTCTTTTATTCCATATA
>ERZ1106983.2845-NODE-2845-length-10555-cov-46.031048_pt1 | contig 10555 bp, 7 predicted proteins | sample MGYA00403693_ERZ1106983 | MGnify/ENA primary metagenome ERZ1106983 (study PRJEB35170, sample SAMEA104062420) | human gut metagenome | biome: human gut; feature: human-associated habitat; material: faeces | place: Denmark | collected 2012-07-13 ...
TGCTGTATATTTCAATCGCGGATTAAGGTGCAAGGCTATCGCTGAATAGTTACTTATTGCCTCAAAGCGATTAAAAGATGTTAAACGGGCGTAAATAATCGTATCGCCCACCGTCTCATTGAGAATGTTTTAGTAACTTTGCAGTAACCTATTGATTATATGGATATGAAGAAAAAGATATTTGCAAGCATAGTTTTGGCTGGAATGATGGCCGTGGGTGTGCCTACGATGGCGAGTGCTGAGGCTTCGGTTCTGATCATAGAGCAGGAGAGCCAGCGAATAACGGTGTCGGTCTCGGGATCGGTGCTACGCGTGTCGGGTGCTGACGGCGAGGTTCTTCATATCTATAATGTCACGGGCGTGCGCGTGATGAGCATCAAGGTGGATGGTTATGAGAAGAGCTACACGCTCAACCTCCCGAAAGGATGCTACATCGTCAAGATCGGAAAGACGGTGCGCAAGATCACGATCCGTTAGTATCAGTATCGGTTGCCTATCGACGACAGATACCCCTTAACTGCTTATTCCCTATATCAATGGTTTCTCTGCCTGGCGAGTCTGAGATACAGCAAATGTTGGCTGACCCCGCCCAAAGGCAGAGTGCTTTTTCCACACTTGTCAGGACGTATAGTCGTCCGCTCTACTGGAAAATACGCGGCATTGTCGTGACCCACGAGAATGCCAACGACGTGCTGCAGAACACTTTTTTGAAAGCTTGGCGCAACTTGGACGACTTTCGTGGAGGGTCTAAGTTGAGTACTTGGCTCTACCGTATTGCTGTCAACGAGTCTCTTGACTATCTCCGCAAGGAAAAGACGCGTGCGCAGCAGGCCGACTCCCCCCTTTCTTTGGCCGACCGCCTTTCTTCCGATCCTTATTTTGATGGCGACAGGGCCCAGGCCCTTCTCCAGGAGGCCGTAGCCACGTTGCCCGAAGTACAACGGGCCGTCTTCACCCTCCGCTATTTCGACAATATGAAATACAAGGAAATGAGTCAGGTCTTGCAGACCAGCGAAGGTGCACTCAAGGCTTCCTACCATTTCGCAGTGGAGAAAGTGACCAACTATCTACAGGCTCATCAGTAGGACCGTTTGTGCAAGATGATGTAGATGATGACGGGTGCACCGATGAGTGGTGTGACGGCATTGATGGGCACGTTGCCCCCGTCGGTGGGTAGCGAGCAGACCAGGTTGCAGAGCAGGGCTACGACGCTTCCACAGAGAATGGTGCAGGGCATGAGCGCTCGTTGGTCATCGTTGCCAAGTAGCAGGCGCGCGATATGGGGCACGGCCAGTCCGATGAAAGCAATGGGGCCACAGAAGGCTGTGGTCGTGGCGGTGAGCAGTCCGACAAGGAGAAGCAGCACGTTGCGCAGCCGTCGGGTGGCTACGCCCATGCTCTCGGCATATTGCGCACCCAGTTGGATGATATTCAGTGGTTTGATGAGCAACAGGCAAGCCGTGAGGCCCACCAGAGTGACGGTCGAAAAGGCGGGCATCAGTGCCATCGAAACCCCACCGAAGTGGCCCAAACCCCAAATCATAAAGCTCCTAACGCCCTCCTCGGTGGCAAAATAGTTGAGCAGCGAGACCACCGACGAGGCCACATAGCCCACCATCATACCGACGATGAGCAGCATGAGTCCATGGCGCATGATGGTAGAGAAGAGGAAGATGATCGCCGTCACGGCCATGGCCCCGACGAAAGCTGCCCCGACGACGGCCATAAAACCCGTCCAAGAAAAGAGTGCCGTACTCACGCTGCCTCCCCAGAGTAGCATGACGAGGGCCACGCCAAGGCTTGCTCCACTACTCACGCCGAAGACGTCGGGACCCGCTAGGGGGTTGCGAAAAGCCGTCTGTAGCATCAGGCCGCTGGCTGCCAGTGACGCACCACAGAGTGTAGCCGTCAGAGCCTGGGGCAGGCGCGTCTCCAGGACGATATACTGCCAACTGGACTTCGCGCTCGTCTCGCCCAGGAGAATAAGGGCGACCTCATGGCAGGGGATCCTCACGGGCCCGATGAGGAGAGAGAGGGCGAAGAGAAGGGTAGCGAGCAGCGCCAGGATTAATCCGATGATCATTCCTTTGGCGATATGGCGATGAGGTAATGTCATGTTCCTAAAATAGATTCTTCTTGCGATGTATTTCCTTTATATAATATACTTCTAATATACTTCCACTCTATTATCTATAATTATAATGTAGTTCCTTTCTGCGGTAGTTCCTTTATACGATGGGTTGATAATAGCGCAAGTCGCTGCCCAGTCGATCGCGCAGAGCAGGGTGGAAGAGGACGATTAGATCGCGGAGGAGCCAGTCGGGACGCCACGACACTTCCTCGAAATAGGGTTTGCGGTCCACGGGGCATCCGTAGATTCGTCCTTCCTTGAAGGCCCGCAGTTGCTCGTAGCCCGCACACTCCGTCCGCAACTGCCTCTTGGTCAGATGCCCCTGGAAACTCATCAGCCAGATGTCGGCCTCTCCCGCCTTGTCGAGTACGGTCTCGAAGGATAGGGGCAGCGACCCGCTATGGGTGTCGGAGGCGTAGGCGTAGGAGATGTGGGCGTCGCGATAGATCAGTCCCATGCTGCTTCTGCCTCCTGGCAGATACCAGGTGGATCCAGTCTTGCGCTCAGGAAGGACGCTCCGACGCTCTTTGTCGCCCTTGGCGAGGGCAGAAAGCCGTTGGTATTCACGTTCCACGATCCGAAACAGACTGTCGGCCTGCTCGCCGCGCCCCACCAGCCGTCCGTAGAAGCGCATCCATTCCGCACGCCCCAGGGCCGAAGTCTCCATATAGTCGGCACATTCGATGATGGGAATCCCCGTCTTTTCGAGCACGCCATACCCGCCACTGTTCTCGAAAGGAGAGAGCAGGACAGCGTCAGACTGCAGATCGACGATGCGTTCCACATTGGGATTCATCGCCTCGCCGCAGTCGGCAATGGCGTCTTTGGCCTCTGTCAGCCGGAGGCGTCGCTGCACGTCGGGGATGAGCATATATTTCGCGTCGGCCACGCCTGCGATCCGCTGGCCCTCGCCGAGCCACTCCAGCAGGTTGGCATGGGCCGTCGTGAAGACCACCATCCGCTCCAAGGGCACGTAGACCACCGTGCCGTCGCTAGGGGGCTGAGTGCCCTCATGGCCAACGAGGTAGTAGGTGTGGAGTGTCTTCCCGGGTTTCCACGGGTCGCGAAGTTCCACACGCGTGTAACCCTCGAAGGCCGTCATGCGTAGGTTTTGGGCGTAGGCCAGTGTGATTTCCTTTCCCTCCCCCGATGGCGTCGTGGACTTCGAAGTGCGTCCACAACTGCAGAAAATGAGGATGAGAAACGTATAAAAAAGCATTTTTCTATCCATTATCGCTCATTTTTACGTCGCAAAGGTACAAAAAACCGCTCAAATCTTTGCAGGGTAAAGGAAAAAATGTAACTTTGCACGAGACGGGATACGACTGGCAAGGTGAGAGCACGCTCTTGTCGAACGCATGTGTACTATCTTGTTCCTTATTACATTATAAACAATCAAAAGTAAACCAAAACAAAATTTAGAATCATGGCAGAAGAGAATTCTAATGTTTTGACCAACCATTATGACAAAAAGAAGATCATCCAGTTCTTCGTTATCATGGTTGTCACGGCCATCGTTTGGAACTTGCCGATCGACACTTTCGGCATTGACGGCCTCACCATCGTGCAGCAACGCATCATTGCGATCTTTGTGTTCGCTACCTTGTCGTGGCTGACGGAGTGTATTCCCTCTTGGGCTACATCGCTCGGAATCATCACCATTATGTGCCTGACCGTTTCGGACAATGCGCTGATGCCCTTCAAGGGTGATAACATCGGCGAACTGATGGACTCTAAGCATATCATGGCGTCCTTCGCCGACCCCACCATCATGCTCTTCCTTGGCGGATTTATCTTGGCTGCCGCCGCTACCAAGTCGGGTCTCGACGTGCTGCTGGCGCGCAACCTCATTCGGCCTTTCGGTACGAAGAGTGAGAATGTGCTCCTGGGCTTCTTGCTGATCACGGGTATCTTCTCCATGTTCGTCTCCAATACGGCTACCGCCGCCATGATGCTGACGTTCCTTACGCCGGTCTTCGCCGCCCTGCCTGCCAACGGCAAGGGACGCATCGCGCTGACCATGAGTATTCCTATCGCTGCCAACCTTGGTGGTATGGGAACGCCGATCGGTACGCCGCCGAACATGATCGCTCTGAAGTTTCTCAACGATCCTGCGGGTCTGAACATGGGCATTGACTTCGGTCACTGGATGGCCTTCATGTTCCCGCTCGTCATCATCCTGCTCATCATCTCCTGGCGCATTCTCCTGTTCTTCTTCCCGTTCTCGAAGAAGACCATCGAACTGGAGATCAAGGGTTCCGTCCACCACGGATGGCGCATGAATGTGGTCATCGTGACCTTCATCATCACCATCCTCCTGTGGGTGATTCCGAAGTCGGTCACGGGTATCGACTCCTACAATGTGGCCATGGTGCCGATTGGCGTCTTTGCCGTCACGGGTGTCATCACGGCCAAGGACTTGCAGGAGATCAACTGGAGTGTGATTTGGATGGTGGCCGGTGGTTTCGCCCTTGGCTTCGGTATGAATGGTAGCGGACTGGCAGACGCGGCGCTGGAGAGCATCCCGTTTGGCGAATGGAGTCCGATCGTGATTCTCTTGATTTCGGGCCTTATCTGCTACATCCTCTCCAACTTTATCTCCAACACGGCCACGGCCGCATTGCTCGTCCCGATCCTCGCCGTTGTCTGCACGGGTATGGGTGACAAACTCCACGCCCTCGGTGGCACGAGCACCGTCCTCATCGGTATCGCCATTGCTGCCAGCTCCGCTATGTGTCTCCCGATTTCCACTCCGCCGAATGCCATAGCCTACTCCACGGGTCTCGTCAAGCAGAACGACATGCTCAAGATGGGCCTCATCTGTGGTATCGTCTCGCTGGTGCTGGGCTACTCTGTGCTCTATTTCATCGGCAAGTCGGGTTTCCTGCTTTAGTTCAGGACTCCTACTCTTTCGTAAAGATTAGTAGATTGATTTCAAGATAGCTGGGTCCTATAACCATGTACCATTGGTAATGGTTAGAACCCACGGGTAGAATGAAGGGTGGTATGGAGAGCAAGTGTGCTCTCCAGCCACCCATTTTAGTCGCATAGATTCAACTCAATGAGATATGATACGCAACTTGGTGTTTGATTATGGTGGCGTCGTGGTGAATGTCCACGGTTCGGTGGTGCGGCGCGCCTTTATGGACCTGCGCGTGGCCCGATGGAAGCAGATCCTCTACTATCGGCGCATCAAGCGGTTGAAGGACGACTTCATCGACGGAGTGCGGCCTGCGGAGGAAGTCCTCAACGAGATCCACGCTCTCTGCGGGCGGGGTGTTTCTCGTTCGCAACTCTCCCAGGTGATGGGACTATTGGCGGGTGAGTTGCCTCCCGAACGCATCCGGACGATCGCCTCGCTGCGAGAGAAGTATCGCGTCTATGTGCTGAGCAATATCAACGACTCACTTTGGCAGACCAGCGTCCGACAGGTCGAAGCCCTGGGCCTCTCGGTGGCTGACTGCTTCGACGCAACCTTCCTCTCCTACGAGATGGGGGTGGCCAAACCCGACGAGGCCATCTATCAGCAGATGATAGCGGAGACGGGGATGATTCCTGCCGAGACCCTCTACTTCGACGACCGCCGCAACAATGTGGAGGCCGGTCTGCGCCTTGGTTTTCAGGCCCATCAGGTCGTCAGCAATCAGTTGGAGGCGTGTCATGCTTTTGCCCGCCTAGTGGGTGATAGTGGGCAGTGACAGGTGAGAACTGTGCTACCATCAAGGTGTGATGGCCGTGTCGTCAAAAAACTACGGTCCTGCTGTCAAAGTGTAATGAACGTCTAACCAAGTTGTCATGATGGCACAATAGCAAGGTAATATCGACGTGGAAGGGGTAAAAAACGGGCGAGAGGGTGGCTATCTCAAACTTTTTTTGTAGTTTTGCACTTCCAATGAAAACTGTACGCGCGATCGTCACCACATTGATATGGACGCTGGCCGGGTGCTACCTGCTGCCCGCCATTCTGCTCCATATCCCTGCCATCCAGGAGATGGTGGGCGAAAAGGTGGCCGAAGTCGTTGCCGAGACCCTGAAGACCAACGTGCGTGTGGGACGGGTTGATGTGGGGTTCTTCAATCGTCTTGTGGTCGATGGCCTACGGATCGACGACCAGCAACGGCAACCGATGATTCAGGCTTCGCGTGTGGCGGCCAAGGTCGATTTGGTCTCGCTCTTCCAGGGCAAGGTGAGGATATCCTCCGCCCAGCTCTTCGGCCTCGATGCGCGCCTCTATCAGAAAGACGCCCATACGCCGCCCAACTTCCAGTTTGCCCTCGACGCTCTTTCGGACAAAGACAACAAGAAACCCTCTCATATTGACCTCGCCATCCAGTCGCTCGTTGTCCGCAACGGTTCGGTCCGCTATGACCAACTATGGCAACCGCGTAAGGCGGGTCTCTCGCCCTCCCATCTCCATCTTTCGCAGCTCAGCGGCCATTTCGTCCTCCATTCGCTCACGCCCGACGGACTGAAGGCCGACATCAAAAAACTCTCTTTCTGCGAGCAAAGTGGTCTGCAAGTCGATGCGCTCTCGCTCCATTTCAAGGCCGACCAGCGCCAGGCTCGCATCAGCGACTTGTCGTTGCGCCTGCCCCATTCGCTTTTGGTGGTTCCAGAAGTGGCTGTGTCCTACCGTATGGCCGAAGGTTCCATCGACTGGCGCACGGCCCAGGGGCGTGCTCGCATAGCCTCCTCCCACGTCACGGTCTCCGACTTAGCCTTTCTCCAGCCCGGGCTGAAGGATTGCGACCGTCTCGTGAGCCTGGAGCTTGAGGCTCGTATGGCTGCCTCCCAGTTGCAGATGAGCGGTCTGCGTTTGCAGAGCGAGGGCCTGCTCGACACCCGCCTCACGGGCCGCGTGTCGCTGAAAAATCCTGCCAACGACTGGCAGGTGAATATTGTCCGCCTCAGTGCTGACCTTCCGCAACTCTCCTCTCTCCTTGCCCAGTTGACGCAGGGAAACACGAAGTTGCCGGCGGAAGTCGCGCGCCTGGGCCATGTCAATTGGACGGGATCGTTTGCCCAGCTTCATGGCCGTATGGAGGCTAAGGGCCGTCTCCTCTCCGATGCAGGCTTCGTGCGGCTGAATGCCGTCCTTAGAGGCCGCGAGGTGTCGGGCATGGTGGAGACGGAGGGCTTTGAGTTGGGTCGCCTCCTGGGCAATCCCGACTTGGGAGGCCTTGCCGCCAAGGTGGAGGGGCGCGCCCTGATACCGCAGGAGTTGTCGCAGCTCCGCTTCGAGGCAAAGGTCAGCGTGCCCTATTTCGACTTCAAGGGCTATCGCTACCGTCAGATCCATCTCGATGGTGCGATGGCCAATGATGTCTTCGACGGATTGTTGAGTCTCGACGACCCCAATGGTCGCATCCGTTTCCAGGGCAAAGTGGCCCATCTCCTTTCTTTATTGGAGAAAAGGAAGCAGACTCGCGTGGCGGTAGATGCTTCGCTGACGGTAGATAACGCCTCGTTGAGTCGCCTGCAACTCTCTGATGCCCTCGGGGCGAGGGTACTCTCCTTGGCTGCCCGCATCCAGGGCAACGCCTCGTCCCTCGACGACCTTAACGGCCTATTGGAACTCAAGAATTTTTCTCTCCGCCAACCTGGTGAGCAGATAGTCTTGCCCTACCTCCATGCGGAGGTGGTCAATGGGGTGGCGCACCGATCCCTGCGGGCGCATACCGATTTTGCCGATATAGAAATCGGTGGACGCTATGATTATCCTACGCTTTTGGGAAGGTTGCAGAACCTGGTCGGCCACTATCTCCCTTCTCTCGTCAGTCCAGTGCCTTCCCGTGGCAACGACTGCGTCTCTATCTCCGCCACCATCTCCGATACGCCGCTTCTGCGCTCCTTGCTCCACCTGCCGCTGACGCTCCAGGCTCCTGTGGAGTTGCAGGGAGTGGTCGATGGACGACATGGCAACCTCCAGTTGACTGCCCCGTCGCTGACCGTCAGCGACCAGCAGATCACGCAGGCGACCCTCCACCTGCAGACAGCCGACTCTCTCCATCTGACTTTCGCCGCCCACCGCGAGGACAAAGAGGGGACTGCACTGTGCGTCTCGGGCTATGCTGCCGCCAAGGGCGACCAGTTGCGTCCTCATATCACGGCTCAGATGGGTGGCAAGTTGCCCGTATCAGCCGAGGCGGATGCCAACGTGGCCTTTGAGCGCGATCGTGGCATGCTGGTCAGCCGCATCCATCTCAATCCCTCGATGGTGAAGGTGGACACCCTGCTCTTCAACGTTCTGGCCTCGGATATCACCTACGCCCACCACCGACTGGACATCGACCACTTCGAGGTGTCCAACAAAGAACAGCTCATCGGCATCAACGGTCAGACCACGGGTAGCGAGGACGATTCGCTAAAGGTCACGCTGCGCAATATCGACGTGCCCTATATCCTCGACTTGGTCCATTTCAAATCGGTGGAGTTTGACGGCGTGGCCTCGGGCACGGCCTATGTGAAGAAATTCTTCACCCAACCCACCATCAACGCTCAGTTGCAGGTCGATGGCTTCCAGTTTGAAAAAGGTGATATGGGTACGCTCCGCGCTCATGTCACCCTCCAGGACGGGCGGGTCAATATCGACGCCGTCGCCGACGATGGTCCCGATTCCCATACGGATATCAAGGGCTATGTCTCCATCAAAGACAACTACATCAACCTGCCGATCCGGGCCTACAACTCACGGCTCGACTTCGTTCAGTCGTTCACCGACTCTTTCCTCGACGATGTGCATCTGAGGGGCAACGGATGGGTGCGTGTCATCGGCCCCCTGAGCGATGTCAACCTTGCTGGCAATATGCGTGCGAGTGGTTCGGTCCATGTCTCTGCGCTCAATACCGACTATCACGTGCGCGACGTGCAAGTGCTCTTGCGTCCTGACGAGATCACATTCATGAATGATACAATTCGCGACCGCGAGGGCAACTATGGCATCCTGAGTGGTGGACTCCACCACCAGGCTTTGCGCCGTCTGACTTATGATATCTTCCTTGAGGCCCACAACATGCTGGCCTACGACAATCCGCAGCCCGATCTGAAGAGCTCCTTCTGGGGTCGGGTCTATGCCACGGGTGCCTGTGCCATCCACGGTCGTTCGGGAGAAACAACCATGGATATCGAGGCCACACCCGGTCCACGTTCTTTTATAGAATATAATGCCGCGCAAGAGGGCACGGTGGGTGGCAATGACTTCATCGAATGGCTTACGCCACGGGCCGACTCCGTTCAGACGGTCCTCCAGGGTGGGGGAGAATGGGAGGCGGCGAGAGACTCCCTGGACAAGGAGATAGACGTGCCGTCGGACATGCGCATCAACTTCCTCGTCAAGGCGAATCCCGACTTCACGCTCCGCGTCTTGATGGATGCGGCTTCGGGCGACAACATCGCGCTGCGGGGCAATGGCGTGATCCGAGCCAACTGGTTCAACAAGGGTGCGTTCCAGATGTATGGCAACTATGATGTGGATGAAGGTAGCTACAACATCACCATTCAGAATATCATCAAGCGTAGCTTCCAGTTCCAGCCGGGTTCTTCCATCGCCTTCGGTGGCGACCCCTTTGCAGCGGCGCTCAATCTCAAGGCCCGCTATACGCTCAACAGTGTGCCGCTCTCCGACCTCCAGTTGGGACAGTCGTTCAAGCGAAACAACATCCGTGTCAACTGTCTGATGGACATCAACGGCACCCCCGAGTCGCCGCAGGTCACCTTTGGCCTCGACCTGCCTACGCTCTCTGCCGATGCGCAGCAGATGGTGCGGTCGGTCATCAACTCTCAGGAGGATATGAACCAGCAGGTGTTGTATCTCCTTGCCGTGGGACGCTTCTACACGCAGGGGGCCAACAATGCACTCCAGGAGCAGCAGGCACAGAGCCAGACCTCGCTCGCGATGCAGAGTTTACTCTCGGGCACGCTCTCGCAGCAGATCAACTCCGTACTGTCGAATGTGGTACGCAGTGACAACTGGAGTTTTGGCGCCAATATCTCTACGGGCGACGAGGGTTTCAACAATGCGGAGTATGAGGGACTGCTCAATGGAAGGCTGCTCAACAACCGCCTGCTGATCAATGGCGAGTTTGGCTATCGTGACAACGCGGCGACGGACAACGCCTCCTTCATCGGCGACTTCGATATCCGCTATCTCTTCACGCCGACGGGTAGCTTGGCCGTCCGCTTCTACAATCAGAACAACGACCGCTACTTCACGCGCAACTCGCTCACCACGCAGGGTATTGGACTCATCATCAAGAAGGACTTCACCAACCTGCGCGACCTCTTCGGACCGAAACGAAAGAAATGGGGCATCAAAAAAGAGAAGCGACCAAAAGCGCGCTCGAAGAAATAGCATCATCGTGTCAAGGCCTTCGTAACTATTCAGCGATAGCCTTGCACCTTAATCCGCGATTGAAATATACAGCA
>ERZ1106983.2846-NODE-2846-length-10547-cov-2.808330_pt1 | contig 10547 bp, 8 predicted proteins | sample MGYA00403693_ERZ1106983 | MGnify/ENA primary metagenome ERZ1106983 (study PRJEB35170, sample SAMEA104062420) | human gut metagenome | biome: human gut; feature: human-associated habitat; material: faeces | place: Denmark | collected 2012-07-13 ...
ACCTTGAAATGACGGAGTCAGAGTCCGTTGCCTTACCATTTGGCGATAGCCCTATGTGTCTTAGCAAGTCGTTTCTCGCTTGCGACATGTTGTATTATATATCAATGCATATATAAAAGTCAACCCCTTTTTTCAAATTTTTTTAAAAATTTATTCAATTTCTGTGAAGCATTGATTTTTCGGGGAAAAATTAAGATTTCGCTTTTCTTTTTCCTGTGCATTTTGAGATGAATGTGTTATAATCAAGCAAAATATACGAAATCGCATAGGTCGCTGGCGGGAAGCTTTTGGAGTTTTTTTCGACACACTCTAAGGTAGTAGTGCCAGAAACTTTTTTACTTTATAAGAAATTACTTCGCTTTGTTCCTGTGAGTCTATGGTTACCGTATAAAATTTTTATAATTAAACAGCCTGTCTGGAGCCTGTTTAAAATTATTCAGGTAATTGGTTCTCAGACTGGCCTCATTAATAAGGAGAATAAACATGAGAGCAAATAACCTGACTCTGCTCACGGATCTCTATGAACTTACCATGATGCAGGGGTATTTTAAGAACCCAACTGACCAGACTGTCGTATTCGACATGTTTTACCGTGATAACCCATGCGGAGGCGGTTTTGCTATCTGTGCAGGACTGGAGCAGGTAATTGAATATATTGAGAATCTGAGATTTACAGACGCAGATATCGAATATCTTCGCGGTCTTTCCATTTTTGAGGAGGATTTTCTGGAATATCTTCGCTCCTTCCATTTTACCGGCGATATTTATGCCATCCCGGAAGGCACTGTTATTTTCCCAAGAGAGCCAATGGTGAAAGTGGTAGCACCGATTATGGAAGCTCAGCTTGTGGAAACTGCGATTTTGAACATTATGAACCATCAGAGCCTGATCGCTACTAAGGCAGCACGTGTCTGCTATGCGGCGAAAGGTGACGGAATCATGGAGTTCGGTCTTCGTCGTGCTCAGGGACCGGATGCAGGTATTTTTGGTGCCCGGGCAGCTGTGATCGGTGGGTGTGTGGGAACCTCCTGTGTGCTGACTGGTCAGATGTTTGACGTGCCGGTACTTGGAACCCATGCACATTCCTGGATCATGAGCTTCCCGGATGAATACACTGCATTCAAGACATACGCAAGAATGTACCCAGATGCATGTATCCTTCTGGTAGACACTTACGACGTGCTGAAATCTGGTGTTCCCAATGCAATCCGTGTATTTGAGGAAATGCGGGAGGAAGGCATTGAGCTGAAAAAATATGGTATCCGTATCGATAGCGGTGACCTTGCTTATCTTTCCAAGGAAGCATATAAGATGCTGGCTGCAGCCGGATTTGATGACGCTACCATTTCCGCTTCCAGTGACCTTGATGAGTATCTCATCGAGAGCCTGAAAGCACAGGATGCCAAGATTAATTCCTGGGGCGTTGGAACAAGACTTATTACAGCCAATGATAACCCGGCCTTTGGCGGCGTATACAAGCTGGCAGCAGTGAAAAATCCTGAGACAGGTGAATTTGTTCCGAAGATCAAGCTTTCTGAGAATACAGCTAAGGTAACAAACCCTGGAAACAAAACGGTATATCGTATTTACAGCAAGTCCACAGGTAAGATTAAAGCTGATTTGATCTGTCTTGCTGACGAGAAACTGAACCCAGATGAAACTATGGTAGTATTTGACCCGGTTGACACCTGGAAAAAAACTAAGATTCTGGGCGGCACTTACGAGGTTCGTGAGCTTCTGGTTCCGGTTATTAAGGAGGGAAAACGCGTTTATACGTCTCCGTCAGTAATGGAACTTCGCGCAATCTGCCAGAAGGAACAGAGCACTCTCTGGGACGAGTCCAGACGATTCTCCAACCCACAGAAGGTTTATGTGGATCTTTCTCCGAAGCTTTTTGAGGTGAAGAGAGAGCTGATCGAGGAGATGAGCCGTAAGGATCTGGAGTTTGAGGAAGAGTAATTTAATAAGAAAATAAATGGGGCGATGTATCAGCGGAAACGATACATTCGCCCCATTTTTGTTGAAATTAATCAGAAAAGTGCAGAAAAAAACATAGTGTACAGAATGTAAAAATGGTAAACTGTAGGAAAGGAAATTTTTTACAGGAGGAGTGTATGAAAAAAAGGAAATCCATTGGTCTGTGGGTGGGAATCTGTCTTCTGCTTCTGGGAATACTGGGCAGTGTAAATGTTTTTGCTGCAGTGACAGAGGGAAAGGCAGGGGAAATACTTACTGGGGAGTATGCAGTGATTATTAATACGGATACATCTGATTCGAGGAGCGCAGGCACACTGATCTTTGATGACAGTGGAAGTACTGCATCCGCTTCAAGTGGAAGTGAGCTTCCCGCAGCTCAAAGCCTGGCCGGACTGAATGCAGGGAGCACCAGCTCAGTCACTGCGCTGAATGAAAAAAGCGCTATTTCGTCCGTTGCATCGGCAGATGAGACTGACGATGGTATATCCGTTCAGGCAGCGGTTACCACTTATGCAATAGGAGAAGAGAAATATATTTACAGAAGCAATGGCAGCGGCAAGACCTATATATGCATTGGGATTGGCGAACATTGCTATATCTGGATGGACAAAAATATGAAAGCGGATTATGATGCCGCTGGAAAAACATCTCTCATAGCATCAGACATGGCGAGTATTTATGACAGACAGCCCTATCAAATCCTGAAAACACTGGCAGGAGGCGATCTTCCCTGGGAAGATGGATCCGGCAAGCTCTCTATTGTGCTGGAAACCTTAAGCGGCGCAAGTGGTCAGTTTCAGTATGATGAGGGAATTACAGCAATCCATATCAACACTCCGGCGGCAGCATCCTATGTCTCCGGTGAGATGACCAGAAGAAACGGTCTGCTGGTTCACGAGGGACAGCACGCAGTATTCTGGCTGAAAACAAAATTCAATGCCTCCGAGAAATATATGTGGATAAACGAAGGTCTTGCAGTAACGGTCATGGATTATCTGTGGGGCGGTACGGACACAAATGGCTGGATGAACGGAATTGCAGGAAGTACCGCTATTCGTAACGGCTCTTCCTTGATGTATAAGAGTTATCGCGATGATATTGCCCAGGACTATGGAATGCCATACCTGTTTGTCAGATACGTAATTGACCGTATGGCAGGAAGCTATGAGCCTATGGCTGTGTTGCCGAGATTTTATACAGTAGATGCTTCCGCCCTTACCTGTGACGCTTATCTGGAGAAGGTAACAGGAATTCCGTTTAAAACACTTCTTTCAGATTTTTATACAGCTGTGGCAGCAGGAGAAGCTTCTGGTGTATACAGTTTTCCAGGCGATCGGATAGCTGCAAAAAAGGCATCTGCATTTCCAGTATTTTCCGGAGACAGTGGCTCAAAATATTCCATTCCGGCAGCGTCCGCGATCCTTGTGAAACTGAAGAATGGAAAATTTACCGTCCCATCTGATGGGGAAAGCGGAATTGTTTATCGTGTAATAGGAAGCCGGACCTCATCTGTGAAACCGGCTGGTGGAAATGGTACAAGCAGCAGTCCTTATCAGATCGATTCTCTGGATGATCTGAATTTGATCGAGGAAAATCAGGGCGCATATTATCAGCTGACCTCAGATATTCAGACACAGGGAAGAATTAATTTTACCATCTCTTATTTTGGTGGAACGCTGGATGGAAATGGACATACGATCTATGGACTGAAGAAGCCTCTGATAGCCATGAATCAGGGAAAAATCAGGAATCTGCGCGTAGCTGCAGATTTTAATGATGATATGCAGAACGTGCAGGGCGTCATCACACAGTACAATGAAGGAAATATTGAAGACTGTATGGTGACAGGAACAATCAGCGGATACATGGGCGGAAACGGAACTGTTGTATATCCGGAATTTGGCGGAATTGCAGGTGAAAATGCACTTGCCGGAATTATTTTTGGCTGCACATCAAAGCTGAATGTTAATTTGACAATGGCTCCTATGAAAAGCTGGGTAGGTGGAATTGCAGGTCTGAACATTGGTACTATAAGCAAGTGTGTCAGCACCGGTACGATTCGTGTTACCCAGACAAACGGAAACGAATATCCGGTCTATGTGGGCGGAATTGCGGGAGAAATCCAGAAGTTTGGGGGCATGGGCGGTGTGCTCAAAGAATGCCTCCATGTAGGAAAAATCACAGTAACTGCAGCAAACAACCGTGTAGGACAGATGTGTGGAACTGCTGCTGATAATGTACTCAGCTCTTCTTACGGTTTAAGCGGACATGTGCTGAACTGTTATGGAAAGAGTGGAGAGGGGAATCTTGTCGGCGGAACTGATGCTTCCATTGGAACAGGTGGACTTCTCACAGAGGCACAGATGAAAGATTCCAAATCTTACGTGGGCTGGGAGTTTGGAACTGACTGGAAGATTTCAGAGGATGGTTTGCCAGAGCGGGTGGAGAATCCGGAGATTACTTCATTAGAGGTAAAAAACAACTGGACTTCCTGCTACGTGGGAGAAAAACCCTGGTATTGGGGCAGGCTTTTGATAAATGGTACAACTTATTCTGAGATTACAGCCGATATGATAAGCGGCTTTGACAGTTCTGCTGAAGGAACTACTCATGTTTATGTAGAATATAAGGGCAAACAGGTTGCTTATTCAATGGAAGTTGTTGCGCCAAAAACCAGTGATATCAGCAGCATTGTAATATCAGGACAGCCGAAGAAATCTTATGTGGAAGGAGATGTATTCAATCCATCCAGAGCCAGTATGTATGCAACGATTGGTGGTCGTGCAGCTTATATTTACAGTGGATTTACCTATGACAAAACAGGTGCACTGAAAACCTCGGATACTCAGGTTACTTTTGATTACTTTGGAGCAAAAATACCGTGGGCGATTACAGTTGCAGCGAATGCACCAGCGGCCTTGACTATGCTTGCAGCTCCTGAGAAACTGAATTATGTAGCAGGAGATAAACTCGATCTGACCGGAGTGAAGCTTCAGATTACATATAGCAATGGAAAAGTATCGCCGGTTATTACAAGGGCTGATCTGAATACTTATGGAATACATTTGGCGCTTGGAAGTGGAAGCGGTTCATCGGCAGTGATTGATAATGGCAGAATAACAGAGTCATCAGATAATGGAAAAGATCTTATTGCTTATGCGACTGATAAGCTGCCGGGAGAATATGGTGCTGTGATCGCTGTGCTTGGAACAATGAGCGTAACAGAACCATTGGCGATTACAGATACTGAGCTGTACGCGGTTACAGGAACTGGAAAAGAGCAGTGGATATATTCAGGCTTTGTTACAGGTGGAAGTGGTAAGTATGAAACTCAGGTTGTTTCTGAGAATTTACCAGCTGGTTTAACTGTTTTTGCGGTTCCTGGCGGAGGCTCTTATGGAAGCAAATACTTTACTTTTTCCGGAACTGTCACTGCACCAGTGGGAATACAACTTATTCATAGAAGCTATCGCCTTTACCCGATCAACAGTATAAAATTGTGGATACAGGAACAAAGGCAGTTTTGCCAGTCACAATAAAAATTATAGTGACGGCTTCTAATGAGGCAAGATTTTATAGTTTTGTACTTAACAAGGCGTTTAATTCCCAATTAAAAGAGGATGTTGTTGGGGAAATTGATAATGAGAACCGTAAGATTACGCTGCGGTTGCCAAAAGGAACTGATGTTACCAGGCTGGCACCGAATATTGATTATGGTTCTGGTACAGGAACAGCGGTAGCAGATGAGTTTACCAGTGGAAGATCTCATGATTTTACAAATCCGGTACAGTATGTTCTGACAGCACCAGATGGTGTAACGAAGATAACCTATACGGTTACAGTCGTTTTTTATGATGAAACGCAGGGTGGTTCCGGGGAAACAGAGCATACGCATACCTGGGATGCCGGAGTTATAACGAAAGAGGCTACCACTTCAAGTACAGGAATTAAGACATATACTTGTACTGTGTGCCAGAGCAAACGCGAAGAGGAAATTCCGAAGTTGGTTGTTTTACCGACGAATACGCCAGTACCAACGGCAACGCCGACGAATACGCCAGTACCGACAAACACACCGGTACCAACGGCAACGCCGACGAATACGCCAGTGCCGACAAACACGCCGGTACCAACGGCAACGCCGACGAACACGCCAGTGCCGACGAATACGCCAGTACCGACAAACACACCAATACCAACGGCAACGCCGACGAACACGCCAGTACCGACAAACACGCCAGTGCCGACAAACACGCCAGTACCAACGGCAACGCCAGTGCCGACGAACACGCCAGTGCCGACGAACACGCCGGTGCCAACAGCAACGCCGACAAACACACCTGCGCCGACTGGATATAAAGTGGGCACAACAGTGAAACATCCAGCGACAAACGGATATTATAAAGTTACCGCCACCGACACAGTAGAGTATATAAAACCGATAAAGAAAAAAGTAAGCACTGTCACAATTCCAGACAGCGTAAATCTAAAGGGCGCGAATTACAAAGTAACCTCAATAGCCTCCAAAGCATTCAAGAGCAATAAATACCTGAAAAAGGCTATTATAGGAAACAATGTAATCCAGATTAAGAGCTATGCCTTTTATAAGTGCACGAAACTCTCTTACGTACAAATCGGCGGCTCAGTAAAAGCGATCGGAAAACAAAGCTTTTATGGTTGCAAGAAGTTAAACGAAATGAGAATCTACACCTCCCGCCTGAAAGCCAAATACGTAGGCTCCAATGCCTTCAAAGGCACTCCATCCAGGATGAAAATCTACGTCCCCAGGAAAAAGGCAAAGAGCTACAAAACGGTTTTTGTAAAACGAGGCATAAGCAAAAAGATTGTAATAAAGAAGATGTAATATTTGTTTGCGTTATGGGGAGGTCTTGTATGAAATACCGAAGCAAAAACGGTTTTACACTAGCGGAACTATTGATTGTAGTTGCAATTATTGCGGTATTGGTTGCTGTTTCAATCCCGATTTTTAATGGACAGCTGGAAAAAGCACGCAGGGCAGTGGATATGCAAAATGCGCGAATTATTAAGTCGGCATTGACGAATGCATATAATGAAGGACGAATGGATATTCCAAAGAAAGCTGTAGGACAAGAAAATTCAGGCTGTGGTGTCTGGGTTGTGATATGTCGTAGCACAAGTGAACTGCCAGACGCATATACTTCAGATATGTTAAATGGAAAAAGTATCTATTGTGGAGCAAATTCCGGAGTTACAGTAAACGGTGTAAAAAGCAATAATTGGAAGTCGTATAATACTGGTGTTGAAGCCGTATTAAAGGAGGCCGGTTTAAATTGTGATACTCTGAAAATTAAAAGCAGAAACGATAAGGAGAAAGGCTGGGATTGGATTGTTATAGAAGTCGGGTTTGCAAAGGAGCAGTTTTACTCACGTATTTATAGTGGCTTTAAAGGGGATAAATCGGGTATGGAAGTTGTAGAAGCTGGATCTTCAAACATCGAAAAAGCAATAGGCGGATCAAATTAATGTAACAAGAGAATATATAAGGGACTGTAATAGATGCGTGCTGCGTATGAAGTGACATTCATCTGTTATAGTCCCTTTTCTCTTGACATTTTTCCACGTAATGTGCAAAATAAACCTATAAAGTTCAAACAATTTCAGGAGAAATTATATCATGAGACAGGAGTTTTTACACTTAAAGGCACCGGAAAACTGGAGTTAGAAGACACTTTTCGGCCAGGATGCCCTACGCAGCAGTAACCCATTCTGCATAAAAACAACCTTCCAAAATGGGGACTGTCTGGATGTCGGAGATTACCAGATTTCCATAAGAAATGGAACGATTTGTACAGACAGAACAAGAGTATTATAAAAATATGAATTAAAAAGAAAGTTGTGAAACAAAATGAAACGAATTGATTTTGAAAATGGCACGGTAACCAGAAACATTTTCAGCGCTGCAATCCCCATGCTGGTGGCGCAGATACTCAGTCTTTTATATAATATTGTAGACAGAATCTATATCGCCAGAATCCCTGAAGTGGGAACTACGGCGCTTGGCGCAGTCGGCTTATGTTTCCCGCTAATCGTGATTATCACTGCCTTCGCCAATCTGTTCGGCAGTGGTGGCGCGCCTGTTTTTTCCATAAACAGGGGCAAGAAAGACAACCAGAAAGCGCAGGAGGTGATGAATACTTCCTTTACTATGGTGTGCGGAAGCGGGATCATTCTGATGATAACAGGTATGCTTTTTGCAAGACCTCTGCTGGTACTTTTTGGAGCATCTGAGGATGCTTTGGTTTATGCATATCCCTACATGATGATCTACCTGATCGGAACGGTTCCATCCATGATCGCCACAGGAATGAACCCATTTATCAATGCACAGGGATACGCGACAACTGGCATGCTTTCTGTAGCAATTGGTGCAGTCGCCAATCTGATCCTGGATCCATTATTCATTTTTGTGCTTGGTTTCGGAATCAAAGGAGCTGCCATTGCGACTGTTCTTTCCCAGTTCCTATCAGCTGCTTATGTACTACTTTTTCTTGAAAAAAGAGCGGAAATGAAAGCTCGGCTTTTGAAAAAAACAGAGCTGAAAAGCTGCAAAGAGAATGCAAAAAACATTGTCAGTCTTGGTACTGCAGGCTTCATTATGCAGCTGACAAACAGCCTGGTAACCATCTGCTGCAACAATGTTCTGGGAGTCACCGGAGGGGATGGTTACATATCGGTTATGACGATTGTATCCAGTGTACGTCAGATGGTAGAGACTCCGATCTATGCCATGAACGAAGGTACTTCCCCGATTCTCAGCTATAATTACGGAGCCAGAAGACCGAAACAGGTGCGCAAGGCAATGGTGACTCTGGCAGTGATGATCCTGGTTTATACAGCTGTTATGTGGAGCGTGATCATATTTGTTCCGGACTATCTGATCGCTGTTTTCAGCTCAGATAAGCTTCTGATAAAGGATGCAGTTCCGGCACTGAAGACCTACTTTGCAGCATTTATTTTCATGGATCTGCAGTATATCGGACAGACTGTTTTCAAGTCTTTGAACAAGAAAAAGCAGGCGATTTTTTTCTCACTTTTACGGAAGGTTTTTATCGTAGTGCCGCTGACATATCTGCTTCCTTATGGGTTTAAGATGGGAACTCACGGAGTGTTTATGGCAGAGCCGGTCTCCAATGTGATCGGGGGAAGCTTATGCATTATCACAATGCTGCTGATCGTGCTGCCGGAGTTAAAGCACATGGAGAGTAATTGCTAGAGCGTGTCCTCGCGCATTTTGCTTGGTGTTTTCCCAAAATAATCTTCAAATAAATGATAAAAATGGCTGATGTTTTCGTACCCTGTCTGGTTGGCAATCTGCTTAACCGGCAGGGTAGTTTGCTCTAATAGCTGCTGCGCATACTTCATCCGAACGTCCGTCACATATTGCTGGAAGGTTTTGCCTCTGTATTTTTTCAGAAGAAGATGGTAATAATTCCGGTGGTAGTGAAATTTGGCTTCCAGCTGGGACGTGGTGACAGTGGCGTAATTCTTCTGGATATAACGTTCCAGCTCGAATAAAAATGCTTTTTCCCGGCTTTCCTTACTGTCTGTGTGAAGCTGAATGGTATAGTCCTCGCACAAATGATGCAAAAGCCGGATCATCAGCCCTCGTTTCACCTGTTCATGTCCAGCCTCTCTTGTCAGATCTTCTTCCAAAAGGCGCTCCAGCAAAAAGTCAGCGTTAAACGTTTGTGTCTGTTTTAATTCCAGGAAATTTTGCTCCTTCTGTTGATTCCAGAGTGCGTGAAAAAGGAACTGTTTCATTTCATCTATGCCATCGTAGCTTCGAAGAAGCTTTTCCAGATAATCCGCCTGTACCTGGAGAAAAAGAACAGCGGCATTCTGGGATTCAATATAATCTGCATGTTCACAATTACAGTCAGTAATAACAAATTCGCCCTGCTCAAATCGTATTTTTTCACCAAACAGAACCTGGGTAAAGCTGCCCTCGATCACATAGAAAATTTCAACATACTCATGCTTGTGAAACCATCCAAGCCGCGGAAATTCCCTGTGAACCAGCCTTCGTCCGGCTGGGCTGATACTCCATTCTGTTCCATCCTCCTGATAGACAACCAGAAGTGTGGAAAGGGCGTCTGCGACTTTCCGGCAGTTGGCAGAGGAAAGAGAGGATTTGTTTTCATAAAAGGGCAAATCGTCATACTCGTACTGTTCTGGAATGCTCATGTAATGTTTTCGGATGTGGCAGATTCGTTCGGGTAAATCGTTGTAATAATCCATTTTGTTTCCATTCCTTCCTTAACAAAAGAATGTTGTATTGAAGTGGGATAACATCAGGGAGAAAAGGTTGTTGTTCCGGTTATTCGTGCATTTCGTCCTTGTTTCACAGTATATCATGTTATTTGGTTCTTGTCTGTGAGTGAGGGATATTTTATTATAAAAATAAAGTTAGAGTTCATTTCCAGGAAATCATAGAAAAGGAGAACCAAGTTATGCGAAATCAGAACATTGACCAGGGATGGCAGTTTAATCATGGCACATACGAGGGGCTTTACAGTGCGCCCAAGGAA
>ERZ1106983.2855-NODE-2855-length-10528-cov-46.560966_pt1 | contig 10528 bp, 6 predicted proteins | sample MGYA00403693_ERZ1106983 | MGnify/ENA primary metagenome ERZ1106983 (study PRJEB35170, sample SAMEA104062420) | human gut metagenome | biome: human gut; feature: human-associated habitat; material: faeces | place: Denmark | collected 2012-07-13 ...
GTAAATCGCTCATTTTTAGCTATTCGGCATATTTTAGCAGAATTTTTCGGAAAAAGATATCCTCAAATCGTGGTGAAACCTTGATTTTGATGCAGCACTTTCGTAGTTAATTCTGCGAGCTAAAGACCGGAAAGTAAGCCTTGCGAGATCTATTTTACCCCATTTTCTTCGGCTTTTATCGGCTATCATATCGACTATGTTGTCGAATATAGAGGTGAAAGTAAAGTAGTAGAAAGGGATAATCTGTTGGTAATAAGCCTTTTAGAGAGAAAAGGGTGTGTGGGGTTTTGTTCCAGTTCCAGTTGTTCCAGTTATTTTTTGAGGGTATGCAAAATCCTATTACCCCTATATATACTATATAACTAATTAGTTATTAAGTAGTTATATATAAGAAAAGAAAAATGGGGGTGTCTCGAAATTAATTGGAATACTGGAACAACTGGAACGCTCTTCTTTTCTCCGAGGCTTCTCAAGTGCTGTGATGCCTCTTCTCTCCAAGGCCCTTCCCTTCCAAGGATGTCCTCCTCTCTGAGGCCCTTTCTGTGATGGCCCTTCCCCTCGCTGGCCCCAGCCATTTGCTCGAAGCTTCGACAGCAGGGTATTTCCGTCTCCTTGCGTCTCCTTGCGTCTCATTCCACCCTCATCACCCGTTATCTCACGTTACTGAAGTTTCGCAAGTGGTTCAAGAAACGGGCTGAAGGCCCAAAAGCTCCTAGCCCAGGGCATCGCCCTGGGTATAATAGCAATCAGCAAGGCGCCCTGTAAGGGCAAAAGCCTTATATATTGCCTGGATTTTTAAAGCTTTTGCCCTTACAGGGCGACAGGTTTGCGTCCGTAATAACCCAGGGCGATGCCCTGGGCTAGGAGCTACTGCCTTTTACCTTTCCCTTCGGCCGGTGACCGTTGGTTCAGGGCGTGTGGAGCTTACATGCGAAAGTTGAGTCACGTTATCTCACTTTATCTCACCCAATCGCATCGTATCGCACTATTGAGTTGGCAGAAAGACTTAACTTTGCAGCATGAACACGATTCTTGGGCAGGCCCGCCTCCCGATAGGCCACGGCAGACGTCCGCCTCCCCTGCAGAATCCATGTCTCCACGGTCTTTGACATACTGACACACAAAGGGCGGGCCCAACCTGTGACAGGCCAGGCGCCTCCCCCCTCAGCCCCAAAGCGAGAAGAGAAATCCCACTATGCCCCCTCGCGCAGGAAGTCGAGCGCTTGGCGAGTCTCCTCGTCGCCGACGGTCTGTTGCATTTTAGCGTGATAGGACGACGTGAAATCTGCATTTTAGCGTGATAGAAACATCGAAAACCTGCATTTTAGCGTGATAGAACGAGGCAAAATCTGCATTTTAGCGTGATAGAAAGGTCAGAAATCTGCATTTTAGCGAATTTTAAAGTCGCTAAATTGCTCGTTTTCAATATTTTCAGTATTTTTGCACTTGAATTGATCAATAAGCTTACGGTTATGGTGGAAGAAAAGATCATGCTTCAAGTATTGGCAGAACAAAAAGAATATGTCGGCAACTATCATCCCGAACAATGGGTAAAGCGGAACGAGGAGAGCCTGTTTGAATTTGATAGTCCGCTTGCACAAGTCGTGATAGGAGTGAGGCGAAGTGGTAAATCGACCCTTTGCCATAAGGTGCTTTTGGAGCATCGCGTCAACTATGGCTATGCCAACTTTGATGACGACCGTTTTGCAAAAATGCAAACAGAAGACCTGAATACGCTACTCTCTTGTGTCTATCAGGTATATGGTACTGATATACAGTACATCTTTCTCGATGAGATACAAAATGTTGATGGATGGCATCTGTTTGTCAACCGTCTTCTACGTTCCAACCTGCACGTTGTGGTAACGGGAAGTAATGCCAAACTGCTTAGTGGAGAGTTGGCAACACATTTGACGGGCCGTTACAATGAAATCCATTTGTTCCCATTCTCTTTTCGAGAATACTGTTGTTTTCACCGCATCGACACTTGTAGCATCACAACCAAAGCCGAGGCCGAAAAGAAAGCGGCATTTATTGACTATATCAATGATGGAGGTTTTCCGGAAATGCAGAACTTGCGCAACAAGCGCGGATACGTACAGAGCCTCATGGAGGCTATCATCACAAAAGACATACAGCAACGTTTCAAAATCCGCAACACGGACGCCCTGCGGAAAATAGCCAACCACCTGATCAACAATGTGTGCCAGGAGGTCAACTACGATAGCATCTCTCAATTGTTGAAGATAACGGATCAAACGGCAAAGAAATACGTGGATTATTTGCGCCAGGCATTTCTCATACAATTGCTTACCAAGCATTCCTTCAAGAGCAAAGAACGCATAAGAAACGCAAAGGCGTATATCGTGGATTGTGGGCTGCAGAACAATCGTGAAAATTCTTTTGCGCCCGAAAATATTGGTTGGCGCTTGGAGAATGTTGTCTATATAGAACTGCTGCGCAGGTGTAGCAACGACTTCTTGGACATATACTACTACAAAGAGTCGCCTCGCTCCAAAGAGGTGGATTTTGTAGTGTGCAACCAAGACAAAGCCGTGGAACTGATACAGGTGGCATACGACATCGACAGCACAAAGACCTTCAACCGCGAGACGAGCTCGCTTGTGAAAGCCTCGACGGCATTGCGTTGTGACAACCTGACGCTCATAGCCATGACCACGACACGTGATATGGTGGTAGAAGGCAAAAGCATTCATGTCTGCTCCGCTATCGACTGGCTTCTGAAAATAGAGAGATAGGCAATCATTTCGACAACTTAAACCAGTAAGAAAATCATGGAAGAAAAGAAACTGTGGCATAGAAAAATCCCCCTCTGAGAGGCGGGTCTCGGAAGGGGAATCTTGAACCACGTGGGGCGTGGTCCAACCCGAGGCAGGCAGGGCCTCAGGTCGAAACAAGGGGAGGGTGAGCGCTTTACGCCCCCTCGCGCAGGAAGTCGAGCGCCTGGCGAGCCTCCTCGTCGCCGACGGTCTGGTCGATGATGGGCCGGCCGAAACCACTCAGGAGCACGGAGCGGATCTCTCCGTGGTGCGACTTCTTGTCGTGGTGCATGAGCGTGACGAGCTCGTCGTAGTCCTGGCAACTGATGGCGGGCGATCCGTAGAAGTCGCGTACGAAGCGCACGGTCTGCTGCATCTGCTCCGTGGGGAAGCCCGTGCGGAGCGTAGAGAGATAGAGTTCGCAGACCAGTCCGAAGGCGACGGCATGGCCGTGGGGCAGCGCCTGGCGGCTGAGCGACCACTCCTCGATGGCGTGGCCGAAGGTATGGCCGAGGTTGAGCGACTTGCGGATGTCCTTCTCCAGCGGGTCGCGCCTGACGTAGCGGAGCTTGATGTCGATGCTCGCCTCGATCATCTTGGCCAGCTCGTGCCAGTCGGGCTGCGAGAGGTCGAAGCCGACGAGTCGGGCCCATCGCTCCTGGCTGTCGAGGAGACCGTGCTTCAGCATCTCGGCATAGCCGCTGCGAAGGTCGTCCGTGTCGAGCGTCTTCAGCCAGTCGGTATTGATGATGACGCGGGAAGCATCCTGGAAGGTGCCGATCTCGTTCTTCATGCCCCCGAAGTTGATGCCCGTCTTGCCTCCCACGCTCGCATCGACCATGGCCAGCAGCGTGGTGGGGACGTTGATGAAACTGAGGCCCCGCTTGAAGGTCGCTGCCGCGAAGCCGCCGAGGTCCGTCACCATGCCGCCGCCGAGATTGATGACGAGCGAGTGGCGGTTGGCTCCGCCCTTCTGCAGCCGCTCCCAGACGCGCGTGAGCTGGCGCAGGTTCTTGTTGGCGTCGCCATCGACGATCGTAATCACCTCTGCCTGGCGCAGGGTGGGGAAGTGGGCCATCTCGCTCCAGCAGAAGCGATGAGAACTGGTGTCGCAGATGACGAAGATGCCATCGTGCTCACACTCGGAGATACACAGCGCGAGATCGCTCTCGAAACGATCTGATAGGATGATTCTCTGTTCCATATCTGTTTCCTTTCTTTGTCTGTTCTTAACCTATACAAAATTATCATTTTTCGCCGTAACGACGGTCAAAAGCTGGTTGTTTTAACAATAATACACATTTCGGCTTCCGTTCTTGCGCATCCACCCCGCGTGGTGTGCAAGATTGTAAGGACAGGCCGAGACGACACGAGCAATGCTTCGCCAGGGCATATAGACAACAACTGATGTAATGCTTCGCCAGGACATGATAGAAAAACAACTTGAACAACTTTTACAACTATGAACAACGCTTCGCGGGGACATTGCCTCTTCGAGGCCCATGCTAACCAAGGCAGGATTGCAATATGCGCGAAGCGTGTAGGTTCCATTTCATGGTACCCTTTCTCGCCATGGCTAAACTCGAGCGAGCTCGGTTCTGCGCATGGCTTATCGAAAGCGTTGTTACTTGTTGTAAAAGTTGTATTTGTTGTTTTTCCCCATCAGCAGGTTGCGTTTTCTGGGAGCCCATTTTAAACCATTGGGGCGCTGGCGCATCCTAAGACAGGACGAAGCGATAGATAGAAAGCAAGAACAAGAGCAAAAACAAGAACAAGAGCAAAACAATAGTAACTACACAAGAACAAGATGGATATAAGAAAGAGAGTCAGTATAGTCCTGGTGGCACTCCTGGCCCTGGTGGGCGTCTCGGCCCAGGCACAGACCGTCTCGGGCACGCTCATCGACGGCCAGCACAAGCAGCCCCTCGGCTACGCCGTCGTCCAGCTGCTGGGATCGGACAGCACCTACGTCTCGGGCACGACGAGCGACGACACAGGCCGCTTTGCGCTCGCCGCCCCGCGCGACGGCCGCTACATCCTCAAGGTCTCCTTCGTCGGCATGCGCACGCTCTGCCACGACGTCGTGGTCGCTGGCGGCAAGGACAAGGAGGTCGGCGCCCTCACGCTCCAAGCCGATGAGCACGTGCTGCGCGAGGTGACGATCGCCGCCCAGGCCCCGAAGGTCGTGCTCAAGAACGACACCTTCCAGTATAACGCCTCCGCCTACCGCATGGCAGAGGAATCGACCGTCGAGGCCCTGGTCAAGGTGCTGCCCGGCGCAGAGATTGGCGACGACGGGTCGATCAAGATCAACGGCAAGGAGGTGAAGAAGATCCTCGTCGATGGCAAGGAGTTTATGACCGGCGACACCAAGACGGCGCTGAAGAACCTCCCCGCCTCCATCATCGACAAGGTGAAGGCATACGACCAGAAGAGCGACCTGGCCCGCGTCACGGGCATCGACGACGGCGAGGAGCAGACCGTGCTCGACTTCGGCATGAAGCAGGGCATGAACAAAGGATTCTTCTCCAACATCAACCTCTCCGTGGGCAACCACGGGCGCTATAGCGAGCGCGGCATGGCGGCCTACTTCAAGGACAACTTCCGCCTGATGGGTTTCCTCTCGGCCAACAACGTCGGCGACATGATGTTTGGCGGCGGACGACGGGGCGGATTCGGACAGACCCGCCAGGGGCTCAACAACACCAAGATGGCGGGCATCAACATGAACTACGACAACGGCAAGACCTGGCAATGGGACGGATCCCTGCGCTGGAACCACAACAACGGCGACCTGCAGGCCAAGGTCTTCTCCGACAACTTCCTGGCCTCGCAGCACGCCTACACGCGCCGCATCAGCCAGCAGTACACGCGGTCCAACAGCTGGGACGGGCGCTTCCGCCTGGAGTGGACCCCCGACTCGATGTGGAACGTGATGTTCCGGCCAAGCCTGCAGATCAGCAAGAGCGACGAACTCGACGTGAGCTCCTCGGCCACCTTCTCCGACGACCCCTACACCCTGGGCGACGACCCGCTGGGCGACGACCTGCTCGCGGCCATGCAGGCCCAGGGCTCCCTGGTCATCCGCCAGCGCAACACGACCGTGACCTATGGCGACAACACCTCGGCACAGGCCTCGCTGCAGGTCAACCGCAAGCTCTCGGCCAACGGGCGCAACGTCACGCTCCGCCTCCAGGGCAACTACAACGACGCCGACGCCAAGACCTTCTCCACCCAGGACCTGCAGTACTACCAGCTGCTCGACGCCATGGGCCAGGACTCCATCTACCGCGCCTACCGCTACAACCTCATGCCCACCAAGAGCCACGGCATCGGCGTGGAGGCCACCTATAGCGAGCCCATCGCCCGCCGCACCTACCTGCAGCTGGCCTACCAGTACAACTACGCCCTGAGCAAGAGCGACCGATCGACCTACGACTTCTCCTCGCTCGGCGGCGGCTTCTTCGACGGCGTCGATCCCGCCTACCGCTCCTGGGGCAGCTACCTCGCCCTGCTGCAGCAGCCCCTCGGCAGCTACTTCGACCAGTCGCTGAGCCGCTACTCGGAGTACAAGACCCACACGCAGAACATCCAGCTCATGATCCGCATGAACCAGGAGAAGTGGCGATTCAACGCCGGCGTGCAGCTCCAGCCGCAGCACAGCATCTACCAGCAGGACTACCTCGGCGTCCACGTCGATACGGTCCGCAACTCCTTCGACTGGAGTCCGACGATCGACTTCCGCTATAAGTTCTCGCCACAGAGCAACCTCCGCCTCTTCTACCGCGGATCGGCCACGCAGCCCACGATGAGCCAGCTGCTCGACATTACGGACAATACCGACCCGCAGAACGTCAGCGTCGGCAACCCGGGCCTGCGTCCCGCCTTCACCCACCGCATCCATGCGTTCTACAATGGCTACCGGCAGAGATACACGCAGTCGTGGATGACCTTCTTCCACTTCGCCTCCGTCCACAACGCCATCGGCAATAGCGTGACCTACGACGCCAGCTCGGGAGCCCGCGTGGTGAGGCCCGTCAACATCAATGGCAACTGGAACCTGAACGCGGGCGTGATGTTCAACACGAGCATCGACACCCTGGGCGTATGGAATGTCAACACCTTCACGACCGTCGATCTCAACCGCTACGCCTCGCTCCTGCAGCAGTCGCGGCAGAGCCTCGTGGAGCGCAACATCACCAATCAGACCAACCTCAGCGAGCGACTGACCTTCAGCTATCGCAACAGTTGGCTGGAGGTGGCCCTCGACGGGTCGGTGGAGTACAACCACACGAAGAACCAGCTGCAGTCGGCGCAGAACCTCAACACCTGGCGGTTCGCCTACGGCGGATCCATCAACCTCACGGCGCCTTGGGGCACGAGCCTCTCCACGGACCTCCACATGAACAGTCGCCGAGGCTACAACGACGCCTCGCTCAATAGCAACGAACTGCTTTGGAACGCCCAGGTGGCGCAGAGCTTCCTGCGTGGCAAGCCGCTCACGATCTCGCTCCAGCTCTACGATATCCTCCACCAGCAGAGCAACCTCTCGCGCGTGGTCAACGCCATGGGCCGCACGGATACGGAGTATAACAGCATCAACAGCTACGCGCTCCTGAAGATCTCCTATCGCTTCAACCTCTTCGGAGGCAAGCCGCAGCATCCAGCAGGCGTGCGCTGTGGAGACGACGGCCCGATGATGGGACCTCCGGGTGGCCGTCCGCCCATGGGACCTCCGGGTGGACGCCCGCCCATGGGTCATCCCGGAGGACGCCCCTTCTGACGCCCGTTAGCAAAGCAGCGTGATGTTTTTCGACCTGTATCGCTTGCTGATGAAGGAAAACAACTTGAACAACTTTTACAACTTTGAACAACGCTTCGCGGGGACATTGCCTCTTCGAGGCCCATGCAACTAAAGGTTGCTTGTAGTGAAACAACAATATACAACGCTTCGCCTTGGATATTTCCTGACATTTTGTCCTGGCGAAGCGTTCCATTTCATGGAACCCTTTGTTGTATTTTGTTGTTTATCTGGCAGCAAGATTGTTCCATGCGAAGCGTTGTACATGATTGTATTGGTTGTATGAGTTGTTTTCCCCTATAAGCAGGACGTTTGTCCACGTCTTGTTGCTTGTTCTTTCCCTTTATAGTCAAAAAGAGAAAAATGAGCCCTGAATGTTTTGGCATTCAGGGTTTTTTCGTATTTTTGCATCGGAGATACACTTTTCGCCTTTTGGCGGATGCGAATCTCGCTTCCTCCAAGAGCCGAGAGGCCGAGGGAGACATCATTAAAAAAGTAGAAATAAAACAGAAAGAAAAGTATGTTGCTAAACGCTTTGTGGATCGTGGTGGGCGTGGTGCTCGTCCTTTGGGGCGCCGACCGACTCACCGAGGGGGCGGTGGCCGTGGCTGAGCGGCTCCGCGTGCCCCAGATAGTCATCGGACTGACTATTGTCGCCCTGGGCACCTCCATGCCCGAGCTCTGCGTCAGCGTGGTTTCCGCCCTCAAGGGCACTCCCGACCTGGCCGTGGGCAATGTCGTGGGAAGCAATATCTTCAACGCCCTGCTCATCGTCGGCGTGGCCGCCCTCGTGGCCCCTATGACGATCCTGCGATCCACGGTCTTCAAGGACGTGCCCTGCGCCCTCGTGGCCTCGGTTGTCCTACTCATGATGTGTCAGAACGACTGGGTCATCACACGCCTCGACGGCGCCATCCTCTTCGTCTTCTTCCTCGTCTTCATGCGCCTCACGATCAAGGGAGCCACCTCGGCCCAGCCTGCGCCGCAGGAAGCAGACGAAAAAGAGGCCTCGGCAGGCAAGCAACCCATGAAGGGCTGGTTGGCCGGCCTGTGGATGGTCGTGGGCCTGGCCGCCCTCATCGGCGGCAGCAACCTCTTTGTCGGAGGCGCTACCGAGGTGGCACGCGCGCTGAACGTGAGCGACGCCGTCATCGGACTGACCATTGTGGCGGGTGGCACCTCGCTGCCGGAACTCGCCACGAGTGTCGTGGCGGCCAAGAAGGGCAATAGCGGCATTGCCATCGGCAACGTGCTGGGCAGCAACGTCCTCAACATCCTCTTTATCCTGGGCCTCACGGGCATGATCTCGCCCATGCACATCGAGGGCATCACCAACGTGGATCTCTACATGATGCTCGTCTCGACCATCATGATCTGGTTTTTCTCCTTCACCAAATATACCATCGAGCGGTGGGAGGGAGCCGTCCTCGTGCTCACCTTTGGCGGGTATATGTGGTACCTCCTCGCCTAAAGCGGGGGAAGTCGTGGTCTCCGTTCGCCTAAGGGCGCTCCGCTCGCTACGCAGTATTCACCAATTTTTCAACTACTTACGATATGAACAAAATCAGACTATTACCATTGGTCGCTGCCTCCCTCCTCTCGCTGGGCACAGCGGCGCAAACGAGTTTTCCAGGCGCGGAGTCCATCCGCTACGAGGCGCCCGAGGGCACGGTCCATGCCCACCAGGTGAGGAGCGCCACCAGTTTCTATGACCCGGGAGAGGGCGTGGCCTACCTCGACAGCGTGGAGTATTATACGGCCGACTATGTGGAGGCCGAGGACGGCAGCGTCTATTTGTCCAATCCCTTCGTCTTCTTTCCCACCGACACGTGGCTCAAACTCGACCGTGCTGAGGGCGACACCCTCGTGGCGCGTCTGCCCCAGGCGATGTTTGAGGGCGACGACGGAACCGTATTCTATGCGCGTCGCATGGTGCTCAGCGACCGGGGCGACGGGGAGCTCGACTGCCTGCCCGACGAGGCTGAGACCGACGTCCGCTTCACCCTGCGCGGCGACACGCTTGCCCTGGTCGATGGAGGCCTCGACGAACAGGGCATGCCCCGCTACATCCTCGGACTGGCCACGGCCACGGGAGGCTGGAGCTGCTATGGCGAGGGACTGACCACGATCGTACCGCTCCGCTATGAGCCCACGCAGAAGCCTGAGGGAAAGCCCGAGCAGACCATCCATTTCGTCCATTATAACCCCTTCATAGAGGATGATATGGACGAGGAGGTGCCTGCCGTCTGCGATGGCGACAAGATCTACTGGCAGTTGCCCTACAGTTCCAACAGCGGGGAGACCTACTGGGTGGTGGGCGAATGGCGTGACAACCGCATCACCGTCCTTCCGCAGTATCTTGGCGTCGATACGTGGTCCTGTCTTCATCTCTTCGCCATGCCTGCAGACTATCTGCCCGAATCCTCCCAGCTCGACCCCTTCGACCTGAAGGATATGCTGGTTCTCAACTACAATCCCGCCACGGAGACCTACGAGACCGAGTACAAGACCCAGACCCTGCTCGTCAATGTGGGGCCCGACCGCGTCTATTACGCCGACTCCTATGTCACGCCCCGCTTGCAGTCGTTGCCTTCCACCTCCATCCTCTCCCGCCCGCGCCTCGACACCCCCGCGCCCTCGGTCTGCTACAGTCCTGACGGACGAAGACTCCGCCAGCCCACGCGCCACGGGATCGTCCTCCGCAGGAACGCCGATGGCACGGTCGTCAAGCAGGTGGCCCGGTAGCGTCAAAACGATCTGCTGAGTAGGGAAAACAACCAATACAACTTTTACAACAAGTTACAACGCTTCGTGTCGGTTGAAGCGGGCTGAAAGCCCAAAAAGCTCCTAGCCCAGGGCATCGCCCTGGGGATAATAGCAATCAACAAGACGCCCTGTAAGGGCAAAAGAATTGTTTATAGCCTGCTTCTTTAAAGCTTTTGCCCTT
>ERZ1106983.2859-NODE-2859-length-10512-cov-4.447451_pt1 | contig 10512 bp, 10 predicted proteins | sample MGYA00403693_ERZ1106983 | MGnify/ENA primary metagenome ERZ1106983 (study PRJEB35170, sample SAMEA104062420) | human gut metagenome | biome: human gut; feature: human-associated habitat; material: faeces | place: Denmark | collected 2012-07-13 ...
CTATGACGCCTGTTTCAAATCATCCATCTAGTCTTAAAATTTTAAAGAATAACAATATAAATATTAACAGTATATGGAATGATTTAAGTAATAGGAAAAAAAATATAAGAATTATTACACATAGTGGATTGTATTTTGATGCTCACTATGCATTGAAAAGTGCAATTTCATACTATATAAAAGAAAAATACGGAAAGGAAGTTGTATTTTTATATAAAACCATAGGAGGGTTTTATATTACACAATGTATAGCTCTTACAGAAGCTGAGTCTAAAATAAAAAAAGTATATGAGCAAAAGATAAAGCCTCTCGCTGTATCCGATGATATAAAACTCATTATGAAATATGAACTTATAAGAGATACACTTGGCTATTGGGCGTCATATCAAGATATCGCTGAAGTGTTCACTATATTGAATGGTGAATTTATTAAATCAGAATAAAATAAGAATATATGCTTTTAGCAGTTTACCATACTATCAGTTTATATCATTCATTAATTTGATATATGATTCAATATAATATATACAGGATATATATTATTGTTTTGAAGACGATCAAGTTTTAATATTGTTGTGAGAGGTAAAATACATTTATGATTCATTCCATCATATCAGTATTAAAAAATTGCTGGATTAATCCTATATGGAATATCTGTTGTGCTATTCGAAACAAAGGTGGGATTGTAGCCTGTTGGAATCTTGTTTTCAGGAGGTACAGAGAAGGACTATCAATAAAAACCATTCTTCGGGAGTCATGGAAAAGCAGGATAGGAACGGGATACTTCGAATGGCAAGAAAGATTTGAGAAGCTGACCCCACAGGATATGTCCGCTATCAGGAAGCAAATTCAGGGATTACAGTCTCCTCCGCTCATTTCAATTCTTATGCCTGTATATAATCCAGACCCGCATTTATTGCGGCAAGCGCTCGATTCAGTACAAAACCAGATATACCCTTACTGGGAACTGTGCATAGCTGATGACGCATCACCTAACGCTCAGATCCAAACGATTCTTGAAGATTACTGTCGTGCAGATTCCAGAATCCATGTCATTTTTCGTAAGGAAAACGGCCATATCTGTGCTGCATCAAATAGTGCCTTGGGCTTATGTACGGGGACATACACCGCACTTATGGATCATGACGATATTCTTCCAGAAGTTGCCTTATACTTTGTCGCTATGGAAATAACTCAGCATCCTGATGCAATGTTGATATATTCTGATGAAGATCTTTTATCTCCACAAGATAAACGTTATAATCCTCATTTTAAACCGGATTGGAATGAACCTCTTTTTTTAGCCTCAAATTATCTTAATCATCTAAGTATATATCGAACATCCCTTTTACGCGAGATTGGTGGTTTTCGTTTAGGATATGAGGGATCTCAGGATCATGACCTTACTTTGCGCTGTGTACTTAAAATTCGACCTTCCCAAATTCGCCATATTCCACGCATTTTATATCACTGGCGACAGTTTCCCGGTTCTGGAAGTTTTTCTGACAGAGCATTGGAACAGTGCAAAAAGGCGCGCAGACAGGCTGTAGCTGACTACCTTGAAACCAAAAAATGTAATGCAACTGTTACTAGTGGCTGTTTTGGTTTTAATAAGATCAACTACACACTCAAAAAGCTTCCACTCGTTACCTGCGTTATTCCTGCACGAAATCATGCGGAGCTTACCCAGATATGTCTTAACGGTTTACTGTACCATACAGATTATGCTCCCATTGAGGTTATTCTTGTAGACAATGGTAGTATTGAACAGGACGCTATTTCATTATACAAGTCATTTAAAAACCATCCTAAGGTACATGTTATCCACTGGGATAAGCCTTTTAATTATAGTGAAATAAACAACATGGCCGCACGGGAGGCTCATGGAGAAATTCTCGCATTTCTCAATAATGATATTAAAGTCATTCATCCTGACTGGTTACAGCGCCTTGTTGCCTATGCTATCCAACCTGAAACCGGTGCCGTAGGGCCAAAGCTTCTGTACCCTAATGGAACTATTCAGCATGGAGGTGTGGTACGCGGTATGGGGGGCATTGCTGCTCATATAGGCCAAAAACTTTCTCGTGATACTACTGACTTTTTTTATCAATTTCAGCTGCCACGCTGGTGTACTGCCGTCACGGGAGCGTGTTTAATAGTGCGCAAAGAACTTTTCTTCCTTTTTGGAGGATTTGATGAAGCCGCATTGAAAGTGGCTTTTAACGATGTGGATTTCTGTCTAAAACTCCACGAAGGTGGGTATCAAAACACCTATATAGGGGATGTGGAACTATATCACCTAGAATCAATATCAAGGGGATGCGAAGATACCCCTGAAAAACAGGCTAGATTTCAACGAGAAATTTCTACGATGATTGGGCGATGGGGAGAACAGCTTATATGGGATCCATTCTATTCAGCTCATTATAGCCGGGAGTCCTCCTTTCCTACGATTTTAAAAGCAAATGAAACCCCTTATCTTTCCAAGTGCTATACTTGGAAATCATGGGAAGGCAGTGAGAGTTACAGATGAGTATATTACGATATGGGATTATTGATATCATAAACTCTTTTCGCAAGTATGATCTGATTCGCATGCTTGGACGACAATATATGGTCTTGAGGTACAGACGTTCCAAGCTTGGACCATTCTGGATAACGATAAGTATGGGAATACAAATTTTAACCTTAGGTCTTATTTTTGGGCAGCTTTTTGACGCTTCCATTCATAAATTTTTTCCTTTTCTTGCTATAGGTATTATTTTGTGGAACTATATCACTGCTATTATTTCTGAAGGTAGTACGTCTTTCATATCCTCTACGGGAATGATAACTCAACTTGAATTGCCTATTGCTTTTTATTTTTTTTGTCGCGTATGGACTTCGTTTCTTTTTTTACTGCACAACGCTGTAATCATTCCTTTTGTCTTTATTGTGATGTGGTATTCCTTAAGTTGGAAGGCCGTTCTGGCTGTTCCCGGTTTCCTGTTGTTAACAGTCAATGTATCTTGGATGGGTATGGTTTCTGCAATTTTTTGCACTCGATTTCGAGATTTCCCCCAATTGATTACAAGTGTCCTGCAAATATTTTTTTATGTGACTCCAATTATGTGGATGCCAGAACTTATGCCCCAAAGAGTAGGACGGCTCCTTCTTAATATGAATCCTTTTCACCATTTGATCAGCGTTGTCCGCGATCCAATATTGGGGATCATACCAGGACTGGAAAATTATCTCATCTGTTGTATTATGGCCATTGCTGGATGGATTGGTACTACAATATTTTTAGGACGCTATCGTGATCGGATAGCCTATTGGCTTTAGCTGAGGATCTGTCATGGTAAATATCGAGCTTAAAAATGTCATTGTGGACTTCCCTATCTATAATGCCAATACACGGTCATTAAAAAATACTATTTTACAATCTACAGTTGGGGGAAAGGTTGATATTTTAGACCAGAATATCAACATTCGTGCTTTGGATGGAATCTCTTTTACGTTGAGAGATGGAGATAGATTGGGCCTTGTTGGACACAATGGCGCGGGAAAAAGTACGTTATTGCGTGTGCTCGGTAAGGTATATGTTCCATGTTCTGGTACTGTTCAGATTAGAGGCTCAATAGGATCTCTCATTGATATTTCGCTTGGCATTGATCAGGAAGCGACAGGGAGGGAAAACATTTTTATCCGTGGAAGTCTCTTAGGCGTACAACGGCAAGAAATTGAAGAACAGATTGAAAATATTATTGAACTTTGCGAGCTGGGCAGTTTTATCGACTTGCCGATCAGAACCTATTCAACAGGGATGCAGATGCGTTTGGCTTTCGCAGTCTCTACTATGATTCGTCCTGATATCCTCATCATGGATGAATGGCTCTCTGTAGGAGATGAATCTTTCAAGGATAAGGCCGAAAATCGCATGACCGATCTGGTAAACAATGCACAACTACTTATAATTGCTAGTCATTCAAAAGATCTCTTATATAAAATATGCAATAGAATTATTTGGCTCGAACATGGAAAAATAAAAATGGATGGGAAGCCTTATGATGTTTTGCCGGAATATTTCAACTAAGAACTGGCAGTTAATGCCACAGTAATATTTTGAGAAAAGTATTAATAATATAATGTTTTAATTCTTCTATGCTCCTATTTACATAGGAATTAGCAAACAAATCATCATAACATCAACCTTTTTCAGACTTTTTGAAACAACTACAAGCTTATTTTTGAACCATGCAAACAGTGTCTCCGCCGACAATTATTTCTTTCAACATGTACAGTCTCGGATTTTCTTTTCAGTAAATTATTTCCTAATATCTAGAATAGATATATTTTCCAATTGTCTGCACAGTAAAATCACATATCCATTTATTTGCGTAAAAATCCATTATTCGATGTAAGATTTTTTGATCACGCCCTCTACACCTCTAGTATCACAACAGTAGGTTTTCCATATCCAAAGTTTATTTTTTTGATTTGAGATACTGCTATATTTTATCAATCTCAACGATAATCTTTCAGGGATACAGTTTTTCATATATTTTTCGGCAAAAATTTTGACCCAGCGCAAGAGTGCTGGTGTAGAGAGATGAAAAAACGCTCAAGTGTACTTAATAAAAGACCTAGGGTCAGGACTCGTTATTTTCAAGGGAAGGAGCAGAAGGCACGGAGGTGTCCCATGCGTACCCTATTTCATCTTTCCGAAAGTCAGTTGGAGCTTATCAAACCGTTCTTTCCCCGTTCTCACGGTGCTCCCCGTGTGGATGACAGGCGTGTCGCCAGCGGCATTATCTACGTCATCAAGCACGGACTTCAGTGGCAGGATGCACCTGATGAGGCCCGCGCACAATGCTGTACAACCGCTTTGTCAGGTTGAGCAGGCTCGGTGTTTTCAATAAAATTTTCATTGAGTTGGCAAATAAAACACCTTTTGATGGCTCCCTGATGATCGACTCCACCCATCTCGAGGCTCACCGCACGGCGGCAATTCTGCTCAAAAAGGGGATTCTCCACGTCTCATCGGTCGCACAAAAGGAGGACTGAATTCCAAACTTCATGCCGCTTATGACGGCCACGGGCGGCCCGTCCTGCTTTTGCTGACCGAAGGACAGGTCAGCGATTACAAGGGAGCGACCATTCTCCAGCACCTTCTTCCCGAAGACGGCATCTTTCTGGCAGACGGAGGGTATGATGCGGCCTGGTTGCGGGAGTCTCTGAAAGCGAGGGGGATGACGGTCTGCATACCTCCTCGGAAAACCAGAAATGCAGCCTTTCCTTTCGACAAAACGCTGTATAAACGTCGGCATCTCATTGAAAATACGTTCAGCAAACTGAAGGACTGGCGGCGTATCGCAACACGTTATGACCGCTGTGCCCATACCTTTTTCTCAGCCATCTGCCTTGCTGTCTGTGTTATCTTTTATCTTCATTAACGAGTCCTGACCCTAGTAAGGATAAGTAGGGAAGAAATATTCTTGAATAACTTCTCCTCCGTAACGGTTTTATTGCTACTCTTGCTACGGAGTCATCTCAAATTTTAGCCTAAATATTGAAAACAAGGGGTGAAAATTTTTTAATCATGAAAAAAATTGGTTTTTATTTTTTAACATATTTATTTTATTGTGGGTTTAGCCCTTTGAAGAAGCGAAGAGACTGAAATAGAAAACCACCCGCTATGCGGGTGGAGACAAGTGTTATACACAAAAAAACACCTTTCCTGTACGCAGAAGTTGTTCAGGCTTCAGCGTAAGGGAAAGGTGTTTTTTATGGGAACCAAGGCCCAAAGTTTAGCTCACACCAAGTGGTTATGCAAGTATCATATCATTTTTACACCAAAATTTAGAAGGAAAATAATATTTCGCAACTACGTGAAAGTGTACGGGAAATTTTACGAGATTTATGCAAGCCCAAAGGAATAGATATTATAGGGGGCCATCTTATGCCCGATCATGTTCACATGCTGGTGAGTATCCCGCCAAAGATCAGCGTGTCGAGTTTCATGGGATATCTGAAGGGCAAAAGTTCCTTGATGATTTTTGATAGTCACGCAAACTTGAAGTACAAATTCGGCAACAGAAAATTTTGGGCCAAAAGGTTATTATGTGAGTACGGTAGGACTCAATGAATCAACGATAAAGAAATACATCCAGCAACAAGAACGGCATGACATCATGCAAGATAAGTTGACTACACGCGAGTATGCTAACCCCGTCAAAGGGTAAGCCAAAGTGATAACGGCACTGTTGAACAGAGTGAAAGCCAGCGCCTTTAGACGCTGCCGGTAACAAGTCCTTATGGGGCTGGAGAAAACCACCCGCTATGCGGGGGTATTATTATATTATTTTGTCTCAATTCGAACGCGAGGCCTTTAACTCTGGAGTCTATGAACTGATTTTTTGTGTTTCTAGGAAGTCCTATTTGTATCTTTATCACTCTATTTTTACATGATAAATTGAGAACAGTTTTTCTGTTGATTTCTGTCGATTTCTTTTTTTCTTGTGTGCGGGAAAAGATGATTGGAGTGCAAAATGACAACAGCCAAGAGGCAAAAGATATGTTACGCGGGCGTCATTTTGAATGGTGGCCCGGTTGGATAGATACGGTGAAGAGCGGATGTCCTATATTCAGTATCGCTGGGGTGGAAGGGGGGCCAAAGAGATAGAAGAATCCGTAGGGAGGGAATCCGAAAGTATAGCCGCTTCTAAGGAGAAACGATATTCGCACCATGCGTACGGCTGGAATTGAGCAAGCCGACACGGAACGGCGCAGGCGGAGGAGGTCCGCACACCTGGCGAATGAAAGTCGGATAACCGTGGCAAGCCTTTGTGAAACGATACGAGGAAGCCAACGCGTGAAAGCCATCTATCGTACTAGACCGGAGCTATTATAAGTATTTTTTCAGGGTATTGGGCAGGGAATTTACGGAATTTTAGGGAAAGAACGGGAGTTGAGACATGGAAAGAGCCTGATTTTTGAAACCGCGTTGGGAAAAGCAAACCCCTTACAGATTACAATCTGCAAGGGGGTTGATTTCATGGTGCGCCCGGCGCGATTCGAACGCACGGCCTTTAGCTCCGGAGGCTAACGCTCTATCCGACTGAGCTACGGGCGCGGAGTTTCCCCGGAAGGGGACACTACAGAGTTGGGAAGCTAGCTCTTGTGCCGCGTCCTGTCAAGCTGTATGCTCCGGTACCGGGAGCGTGCTGCGGCTCGTTTGGTGTCGGAGCCGTGTTTTTGTGTCCATCCGTTTGTTACGCTTCCCCTTCTTTTTCTTTATCTTAAGGAGTATTCCATGAGCGTTTCCGTTACTTGGTACGGTCATTCCAATTTTAAGGTTTCTTGCGGCGACGTGACTGTTTTCATAGATCCCTTCTTCACGCATAACCCTTCCTGCCCCGTGACGTGGAATGAGGCCGGAAAGCCGGATTTGGTGCTCGTCACCCATGATCACGGCGATCATACGGGTGACGCCGTGGCGATCTGCAAAAGCAGCGGCGCAACCTGCGGCTGCATCGTCGGTACGGCCGAACGCCTGATCGACGCCGGGATGCCGCAAGCCAGCATTCCCGCCGGGATCGGCTTCAATATCGGCGGCACCATCGAAGTGAAGGGCGTCCGGGTCACCATGACGCAGGCGTTCCATACTTCGGAATCCGGGGCCCCCGCAGGGTACGTCGTGACCATGCCGGACGGCTTTACCTTCTATCACGCGGGCGATACCGGCCTCTTCTCCTCGATGGAGCTGATAGGTTCGCTGTATCCGCTGGATCTGGCGCTGCTGCCCGTGGGCGGCTTCTTTACGATGGACGGGTTGCAGGCCGCCCATGCCGCGCGTCTGCTCAAGCCCAAGGCCGTGATCCCCATGCACTGGGGGACATTCCCGGTCCTTGCGAAGGACACCTCGGCCTTTGCGTCGCATCTCGCTTCCGTGGCTCCCGATGTCCGCCTGGTCTCCATGAAGCCCGGTGATAGCGCCGCGTTCTAATCACGGAGGTGTCACATGACGCTCATCGAACACGGCGAACTGGTCCGCCGCGCTTTGGAATATGTGCAGGAAGAACGCTGCCGCCGCCCGGATGCGCCGCTTTCCTCCCTGCTTGATGAAGCGGGTATGCGCTTCAATCTGACGCCGCTGGACGCGGCTCAGCTTGCCCGCCTTTTCTCCGAAAAAGGACAGGAGCCTTCCGCCCCGTGCAAACGCTAACTTCGCATCCTTACAGGACGTTGCCCGATGCCTTCGCTTCTTCAGAGACAGATATTTAAAGAAATCGCCAACCTGTTCGTTCTCGCCGTGGGGGTGCTGCTGACGCTCATCCTCATCAGCAGGGCGGTGCAGATGCGGGAACTGTTTCTGGGGCTGGATCTCGGCATCTTGGATACCGTTCTGCTGTTCGGCTATATGACCCCGCTGTTCCTCATGCTGGTGATTCCCATCGCCTGTATGCTCAGCGTCTTCCTGACCTTCCTGCGCATGAGCACGGACCGCGAGCTGGTCGCCCTGCGTGCGGGGGGCATCAACATCTATCAGATGCTTCCCGCGCCGCTCCTGTTCAGTGTGATCTGCATGTTGCTGACGCTCTGGGTATCCCTGCATTGGCTGGCGTGGGGCATGGGGCATTTCCGGGAAACGATCCTTGAAATCGCCAATACCCGCGCCCGTGTCGTGGTGCAGCCCGGTGTCTTCAATACGGACTTCCCCAATCTGGTGCTTTTCGCCCGGCAGGTGAACCCCGGTGACGGGGATATGTCGCAGGTTCTGGTGGACGACCGTTCGCACCCCGAGCGCCACATGACCATCCTCGCCCCGGAAGGGCGCTTCGATACCGATACCGAGCGCGGCGAGCTGGTATTCCTGCTTGAGGACGGCAAGATCTACACCACGGATAAGAAGGGTTCCTCGGTGCTGGCCTTCGACGAATACAAAGTGCGGCTGCCGCTGGATTCCCTCTTCAAGAGCCTTGATCTCGGAGATGTGCGGCCCCGCGAGATGTCATGGAGCAAGCTCTCCAGCATCACGCGGGAGGAAGCGCTTAAAGTGGACGCCAACTATGCCAACAAGCTGGAGGTGGAGCGCCACAAGCGCTGGGCCTATCCGGTGGCGTGCATCGCCCTGACCCTCTTCGTGCTGCCGCTGGCTTCGGCCTTTGAGGGGCTGCACAGGCAGACGGGGCTCATGTTGGCCCTTGCCATGTTCTTCGTGTATTACAGCCTGATGTCGCTTGGGTTCAGTACGGGCGAGTCCGGGGCCATCCCCCCCTCCATAGGGTTGTGGGTCCCAAACATCCTGTTCCTATGCCTCGGCATCTACGGGCTATGGCTGACGGCGCATGAGCGAACGCCGCACGTGGCGACCTTCTTCCGTAACCTGCGGACACGGAGGACGTCATGAGCTTGCTTTTCCGCTATCTGACCAAGAACAACGCGATGATCCTGCTGCCGACCCTTGCCGTCGGCATCGGCCTGTATGTGCTTACGGACCTGTTCGAGCGTCTCGACAACTTCATCGAGGCCGGGCTGTCCGTGGGCATGGTGCTCACCTACTTCGTCGTGAAGATGCCGCTCGTGATTTCGCAGATCCTGCCGGTGATCTTCCTGCTGTCCACGGTCATCCAACTGTGCATCATGGCTCGCAGCCGCGAGCTGACGGCGTTGCAGGCCGGGGGCATCTCCCTCGGCGTGGTGGCAAACTCCATGATCCTTTGCGGCATTTTCTGGGGCGGCGTCCAGCTTGGTTTCTCCGAATATCTGGGCGTTGCCGGGGAACGCGAGTCCGCCCGCATCTGGCAGGAAGAGGTCCGAAAGAAGAACCTCGCGGCAACGGTGCTTGAGGATGTCTGGTTTACGGATGGGGACTGGATCGTCTCGCTCGGCACGCTTGATCCCCAGGCGCACGGCACAGGCTTTTCCGGGTATGAACTGTCCGACGACGGCCTGAGCATCAAGCGCATCGTGCAGGCGTCCACGTTCACCGCCGAGCCCAGCCACTGGGCCTTGCAGGATGTGCGCGTCTACACGCCCGACACCTTCACGCAGGAGCAAGAGCCGGATTTCGTCCTCCCGCTCAGGCAGGATCCCGAAACCTTCCGGCTCGTCAGTACGGGCACGAAGCCGCAGCAGTTGCCGCTCTGGCAGCTTGGGGACGCCATCAGCCAGTTGAAATCTTCCGGTTCCAATGTGGAGGCGCTCCGTACGGCGTGGCACGCCAAGCTGGCCTATGCGGCATCGATTCTGGTCATGGCCTTCGTGGCGACGGCCATTGTCTCGTGGAAGGACAACATCTATATCGCCGTGACCGTCGCGCTGCTGTGCACGTTCCTGTACTTCGCGGTGTATACCCTCGGTACGACGCTTGGGCAGCGCGGCATCCTGCACCCGTTCCTCGCCGCGTGGACCGCCAACCTCATCGCGCTGTTCTTTGCGTTTTGGCGGCTTATCCCCTTGCTGCTGCGAAGGGAATAATTTACCGGAATCTTTTAAAGATTTGAGGGGCGAGAGAAATGTTCTGAAGAA
>ERZ1106983.2894-NODE-2894-length-10407-cov-3.687693_pt1 | contig 10407 bp, 8 predicted proteins | sample MGYA00403693_ERZ1106983 | MGnify/ENA primary metagenome ERZ1106983 (study PRJEB35170, sample SAMEA104062420) | human gut metagenome | biome: human gut; feature: human-associated habitat; material: faeces | place: Denmark | collected 2012-07-13 ...
GGAGCCCCGACCGTTGCCGCATCGGCACCCGCTACACGCTCGACATGCACGAGGTGCAGGGCCCCGCAAAATCGTTCAACGACCGCTGGATCGAGATCGGTTACTATACGGGATGGTATCCCGTCTGCAACGGCACCTCGGCGGATCGCTCGCACCTGCGGATCGGCATTACCGACGGCTATACGGTGAGCGGATCGGGTATTATTTCCCGCACGGACGACGGCATGTGGGAGATGGATCAGCCCTGGGAGGGTTTCGACAATGTCATCCTGGCCTCGCCCGTGCTGAAAACCCGCCGCATGAGCGACAACGGCACCACCATAGAATTCATCTACACGAATTTTCCGGATGCCGACGCCGAATCGGCGCTGAACTGCAGCTACGACGCCTTGAAATTCTTCCGGCGGCTTTACAAGATCGCGGGAGAGGAAAATACCTATATAAAGTTCTCGCTTTCAGCCTCCGGCACTTCGGGCGGTTACAGCCGCAAAAACTTCATTACGCTCAATTCCGGGTCTTTCAACGAATATATACTCAGAAATACCGCCCATGAAATCAGCCATTTCTGGTGGAACAAAGCCCCTGTCGAGTCCTGGCATGACTGGCTGAACGAATCTTTCGCCGAATTCAGCGCCCTGCAATACCTGCGGCACGCCCGCGGCGAAGAGGCCTACGCCAAGCGCGTCGAAATGTACCGCGAAAAGACGCGCCGCATCCGTCCGATCTGGGGGATCGACCGGGCCGACCGCGAAGCGCACACCGCACTTTACGAGAAGGGATCTGTCCTGTTGGCCGACCTGCTCGTCCGGGTGGGCGAGGAACCCTTCTTCGACTTCCTGGCGGCTGTGATCCGGGCCCGCATCGCAGACACCCCGGCTTTCCTCGACCTCGCCGAAACCCGGTTGGGCCTCGAAAACCGCAACTGGATCGAACAACGATTAAAACAATAAAACCCGGAACCGACCTTGAAGACACTGATCCATAAAATCCTCTATAAACCCCTGCCGCTCGAAGGATACCTGCGCGCCGTGAGCCGCATGTTCTTCCTCTGGCAGCGGCTCGGCATCGGGCGTTACGCCCCCGCCACCGAATACGTCTACCACCTGCCGCAACTCGTGCACGCTGGCGACACGGCCATCGACATCGGCGCCAACCTCGGCTACTACGCCCGCACGCTCTCCCGCCTGGCCGGCGGCGTGGGCAGGGTCTACGCCGTGGAGCCCGTGCCGCCGATCCTCTCCGTGCTGCGCCGCAACCTGCGCCGCTGTCGCAACGTCGAGATCCTCCCCTACGCCCTCGGCACCGAGGACAAGGCCGTTACGATGGCCAACGATTCGGCGCGCGCGACGGGCTACTTCGGCACGGGGCAGAATTTCGTGAACGACGGCGGCACATCCGCCGCCGCGCAGTTCCCGGCCCGGATGCGCCGGGGCAGCGAACTCTTCGCCGGCCTGGAACGCCTCGATTTCATCAAGTGCGACATCGAGGGGTACGAGGTCGTGGTGATGAACGAACTGCGCCCGCTGCTCGAACGCTTCCGCCCCACGGTGCTGATCGAGACCGGCGGTGAAAACCGCCCGCAGATCGTCGCGCTCTTCACGACGCTCGGCTACGCGGGCTTCACCCTCGACCGGGGCCGCGAAATACCCCTTACACCCGACACGACCAAAGACATCATATTCAGACATGCGCATTGACATCCTCACCGTCGTACCCGAACTGCTGACCTCGCCCCTCAACGAGTCGATCCTGCACCGTGCGCAGGAGAAGGGGCTCGTCCGGATCGTCGTCCACAACCTCCACGACTACGCCCACGACCGCCGCAAGACCACCGACGACTACCCCTTCGGCGGCGAGGCGGGCATGGTTCTGAAGTGCGAACCGGTTTTCGAGCTGGTCGAGAAACTCCAGTCCGAGAGACACTACGACGAGATCATCTACACCTCGCCCGACGGCATCCGCTACGACCAGCACGAGGCCAACCGCCTCTCGACGCTCGAAAACATCATCATCCTCTGCGGCCACTACAAGGGCATCGACCACCGCATCCGCGAACACCTCGTCACGCGCGAAATCTCGATCGGCGACTACGTGCTCACGGGCGGCGAACTGGCGGCCTGCATCATCGCCGACTCGGTCGTGCGGATCATCCCGGGCGCCATCGGCGACGAAGCCTCGGCGCTCACCGACTCGTTCCAGGACAACCTGCTGGCGCCGCCGGTCTACACGCGCCCGGCCGAGTTCCGCGGCTGGAGGGTTCCCGACGTGCTGCTCTCGGGCAACTTCGCCCAGATCGCCCGGTGGCAGGACGAACAGTCCCTCGAACGCACCCGGCAGCTGCGGCCCGACCTGCTGGGCGAATAAGCGAATGCCATGAAACGGAAGACTTCGCTCATCGTCTGGGGTGCCGTCCTGCTGCTCGCCGCCTACGGCATCTACGACCTCGTACGGGAGGTCAGGCGCAGCTATACTTCCTGCTACGCACACACCTATTCGCATGCCATCGGGCAGATGATGGGGCCGCGGTTCGATTCGCTCACACCCCGGGGCGAGGGCATCCGCATCGGGGTGGTCGACGCCGGTTTCGGCGGGCTGCGCGACGACCGCTTCACGCGCCGTCTCCGGGTCGCGGACTACCTCGACCTGACGGACGGCGACACGACGGGATTCTTCCGCGACGACTGCGACCACGGCACCCGGGTCACACGGAACATCGGGGGCTTCTCCAACGACACCCTGCTGGGGCTGGCCTGCAAAGCCGACTACTACCTGGTGAAATCCGACCTCGAGCACGGCGAGCCGCGCGAGGACGAACGCCGCCTGTGCCGGGCCCTGGCCTGGCTCGCACAGCGGCAGGTCGACGTGGTCAACATCTCGCTGGGCTATACCGTATTCGACGATTTCGACGGCTATACGCCGCAGATGCTCGACGGCCGCACGGCGCTCTGCTCGCGTTTTCTCGACAGCCTGCTCGATGCACACCCGCGCATGGTCGTCGTACAAAGCGCCGGCAACGAGGGGAAAAACAAATGGCGCCACATCTCGTTCCCCGGGGATGTCGCCGAGGCCGTCACGGTCGGCGCGGCCGACTCCGAAGGCACGGGGCGTTCGGGCAAGAGCGGCACCGGCTACTACCCGCACCCCGTCAAGCCTGACCTGGTGGTGTACGACTCCCCGAACGGCACGTCGTTCTCGACGCCCGTGGTCACGGGGCTGTGTGCCGCCCTCATGGGGTACAGGCCGATGAAACGCCGCGAGCTGATCCGCCTGCTGCACGCTTCGGGCACCCGCAGCGCAGCGCCCGACCTCGAAACGGGCTACGGCATCCCGCAGTGCGACACCCTGCTCGGATTCCTGGATACCCCCGCTGAATTACAAACCCTACCGCTAAACGCAACGCAATGAAATACTACCTCATCGCCGGCGAGCCCTCGGGCGACCTGCACGGCTCGAATCTGATAAAAGGACTCCTCAAAGCCGATCCCGAAGCACGGCTGCGCTTCTGGGGCGGCGACCTGATGGCCGCGGCGGGCGGCGAGGCGAACCTGGCCAAGCACTACCGCGAAACCTCATTCTTCGGCATCGTGCAGGTGCTGAAAAACCTGCGGACGATCAAACGGCAGATGCGCGAATGCCGGGCCGACGTCGCGGCATTCGCCCCCGACGTGCTGATCCTGGTCGACTACCCCGGCTTCAACATAAAGATGGCGCGCTGGGCCAAAGAGCACGGCATCCGCACCTTCTATTACATCGCCCCGAAGGTCTGGGCATGGCGCGAGTGGCGCGTGAAGGCCATCCGCCGCTATGTCGACAGGCTGTTCGTCATCTTCCCCTTCGAATGCGGCTACTTCCCCAGGCACGGCGTCGAACCGATTTTCGAAGGCAACCCGCTCGTAGACGCCATCGAGGCCCGGCGCACCTCGCTCCCCTCGCCCGACGAGTTCCGCCGCCGGCACGGGCTCGACCGCAGGCCGATCATCGCCCTGCTGGCCGGCAGCCGCCGGGGCGAGATCCGCGACAACCTGCCGCTGATGGCCGACCTGTCGCGCAAATTCCCGGAGCACCAGTTCGTCGTGGCGGGCGTAGCATGGCTCGACCGCGCGCTCTACGAACAGTATATGGCCGGCAGCGGCATCCGTTACGTCTGCGACCAGACCTACGAGACGCTCGCCGCGGCCGAAGCCGCCGTGGTAACGTCCGGGACGGCAACGCTCGAAACGGCGCTGCTCGGCATCCCCGAAGTGGTGGTCTACCGCACGCTCTGGTTCCAGGTCAGGCTCCGGCCCTATGTACTGAAAGTACCCTGGGTGTCGCTCGTGAACCTCAACCTCGGGCGCGAGGCGGTCGCCGAGGTCATCCAGTCCGACCTCGACACCACGCGCGCCGAACGCGAGCTGCGGGCGATCGTCGCAGGCGGGGAGAAACGCGGACGGATGCTCGCCGACTTCGCCGAATTACGTACGGTTATCGGGGGCCCGGGCGCCAGCGACCGTTTCGCCGCCCGGATGGTCGCGGAATTGCGCGCACCGGAAACGAAATAACCAAAAGTTATGGACGATTTCACGATACTCCTGCTCGGCGGCGTACTGCTGATCGTCGTCGGCCTGCTGGTAAAGCGGTTCCCGATGCTGATCGCGGGCTACAACACCATGCCGCCCGCAAAGAAGAAAAACGTCGACATCGGGGGCTTATCTTCGTTCATGCGGCGCCACCTCGTGATTATGGGAGCTTTATGGATCCTATTTACGGTCGTCCTGGAACTGACCGGCCAGACGGACACGCTGGCAGTGATTTACGTAATTTACCTGCTGCCTTACGTCGTTTGGATGCTCGTTCGGGCACAACGGTACGACCACAACTGAAAATAACGAAAGACAACGCCATGAAAATCATCTGCATAGGACGCAATTACGCCGCACACGCCGAGGAGCTGAACCACCTGATAAGGGGCGGGGCGGAATACCCGGCCGAACGGTCTCGGCAAGCCGGGGGCGGAGCGGAGTATCCGTCAGGACTGAGACAGATCGGCAGTGCCACGGAGTGCACGGCAGAACTGCCCCGGCTAAACAGGAACGCCACGGGATGCACGGCAGAACAGTCTTGGCTGGACGGGGGCAATACGGAATGCACGGCAGAACCGTCGTCGCAAGCCGGGGACGGAGCGGAGACTCTGCCGGAACGGAACCGGCCGGGCTGCGGGGAGTGTTCCCCGGAGCCGATCTGGTTCCTGAAACCCGACACGGCGCTGCTGCGCAACAACGACCCGTTCTACATCCCCGCCTTCTCGCAGGAGGTGCACTACGAATGCGAGCTGGTCGTACGCATCAACCGCGTAGGCAAGGGCATCGCCGAACGTTTCGCGCACCGCTATTACGACCAGGTGGGGCTGGGCATCGACTTCACGGCCCGCGACCTGCAACGGCAGGCCATCGCCGAAGGGCTGCCGTGGGAGCGCTGCAAGGCATTCGACCGCTCGGCGGCCCTCTCGCCCCAATTCGTATCTTTGCAGGAGCTGGGCGGCGACGTGCAGTCCCTGCATTTCACGCTGGAGGTGAACGGCCAGACGCGCCAGCGGGGCGACACGTCCGGGATGCTCTTCTCTGTCGACCGGATCATCGCCTCGGTGTCGCAGTACATGACGCTGCGCATGGGCGACCTGCTCTACACGGGCACGCCGGCCGGCGTGGGGCCCGTACGCCCGGGCGACAACCTGCGCGCCGTGCTCGAAGGCCGCGAACTGCTCAATTTCGACATCCGCTGACCCGGGAACGGAACGGGAACAAAGACACATGAAAACTAAAAACACGCTATAACCATGTTGCTCAAAGACAAACTCAAACCTTACCGCCTGCTGCTGGCATCGCAGTCGCCGCGCCGGCGGGAACTGATGACGGGCTGCGGGCTCCCGTACGAACTCGCCCCCAAATACGAATGCGAGGAGGTCTACCCCGCCGGCATGCCCGGCGAAGAGGTGCCGCTCTACCTCTCGCGGCTCAAGAGCGAAGCCTACCCGGCGGCGCTGGCCCCGAATGAAATCCTGCTGACGGCCGACACGGTGGTGGTCTCCGACGGCGAGGTGCTCGGCAAGCCCCTCGGCCGCGAAGAGGCCGCGCAGATGCTCCGCCGCCTCTCGGGGCGCCGGCACACGGTGATCTCGGGCGTCACGCTGCGTACCCCCGGGCGGACGCACACCTTCGCCGCCAAGAGCAGCGTGTGGTTCCGCCCGCTCGCGGACGAGGAGATCGCCTATTACCTCGACGCCTGCCGTCCCTACGACAAGGCCGGCTCGTACGGCATCCAGGAGTGGATCGGCTACGCCGCCATCGAAAAGATCAACGGCTCGTTCTACAATGTCATGGGGCTCCCGATTCAGAAAGTATACACCGAACTCGACAAATTCCTCAAATAAATGAAACGCACGCTACTTACCCTGTTCTGTACGCTCCTCGCGCTGGCAGCCTCCGCCGACGAGGGCATGTGGCTCCCGAGCCTCATCTCGCAGCGCATCGACGACATGCGCGCCAAAGGATTCCGCCTCACGGCCGAAGACATCTACTCGATCAACAAAGCCTCGATGAAGGATGCCGTGGTGCTGTTCAACGGCGGCTGCACGGGCGAACTGATTTCGTCCGAAGGGCTGCTGCTCACCAACCACCACTGCGGCTACGACGCCATACAGGCGCATTCGAGCGTCGAACACGACTACCTGACCAACGGCTTCTGGGCCATGTCGCGCCGGGAGGAACTGCCCAACAAGGAGCTCAACGTACGCTTCCTCGTCCGCATGGAAGAGGTCACCGACCGCATCGCTGCGGGCGAAACGAAGGCCGAAATCATCCGCCGGGCCGAGGCCGAAGGCAAGGGCTACAAGGCCTCGGTCGAGCAGATGTACTACGGCAACCAGCAGTTTCTGTTCATCTACGAGCAGTTCGACGACGTACGCCTGGTCGGCGCGCCGCCCTCGTCGATCGGCAAGTTCGGCGGCGACACCGACAACTGGATATGGCCCCGCCACACGGGCGACTTCTCGCTCTTCCGCATCTACGCCGGCAAGGACAACAAGCCCGCCGCCTACTCGCCCGAGAATGTTCCCTACCGCCCCAAGCGGCATTTCACCATCTCGACCGCCGGGGTCGAAGAGGGGGATTTCACGATGATCTACGGCTTCCCCGGCAATACGCAGGAGTACATCCTCTCGGACGCCGTGGCTTACATCGCCGAGCGCTCCGACCCGGCCAAGATCGCCATCCGCACGGGGCGCCTCGACATCATCTCCGCGGCACAGGAGAGCGACCCGGCGCTGCGCATCCATTACGCCGCCAAACACGCCTCGATCGCCAACGCATGGAAGAAATGGCAGGGCGAGGCGCTGGGCATCGGCCGCCTGGGCACCGTGGCCTCGAAACGCGCCTATGAGCAGGAATTCGCCGCCTGGGCGCAGGACAAACCCGAATACCGCAGCGTCGTCGCCGACCTCAAGGCCGAATACGCCCGCATCGCGGACGCCTATTTCGCCCGCGAGATCACACGCGAAACGCTCGGCGCGCTGCCCGAGCGCTACACCCCCGAGGAGCGTGCCGAAGCCGCCTTCGCACGGCGCGAGCAGACGGAACGGGCGCTCTTCGAATGGCTTTTCGGCCAGTATGCCCGCCGCTGCCCCGTGCAGTACCAGATTCCGGCATTCCTGGCCGGCGTCGCCGCCAGCGGGTCGCCCGAAGCCTATGCCGGCGAGGTATTCGACACGCTGTGGCGGGAGGGCGCCGACACCACGGCGGTGCACGCCCTACACAAGGACACCGAACGCATGCTCGGCCACATCGGCTGGATGCTGGAAACCAAGTCGCTGCGCAACCTCAACAGCGGCCGCCTCAACGAACTCTACACGACCTACATCAAGGGGCTGCGCGAGTGGGACACCCTGCGGGCCTTCTACCCCGACGCCAACCTCACGCTGCGCGTGGCCTACGGCCATGTCGGGGGCTACGAATATGCCGACGGCGAATACCACAAACCGCAGACCACCCTCGACGGCATCATCGCCAAGGACAACCCCGAGATTTACGACTACGACATCCCGCAGGCGCTGCGCGAGCTCTATGCCACGAAGGACTACGGACGCTGGGCGACGACGATCGACGGCCGCAGGACGGTACCCGTCTGCTTCCTGGCCACCAACCACACGACGGGCGGCAACTCCGGTTCGCCGATCATCAACGGCCGGGGCGAACTGGTGGGGCTGAATTTCGACCGCACATGGCGCTCGACGATGAGCGACGTGGCGTTCGACGAAACGATCTGCCGCAACATCGCCGTAGACGTCCGCTACGTGCTGTTCGTCATCGACCGCATCGGCGGGGCGGGATACCTGTTCGGCGAAATGGATTTCAGCCGCCGCAAATAGAAGCGGTTCACGAAAAAAACACTATATTTAGCCCGCATAACAAAATCAGCCTCTATGAAAACAATCCTTTACACATGGTTCGCCGTCCTCCTGTTCGGCATGGCGGCAGTATCCTGCGGCGATGACGACACGAAGAACAACGACACGACAGGCATAACCGGCTCGTCGTGGAAAGCATCGGAGACGGTGGGCGCCGACCGCACGACCAAGAAATACACGTTCAAGGCCTCCGCCAACTGGGTGGCGCAGAGCGACAAGCCGGAATGGTGCAAGATACTCACCTCGTCGGGCGACAAGGGCAGCGACCGGCAGCTCAACATCACCGTCGAAGCCAACGAGACCGGCAGCACGCGCAGCGCGAACATCACCGTACAGGTGAGCGGCTACGCGAGGGCGGCACAGTTCGCCATCACCCAGCTCGGAAGCAGCAGCGGCGGCACGGGCGCAGACACCGAGCTCAACAAACAGGTAGACAAGATCCTGGAGTATTACTACCTGTGGAACGGCGAATACCGGCAAATGTCGCGCGACCTCTCGCTGGATTACATCAGTTCCAGCGACAATTTCCTGAAACGCACGCTGCTGGAGATGACGACCAACGACCTCGACAAAAAACGGCAGAGCAACGGCAGCTACTCGGTTTACTCCTACCTGATGCGGACGCCCCTCACGAAGGCCGTCGCCGGGACGACGCGCGGCGTAAGCCACGGGGTCGTAAAGGAAAAGGAGTACGGCTTCGGCATCGCGGGCCTGATGGGCGTGAGGTTTGTGGACGGCAACAACCAACCTACGGGAGAATACGGGCTGGTCGTCACGTCGGTCTACCCGGACTCCCCGGCATCGGAAGCAGGGTTCCGGCGGGGCACGTTCTTCGCCCAGTACAACGGCGCGGCCATCACTGCCGCAAACCTGAATTCGGTCTACGGCACGTTAATAGCCCCGGGAGGCGCAAGCACGGTCAAGCTCACCGAAAACAAGCAGGGCGCGCAGCCCGTATCGCTCACAGCACGCGAAATATACCCCAATCCGGTAATCCACAGCGAAGTAATCACCTCCGGTGCGCATAGGATCGGCTACCTGGTCTACGACAGCTTCGACGCGGCCTATGACGACGAACTGCTCGCGGCCGTCAAGAAACTCAAGGACGGGAACATTACCGACATGGTGCTCGACCTGCGCAACAACGGCGGCGGGCACGTCATCTCGTCGAACATGCTTTCCACCTGCATCGCCGGCGCAGCCTGCCAGGGCAAGGTCTACGAATATTACCGGTACAACGACAGCCGCATGGCCACGGTCGAAAAAACGGCGAGGGAGACCGGCAAGGAGTACGACACGGCGGCAAAAAAATTCTTCGACGAATTCTATTACGGCGACTATTATGGCGTCGACCTGCGGAATTATGCGCTGAACATGACCCGGCTGTACGTGCTCGTCACGGGCAACACGGCCTCGTCGAGCGAAGCCGTCATCAATACGCTGCGCGGGTTGGACGGCTTCACGGTGAAGCTCATCGGCGAAAAGACCAACGGCAAGAACGTCGGCATGGAGGTCAGCAAATTCACCGTAGGCAATTACAGCTACGAACTGGCCCCGATATCGTTCCAGGGCTACAACGCCAAGCAGGTGACCGTCGACAAGAACGGACTGGCGGTCGACACCGCGTGCGAGGAATGGGACGGGGAATTGAAAGATTACGGCGACCGGAGCGAGCCGATGCTGGCAGCGGCCCTGAGCCAGATCACGGGACAGAAATCGGTAAGCGTATCGGGCACGCGCAGCACCGCGCCGGGTGTACGTCCGGCAACGGACATCGCATTGCCCGACTTATCGAACCGCCCGAGCGGCATGATCGTATTCCTGCCGGCTTCGAAGGAGTAACGGAAGACCGTCCTAAATCGAGGGGGCTGTCTAACAAGTCCAATTTTAACGATTTCACCCCTGCCGGAGTTTATTCTGACAGGGGTGATTTTCGATTTTCGGGACTTGTTAAACAGCCCTCCGGA
>ERZ1106983.2898-NODE-2898-length-10394-cov-4.015379_pt1 | contig 10394 bp, 7 predicted proteins | sample MGYA00403693_ERZ1106983 | MGnify/ENA primary metagenome ERZ1106983 (study PRJEB35170, sample SAMEA104062420) | human gut metagenome | biome: human gut; feature: human-associated habitat; material: faeces | place: Denmark | collected 2012-07-13 ...
TTGTACATATCAAATACATGATAGGTCGGGGTCTTGATCATTTTGCTGCCTTCGGTCAGGATTACGGCCTGCAAGACGTTTATCATCTGGGCGATATTTGCCATTTTTACACGATCACTGTGTTTATTAAAGATATTCAGGTTGATACCTGCTACCAGGGCATCGCGCATGGTATTCTGCTGATACAGGAAGCCCGGGTTGGTTCCCGGTTCTACTTCAAACCAGGTTCCCCATTCATCGACGATCATTCCGACTTCTTTTTTCGGGTCGTATTTGTCCATGATAGCTCCATGACGGGTGATCAGTTCGTCCATGTACCAGGTCTTTTTCATGGTCTGGTACCATTTTTTTTCGTCAAATTCAGTAGCACTTCCTTTGTTTAACCATCCGCCCGGATGCGTATAGTAGTGCAGAGACAGCCCGTCCATAAATCCGTGCTGACCCGGTTCGTTTCGACGGAAGGTGGTTTTCATGACTTCCTCTGTCCACTCGTAATCGTCCACATTTGCTCCGCAGGCGATCTTTTTGATCGGTTTGTTTCCGGCATAGTTCCGCACATATGTCTGGTATCTGCGGTACATATTTCCATAGAAATCCGGGTTCATGTTACCGCCACAGCCCCAGTTTTCATTTCCCACACCAAAGTAATCTACCGTCCACGCTTCTTTGTGACCGTTTTTCGTTCTCAGGTCTGCCATCGGGGATACGCCCTCGAAGGTCATGTATTCTACCCACTCAGACATTTCCTGTACGGTTCCGCTTCCCATGTTGCCGTTGATATAAGTCTCACAGCCCAGCTGACGGCACAGCTCGAAGAATTCGTGCGTTCCGAAGCTGTTGTCTTCTACCACGCCGCCCCAGTGGGTGTTGACGATTTTCTTTCTTCCTTCTTTCGGTCCGATGCCGTCTTTCCAGTGATATTCGTCAGCGAAACATCCACCCGGCCAGCGAAGTACCGGGATACGGATCTGTTTTAAGGCTTCCACCACATCGGTACGCATCCCGTTGACGTTCGGGATTTCAGAGTTTTCTCCCACATACAGTCCTTCATAGATGCATCTTCCCAGATGTTCGGAAAAATGTCCCTGCAACTCTTTGTTGATATGGGAAAGTTTTCGTTCTGCATTGATTACTAATTTTGCCATGTTGTTCCTCCATATTTTTATGTATAAAGTATATTTTCAAATATCCGTTTACAAATACTCTGTTTCTTCCACCTTCTGGTACACAAATACCGGGAATCCTTTTTCGTCATACGTCACTTTCATGATTCTCGCATGGCGGTTCGGGTCGTACAGTGGATCTCCGATGATCTCGTCATACGGGCGGGCATGATAGACACAAAGATCCGTCACACCATCTTCTGCCTTTACAAAGCAGTTGTGCCCCGGTCCGTAAATCCCCTTTTCTTCGTCGGTTTTCAGTACCGAATGCCGCAGTTTCGTCCATGCATGCGGATCCAGCAGATCTGCATTTTCATCGATATACATCATTCCCATGCAGTAGCATGCTCCCGTCGCGCTTGCGGAAAAAGTCAGAAAAATCTTTCCGTCATGTTTTAAGATCGCCGGTCCTTCATTTACCCAGAAATCCACCCGCTCCCAGTCATAATCCGGTGTTGTCAACAATACCTGATCCGTGCAGAGTTTGTTGGCTGCTGCCATTTTTCCGATATACAGATTGGAAATCTGGCGACCGACACCCGTTTTTTCCGCCCAGATATAATACCATTCTCCACGGTGTTCAAACACCGTCGCGTCCAGAGAAAAGGCATGGAACGAAAATTCATCGCTGTCTGCCGCCTGCATCATGCCAAGTTCTTCCCATTCATCTTTCATCGGATTCTGCCCCTTGCAATGCAGGACATACGGACGGATGTTCCAGATGTCATCTTTATCCCCGGCTGCATAGTAGATATACCATCCGCCAAACAGATAGTGAATCTCCGGTGCCCAGATATGGATGCTCTGCGGTCCGCTTTCATGTCTCACCCAGAGGGTTTTCTCCTCCGCATGTACCAGACCACCCAGATCGTTCGCAACACGCAGAATAATCCGGTCATAAGCCGGTACGGATGCGGTAAAATAGCAGGTTCCGTCCGTGTGGCGGTACACAAACGGATCCGCCCGCTGCGCGATCCATTCATCGTTGTATGGCGTGTGGATATAATTGTCTTTATTCATTTTTATCCTCTTTTTCTGTTAAAATAGTTTCCTTTTTACTGATTATAAGAAATAATAGACTTGTTGATAATATGGCAACAAGTCCAAATTTGCCATATGCTTTTTGTATACTCTGCCAAAACTTAAAAATCCTCAGTTCCGACAGGTGCTTCTTACACCAACCGGAAACTGAGGATCTTAAGATTTGAACCGCTTCTACGACTTACGCGTTTCTGCTGCTCAGATATTCGTTAATATTTGCCAGAACAACGTCTGCATCCAGACCATGCACCATGCATGCTTCTTCCAGAGATTCTCCGATAGAAGACGGGCATCCTACACAGTGCATACCAGCCTGCATCAGGATCACAGCGATTCCGCCATCCAGTTCCAGCATTTCGCCCATAGTGGTTTCTTTCGTAACCTTCATGATTGGGTCCTCCTTCATACTGTTTTCGCGACTGTTTCCAATCACACTTACTGATACATTTTATCATACTTCTCTCAGAACTTCCAGTTTTCTCGGTAGATTTTTCTCACAGTTTTCCACAGGCTCCAATGGATTCATCCGTGATATCCACGGAACTCCGTCCCCGGTGGAGGAAAACTTTGTGGAAAGTCTCCTATTACATTCGCCGGTAGCAGGTAATTTACAACAGATACCCGGACAATTGGCTCTGATGCACTGGATTTGTCAGAAAAATAACACTTACGAAACCCCAAAGACTACGTTATAATAATCAACGCTGTAAAAAACCAAGTAAGATTTGAAAGAGAAAAAGGAGTAACAAGTATGCCGCAGAATAAAAGAGAAAGTTTAATTTACACCGTCCTGATGTGTTTTTGCATGGTGCTCTGGATGAGTATGTATAATGTCACCCTGCATATGGGAGGTTTTTCCCTGGAAGTGCTAAAAGAAGGATGGCTGGGCTTCCCGATTGCTTATGTATTTGCCATGTGCTGTGACTGGTTCCTGGTATCCGGTCTGGCGAAAAAGTTCGCATTTACCTATCTGGTAAAACCGGAAGACAGTGTACTGAAAAAAGTCATCTGTGTATCCTGTTCCATGGTAGTACCGATGGTACTCATCATGTCCATGTACGGTGCTGTGGAAGGATGTGTGCGCTCCGGTGCATGGTCCCAGCTGCTGATGATCTGGCTGACCAACATCCCCAAGAACTTTATCATGGCTCTTCCTTTCCAGCTGATCGTAGCCGGACCGCTGGTTCGTTTCATCTTCCGTTCTGCATTCCCGGAAGGCAAGGTACTGGCGTGACACAGCACAAAATCCGGGAAAGTGGTGTTAAGAGATACCACTTTCCCGGATTTTTTATTTACGCGAGCAACGCGCCAAAGTCCATGCTTGTATTAGACCTTGGCGACTGCCGCGATAACTTGAGAAGCTCGCAAAACATGTTTCTCATAGTTTTTTCTGTTCTCTCGTCTACTCTGTAATTCTCCCGTAGCACTTCGGTCTCCTGTCGCGGAACAATCCCCATTCCAGACGTTTTGCTGCCAGTTCGTCCAGATCAAAGGTCTCTGTCAGTATTTCTTCCTGATCCCGGGAAGCTGTCTGTAAGAGTTCTCCCGTTTCATCCGTGATAAAAGAGGAACCGTAAAAAATCAGTGATGATTCCTGCCCGCCATTTTCCACACACGGTTTTACTTCTTCCCGACCGATTCGGTTCGCTGCGATCACCGGCATCAGGTTCATCGCTGCATGTCCCTGCATACACCGTCTCCAGTGTGGCATACTGTCACATGCGAGGATCGGTTCGGAACCGATTGCTGTCGGATAAAAGAGCAGTTCTGCTCCTTCTAAAGCCATACACCGTGCAGTCTCCGGGAACCACTGATCCCAGCAGATTCCCACACCGATCTTTCCATATCTGGTGTCAAATACCCGGAAACCGGTGTCTCCCGGTGTAAAATAGAATTTTTCCTGATAATAATGATCATCGGGAATATGTGTTTTCCGATATACCCCGAGTAGTTCTCCATCCGCATCGATGCAGGCTACCGAATTATAGAGATTATTGACCTCTTTCTCATAAAAACTGATCGGTAAAACCACTTTCAGTTCCTTCGCCAGCTTCTGTCCCCAGCACACCGCTTCATTTTCTTCCACAGACTTCGCATAACTGTAAAAATCATATCTCCTCTGCTGACAGAAATATTCTCTCTCAAAAAGTTCCGAGAGCAAAATGATCTGTGCACCGGCGGCGGCTGCCTGACGTACCATTTTTTCTGCTTTTTTTAGGTTTTCCTGCGGATGATTGGTACACTGCATCTGCACTGCTGCCACCGTCACCTGTCTTTTTCCCATGTTCTCTTTCCTCCTGTCACCCCGGTACTTTTGTCCTTTTCATGGGACTTTTACCAGCTCTTCTCACCGCTTCTGTTCGTTTCGTCTTTTCCCTGCCGGAATCTGCTGCGTAATACAGTGGATATTTCCTCCCCCGGTCAGGATATCTCTGGCATATACCGGGATAATCTCACGATCCGGACAAAGTTTTCCCAGAATCTGTGCTGCTCTCCGGTCGCTTTCTTCATTTTCCCCGCCAAATGCCGGCAGTATCACAGCACCGTTGGAAAAATAGAAGTTTACATAAGAAGCTGCCAGACGTTCTCCCTCTTCCCGGACATCCTCGCCTTCTTCAAATACATATCCTTCCAGTTCCTCCCCGGTCACGCAGACCGGGTGATCCGGGATCGGAAGTTTATGCACGGTGATTTTTCTTCCCTTTGCATCTGTCTCTCCTTCCAGATATCCCAGACACGCCATGGATAACGGATACTGAGGATCTTCCCTGTTGTCTGTCCAGGCAAGAATCACCTCACCCGGTTTTAAGAATGCACAGACATTGTCCACATGCTCGTTGGTCTCATCCATATAGATTCCCCGGGGCAGCCACAGCACTTTTTCGGCCCCCAGATAGGCTTTCAGTTTTTCTGTAATCTCCTCTTTGGTAAGATCCGGATTTCTGCCCTTACTGAGCAGACAGGATTCGGTCACCATCACGGTTCCCTCTCCATCGCTGTGGACAGAACCGCCTTCCAACACAAACGGCCTTGCGTCATACCAGGTGTATCCCTCTTTCTCGCAAAAGAAGGGAGCAAAACGATTGTCTTTTTCCCATGAAGCGTACAGTCCGTCTTCGGTTCCGCCCCAGGCGTTAAACTCCCAGTTGATTCCCCTTACTTCCTGTCCATCCGTCACAAAGGTTGGTCCCACATCTCTGGCCCAGGCATCGTCGGTCTCTGCCGTAAAAACCCTTATCGGATACAATGCTTCATCTGTCTGCAGACGCTGTGCCAGCTTTTCCGCCTCTGAAAATGTCTTCCCACTTGCCGCAAGATAAACTTCTTCACTTTTTGCAATTGCCCGGATTACGTCTGCAAATGCTTTTTTTGCCTCCCGTGCACCATTTCGCCAGGATCCCGGCCGTTCCGGCCAAATCAGAATACAGCCCCGGTGCGGCTCATATTCTCCTGGCATACGGTACCCGTCCTGCACCGGCAGAATCTTTCTTATTTCTACATGATTTATTGTCTTTTTTCCGCTGTCCATGTCTTCCTGTCTCCTGTTTTTCTCCTGGTGTTTCTGCAAATATCAAATACTCTCTGAAGAATCTAATGATCTCTCAGGATATTCTGTGATGTTACGACAGTCTCTCTTTAAAATCCTCGTACCCGAATGTCTTTATCATCTCCACCGTTCCATCTTCCTTCAACAAAGCGATTCCCGGAAGTGGCATACCATTAAAGGTATTATTTTTCACCATAGAATAAATCGCCATATCCATAAAATACAGCTTGTCCCCGATCCGGATCTCTCTGTCAAAGGAATAATCTCCGATTACATCTCCTGCCAGGCAGGTGCAGGAAGATAAGCGGTAGGTATATGCCTTCTCCCCTGCTTCCCCGCTGTCCTTAAGAGGCGGACGATAGGGCATCTCCAGCACATCCGGCATATGGCAGGCTGCAGAAGCATCCAAAATCAGCGTTCTGATCTCATTTTCCACAATGTCCATAACCTCTGTCACCAGATATCCAGCATTCAGGGCAACAGCCTCCCCGGGCTCCAGATAAATATCCAGATCATAGGTTTCCTTCATATGCTGAATACATTTTTCCAGGAGCTTTACATCATAATCCTCTCTGGTAATATGATGTCCGCCGCCCATATTCAGCCAGGAAACCTCAGACAGAAATTCTCCAAACTTCTCCTCTACCGCCTGCAATGTTTTCTCCAGGTCATCCGCATTCTGTTCGCAGAGCGTATGAAAATGCAGTCCGTCGATCCATTTCAGACATTCCCCGTCAAAGTTCTCTCTGGTAACCCCCAGCCTTGAACCCGGCGCACAGGGATCATAGATCGCATGATCCCCCTGAGTGGAGCATTCCGGATTAATACGGAGTCCCAGACTGGCTCCGGTACACACTTCTTTAAATTTCTTCAGCTGTTCTGTGGAATTAAAGATAATATGGTCACAGATCCGATCCAGTTCCTCTATATCTTCTGTACGGTAAGCAGGGGAAAAAACATGATTCTCTTTCCCCATCTCTTCATATCCAAGCCTTGCCTCAAACAGACCGCTGGCAGTGGTACCTGCCAGATATTTTCCGATCATGGGATACAGAGCAAAGCCGGAAAACGCTTTCTGCGCCAGAAGGATCTTACACCCGGTATCCTCCTGGACTTTTTTCAAAATCTCCAGATTCTCCCGCATCTTCTTCTCATCGATCACATAGCAGGGAGTTTGCAGTTGATCAATCTTCATTGGCTTTCCAGACCTTTACCAGTTCAGGATCTTCGCAGACTTTCCATGGAAGTCCCCATTTGTTCAGTGCTTCCATATATGGATCCGGATCAAATTCTTCCACATTAAATACACCCGGCTTCTTCCACTGTCCGGTCACTACCATCATGGAACCGATCATAGCCGGAACACCTGTTGTATAGGAGATTGCCTGGGATTCCACCTCTTTATAGCATTCCTGATGATCACATACATTATAAATATAAATACTTTTCTCTTTTCCGTCCTTAACACCTGTGAAAATACAGCCGATATTTGTTTTACCCACTGTTCTCGGACCCAGAGATGCAGGATCCGGCAGAAGAGCTTTCAAAAACTGAATCGGCACGATCTCCTGTCCATTAAATTCCACAGGTGCGGTGGAAAGCATTCCTACATTTTCCAGACATTTCATATGTGTCAGATAGCTCTGTCCGAATGTCATAAAGAAACGGATCCTCTGTACTCCCGGAATATTTTTTGCCAGTGATTCAATCTCTTCATGATGAAGAAGATACATATCCTTCTTTCCTACCTCAGGGAAATCGTAGACAGATTTAAATTCCATAGGCTCTGTTTCTACCCAATGTCCGTCTTCCCAGTAGGAACCATTTGCGGAAACCTCTCGAAGATTGATCTCCGGGTTAAAGTTTGTGGCAAAAGGATATCCATGATCACCGCCGTTACAGTCCAGAATATCAATGGTATGGATTTCATCAAAATAATGCTTCAGGGCATAGGCACTAAATACACTGGTAACACCCGGATCAAAACCGGTTCCCAGAAGAGCAGTCAGTCCTGCTTCCTTAAATTTCTCATCATAAGCCCACTGCCAGGAATAATCGAAATATGCAGTAAAGCCTTTTTCTTTACATCTCTTTTCATAGATTGCACGCCATGTGGGATCTTCTGTATCCTCTGCTTCATAATTGGCAGTATCAATATAATCCGCGCCGGCTTCCAGACATGCATCCATGATGGTAAGATCCTGATATGGAAGTGCCACATTCAGGACAGCATCCGGCTTATAGGCTCTGATCAATTCTGCGACCTCTGCTGCATTATCCGCATCTATCTTTGCTGTCTCAATTTTTGTCTTCGTTGTACTTTCAATCTTCTCTTTGAGTGCATCGCATTTTTCCTTTGTCCTGCTTGCGATCATAATCTCTGTAAAAACATCGCTGTTCTGACAGCATTTGCGAATTGCCACTGAAGCTACCCCACCACATCCGATTACCAATAATCTGCTCATAAACTGTTTTCCTCCTCTTCCAGTAAATCTTCTACATATTTTGGAAGCATAAATGCTCCTCTGTGAAGGTTTGTTGTATAATACCATGTTTCTATATTAAGATTATCAAACCTCTCCGGCCTGAAATCTTCCAGTGGATGATATTTCTTTGATGCAAATCCAAAAAGCCAGTATCCCGAGGGACAGGTAGGGATATGTGCCTGATAAACCCTGCTCACCGGAAATGACCGGAATACCTTTCTGTGCATCTTTCTGCATTCCACCTCATCCTCATCATAAAAAGGACTTCCATGCTGATAAACCATGATTCCGTCATCTCTGAGAGCCTTATAACAGCTTCCGTAGAATTCCTTTGTAAAAAGTCCCTCTGTATGTCCCAGCGGATCTGTGGAATCATTGATGATCAGGTCATATCTGGCCTTTTTATTCCGCAGGAACCGAAGGCCGTCTTCATAATAAATATTGACTCTCTCATCCTTCAGTCCCTGGGCAATATCCGGAAACATCTCCGCACATACATCCACAAACATTTTATCGGATTCCACCACATCAATGCTCTCAATCTGTGGATAATGGATCAGTTCTCTGGCAACTCCACCGTCACCGCCGCCGATGATCAGAACATTTTTTACATTGGGATGTACTGTCATTGGCACATGCGTGACCATTTCATCATAAATAAATTCATCCTTGTCAGAAAATACGATCTCACCGTCCAGAGCCACAAATCTTCCAAATTCTTCAGACTCAAACACATCGATTCTCTGAAATTCACTTTCCCCTGAAAATAACTGTCGGTTAATCCGGACAGAAAGCTTTACATTTCCTGTATGGAACTCGGAATACCATAATTCCATGATCAGATACCCCCTTTCAGGACCTGAAGATTTTCTACCTTCGGATCCTCCATTCCCTGCATGGAACAGCCTTTGTCTCTTGCATAAAGAATGTATTCTACAATTTCCTGTGTCACCATTTCTCCAGGAGCAAGAATCGGGATTCCCGGAGGATAACACATAACAAATTCACCGCTGATCCTGCCTGCCGCCTGTTCCATGGGCAGAGATTCTTTCTCCGCATAAAATGCCTGCTGTGGAGACGCCACCACTGCAGGTGCGATATATTCCCCGGAAAGCATACCTGTGCTGTCCTTCTTATACAGACGTTCAATATCAGCCAATGCCCCTACCAGTCTCTCAATATCCTGAAGCCTGTCTCCGATGGAAATGTAAGCCAGAATATTACAGATATCTCCAAACTCGATCTGAATATCATATTCATCTCTGAGAAGATCATAAACTTCAATACCTGCCAGCCCATTTCCCAGTGTATAAATGGAGAGTTTTGTAACATCAAAATCAAAAACACTGGTTCCATTGATCAGATCCATACCATATGCATAATAACCGCCGATCTCATTGATCTCCTCTCTGGCATACTGCGCCATCCCTGCAACCTTTTCAAAGGATTCCTCTCCCCTGAGTGCCAGATTTCTTCTGGAGATATCCAGACTGGACAACAGAAGATAAGAAGCGCTTGTGGTCTGAGTCAGATTGATGATCTGGCGCACTTTCTCTGCATTCATACTCTTATTCAAAAGCAGCAGCGAACTCTGTGTCAGACTTCCGCCGGATTTGTGCATGGAAACTGCCGCCATGTCAGCACCTGCCGCCATTCCGGATACAGGAAGGTTTCTGCCGAAATAAAGATGGGTTCCATGAGCCTCATCTGCCAGCACCTTCATTCCTCTTGCATGAGCCTTCTTTACGATAGTCCGCAGATCCGAACAGATTCCATAATAGGTAGGGTTATTTACAAGAACTGCCACCGCATCCGGATTCTCATCCATAGCCTTCTCCACCTGACTGACTTCCATGCCAAGGGAAATGCCCAGCTGCGCATTCACCTCCGGGTTTACATAAACCGGAACGGCGCCGCAGAGCACCATGGCGTTGATGACGCTCTTGTGGACGTTTCGCGGCAGGATAATTTTATCGCCGGCCTGGCAGACCGAAAGGATCATACTCTGGACTGCCGACGTGGTTCCGCCCACCATCAGGTAGGCACCGGCTGCGCCGAAGGCCTCGGCCGTCAGCTCCTCGGCCTCACGGATTACGGAAACCGGATGGCAGAGATTGTCAAGCGGCTTCATGGAATTCACATCCAGGGACACGCATT
>ERZ1106983.2907-NODE-2907-length-10373-cov-4.806261_pt1 | contig 10373 bp, 11 predicted proteins | sample MGYA00403693_ERZ1106983 | MGnify/ENA primary metagenome ERZ1106983 (study PRJEB35170, sample SAMEA104062420) | human gut metagenome | biome: human gut; feature: human-associated habitat; material: faeces | place: Denmark | collected 2012-07-13 ...
TACTTTTCCAGAGAATTTTCTGAAAAGTTTCTTCCGCTGTTGGAAAAGGCTTATCACACACCTGGAACAGAACAGTTTTATTGGGAGCATATTCTGATGCAGAATATTCACCATCTGGAAATGGATATTAACCGTCAGCCGGAAAATCAGATTTATGAATTTGAAAATCTGGAAGAGCTCAGACAGTTTGATCCCCGGTATCAGACACGCTCAGACAATAAAGCTCTGGAACTGGTATCAACAGTTTTTCAGATTCCCGAATCCGATATCCACAACATCCGTTGTTTAAAATCAGGAATGACAAACAAATCCTTCCTTTTTCAGGTAGGAGAACGTCATTATATTTGCCGGATTCCCGGTCCTGGTTCTGAGCTTCTGGTAAACCGACGCCAGGAAGCTGCTGTCTATGAAGCGATTCGTGATCTTGGGATTTCCGAACATGTCGTTTATCTGGACAGCCGAACCGGTTATAAAATTTCTGAATATTATGAAGGCTCCCACAATGCCCGGGCGAATCATCCGGAAGAGATAAAAGCCTGCATGGCCATTCTCAGAAAGCTCCATGGTTCTGGCCTGACTGTAAATCATTCCTTTGATATTCGGGAACGGATTGATTTTTATGAGCGGCTCTGTATGGCTGGAAAGGGAACGCTTTTTGAAGATTATGATTCTGTTCGGGAGAAAATGGAACGGCTAATGAATCGGCTGGAGCATCTGGACCGCCCGAAAACCCTTTCTCACATTGACAGCAATCCTGATAATTTCATCTGTCTCCCTGACGGCTCTGTACGTCTCATTGACTGGGAATATGCGGGAATGTGTGATCCGCTGATTGACATCAGTATGTGTGCGATTTATGTATATTATACGGAAGAACAGATGAATCAGCTGGCAGAGCTGTATCTGGAACGTCCTGCGGATGATGAAGAACGAATGGTAATCTATTCTTACGCAGCTCTCGGCGGATTTCTTTGGGCTCTCTGGGCCATTTACAAGGCTTCTCTGGGCGAAGAATTTGGAGAATATACTTTGATTATGTATCGGTATGCAAAGGATTACTATAAAAAAGCAGACATTCTCTGGAAGCAGCTCTTTTCTTCCAAAGAAAATCCGGACAGCATTTGATCCGGAATAGCATAAATTTTTACAAATATTGTAATAAAATTGTTATTATTTCCATTCTCTGATGTGCTATAATAAAAATCAGTTCAATATTTTTAAATGATTAAGCATCACAAGGAGGTTTCGACTATGAAAAACAGACGAGGTCTGACTGCCGTTGCTATGGCCGGCATGATGGGAGCGATGACCCTTGCTTCCAGTTTTTCTGCCTATGCCGCAGCCGGATGGGTTCAGAGCGGCAACACTTATGTTTACTATGATTCTGACGGTTCCCTGCACAAAGGCTGGGTTAACGCATCCAATGGATATTATTACACCGATCTTTCTACCGGTCAGATGGTGACTGGATGGAAACAGATTAACAACAACTGGTACTACTTCCAGGCCGACGGTCTGATGGCAACTGGATGGGTTCAGGACGGCGGCAAATATTACTATACTCTGACAGACGGAACCATGCACAAAAATGGCTGGGTCAACATCGGATCTGACTATTACTACATGGGAAGCGATGGCGCTATGGTAACCGGATGGCAGACCATTGACGGCGGCAAGTTCTACTTTAACCCGTCCGACGGCAAATGTATTGTGAACAGAGCCTGCGAGGTTGACGGAAACTGGTATCTGTTCGGAACCGACGGTAAGATGCAGACCGGATGGCAGAAGGTTGACGGATATTATTTCTATTTCCACACTGATGGCAAGATGCTTTTAGGCTGGCTCAGTGACGGAACCAACAAGTATTACATGGATCCGGCCAGCGGACGTATGACTACCGGCGTTTCTGTGATTGATGGCTATTACTATTATTTCAATGAGTCCGGACATCGCCAGACCGGATGGGTCATTGTAGACGGCGTATATTATTACTTCGATCCGGCTGCTGACGGACGGATGGTAGCAGGTACCACCATGAATATCGGCGGAACCAACTATCAGTTTGCAGCAAATGGCGCCTGCACCACCAATGGCGGCGCTACCAACAACGTTTACAACAGTAACCAGAGCAGCCAGAACAACAACCAGAACCCCAACGGCGGTTCCTCCAATCAGAACAACGGCTCCAATAATGGAACCATTACTGTAGGCGGATCTTCCAATGACAACAGCGGTTATGTAAACAGCGGCCCTGGAGCTTCTGGAAACAACAGCTCTGTTGGTTCTTCTGTTCCGGGCAATCCTTCCGGAACCTCTTCTACACCAAGTGGTTCTTCTAATGGCACTAGCCTGCAGCCAGGTCAGACCGGTGGTCCCAGACCATAAAAGAGACGATTAAAAATTAAAGAACAAAAATCTCCCATTGAATATCAGCTATTAAAACTACTGATTTCTATGGGAGATTTTTATTTTGTCTAAACCGTTACTATTTATATCGTAAGCGCTTAAATTCTGGGTAACTAGCTATCGTCTTCCAAATACCTCATAATGATTGTAAGTAGATTTTTACTCCATTTTTATGGTAGAAAGTAAAAATTCACTCTACTTGGAGGATTTATTATGAGTTGTAAACGTGCTTCAAAACGTTCCCTGGATGAATGGATGGAAATGGTGACAGCCTGCAGGCAAAGTGGTATGACGGATGCGGACTGGTGTGCAGAACACGGAATTGCTCCCAGCAGTTTCTATAATGCAGTTACCAGGTTGCGAAAACAGGCCTGCCAGATACCAGATCCGATTAAAAAAGCCAGTACTCTGGATCTTACATCCCGTAAACAGGATGTGGTCCGGATTGCTATAGAACCGGAGAATTCTCCGGAAGAACTGCTTCCAAATCCCATGGACAGTTCTATGTACCTTGACAATTCATATACGATTGAAATCGAAACGAATGGGATACTGATTCGCATGAGCAATTCTGTCCAGCCATCTCTTTTAAATCTGTTGTTGAATGCATTGAGGAATCCTGTATGTTAGCGGATATTTCAAACGTCGATGCTATTTACATTGTATGTGGCAGAACGGATATGCGTAAATCTATTGATGGCCTGTGCGCGATTATTCAGGATCAGTTTTCCATGGAGCTTGATCATTCACTTTACCTTTTCTGTGGTCGCAAATGCGACAGGATCAAAGCAATTCTGAAAGAACCGGATGGGATTGTCCTGATCTATAAAAAGTTGACGGCATCCCAGGGTTCTTACCGATGGCCAAGGAACAAATCTGAAGTGCGGAATCTCACATGGAGGGAGTTTGACTGGCTGATGTCTGGCATTGATATCGAACAGCCAAAAGCAATAAAAACCACCTGATCCAAGACTAAAATAGTGCACATAAAAGTGCTGCTTTTCCTTGTATTTTCGGCACTTTCAGGTCTGTTGGAAACGTTGTTTTACTGGGCTTTTCCTGCTCTTTTTGGTATAATAAAGGTATTAAAAACAGGAGGGGAAAACCGTGGCAGACAGTTCCAAAGATCTCCAGCTACGTGAGCTGAAAGATATGATCACCGATCTGAAACAGATGATAAAAACGCTTCAGGCAACTGTCGATGCTGCCAACAAACGGGAAGAAGCACTTATTCAGGAACGTGATAACCTGAAAGATGAAATCGCACTTCTTCGTAAGAAGTTATTCGGTTCTTCCAGTGAAAAATCTCCTGTTGATTTTCCGGGCCAGCTGAATCTTTTTAATGAAGCTGAAATGGAACAGAATCTGGCTGCCATCGAAGCTGAGAAACTCTCAGATTCACTTGCTGAATCCGCAACAAAAAAGCATAAAGTCAGAACCACAGATGCAGACCGTTTTAAAGGAATCCCAGTCACCCGCAGATACCTTGATCTTTCAGATGAGGAAAAAGTCTGTCCTATTTGTAATACCCCATTGAAAAAGATCGGTGAGGAGTTTGTGCGTAGGGAACTGGTTTTTATTCCGGCTAAGCTGCGTGTGATTGAATTCTACAGTATAAACTATGCCTGTCCCAACAATAGCGAACATGCGCTTCCTGTTATCCGAAAAGGAAAAGACGGAAAACCACACATGCTTTACGGAATGGCATCTGCGAATACCGTTGCATGGGTTATGTACCAGAAGTTCTGTAACAGCATGCCATACTTCCGTCAGGAAAAGGAATGGAAACAATACGGAGTCTCTATTACAAGAGCAACCATGGCAAACTGGGTGATCCGTAATTCCCAGGCATTTTTCCTTCCGATGTATGAATACTTTCATCGGAAACTTTTAGAGCGTAAATTCGCAATGGCAGATGAAACTCCCTTGCAGGTGTTACAGGAACCAGGACGCCGTGCACAGACCAAGTCTTATATGTGGCTGTTTCGCAGTGGAGAAGATGGAGAAGCGCCAGTCATCATTTTTAAGTATTCAGAAACCCGTGCTGGTGACACTGCGGTTGAATTTCTCCAGGGTTTAAGAGGATACCTGATGTGCGACGGATACAGCGGCTACAATAAGGTCCCAGATGCAAAAAGAACAGCTTGTTGGGCACATATCCGCAGGTATCTGACAGACGCCATTCCCAAAGGGAAAGAATTGGATTACTCCCAGCCTTCTGTACAGGGAATCATGTATATCAATCAACTTTTTCATATGGAAGAAGTGATCAAAGCGAAACAAACTTCCTTCGATGCTATCAAGAAGGCTCGTCTTGAAAAAGAAAAGCCGATAGTAGAAGGCTTTTTGTCGTGGCTTGATAAACAGAACCCTGTACGCGGATCCAGAATGGATAAAGCAGTTACCTATATCAAAAACCGCCGCTCCTATCTTGCAACTTACTTTGAAGATGGCAGATGCAGCTTTTCCAATAACCTTAGTGAAAACGCTATTCGCCCATTTACTGTAGGGCGGAAAAACTGGCTGTTCTGCGACACACCAAATGGGGCACAGGCAAGTGCTATCGTATACACGATGGTAGAAATGGCAAAAGCGAATGGAGTAAACGTCTACCACTACCTTACCTACCTTCTTGAACATCAGCCAAACGATAAGATGAGCGATGAAGAACTGGAGGCGCTGGCGCCATGGAATGAATCTGTCAAAGCGGAAATCGCACAGCGGGCAGATGACGCAAACCAGCAATAATCGTATATGAATTGTCAAGGTACTCCGGTCACTGAAAGGTGACCGGGAATTTTTATATCAACGGCTAAAATTTAAGCGCTTACCATCTCTGGGCTCGTTTCTTCCTCTGTGTGAGTAGGTTACTTTTCGTACTGGTTTTCTTACATTTCCTCATTAACAAGCTCTTTTAGCTGTTGGAAAAATGTATTTATACACCTATCTATTGCATCGGTTCCCTCCTCAACGTTATCCTCTGTTTCTGAGGGTGTTCTTCTGTCACTCAGATAGCGTAACAGTTTTAATACAGATATGTTAGAGTAGTACACTCTCCTCCGCCCTTTGACGGTTTTATATTTTTTCTCTAACCTGCCATCCTCTGCATATCTTCTTAACTGTCTCTCTTTTATCCCCAGCATCTCCATTGTGGTTTTAGAACTATACCACCTAAGAGCAACTCTCTCCATAGGAAACTCTTGATAGCTAAATAGCTCTGTTATGGGTATATCTGGTAACACCTTTCCGCCCTCCTTTGCTTTTTATCTACATCCTAAGTAAACTATAAAAATCATGTAACTCTTTTTTCCGCCTTTTCTCCTCTGCTCTGGCTTTCTCTCTCTGCTTTGCCTCCGCTATGAGTTTCTGCTCATCCTCCTCATGTAGGCGGATTAGATCCTCATGCTCCAGCTCTCCCCCTGCCTCGATAATGTTATATGAGTTTCTGGTATTCTTTGCATACTCTCTAAGAAGTTTCTCCTCCTCTGGAGTTTTTGCAATATACACACCGTTTTCATTGAATGTAACAATACATTCTCTAGTGAGGGCTATCTGGAGATATGGTTTATAGCTGTAAAACATTCTGCACCTCCTATAATAAGGCTCCTATCGCCTCTCTGAGCGTATCTCTGAGCCAACTATCACAGGCTCTTTCTATTCTAGGCTTTGCACTTTGTGCTCCCTTTTCTAAGAAAAATTTACCCTGTATATACCGCTCACTAAGCATTACTCCACCAATTCCGCCCTTTTTTCCTTTTCTTTTTGCTCCATACTTTGAAACAAGTTGTTTTTTTCCATTCGCTGAAAAATACTTTATAGGTAAAAATCTCTTATGCTGTACATGACCATCATTTACATACAGAGCATACTCTACATTAGTACCATACTCCACACTCCCCAGCGATCCGCTCACATCTACATAAAAAGAAAAGCTATCCGCTAATCTGGAGGTATCTACAGGAACTAAAGGCTTTATCTCTGCATCTAAGATATTTCCGATCTTATTGAGGAGTACTACCTTTTTTTCTTCCCACTTATCTATGAGAGCCTCAAAGCACTCTATAAGCTCATCTAATCCGAATACCTCAAAATCACTCGCCAAGCTCCTGCACCTCCTCTAACGCCATAAATGCCTCTACAGCCTCGTTACTGATCCCTAGCTCATAATCCATATCCAAGCGATTATTTACCAGATTAACGCCTAAGCCCTCCTCTGTTACGCTAAGGATTACTACAGCATCTTTACATACTATGGCGTGCTGTCCTACAGGGAACCTCATACCCTTACTATTGAGCTTATCCATGAGGGCTCCTATTTTCTCCATGATTTCATCCATAGCTTAGCCTCCTACCCTCCAAAGTTTCTCGATCTTACACCAGATCCTCCATTAAATCTCTCTGCCTGCTCTGGTGTAAAATTAAGACTAAAAGGAATTGTACGAAAATCCTTTACTACGCACATGGATACTTTCTCTCCTGCATCGTCTTTTATATCCAGAATAACTACACAATCATTACAGATTATAGCCTCCACATTAGGAGCCTTAAGAGACTTTCCTGTTTCTTTCACAAAGTCTAACATCCTCTGTATTCTTGCAACTTCATAATCAAACTCTCCAGCTTTTGGCTTTTTCTGTTTGAAAAACATTTTTATCATCTCCTTAAAAAGGAGGAGGCTTTGACACCTCCTCCAGATACTAAGTCATATTAGGTAACAACTTTTTGAATTTTGCCACCATATCAGAAACAACTTTATCTGTATCTGCCTCTTTCTCGATGATTACCGTATCCGCCAATTTTTCAATCGTTACGGATCCGATACCACCGCTCTTAGGTAGATCGCTATCCTGTGGATTTCCTGTACCTCCTGTACCTCCGTTATTATCCTGTGGATCATCTGGATCCCTGTCTAAAGGTGTAACATCCTTAAGCTGTACACCTCTGGTACTCATCCGCCTCTCATACTGATCTGCTTGATTTCTGGTTAAGACTTTCTCTCCTTGATGGAGGATAGCTGGGTAATTATCGTATGGTACTCTGTCTTTACCATAGGCAAAACCTAAAGCACCTTTTACCTTGTCTACTCCAGATCCTACAAAATCCTTAGCTTTCTGGATTGCACCACCGACTTTATCTACAAAACCACTGATAGCATCTATCGCTCCGCTTATTACACTTGTTACGGTTCCTATCGCTGTAGATACAGCATCAGAGATACCACTAAAGATAGTGGATACCGCATCAAATAAGCCTTGAAATACGCTCTTAATGGTTTCTACGATAGTTGTAATCGTAGAGCTTGCACTGTCGAAAAATCCACAAATACTCTCCCAGATCTGAGAGATGTATGGAGCTAAGAAATTGAATACTGTTTCAATTCCTGTAAGTAGTCCATCTACCACCGTAAGGATCACATCTACTACCGCACTGATTATAGGGGCTAAGGTCTGCCATACAGTAGATACTACTGTTACTACTACAGATACAATCGTCTGGAATAAGCCCATGTGATTACCGATCATAGTAAGCACGCTCTTAATCGTATCCCCTACGAATGTGAAAATAGAGCTTAAAGTAGGCATAATAGCCACGATTGCATTTACCACTACTGTAATAACCTGCTGTATTACTGGCATAGCTGTAGTTACAATGCTTGTAATAGTCTCAATTACAGGGATTACATACGGTACAATCTGCCCCACTCCGCTTAAGATCGTACTAACGACATTAAGTACCATAGGAGCTAAAGTCTGAATGTAATTTATCAGAGTAGGTAATATCTGTAATACAATATTTACCGCCTGTACAACTCCATTTTTCAGACTATCAAAGATACCCTTAAATCCATCACCGCTAATATTTACATTGAATAGCTGATCTAACACGGTCTGGAGTGCTCCAGTATCAATACCAATGTTTCCCACCCCTGTAAAAATGGTTTCTTTTATGGAACTGATTAACGGTAGTACATTCTCCTTAATCTTAGGAGTAACTGTAGATACCGCTGTCTTTATTGCCTCTGGAAGATTACTAAATAGGGTTTGTAGCATCGGTATAAAATTACCAAAGAAAAAGGTACTTGCACTCTCTACCAGCTCTCCCATACTTCTAGCTACTGCCTCTCCATCCCCTACAGATAAATTACCTAAGAGGTTAGTAACTGAGGCTTTCATCATAGCAAAAGCTCCGCTAAAGGTTTTACTTGCCTCGTCCGCTGTAGTTCCTGTTACACCTAAGTTTTCCTGTATAGCGTGGATAGCATTATATACATCTGATAAATTATCAATATTGTACTTAACGCCTGTAAGCTGTTGAGCATCATTAAGGAGCCTTTGCATCTCCTCTTTTGTACCACCATAGCCCAGCTTTAAGTTATCTAACATGGTGTAATTCTGCTTAGCAAAACCTTGATAAGCATTTTGGATACTACCCATATCAGTACCAAACTTATTAGCGTTATCAGCCATATCTACCATAGCTGTATTTGCTACATCAGCCGATTTAACAGTATCTCCTCCTAATGAGGATAAAAGGGAGGCACTAAAGCTAGTTACCTGCTCCATGTAATCATTTGCTGATATTCCTACTGTCTGGTAGGCTTGATTAGCATACTCTTTTACCTTGTCTGCATCGCCCTTAAAAAGCGTTTCTACACCGCCTGTACTTTGCTGGAGCTTTGCCCCCTCATTGAGAGCTCCGCCTAATACAGCTCCTCCAGCTACCGATACAGCTACAGTAACACCCTTAGCAAGGCCCTTTAGCTTGTCCTTGATGGATCCCAGTACCTTACTAGCTCCATCTTTTACAGCTACCATAGGCTTAGCTACCATTTTTCCTACATCTTTCAATGAGGATTTAATAGATCCTAATACCTTTGTAGCTCCATCTTTGAGCTTTACAAACGGAGTAAATACTTTACTTACCGCCTTAAGTCCGCTCTTTACCTTACTAAGTACCTTTGTAGCCTCATCCTTAGCCTTTATAACAGGCGTGGCTACGATTTTCTTTACAGTAGCAAGGGCTACTCTAACCTTATTGATCCCAGCGGTAGCACTGTCTTTTATTCTTACTACAGCGGATACCGCTTTAGATCCTAGCCCCCCTAATGTGTTTTTGATTTTAGAAATGCCTTGTGTTGCAAGATCTCTGATCCTTACGATCGGAGTATATGTGGTAGCAATTTCCTTAAGCCTCTGCTTGATCTTACCTACAGTAGGAGATACCATATCCTTTAAGTGGATAACTGGAGATACTGCTGTTTTCTTGATTTCTTTGATCTTTTCTACAATCTCATCAACCTTTTTACTAGCCTCATCCTGTACCTCTGCCTTAGTAAGAGCTTTCTGCTGTGATAAATTATCAATATTTTCCTTAACGCTGTTAAGTACATCTGTAGCCCTATCGTGTGCTGTGATAACTGGATCTGCTTTCTGTTTATTGAGCTTACCAATCTCTATACCAGAGCTGGAAAGTTGCTCTCTAAACTGCCTCTGCAATTCAATGTTCTTTTTCATAACACCAGCCATACCATCATGTAAGGTTAATTTTGCTCCAAACTCAAACATCTCTAAACACCTCCTTTACTTTGAAATTTAATAAGGCGTATAGCCCCTATACTGCCATACGCCCTGTTTTATAATCTTCTTTTATTCTGTTTGCTAACTTTCTCAGCTCCGCCCCTCTTTTCTGAGGCGGTAGCTCATAGATATTTTTTACCTCATCATCGTAATAAAAGAGGAATGATCCTACTCCCTCTGTAAGGTCTACCAGATCTAAGCGGAGCTCCTTATATTCCAGATCATTTACAGCCATAGGATCCCTCCTACATCAACTTAGCCATTTTCTCCAGCTCTGCATCTGTAGCGGATGGATGGATAGCTCTAAGATCATCCATAAGTTCCTTAAGTTCTGGATCTACCTCTGCCTCCCCTGCTCTACTTACTTTCTGCACTGGAGGAGGTGCAATA
>ERZ1106983.2910-NODE-2910-length-10361-cov-2.467010_pt1 | contig 10361 bp, 10 predicted proteins | sample MGYA00403693_ERZ1106983 | MGnify/ENA primary metagenome ERZ1106983 (study PRJEB35170, sample SAMEA104062420) | human gut metagenome | biome: human gut; feature: human-associated habitat; material: faeces | place: Denmark | collected 2012-07-13 ...
GCGGGCCCTACTTATTCCCATCGGCTCGATTCAGTTGAGCCGGGCATCCAGGACATCCAGCTCCTCCGAGAGCTGACGGGGCAGCCTGTCGCCGAACTTCTGGTAGAACTCCCGGATGCCCTTGACCTCGTCCCGCCAGAGGGCGGTGTCCACGCCCAGCAGGCCCCTGAGGGTATCCAGCTCCACGCCGGAGTCCTCCAGGTCGATGTCCTCCGGCCGGGGCTCCCAGCCGATGGGGGTCTCCACCGCCTCGACCTCACCGAAGCAGCGCTTCAAGATCCACTCCAGCACCCGCAGGTTGTCCCCGAAGCCGGGCCAGAGGAAGTTCCCGTCGTCGTCGGTGCGGAACCAGTTGACGTTGAAGATCTTGGGGGCCTTGTCTCCCAGCTTCTCCCCCATGTCCAGCCAGTGCTGCCAGTAGTCGCCCATGTGATAGCCGCAGAAGGGGAGCATGGCCATGGGATCCCGGCGGACGACGCCCACCGCGCCGGTGGCGGCGGCGGTGGTCTCCGAGGCCATGATGGAGCCGACGAACACGCCGTGCGTCCAGTCACGGGACTGGTACACCAGGGGAGCGGTTCTGGCCCGGCGGCCGCCGAAGACGATGGCGGAGATGGGAACGCCCCGGGGACTCTCGAACTCAGGGGAAATGCAGGGGCAGTTCTTGGCCGGCGCGGTGAAGCGGGAGTTGGGGTGGGCCCCCTTCTCCCCGGATGTCTTACCGTTCCAAGGGCGGCCTTGCCAGTCCACCGCGTGCTCCGGAGGATTCTTGTCCAGACCCTCCCACCACACGGTGTTGTCGTCCAGGTTGTGAACCACATTGGTGAAGATGGTGCCCTGTCGGGTGGTGGCCAGGGCGTTGGGGTTGGACTTGACATTGGTGCCGGGGGCCACGCCGAAGAAGCCGTACTCCGGGTTCATGGCCCACAGCCGGCCGTCCTCGCCGATGCGCAGCCAGGCGATGTCGTCCCCCACGCACCAGACCTTCCAGCCCGCCTTCCGGTAGTGTTCCGGGGGGATGAGCATGGCCAGGTTGGTCTTGCCGCAGGCGGAGGGGAAGGCGGCGGCCAGGTAGCGCACCTCGCCCTGGGGGTTCTCCACCCCCAGAATGAGCATGTGCTCCGCCATCCAGCCCTGCTGGCGGCCCAGGTGGGAGGCGATGCGCAGGGCGAAGCACTTCTTGCCCAATAGCACGTTGCCGCCGTAGCCGGAGTTGACGCTCATGATGGTGTTGTCCTCGGGGAAGTGGACGATGTAGCGGTTCTCGGGGTCAATGTCCGCCTTGGCGTGGAGCCCCTTGACAAAGTCGTCTCCCATCACGTCGGCCACGGCCCGGCCTACCCGGGTCATGATGGCCATGTTGAGCACCACATAGATGGAGTCGGTCAGCTCGATGCCGTACTTGGCGAAGGGGGAGCCCACCACGCCCATGGAATAGGGGATCACATACATGGTGCGGCCCTTCATGGCGCCGGTGTAAAGCTTTTTCAGCTTGGCGTACATCTCCTGGGGGTCCATCCAGTGGTTGGTGGGGCCGGCGTCCTCCTGCTTTTTGCAGCAGATGAAGGTGCGGTCCTCCACTCGGGCCACGTCGTTTACCGCTGTGCGGTGGAGGTAGCAGCCTGGGAGCTTCTCCTCATTCAGCCTCTCAATCTCCCCGCTGGCGCAGGCCTGCTTCCGCAGCTCCTCCAGCTGGGCCTCGCTGCCGTCAATCCAAACGAGCTGGTCCGGCTGGGTCATGGCCGCCATCTCGTCAATCCATGCCAGTACCGCGCGGTTGCTTGTCAATGCCATGAAAGTGTCCCCCTTTTGTGATGTAATGCAGAAAATTCTGTTAGCTGTATTGTAAAAGAAACGGGCGGTTTTTGCAAGTCCTTTTCGTCGGATTTGCAAAAACTGCCCGGTATACTGGCTCAGAGACGGTTCTGGAGGGCGGAGGCCAGAGTGGCAAATTCAGGAATACCCAGCCGCTCGCCCCGGATATCGGCGGGCAGCCCAGCGGACTCGATGGCCCCGCGCAGCGCGTCTTTGGACAGGCGGCTGCCGAAGGCGGAGGAGAGGCCGTTGAGGAGCGTCTTGCGTCGCTGGGCGAAGGAGGCTCTGACCACCTGGAAGAAGAAGCTCTCGTCCACCAGGTTCTGAGGAGGGGCGGAGCGGGGGACGAGCCGGATCACCGCCGAGGTGACCTTGGGGGCGGGGAGGAAGCACTCGGGCCCCACCTCAAAGAGCAGCTCCGGCTGGGTGTGATACTGGCAGAACACAGAGAACGCCCCATAATCGCTGGAACCGGGGGCGGCGCAGATGCGCAGGGCCACCTCCCGCTGAATCATCACCGTGATGGAGGCGAAGCACCCGGCCTCGATGAGGGCGGTGAGCACCGGTGTGGTGATGTTATAGGGGAGGTTGGCACAGGCAATCACTGTAAGGCCAGAAAACTTGTCAGACACAAGAGCGGCCAGATCCAGCTTCATGGCGTCCCCCGGTACCACCTCGGCGTTGGGGTAGGGGGCCAGCGTCTCGGCCAGAATGGGATAGAGGGTGCGGTCCAGCTCAATGGCCGCTACCTTGGCCGCCCGCCGGGCCAGCTGCACCGTCAAAGGGCCGATGCCGGGGCCGATCTCCAGCACGCCGGTATCCGGGCCTGCGCCGGAGGCCTCCGCGATGTCCCTGGGTACCCAGCCCTCAATGAGAAAGTTCTGGCCCATGCTTTTGGAGAAGCGGAAGCCGTGGCGGCCCAGCAGGGCGCGGATGTCCTTTTCATTGCATAAATCCATTGGGAATCACCTCGTGTCCCAGGGAGCACATCACCTGGAATTCCTGTTGAAAATCTGTAATGGCTTTTTCCTTTACGGGGAAAAGAGCGTCAAAAGCGTCCAGCGCGGCCGCGTCGGGGGCATAGGCAAAGCCCTCGCGGAAGCGCCCGGCGGCGTTTGCCAGGGAGCCGGGAGCCAGCTCTACTGCCTGGAGGCCGGGCAGGTACTGGCCGTTCTCCAGGGAGATGCCCCAGCGCTCTCCGCACCAGAAGCCGTAGCGGCCGTAGTGACGGGGATCGCCCAGAATCACCACGGCCTGTTCCCCCAGGGCCTGGGCCTGCCGCAGGGCATGGCACACCAGGGCGCGGGCCAGTCCTTTTCCCTGAAAAGAGGGGAGGACGGCCAGGGGGCCGAAGGTGACGGTGTCCAGCCGCCCGCCTGCCTCCCGCTCGATGGAGCTGGAGGCGCAGGTGATCTGCCCGGCCAGGACGCCTTCCGCCTCGCATACAAAGGTCAGCTCCGGGCGGAAGGCGGGGGACTGGCGGAGCAGATGGAGATAGTAGTGCTCGTCGCAGCCGGGCTTGTAGACGTTCCAAAAGGCCTCCCGCACCAGCGTCTCCACAGCGCGGCGGTCGGCGGGGGCCTCGTGGCGAAGAGTCAGTGACATAGTGAATACCTCAAGCAGCAGATTTTGTTCGTATACCAGGAAGCATGAGCGGAATGGTATAATTGTGATATGTTTTCCGGCTGCCCCGCAAGGGGCGGCAAAACGGCTGAAATGCAAGCGTAAGAGCCGCTTTCCTGCTATTATACCATAAAAAACAGGGACAGGCTATGCCTGTCCCTGTTTTTTCAGCGGGCGCTTCAACATCAACAGGGTCTTGATGTCCTCCACAACCTCCGGGGAGTCCACCTCCAGGGACAGCCACCGCCCGGAGCCCGTGGGCTTGACCGCCTGCCAGCAGGCCTGGGTATACTCCGAGAGGGCGGGGATAAGGGCCTCCGCCTGGGCCGGGGCCACCACCAGGCAGACGAAGGCGCCGGAGGCGGGGTAGAGGGTACACAGGGCCTTGCCGCCGGAACGGTACTTGACGTTCCAGCCCCGCCCCATGGAACAGTTGCTGTAGCTGTAAATAGGGGAAAGGGAATAAGCTTCACAGATCCAGCGGTTCAATGGCTCCCACAGCGGATGGGATACATAGGCGGAGAGCTGCTCCGCGGTGGGCTCCTCCGGCCCGGGATAGATGGCGTTCCAGTCCATTATTTGCGCCACCGGAGCAGACTGGGGAAGAACTGGGCCATCTGCGCCCGGGCCTGCTCGGGGGTCAGCTCGGGGTTGGCCCGCACCATCATGGGAGTGCAGAAGTCGATCATCTCCTCCATGGTCATCTCTCCGGTAAAGGCTCCCTCCTGATAACAGTATTTGCAGTAGTGCTCGCTGGGCGTGCCGCCCCGCTCCGTGCCGCGGAGGGCCGGATCGTCGATGGGCATGCCGCAGGATTGACAAAAGGTGTGATTCATGTGAGATTCCTCCTGTGATTGAGATGGCTCCATCCTATCACAGTTATCCTGACACCCCGTGTCATGGTTTCCGTGGTGCGCCGCCATTTTTCCCGCCAGCAGCGCCAGCCGTTTCCGCAGGCGCTCCGGTTCCAATACCTCCACCCCCAGGCCGAAGGAGAGCAGATAGCCATAGAGCCACGGATCCTCCGGGAAGCTTACCGACACCACAAGGCTGCCGTCCGCCCCGCGGGTGACGCAACCCTCGTCGAATTCGTCGTAGACCCGGTAGGCAAGGGCGGGGGAGAAGCGCAGGCGGACAGGCACGCAGAAGCCCTCCGGCGGCTCTCCAGCCTCGATGGGCGGGGGAGAGAGGGGGCGCTGAAAGGGGGCGCCCGGCTCCGACTCCAGCATCCGGGTGAGCTTGAAGGTGCGGTAGGCCGCCCGCTCCAGACAGAACCCCTGGAGGTACCAGTCCCGGCCCTTGAAGACCAGCCGCGCGGGGAGGACGCTGCGGCGGGGGGTCTGGCCGGAGGCACCCACATAGGTGAAGGACAGGACGCGGCGGGACAGAATGGCTTCCTTGAGCTGGACGAATTTGGCGTTGTCGGCCCCGGCGCTCCCCCAGCGGGACAGCTCCACTTGCAGCCAGTCCGGTTCCCGGCGCCGGAACAGGGCGGACAGCTTGGACAGGGTCTCCGCCGTCCCCTGTCCGGCATCCCCCGGCAGGCTCCGCAGGGCGGTGAGCAGCAGCTGCTGCTCTTCCTCAGTGAAGGCGGCCCGGTGGAGGGTATAGCCCTCCAGCAGGGACACCCCGCCGCCCTTGCCCGGCGCGCTGTATACCGGCACCCCGGCCGCCGACAGCGCGTCGATGTCCCGGTAGATGGTGCGCACCGATACCTCGAAGTGCTCCGCCAGCTGCGGCGCGGTCATGCGGCCCCGCTCCAGCAGGAGACAGAGCAGCTCAAACAATCTGCCCTGGGACATCAGCGGTTTCTCAGCCGGGCCATCACCAGCGTGTCCACGTAGGCCCCCGCTTTCACGGCGGCCTCCCGCTTGCACCCCTCCGTCTCAAAGCCCAAGCGCTCGTACAGGCGGATGGCGCCCCCGTTGTCGGCGTAGACCTCCAGCTCCACCCGGCGGAGCATCAGCCAATTGTCCGCCAGATCCAAGACCGCCTCCAACAGGGCGGTGCCGATGCCCTGTCCCTGGCAGTCGGTGCGCACCATGATGCCCAGGCCGCCGGCGTGCCGCCGCCGGGGGTTGGACTCCACGGTCAGCATGACCAGGCCGAGCACGGTATGGTCCGGCGATACGGCCAGCAGAACATGCCGGCCCTGTCCCGGCTGGCGGAGAAGCTCCTCCATACGGCGGGGGCGGTCGGAGGGGAGGGAGGCCGCCTGTTCAAATACGCCGGGCATCCGCCGCAGTGCGGTGATCTCCGCGGCGTCTTCCGGCCCGGCGGGGCGGATGGTGTAGGTCATGGCGCGGTCACCCCCGGACGAATGCGGGCCATCTTGTACTCATCCACATAGCGGCCGTTCCGCACCGTGGTCATGCGCAGCAGGCCTTCCTTCTCAAAGCCCAGCTTCTCATAGAGGCGGATGGCCTGCTCGTTGTCGGCAAAGACCTCCAGCTCCACCCGCACCAGCATGAGCCAGTGGTCCGCCAGATCCAGCAGTGTTTCCATCAGGGTGGTGCCCACACCCCGGCCCTGGTAGTCCGCATGCACAAAGAGGCCCACCGCGCCCACATGGCGCATCCGGGGATTGGAGCAGACCGTGAGGCCGGCGCAGCCGATTACCGTGCCGTCGTCCAGAACGGCCACAAAGTTATGGTCGTCAGGGCCCAGCCCGGCGATGAACGCCTCGCTGTCGGCGGTGCGGTAGGAGGGGAGGCCGAGCGTATTCTCAAATACGCCCGGCATGCGGCGCAGAGCTGCGGCCCCCTCCGCGTCCTCCGGCCCGATGGGGCGGATGGTGTAGTTCATAAAAGCACCTCCCAAAACTATTTTTGCCATGATAGCACAGGCAGGGGCAAAAAACAACCGCCCGGAGGAAATTTCCTCCGGGCGGTTGCGGAATGGCTTGATCGAAATCAATAGGCCACGACGATGCCGCCGTCGTTGGCATAGACGGTGCTGATGCCGCCGGTATCGCTGATGAGGATCTCCCCGAAACGGCACTGCTTCATGACCAGCTCCTTGACGTGGAAGGCCCGCTCCAGGCAGTTGCAGTGGACGATGGACAGCCGGCGCCCCTCGTGCTTGGGATCCGCCGCCATCAGGGACACCATCTTGGACAGGGCCTGCTTGATGGACATGGCCTGGCCCTTTTTGCAGATCTCACCCTCGGGGGTGGCGCCCATGAGCAGCTTGATGTGCAGGGTGCTGGTAACCAGGGACTGCACCCTGGTGAGCCGGCCGTTTTTCCGCAGGTTGTCCAGGGTTTCCAGCACAAAGTAGGTCTCCATCTCATTGATGTAGCGGGAGACCTGGCTGACCACCGTGGTGAAGTCCATGCCCGACTGGGCCAGCTCCTGGATTTTCAGGGCCACCAGAACCTCGCCCGCCGAGGCGGAGCAGGAGTTGAAGATGTGCACATTGGAGTTGGGGTGGTCCTCCAGCCAGAGGCTCCGCGCCTGGGCCGCCGCGTTGTGGGAGCCGGAGAGCAGGGCGGAAAGAGTGACCACATACAGGTCGTCGGCGCCGCAGTCAAACGCCTCCAGATACTGGATGGGGGAAGGGCAGGAGGACTGGGGAGCCGTGGCACTCTCCTTCATCCGCCAGAGCAGGGCACCCTGGTCAAAGGAGGCATCGTCTACCACGATATGCTCACCCACCCGGATGGTCAGCGGGACGCTGACAAAGCAGTCCTCCCGGAGCTGGGCGGGCGTTAAATCGCAGCAACTGTCGACAATGATCTTAAAACTCATAGCTGGAACCCTCTTATATAATAATGAAAATTAGATTACTAGTGTGCAGTCATTGTAGCACGGGCGGGCGGAAAAGTAAAGGGGAAACCTGTAAACAAATGATTGCGTTAGAATTGGGGGGCTTCCTCGTCCAGCTCCCGCAGCAGCTTTTGATCCTCCTTGGAGGAAAGATCCAGTCTGGCGTAGAGATCCGGGCGGCGCTGGCGGGTGCGGAGGATGGACTGCTTGCGCCGCCAACGGGCGATGTTCTTGTGATCGCCGGAGCGGAGAATGGGGGGGACCTTCCGGCCGTGCCACTCCTCGGGGCGGGAGTACTGGGGGTACTCCAGCAGGCCGTTCCAGTGGCTCTCCTCCTCGAAGCACTCCGGGTCGGAGAGCACCCCGGGCACCAGCCGGGCCACCGCGTCGGCCACCACCATGGCGGCCAGCTCGCCGCCGGTGAGCACGAAGTCGCCGATGGAGATCTCCTCGTCCACACACTCCTCAATGAACCGCTCGTCGATGCCCTCATAGTGCCCGCACACCAGAATCAGGTGGTCGTAATCGTCCCGCAGGCGGCGGGCGTCGGCCTCCACGAAGGTTTTGCCGGCGGGGGACATGTAGATGGTATGTCCCGGGCCGAAGGTGTCCACAATGTGCTTCCAGCACTGGTAGAGGGGGTCGGCCTGCATGACCGCGCCGTGGCCGCCGCCGTAGGGATAGTCGTCCACCTGCATCTGCCTGTTGGTGGTGTATTGGCGGATCTGGTGGCTCTGGATGGAGATATAGCCTCGCTGCTGGGCCCGGCCCAGGATGCTCACGTTCAGCATGGCGTCCACTGAGTCTGGGAACAGCGTCATGATGTCAATTCTCATCCGTGGCCATCCCTTCCCAAACCTGGACCTCCATCCGGTTGGCGTCCAGGTCCACCGATTTGATAAACACATCCGGCACGGCGGGGATCAGATACTCCCGCGCTCCCCTGACCGTGTAGACCTTGTGAGCGGGATAGGAGTCCACCCGGGTGATCTCGCCCAGCGTCTCGCCGGTGGCGGCGTCACAGACGGTCATGCCCAGCAGCTCCGCATCAAAGCAGGCGCCCTCCGGCAGCTTGGCGTCTGCCCGGCGGATATACAGGTTCTTACCCTTCAGGGCCAGGGCCGCGTTCATATCATCCACGCCGGGGAACTTCATCAGCACCAGGGACTTGTGGACGTGGTTGGCAGTGGGGGTGACGGGGGCCCCGTCCAAATAGAACGTCTGGAACTGGGTCAGGAAGGCAGGGTCCTGGCCGTCCGGCTGTACCCGCACCTCGCCCCGGATGCCGTGGGCGTTGACGATGCGGCCGATTTTGATGGTTTCCAATCTCATAGGAGCGCTCCTTTGGGAAGTGATGGCACGCCGGGCCGTCTCCGACCCGGACAGGAGGCAGGCGGGCCCCGTACCCTCCTGCCTGACAACGTTTATTGGCTTGTTTCTGTGTCCGCCCTTCCCAGGGCGGAGGCGGGGAACAGAGAGATGGTCCCGTTGTCGTTGAGATACCGCAGCAGGGACAGCAGGATGGGCAGGCCGAACAGGCCCACGATGCCAAACAGGTGGTTGCCCACAAACATGCTCATCAGTGTCAGCACAGGATGCAGGCCGATCTGTGCCCCCACGATCCGGGGCTCGATGATGTTGCGGATGACGGTAATGATGACGTACAGAACCAGCAGTGCGAAGGCGTGGGGAAGATCTCCGCCCAGCGCGGAGAGAATGACCCAGGGGATCATGATACCTCCGGTGCCCAGAACGGGGAGAATGTCGAAAATAGCGATCAGCAGCGCCACCAGAATCGCACGGTTCACGCCGATGAGGGTCAGACCGACGGATAGTTCCACAAAGGTGATGGACATGATGAGGGCGTAGGAGCGGATGCAGACGAACAGCGTTCCCACCACATACGCCTTGACCTGGAGTACCAGATTCCGGGTGCTCCCCTGGAGGCAGCCCAGGCAAAACCGCACGATCTTCTGGTAGTCGACGGCGATGAAGAATGTGGAAATCACCATCAGCAGCAGCCGGATCAGGAAGCCGGGCAGGGAGGTGGCGAAAGAGGTGGCTATGGACACACCGCCCACCAATACGACGGAGAGACTGGAGACCAACTGCCACAGCATATTGAGCAGCTGGGACTGCAGCTCCTGCAACGCGGACATGAGGGAGGGATCCAGCTTGGCCAGCAGATCCTCCAGCCAGGCGAAAAAGTCAGTGAGCTCCGGGAGAATATAGGCGGAATAGAGCGAGGGAATCTGCTGTACCAGAGACGTGATGGTGGCCGTGATCCGGATTCCCGCCAGCGCCAGCAGCAGGCCGATGGTGCCGTATGTGAGGACCACCAGCAGTACCGCCACCAACCCCTTGGGCGCGTGGAGCACCCGGGAGAGGAAGCGGATGGGGCGGCGCAGCACATAGGCGATCAGAAACGCCAAGACGAACGGCAGCAGCAGCGGCAGCGCATACTGCAACAGCAGATAACCCAGCACCAGAATCAGCGCTAGATAGGTCACATCAATGATGAATTTTCTCTTTTTTTCTGTGGACACCAAAAGCCTCCAATCCCACAGGCAGCGTCACCTGACGCTTGCGGTGTAGTACAAGTAAGCAGTGGAACGGGCTGGCCGAAGCGGCGGAGCCGCAGCCCGGACAGCGGCAGCGAAATGATCGAAAAAGGAGGAGGCCTGGCCTCCTCCCTTCGGATCTGGCGGAAGCGGCCCGCCGGATGATCGGTTCAATCTACAATATCTACGGAAACCTTCTGGCCGGTGCGCTGGGCATAGGACCGGATGACAGTCCGGATCTCCTTGGCGATGCGGCCCTGCCGGCCGATGACCTTTCCCATGTCGTCGGGGGCGACGCGCAGCTCCAGCGTCAGCTCCTGGGGACCCTCCACCTCAGTGACAGAGACGGCCTCCGGATCATCCACAAGGTTTCTGGCGATGTAGAGCAGCAACTCTTTCATGCCCGATCCTCCGGATCAGAGGACTTCTACTTTTTTCAGCAGAGCTCTGACGGTGTCGGTGGGCTGGGCGCCGGACTTGATCCAGGCCTGGGCGCGCTCCGTGTCGATCTTGATCTCAGCAGGGGAGACGCAGGGGTTGTAAGTGCCGATCTCCTCGATGAAGCGGCCGTCCCGGGGGAAACGGGAGTCCGCTA
>ERZ1106983.2911-NODE-2911-length-10353-cov-3.877646_pt1 | contig 10353 bp, 10 predicted proteins | sample MGYA00403693_ERZ1106983 | MGnify/ENA primary metagenome ERZ1106983 (study PRJEB35170, sample SAMEA104062420) | human gut metagenome | biome: human gut; feature: human-associated habitat; material: faeces | place: Denmark | collected 2012-07-13 ...
GGGATTGAGCTTGGCGGCCTTGTTGGCGGGCAGGTAGCCAAACAGGATGCCAACGCCCACCGATACGCCAAAGGCCACGGCAATGGCACCCAGAGAGACCACGGCGGTAAACTCTGTGGAGCCAGAGCTCATCATACCATCGATGAGGGTGCCCGCTAGCTTAGCCAGTACGATGCCAAGCACGATGCCGATCAGGCCGCCGATGGCAGAGGTGGTGCCAGCCTCGATGATGAACTGTCCGCGGATGTCCCGGCGCTTGGCTCCCAGGGATTTGCGGATGCCGATTTCCCGGGTGCGCTCCGAGACGGATACCAGCATGATGTTCATGATACCGATGCCGCCTACCAGCAGGGAGATGCCTGCAATGGCCACCAGTACCACCATCATGGTGTCCATCATGGTGTTCATCATGTCCAGCATCTCAGCCGAGGTGACCACCATGTAGTTGCCGTCCTCGCCGTACACTTTATCCAAAAAGGTTTCGATGATGCCGCGGGAGGCGGTGGCGGTGTCCTTGCTGGTGCCGCTGAACATGTAGTTGTCCATGCTGAAGGATATGCCGCCTGCTCCGGCGCCGGCAGTGTCACTGCTTAAGGCGCTGTTAAGCTGCTGGGCGTTGGTGTAGGGAATGATGATCACGTCATCCGCAGAGCTCTTGCGGGACTCCGCGCTCTCGGACAGAATGCCTACAATGGTGTAGTTATAGCCGCTCAGGCCGATGGTCTTGCCCAGCGCATTGCCGTTATAGTACTCCTTGCTGATGTAGGAGCCTACCACGCATACCTTCTGAGAGCGGAGTACGTCCACATACTGAAGGAAGCGTCCCTGCTCCACCGTGAGCGCCCGGATCTCGTCATAATCCTCGCTGACACCTACCACGCTGTAGGGGGTGAAGGTGTCGCCCGGGGTACGGGCGGAGGCGGAAGAGACCGTGATATAGGGGCTGACGGCGGTGAGGTATTTGGGGTTTTTCTCCACCAGGTCATACATGTCGTCCGTGTCTACCTCACGGGAGGAGCCGCTGGACTGAACGGTGACCTGAATGAGGTTGGCGCCCAGCTCGTCAAAGGAGTCGCTCATCAGCTTCTGCATGCCGTCACCCAGAGAGATGATGATAATGACTGCGGCCACGCCAATGATGATGCCCAGCATGGTGAGCAGAGCACGCATCTTGCTGGTGGCCAGAGACTTCAGGGCCAGGAAGAAGGATTGCTTCACACCCATCAGGCGTTCACCTCCTCGTCCAGATCCTCGTCCTCATCCTCGTCCAGTTTGGGCTGGACCACAGCCTGAGGATCGCTGGAGTCGCCGTCATAGATGATTTTTCCATCCTGAAGGCGGATAATGCGCTTGGCCCGCACGGCGATGGAGTTGTCGTGGGTAATAAGTACCACGGTGTCGCCCTCCCGGTTGAGCTTTTTCAGGAAGGAGAGGACCTCACGGCTGGTGTGGGAGTCCAGTGCGCCGGTGGGCTCGTCGGCCAGGATGACCGAAGGGTTGCCTGCCAAAGCCCGGGCAATGGATACACGCTGCTGCTGGCCGCCGGAGAGCTGGTTGGGACGGTTTTTGTATTTCGATGCCAATCCAACCCGGTCCAGCGCGCTGAGGGCCCGTTCCCGCCGCTCCCGTTCCGGAACTCCGGCATACAGAAGGGGAAGTTCTACATTTTCCAGCACGTTGAGCTTGGGAATCAGGTTGTACTGCTGGAAGATAAAGCCCAGCATCTTGTTGCGGATCACCGCCTGTTGGTCGTCGTCCATGGTGGATACATCCACGCCGCCCAGGAAGTAATGTCCGCTGGTGGGCACGTCCAGACAGCCGATGATGTTCATGGCGGTGGACTTACCGGAGCCGGAGGAGCCCACAATGGCCACGAATTCCCCGGGGTCCACCGTCAGGGAGATGCCGTCCAGGGCGTGGACGGTCTCCTCGCCCATCTGGTAAATCTTGTAGACGTCCTTGAGTTCAATGAGGTGTTCCATGGCTTAACCCATCCCCATCGCACTCATGAGGCTGGAGCCCTGGGGGCTCAGCGCCAGCACCACTTCGCCCTCCTCCAGGCCGTCCACGATCTCGATGTACTCGTCGTCGTTGCGGCCCAGGGTCACCTGGCGCTCCTCGGCGGCGGAGAGATCCTTGATGACGCCGTTTTCATCCAGGCAGCCCTCCTTGGCCACCAGCACAGTGTTACCCCGCTCCACCGCCTCCACCGGCAGGGCGAGCACGCTGCCCACCTCCTCCACGATAATCTTGGCGGAGACGTTCATGCCGGGGTAGAGCGCCTCGGGGGAGCCCTCCACCTTCACGGTGACGGGATAGCTGGTGTGGCCGCTGGTGGTGGTGCCGTTGATGTTGATCTTATCCACCACGCCGGTGAAGCTCTGGTCGTCCAGTGCGCCGGCGGTGATCTCCACCTTCTGGCCCACCTGGATCTTGCTGATGTCCTTCTCATCCACGTCCATGTCAAAGGTGAGCTCGGAGCGGTCATAGATGATGGCCGGGTAGGTGACGGAAGCGCCGGAATTGGACAGACCGCTGATGTTGTCGCCCACATCCAGGTTCTTCTCGATCACCTCGCCGTCGATGGTGGAGGTAATGGTGTAGTCCTCCAGCTTCTCCTGGGCGTTCTTCAGGGAGAGCTGGGCGTTTTCCAGAGCGATGCGGGCATTCTCAATCTGGGTCTCCAGGTCGGCCTCAGAGATAACGCCGATCACCTGGCCCTTGGATACCCGGTCACCCTCCTTGACATTGAGCACGTCCAGATCGCCGGCGGCCTTGGCCGTGATCTGGGAGGAGGATGCATAAGTAAAGCTGCTGCCGGAGGCGCAGGCCGCCCCTCCCACGGAGGCGGTTCCCTGGCTGGTTTCAGACAAGACGCCGGGGTTGTTGACCAGGATGGTCACCTGGCGGACCAGGGTGCCGCCGGGTCCCACCTCGTCGGTGGCGGCGATGGACTCCACCGTTCCGCTCACCGTCTCGGCGGTGCCGTTCACGGTGACGGTCGCGGCCTGACCCACATAGAAGCCCGATGCATCGGCGGAGTGGAAGGGTACCTTCAGCTTCATGTGGTCCCGGTCCAGCACGTCAGCGATGACGGTGCCGACGGTGACGCTGTCCCCGCGGTCCACGTGCAGCTCGGTGATCACGCCGGCGTCGTCGGCCTTCACATTGCGGTCCTTCTGATTGTCGCTCTGGGTCTTCAGCAGGTCGTTGAGGGCCAGTTGGGCGGACTGGACGTTGAGCTGGAGCTGCTCGATGTTGTTCTCCACGTCGCTGGCGTCGATGCGGAAGAGCACGTCGCCCTTGTGGACGGTCTGCCCCTCCTCAAAGGGGGCCTCCAGAATCTCGCCGCTGACCAGCGTGGTCACCTTGTAGGACTGGATGGGCTCGATGGTGCCGGTGCCCGAGACGGCCACCGTCATGTCGTGCATCGCGGCGGTGTAGGGCAGGTACGCGCTGCTGAGCACCTGGGTTCCCGCACTCATGCAGCGGGAGAGCGCCAGCACCAGCAGCGCCGCGATCACCAAGAGGATGACCAGCCGCTTGACCCACTTCCGCTTCTTCTTCGGGGGCGTGAGCTGCGGGCTTTTCTTCCCCGGCCCCTCCGGAGGGGCGACCGTCGTTTCTGGCTTAACTTGGGTTGCTTCCATAGTGGTTTCTCCTTTTCTTTGCTATGCTTCTTCGCGGCGGACCGCCTTGGAGGCCGCGCCCCGCCGAAGGATGCCAAATACACGCATCAGACGGGCCCGCGCGCCCGCCGGATCGCTTGAGGCCCCGGCCGCTACCAGTGTACCGGCTACGGCGGAGACCAGCAAGTGGAAGATATCGGAAAGGTCGGTCTCCGTGCGCAGATCCAGTCGGGACAGGTCCACCCTGTCCCGCAGGCGAGCCAGGCTCGCCTCAGGCCCCTCCCGGTTCAGCAGGACCCCGGGCTGCATCTGCCGGTTGCAGCGGAGTATGTCTGCCATCTCGCGGTATTTCCCGTCCCCCCAGTGGGCCTGAATGTGGTCAAACAGGTCCAGGAAGGCGGCAAAGAGGTCCCCCTCCCGCTGCTCCAGCAGCTCCCCCATCCGGCGCTCCAGCAGTGCGCCATAGGAGTCCATCAGGTGGCCGAACAGCTCCTCCTTGTCGGTGAAGTACATGTAAAAGCTGCCCCGCGGGATGCCGGCGGACTGGATGATCCGGTTCACCGAGGCGCTCTCATAGGGAACGCGGGAGAACTCCTCCCTGGCAGCCCGAAGCAGGCGCTCCCGCTTCTCCTCCGGCAGATTGTAAAACGTCGCGCTGGGCATAGGGCACCTCCTCGCCTGACAAGCTGTCATAAGCTTAGACGACAAGTTGTCATATGTCAACGCCTCCGGCAAAAAATTCGCAGTTCGTTCATATTTTCCAGATAGGCTACCAGCATACCAGAATCCTATGTAAGACGCCATGAAGAGAAGATTAAAATTTTCTTAAATCTTACACCGTCTCTCTTCCGATCTGGCCCCTCTTCTGCTCATTTGAGACATGGCATCCTGCCGATTCTGCAACTTTTTTAGTCTCATCGTTATCACCAACAATTTGCCGTTAGTAACACAGCAAGCCCCCGCTCACCGAGCGGGGGCTTGGCTTATTTGTCTGTCGTATCCTGTTCTCCCAGCTTGTCCTCCGCACCGTCCAGTGTGCGAAATCACCCGATTCTGATCCCGATACTAGCCAGAAGATACCCTATCGCGCCCGTAATGAGAGCTGCCACGACCGTCTCCCACCGCTTGGACGGCCTCTCTTTCAAGGCGTTCAGGTCGGCCGACATTGAGGACAGCCGGTCGATGATATTGCCATACTGTGTGGTAACCGTGGCCATACCACGTTCCAGCTCACCCAGCCGATCATAGATTTTTTCGCGCGCAAGTGAGCTATGCTGCTTCTGTGCCTCTAACGCCCGCTCCAGTGCCTCCACGCGGGCGATGGACACACAATTTACCCCATTGATAGGGCAATCGTTTTCGGGCATACTCAGCCCTCCCTGTCGTCCTTTGGCTTGTGGTAGGTGAGGGCCTGTGCGCTATCCCCCAGCCCTTTAGTGGTTGGGTCGGTGGTAACACCCACCAGGGCCAGCACGCCAAATACGGCCGTGACCAGGGCAGTGAGCGCCTGCTGCCAGCTCCCGGCCTCGGCGGTGATGTCCACCCCAAAGAGCTGTGCCATACCCACCGCAAACGCGCCGAGCACGCCGATGAGCCCCGTCCAGAACGCGGGGCTCTTCAGTCTGACTTTCCAGTTGATCATGTCATGTACCTTCCTTTCTCAAAGCGAGGCCGCCCACTTGATGATGAGTGCCTGCACGTTTGCGGCGGAGTATACCCCGCCCTTCCAGTAATCCGGGCTGTTAATAAGCCCAGCGGCAGCCAGCTTGTCCACAGCGGCACCCAGTTCGGACACACCGGCCGTCTTTCCCCGGCACAGAGCCAAGAAGCCCTCCCAGGCCCCGGTGGTGGCCCGGATGGTCTTGGGGCAGTCCTTGCCGTTCCAGTGGGCATGCTGCACCACTCGGTCGATGGGGATACCGTGCTCCTCCATGAGCAGGCTCACCAGGCTGGCGGCATTGGCCTGAGCCTGGGCAAAATCGCCCCCGGCGTTGACGCAGATCTCGATGCCGATGCTGGTGGTGTTGCCCGGCCCGGCCTTGCCGTCCCCGGCATGGTACGCTGTCTCGTAGTCGGGCAGGTGCTGGACAATGGCGTGGTCGTCCACGGTGTAGTGCCAGCTCACCAGAGCATCCTCCCCGGCGGCGCTGTCCAGATAGGCCCCGTGGGCCGCGGCGTCGGCGCCCTTGGCCGTGTTGCCGGTCTCATGGATGGTGATGTAGGTGTCCGGGTTGGTGTCCCTGCCCGGCCGGTTTTTACGCCCATCGGAAATAATATGCTCCTGGATGGCGATGCCGTTGTCTGTGGCCCTCTGAGGGCCCTCCACGGCCTTCAGATAGGCCAGGGACACCCAGCCCTTATCCGTCCTGCCACAGCCGTCCCTGGCCTCCAGCACGTCCACCACCGTGCCCATGGGATACGCCCCCACCTTGCCGTAACCGGTGCCGGGGCCGCTGCGGATGTTGACGCCGATGCTGGGCGTCACGGTATACTTGCCCATACTCTCCTCCTTGTCCGGCGGCTTCTGGCCGCCCTGTTTGAGCCAGACGCAAATCCAGTTGTGCACCTTGCGGCTGGCAGTGATGCGCTCTCCGCCAAAGTCACACTGGCTGGAGCCGCCCCCGTCCAGCATGACGGCGGAGGACCAGCCCAGCCCGGCCAGCTCGTCCCGCAGAGTCTCCGGCGTGGCTTCGTCTCCGGTCCCATCGCCAGAGCAGTAGAGGGCCAGACTGCCACCCCGCAGGCCAATGGCGCTGCGCCCCCGCTTGCCTCCCTGGGCCGAGCCGTAGGAGGGCTTATCCACTGGCTCGCCGGAGGAAATAAGGGCGGTTACCGCAATAAAGTTATCCGCTCCCCCGTACTCGGAGGTCATGTGGATGTCGGGGCCCTTATCCCAGGCGTAGCCCATCGCCCTCCAGGGCGTGCCGGAGCGCATTACCCCACCCACCTTGAGCAGCGGGCAGGCCGAGCCGTCCGGGTTCCACATGCCGCCGTTGAGCACATAGTCCGCGCCGGTCTCGCTCTTGACCTGAGCGAGCGTCTTGCGGCAGTTGGTGATCCGCAGCTCCATCCGCTCCACGGACGAGAGCGGGATGTATGTAATGAGCTTACTCATTTGATTCACATCCTTTTATCCAGCGATCCCGCTGTTGATTACTGTTCCGGGGCCAGTAGCCCGGCCAGCTCCTGGTACTCCTCCGGGGTGAGCCGGTCGGCGGCGAGATAGACATCCATCTTGTCCTGGAGGCCGTCGGTTCGGTTCTTCTGGATGAGCAGTTTGCAAAGGTTGTATACAGTTGTCATGGCATTCTCCTTTCTCAGTTAGGGGTCAGCTCCAGCATACAAAGCCGCTCCTCATGGTCGGCCAGCATGTCCAGAGTGATGTCCTCTGCCGAGGGCGATTCCGGCCCCGACGGTCTTGTGTCCGGGGCGGCCTGTCCTGTTTCGGGATTGTAGCGCCACCCCTGCTCCACATTGTCCTGTACCTCTACACAGCGTCGTGCAAATGCCTCGCTATACCACTTCTCTGGCGGGAGTGCATACTCCGGGATGATTTCGCGGACAGTGTTATCCTCATTTAAATAGACTGTTTTCATTAAAATCACTCCCTACCGTAAATCGCCACATATCCATCGCCGCCTTTGCCACCTATGCCGCTGGGCTTATACTCGCTGGAACGAAAAGTCCATCCCGCTCCACCACCTCCTCCGCCACCACCGCGGGTACCGTTTTTACCCATTATTGCATTGCTCTGGCCGGTAGCTCCAGCGCCACCATTACCGGCTCCACCGTCACCGCCATTTCCGCCGGGAGTTGGCGGATCATTAAGACTAGGATTGCCCCCTCCGCCACCTCCGCCACCGAAAGGTTTAAACCCAACAACAGAAATAATAGGCCCGGCATTGCCATCGCCATCGCCATTGTTATTATGGCTACCACCACTACCACCTATCATGAGCCAACCAGGAACAATCTCATTGGGGGCGTAGCCACCACCCATGCCACCAAGATTGGCTATTCCACCACTGCCACCAGGTACGGTAATACCAAAAGCGCTACTGCTCCCACCAGCGGAGCCATTATTAGTGACGGACGGTCCCCAAGAAGAGACTGCACCAGCTCCACCAGTTCCAACAACAATATTATTGTTTTGAATTGTACTGCTATCCAAAACATGGAAACACGCTACGGCCCCACCCCCGCCGCCACCTCCACCGCGCTCTCCACTCGAACCTCCGCCTCCTCCAGCACCAACCACAACCACAAAAACATCTGTATATTTGCGGTCGAACGTATGGGTGTAGCTCCCTGGTGATGTGTATTCCTTTATCAGTTTATAGCCAAGCTTCTGTTTGAGAGTCTGGTCAACATGCTCGTCCACATAGCTCTTGTGGGCGGCGTCTGTTAGGTCAGTAGGAGCGGCCAGATTGGCTATCTTGTGACCACTCATGCTAATTGCCCCGGACATGACTCCACCGGAACTTGCAAGAGCCCCCACCTGCTCCGCCGTGACGGCGTGGGGGTTGTCCTTGTTCCCGGTGTGGGCGGTCAGGGCCTTCTGCACCGCCTCCGCGCTGCCCGCCGGGTCATAGTTCATCGCCGGAAGCTGTCCGGCGGGCACCTTGCCGTCCTCTCCCAGCGTGGCCACACCGCCCGGCTTGCCCTTCTCGGTGGCCTTGATATATCCGGACAGGTCGATGCCCGCCAGCGCCTCCTCCAGCTCCTCGTGGGTTACCCAGACGCCCGCCGGATACTCCAGCGAGACCTCCACCTCTCCGGTGACGCCGATGGCCACAGGGAAGCGGTGTACGTCCAGGCCCTCGGCGATGGGCGGCACCGGCTGGGCCCGGTCGCCCAGAGCGGCGTAGTAGAGCAGGGTGGGCGCGTCCTCGCCCACCTTGGCCATGACGCCGAACTCGGAGAGCGTGAAGCCCTCCTCCAGCCCGCCACCCATGTCGTTGCGGTACTCCACCAGCATGGAGATCTGCCCGCCGGCCACCGCGGGCGTGGTGCTGGTGGCCTTGGCCACCGGATCGAGCAGGGCGGTGAGGGCCTTGGCGGCCCCGGCGCTCTCCACCGCGCCCTTGCCCACCCACACCTCGGTGAGCGTCAGCCCCTCCCCCGCCGACGCCCGGGCCAGCAGGCCCTCGCCGGCGGTGGTAATGATAAATCCGTACATGCTATTCCTCCTCCATGGGCGGCAGCGTGACCGCCTGAATGCTCCAGAGCCCGCCGCCCACCCGCAGGGCGGCCAGGAGCTGGGCCAGCTCGTAGGTGAACCAGTAATCCAGGTGCGCAGGCTTAATCTCGTTGACAGCGGCCTCAATCCCGCCCACATCCGACGGCACGGAGGCCAGATCGGACAGGACGATCTCGAATTGATACTCCGCCGGGTGCTCGATGACCGAAATCTGGGACGGCTCGAAGCCAAAGGAGGCCACCACGCTGCGCAGCATCTCCGCCGTGGTGGCGCCCTGGCCCCGGAGCTTGGCCTTGATGCGGCTCCTCCGGTAGCTGTAGGGCCGAGTGCGGTCGGAGGGCAGCCCCACCCACTGCTCCCACAGGTCCAGCCCCCAGGTGGCGGTGTCCACCCAGAGCTGGGCCAATGTGTCCGACTCGGACACGCGCAGCGCCCCGGCCTGCTCCCCCAGCACCCGCTCCAGCTCGGACACCTGTGGGCTGTCCTGGTAGTAGCGCGGCAGGCGGAACACCAGATTGCTCATGTCACGCTCACCTCCCCCAGTACAGGGATCTCCCCGGCCTGTATGGTCACGTCGGCGGTGCCGCCGTTGACGGTGAGGGAGGCGAAGTTCTCCACCCCCTCCACATTGAGCAGCAGGGCCAGCACCCGGTTATAGAGCAGCGTGTAGGGCTGGTCGTCGGCGGGCTTGTAGTACACCGCGCCGTACTTGCCCTCAATGAGGGTGTGCAGATAGCCCGCCAGTGCCGCCCGGAAGGCGTCCTGAACGGCTCCGGCCCCGGCTCCGCCGGTGAGGGAGACCTGGGCGGCCACGGTCACCTCCCGCTCCCCGGCCGCCGTCACCGTCACCGCCGCGCCGATGGGCCGCTCCTCCTCGATGTGGGCTGTCACGGCCTCCACAATCTCCTCCGAGGGCGCCCGGTCGTTGCTGTCCACCAGCGTGACGCCCACCGTCCCCGGTCCGCCGGGCAGCTCCACCACCTTGGCGCTGCCCACCCCGGCCACCTCCATGGCCCACTGCCGGTATTGATAGCCGTTGCCGCTGGTGGGGGGCCGCTGCACCCGCTCCCGGACGCGGGCCAGCAGGGCGGCGTCGCTCTCGGCGTCCGTGCCGCCGGCCGCCGCCTCGCTGTGATAGTCTGTCAGGCCCGTCAGGTTGACGTACATCCGGTCGATGGCCCCGGCCTCCACGTTGTAGGCGCTGCCCGCCTCTGCGGCCTCCAGGCGGCCCCGGCCCGTCCCCTCCGGCCCCAGCGCCACCGCGGCCATCAGGGCGTAGGACAGCCCTCCGGCCGTCAAAAACGCGGTGCCCTTGGGGATCACCAGCCCCGGGGTGCCGCTGAAGGAGATGTCGCAGTAAGCCCTTGTCCCCTCCCGGCGGGTGATGTTGTAATACTGACCGCCCACCAGGTCGATGTAGCCCCCGGAGCTCTCGTCCACAAACAGCATGGAGGTCACCCCCTCCAGGGCCCGGTACGCCTCGCTGAGCTGCTCGGCCACCGGCCCGGCCACGCCGTCGGCAAA
>ERZ1106983.2915-NODE-2915-length-10345-cov-2.747133_pt1 | contig 10345 bp, 10 predicted proteins | sample MGYA00403693_ERZ1106983 | MGnify/ENA primary metagenome ERZ1106983 (study PRJEB35170, sample SAMEA104062420) | human gut metagenome | biome: human gut; feature: human-associated habitat; material: faeces | place: Denmark | collected 2012-07-13 ...
GCATGTTCCAAATCCTCCAGCATCCTCTCATTCACCCGGTATGTACCGCCCGGTATAGGGTTCATAAGCCCTCCCCGCCCAGCCACTCCGGACAGCTCATGTATATCCATGCCTTCTTCCTCAAGCGTTTTAAGGATCAGCCCCTTCCTGTAACCGAACTGGTCAAATACATGGCTGAACCCGCTTAACTCCTCCTGGGTGTGAATAATGTTCTTTTTGAGCACCTGTTCCCCATCCTCAAATACAGCGATTTTTGTGGATGTCCCTCCAGGATTGATGATTAATAGTTTCATTGAAAATTACCCCTCTTTCCGTCTGGTGGTTTAAATGTTGTTCTATTGTACGGAACACCGTTCTGTAAAAGAGGTAAAAAAGAAAGGAAACTCAATCCGTTCCTTTCCCCTTCCTGTATCAAATCACATACAGCAATGGTTATAGACAGCATAATAGCATAGCTTTCATGTGTTGTCAAATATTTTTTGTGCAATTTATCTTTTCCCCTCTGCCGCGCCTGGCAGGCAGACGTAAATATCCCTAAAAATTCCCAGATATATCCCTGGCGGTATTGCAGACAGCCTCAATCCTGTCCTCTAAATCCGAGGAGTTCATACGGCTGGTGGGGCCGGAAAGACTGATGGCCGCAACAGCCTTTTTATTGCGGTCAAGGATAGGGGCTCCTATGCAGGTAAGTCCCATCTCCTGCTCCTCATGGTCCATGGCGTAACCCCTGCGCCGCACCTTGTCGATTTCCTCCTTCAAATCCTCATAGGAAAGAATGGTGTTTACCGTATATCGGGTCAGCTCCCGTTCCTCATAGGGTGCCCAGTCTATATTATCCCCAAAGGCCAGAAGGCATTTTCCAACCGCAGAGCAATGGCACTCACTGAGGGAGCCCACCGGCGGGTTCACGGTCAAAAGCTGCTGGTCGCTCATCTCCTTCAGTATAATGACACTGTGGTATACATCGCCGGGATTATGCTCTAATATGGACACGTTCACCACCTCATGGTATTTCTGGTGCAGCCTGCGGGCATAAGGCCGTATAACCTCCTGGATTCCCATTTTATTCTCCACGCTCTTTCCCAGCACAAACAGCTGGCTTCCCAGCCAGTACTTCTCTGTCTCCGGGTTCCTGCTCACAAATCCTCTGGCTTCCAGAGTGGATAAGGTGCGGAACACCGTACTCTTGTAAACCCCCATATCAGAAGCAATCTGGGTTATACCCACTTCCCTGCCCTGCTTATTTAAATAAATTAACAGTTCCAATGCCCGGTCCAATGCCTGGATCGTATCAGCCATCCTTTGTTTCCTCCTATATTCCAGTTACATTCCGTATCCTGTATGTATCCAAACCATCTGATAATAATTAAAAACCATTTTTTTAACGATGTCAAGGATAAACGGTGTTTGTGCACTATTCATATATTTGGGCTTTTATTTTTGTCTAAATAGCAAATAGTCTCCTACTTGACAATTAAAATGCAGCAGATGTATAATTCCATTTAACGGAACAACGTTCTATACAGCAGAACACAAAATATTGACAGGAGGATTAATTATGAAGGTCACGGTAAATAAAGACCGCTGCAAGGAATGTGGATTATGCATCCACCACTGTCCGAGAAAGGCTATCAGCAAATGTGATGTCCTGAATGCCAACGGTTACTATCCGGTCCAGGTGGACGACGAGGCGTGTATTGCCTGCGGAATGTGCTACATCACATGTCCGGACGGCGTATTCCACGTATCAGGAAATACAGAAGGGGAGGTTAAATGATTCATGGCAGAGATGATGAAAGGCAATGAAGCCATTGCAGAAGCAGCCGTCAGGGCTGGAGTTAAATTCTATGCAGGTTATCCCATTACACCGTCCAGCGAGATTATGGAATATTTATCCTGGCGTCTCCCGGAAGTGGGCGGCAGTTTTGTGCAGGCGGAAAGCGAGCTGGCAGGCATCAACATGGTAATCGGCGCAGCCGCGTCCGGAGTCAGGGCCCTGACCGCTTCCTCCGGCCCAGGCATATCCCTGAAACAGGAAGGCGTATCCACCCTGTCCGACGAGGGCCTGTCCGCGGTGGTCATAACCCAGGTCAGATACGGCAACGGGCTGGGCACCCTGCTGTCCGCCCAGTGTGATTACAACCGTGAGACAAGAGGCGGCGGCCACGGCGATTACCGCTGTCTGGTATTTGCCCCTGCTTCGGTCCAGGAATTCGTGGACCTGATGCGCCCGGCTTATGAGCTGGCTGAAAAGTACCGCGTGGTATCCGTCATGATGGGCGAAGCCACCCTGGGCCAGATGATGGAGCCGGTAACCCTTCCCGATTTCGTGGAGGCAGAGCGCACCCCATGGGCGTTAAACGGCCATTATACATACAAAAAAATCGGTATCTTTGAGCGGGACTCCATGAAGGAAGCCGTGGAGCTGGTAGACAAATATAACACTATCAGGGAAAATGAGCAGCGGTGGGAAGATGAGGGACTGGAGGATGCGGACTATGTATTCGTGTCATACGGAGTTCCGGGCCGCAGCACCCTTGGCGCTGTCCGCGAGCTGAGGGCCCAGGGAGAAAAAGTGGGAATCATCCGCCCCATCACGGTCTGGCCTTTCCCGGAAAAAGCATTTTACAAAATCAATCCCAACGTAAAGGGAATCATCACCGTGGAGGCCAATGCTACGGGCCAGCTGGTGGATGACGCTGCTCTCTACACGAAAAAGGCGTTAAAGGAGCGCAATGTGCCGGCCTACGCCCTTACCTATGTGTTTGGCACGCCAACCATCCGCAATATCAAAAAAGACTATTTTGAAATAAAATCAGGCAGCAAAAAGGAGGTATATTAAAATGTCAGCTTCCAATAAAGAAAGAAAAGTCCCTGTTCTGGTAGATAAGCCAATGGACTTCTGCCCGGGATGCGGCCACGGAATCATAAGCCGCCTCATCATGGAGTGTCTGGATGAACTGGAGCAGAGTGATAACATCATCTTCCCCATTGGAGTGGGATGTTCCTCCAATCTGGGTGCAGGCCTGGAATGCGACCGCCTCCACTGTTCCCATGGACGGGCAGGCGCAGTGGCCACCGGCATGAAGCGGGTCAATCCGGATGTCCTCATCGTATCCTACCAGGGCGACGGCGACGCCTACAACATAGGAATCGCGGAAACCTTCAACGCGGCATACCGCAATGAAAACATAACTGTTATCGTTGTGAACAACACCAACTTCGGCATGACCGGCGGTCAGATGGCCCCCACCACTCTGATCGGCCAGAAGGCCACTACCTGCCAGGAGGGCCGCACCCGGGAGCAGGCCGGTATGCCTATCCGCATGGCGGAGATGCTCTCCACCCTGGACGGCTGCGCCTATGCCGAGCGGGTCTGCGTCACGGATATCGCCAACATCAACAAGGCCAAGAAGGCCATCAAGAAGGCATTCCAGAAGCAGATGAACGGCGAGGGCTTCACCTTTATCGAGGTGCTGTCCACCTGCCCCACCAACTGGGGCATGACGCCGCTGAAGGCCAATCAGTGGCTGAAGGACAACATGGTCCCCTACTATCCTCTGGGTGTCATCAAGGAGACGGCCCCGGAAGGCGCGGAGGTGAAATGAGATGAAAAAAGAGATCGTCATTTCCGGCTTCGGCGGCCAGGGCGGCCTGGCCATCGGCAAGAATCTGGCAGAGGCCGGCATGGCTGAGGGCCTGAACGTTACCTGGGCTCCTTCCTACGGCCCCGAGATGCGTGGCGGCACCGCCAACTGCTCTGTGGTGCTCTCCGACAAGCCCGTGGGATCTCCCGTGTTCGCCCATCCCACCGAGCTCATCGCCCTGAATGAGCCCTCTCTGGTCAAGTTCGAGGAGGGCGTCGTCCCCGGCGGCATGGTATTCGTCAACAGCGACGTGGTGACGGATAAAGTCTCCCGCACGGACCTGACGGCCTACTACATCCCCTGCTCCCAGATCGCCGACGAGGTGGGCAACCCCAAGGTCAGTAACATGGTGATGCTGGGCGCCTATGTGGCCGGCACCAAGGTGCTGAAGGCGGAGACCATCGAGAAGATGATCCAGGAGATGTTCACCGGCGCCAAGGCCAAGTTCGTCCCCCTGAACATCGAGGCGTTCCGCCGCGGCATGGCCTGCGTGCAGTGATTTGTTTCAGAGGGCCGGCGAGTTTGCTCACCGGCCCTCTCTCTTTGGCGGGCCCTGCGCTTTCTGTGCATTTTAACAGTTGACTTTGGCTGTGTATCAGCGTATAAAAGATATCATAGAAGAATATGGCCTTATATTGCGTGGAACGGGACACGCCGCGAAGATCTCTCCCCTCAGAGAGCTGCCGGACGGTGCGAGGTAGCGGGGGCAGCTTTGCTGGCCTCCCCCGGGAGCAGTGGGCGGAACAGAGCTTTCCCAGTACGCCGCACCGGACGCCCTCCGTTATCGGGGCAGACGAGCGGCCGCTGGACCAGCGGCAACGAGAGTGGTACCACGGAAGTTTGACTTTCGCCTCTCCTGTGCAGGGCAGGAGTGCGCGAAAGTCTTTTTGCTATCCCCCAAAACTTCAAACTATTTTTAAGGAGCGATCAATATGCTGGATATTCAAATCACCAAGACCACCAGCCCCAAGGCCAAGCCCGCGGACGAGAGCAAGCTGGGCTTCGGTAAGATTTTCACTGACCACATGTTCGTCATGGACTATGCGCCGGACAAGGGCTGGCATGACGCCCGCATCGTCCCCTATCAGCCCTTCCCCCTGGATCCCGCCTGCGTGATTTTCCACTACGCGCAGGAGATCTTTGAGGGCCTGAAGGCCTACCGGACCGCGGACAACACCATCCAGCTGTTCCGCCCCGACTGTAACGGCCAGCGGATGCAGGACTCCGCCGACCGGATGTGCATTCCCAAGATCCCTGTGGAGGACTTCGTCCAGGCCGTGAAGACCCTGGTGGAAGTGGACAAGGACTGGGTGCCCCATTCTGACGGCGCCTCCCTGTATATCCGTCCCTTTGTATTCGCCACCGATGTGGGCATGGGCGTCCACGCCAGCCGGAACTACACGTTCTGCGTCATCTGCGCTCCCTCCGGCGCCTACTATGCCGAGGGCATCGATCCCGTCCGCATCTATGTGGAGGACGAGTACATCCGCGCCGCGCCCGGCCTGACCGGCTTCACCAAGTGCGGCGGCAACTACGCCGCCTCCATCAAGGCCGGCGAGATGGCCGAGCAGCAGGGCTTCGCCCAGGTGCTGTGGCTGGACGGCGTGGAGAAGAAGTATGTGGAAGAGGTCGGCTCCATGAACATTATGTTCAAGATCGACGGCAAGATCTACACCGCCCCCTGCACCGGTACAGTGCTGCCCGGCGTCACCCGCCGCTCCATCATCGAACTGCTGAAGGACTGGGGCTATGAGGTCTGCGAGGAGCACGTGGCCATCGCCGACATCATGAAGGCCGGCCACGACGGCAAGCTGGAGGAGGTCTTCGGCACCGGCACCGCCGCCGTCGTCTCCCCCGTCAAGGAACTGGACTGGAAGGGCGACAAGGTCTTCATCAGCGGCGGCAAGATCGGTGAGCTGACGCAGAAGCTGTACGACACCCTCACCGGCATCCAGTGGGGCAAGCTGCCCGACACCAAGGGCTGGATCGTCCCCGTGTGCAAGGGCTGAGTTCCCATCGTCAAAAAGAGCGGAGCCGAAAGGCTCCGCTCTTTTCCTGCGTCCCGCTCAGGGCTGCTCCGCTTCATAACGCTTTAAAATGGCGGCCAGAGCCTCAGCCGGGATGTCTCCCACGGGGCGGATCGGCTCCGGATTTTCATCGTAGGGGGCGATGGGCTTTTCAAACCAGGCCACATCCCGCCAGGCGCCGCACTTGTACCCAGTGCTGCGGTAGGTGCCCAGCCGCCGGAAGCCCAGGGCTTGGTGGAGCCCCTCACTCTTTTCATTGGGCACGGTGACGCAGCCGTAGACCGTGCGGATGCCCTGCAGCCGCAGAATGTCTATCAGGGCGCCGTACAGCCGCCTTCCCAGCCCCCGGGAGGTGCATGAGCGGTCCAGATAGACGGACAGCTCCGCATTCCACTGATAGGCGGCCCGCTCCGCCTGGCGGTGGGCGTAGGCATAGCCCACGATCCGCCCCTTCTCCAGGCATACGAGATAGGGATACTCCCGGCCGACGGCGGCGATGCGTCCGGCAAATTCCGCTTCTGAGGGCAGCGCACACTCAAAGGTGATGGGAGTGTCCAGGTATTCTCCGTAGATCTTCAGCAGGGCGGCGCTGTCTGCTGGCGCGGCAAAGCGGAACGCCGGCGCTCCCGGGGCTTCTCTTTCAGCCATCTCCGCCGCCCCTTACGTCCTGGCATGAATCTGGGCGCCGCACTTGGGGCAGGTGATGACGATTTTCCCCTTGCCCACCGGCACCCGGCAGATGGTTTTACAGTTCTTGCAGGTGAAGTATTTGTGGGCCTTGTCCGCATGGCGGGCCTTGGCATTCTGGCGGCTGCTCTTCATCCGCCACATCCAGTTCACCCACCGCTGGTTTTCGCTCCGGCGCTTGGTGAGATTCCGAGAGAAGATGCGGAACAGGGCGAAGGCCCAAGCGGCGATGGACACCAGGTACAGCGCATTCCCCAGCCACAGATGATGGGGGGCCACAAACATGGAGACGAGGTCCAGAACCAGACTTCCCACCACAATGGCCAGGCTCAACTGGTCCACGCCGTTGCGTCCGTACATGAGCCGGGCCAGTGCGTTCCCGATTTTTTGAAAGACTCCCATAGATAAGGACTCCTTTTCCGGCGGCTCCTGCCGCAGGGTGTGATTCTGTCATTATTTTACACGCAAACCCACCGCCGCACAACCGTTTGCGGGCGGAATTTACAAATTGGTCATTTATTTGTTTTGTTCAAAGTGCTATACTGATTTCTGTTGAGAAAAAACACCAAAGGAAGTGCAATATCATGGCAAAACGGCAATTCAAGGCGGAGTCCAAGCGGCTGCTGGACCTGATGGTCAACTCCATCTACACCCACAAGGAGATCTTTCTCCGGGAGATCATCTCCAATGCCAGCGACGCCTGTGACAAGCTGTGCTACCAGGCCCTGACGGATGACGCCGTGGGCATGAGCCGCAAGGACTTCAAGATCGAGATCAAGGTGGACAAGGAACACCGGACTCTGACCGTCTCCGACAACGGCATCGGCATGGACAAGGAGGACCTGGAGAACAACCTGGGCGTCATCGCCTCCTCCGGCTCCTACAAGTTCAAGCAGGAGGTGGGGGACGACGCCAAGGACACCGACGTCATCGGCCAGTTCGGCGTGGGCTTCTACTCCGCCTTTATGGTGGCGGACCACATCACCGTGGTGACGAGGAAGTACGGCACCGACGCCGCCTGGATGTGGCAGTCCTCCGGCGCCGACGGCTACACCATCACCGAATGCGAGCGGGATGCCGTGGGCACGGACATCATCATGCACATCAAGCCGGACACCGATGATGAGAAGTACAGTGAGTTCCTGGAGTCCTGGCGGCTCCAGGAGCTGGTGCGGAAGTATTCCGACTACATCCGCTTCCCCATCCGAATGGAGGTCTCCAAGACCCGCCGGAAGGAGGGCAGCCCCGATGACAAGCCGGAGTACGAGACGTATCAGGAAGAGGAGACACTGAACTCCATGGTGCCCATCTGGCAGCGGCGCAAGTCCAGCGTGAAGCCGGAGGAGTACAACAAGTTCTATCGGGACAAGTTCCACGACTACGCCGACCCCCAAAAGGTCATCGCCGTGTCCGCCGAGGGCGCCGTCACCTACAAGGCGCTGCTGTTCATCCCCGGCGCCACCCCCTTCGACTACTACACCAAGGAGTATGAGAAAGGGCTGCAGCTGTACTCCAATGGCGTCCTCATCATGGACAAGTGCGCCGACCTGCTGCCGGAGCACTTCCGCTTCGTCCGGGGGGTGGTGGACTCTCCCGACCTGTCCCTGAACATCTCCCGGGAGCTGCTCCAGCACGACCGGCAGCTGAAGGTCATCGCGGCCAACCTGGAGAAGAAGATCAAGAGCGAGCTTGGTAAGCTGCTGAAGGACGACCGGGAGGGCTACGAGAAATTTTGGAAGAACTTTGGCCGGCAGATCAAATACGGCGTCGTCAGCGAATACGGCGCCCACAAGGAGCTGCTTCAGGACCTGGTCCTGTTCTATTCCTCTACGGAGAAGAAGCCCGTCACCCTGGCGGAGTATGTCTCCCGGATGAAAGAGGACCAGAAGTTCATCTACTACGCGGCCGGCGAGAGCTTGGAGAAGATCGACAAACTGCCCCAGACCGAGGGCCTGCGGGAGTCCGGCACGGAGATCCTCTACTTCACGGAGGAGGTGGACGAGTTCTGCGCCCAGATCCTTCACACCTTCCAGGACAAGGAGTTCCGCTCTGTCCTGGACCAGGAGATCGAGGAGGGTGCCGAGAAGAAGGCCGAGGAGGCCGCAGACGCCCACAAGGCCGTGTTCGACTTCGTCAAGGAGACCCTGGGAGATCAGGTGAAGGAGGTCAAGGCCAGCGCCCGGCTGAAGTCCCATCCCGTGTGCCTGACGGCAGGGGAGGGCCTGAGCTTTGAGATGGAGAAGTATTTCCAGGCGGTCCAGCCGGACAGCGCCATCCGCGCCGAGCGGATCCTGGAGCTGAATGTGGAGCACCCAGCTTTCCAGGCCCTGGAGGCCGCCGTGACGGCGGACCCGGAGAAGGCCAAAAAGTACGCCACGCTGCTGTACGACCAGGCTCTGCTGATCGCAGGTCTGCCCCTGGAGGATCCCTCCGGCTACACTGATCTGGTGTGCGAGCTGATGAAATAAAATACCATGCGCAAAAGCGGCCCCGGGTAAAACCCGGGACCGCTTGTTTGATTTGCTTCAGGACGGATCTCTCTGCCATCCCGGCGTTTTTTCCATCGGGTAGGGGCGGCCGCCCGAGAAGACGGCCGCGTGGATCGGTACCGCCCTCACCGCCGCTCCACCAGACGCTGGTAGTGCTTGTACAGGGCGGAAAACCGGCCCTGATAGCTGTGGTTCCAGGGCTTGCGCTTGCCGCAGAAGTGGAGGATGGCCGTGTGGTCCATCACCCAGTCCATGTCCCGCTCCCCTTGGCTCAGCAGCAGGTAGCGGTCAAACCGCCGGGCGTCGTAGTTCCACAGGCTGTCGTCCACCCCCAGGATCTGTCCGCCGTACAGGCCGTTGAGCACGTCCTGGTCCGGCAGCAGCAGAATGTCGGCGTGCTCCCGGGCATAGTCGAAGATGTCACCCGGCCGGACCTCCCGCCGCATGGCGGACAGATCCATCACCAGCACGCCGGAGTTGTAGTAGGCCTCCGCCTCATAGTTCTCCAGCCGCAGCCGGTTCACCGGGTCTGTGATGCCCGCCAGCAGCCCGGTGTGGGTGGCGGCGGCCATCAGGTCTCCCTCCAGGTCCGTATCATACAGGGCCCGGACAGGATTGATTACCAGAATGTCCGGGTCCAGATACAGCACCCGGTCCAGAGAACGCGGCAGCAGCTCCGCCGCCAGCAGCCGGTAGTACATGGCCCGGGTCCAGTACCGGGCCACCGGCGCGTCGGCGAACAGGTCCGCCGGCACCTCCAACGGGTGGATGTGCCCCCGACCGGCGCAGAGCTCCTCCAGTGCCGTCCAGTCCTCCGGCAGCAGGCCGTCTCCGATGGCGTAAATCTCAAAGGTCTCGCCAGGATCATTCCGCAGCAGAGAGCCCAGCATCACCCGCAGGGGCGGGAGATAGTTGCGGTCCAGTGTCACCAGAATGTTCATGTGGTCAAGCCCTCCGATCCGTTGGTCCGGGCCGTGTCCCGGTAATAGGCCACCAGCAGGTCCACCACCGTCCCGTAGGAGCGGATGCCGTCCTCTTGGCCGTAGCCCTTCAAAATCGTGTCGTACACCTTCTGGCTGGCATCCGCCGCAGCCCCCTCGAAGGATGCCCAGTAGGCGTTGTTAGATGCCAGATCCGCCCGCACCGTGTCCGGAAGGCTGTCCCGGATGGCCTGCCAGGCCGCCGGATCCGCCTGGTACAGGGCGTTGCCCAGGTGGATGTACCCCATCAGCCAGCCGGAGTATTCGTACACCGGATCGCCGCTGGTGGTGGAGGCCAGCACCGCCAGGAAGTTGCACTCCTGCTCCGAGGCGATGCCCCGCTGGTGGGACAGCTCGTGGGCGATGGTGGAGGGAATCAGGCAGGCGGGGGCGTCCACGTTGATGTTGGACTCCCCGGTGAAAGCAAAGTAGACGCCGGTGAAGTTCATGGCGCTCATGACCCTGGAGAAGAACATCCGCTTGGGCGCCCGGTCCTCAAATTCCAGGAAGGGGAA
>ERZ1106983.2918-NODE-2918-length-10337-cov-3.956623_pt1 | contig 10337 bp, 7 predicted proteins | sample MGYA00403693_ERZ1106983 | MGnify/ENA primary metagenome ERZ1106983 (study PRJEB35170, sample SAMEA104062420) | human gut metagenome | biome: human gut; feature: human-associated habitat; material: faeces | place: Denmark | collected 2012-07-13 ...
CCAGGTAGAAGGGGAATCTGTTTCTTCTATCTTTGTTAGTGATAACCTGAATATTAAGGCTGTTGCTGATATTCGTCCGGGTACAATGGTTGACGTTGAATATAATAACCGTGGCTATGTGTGTGATTTGGCTATCTGTAAGCAGTAATCGGCTTTTTTGCATTTCTCCTTATGCTGGCTGTTCTATCCTGGTTCAGCCAGCCCCTTTGCGGACAATATCCGCATTTCCTTGTTCGCTCCAAGTGCCAAGTCATGTTGCGGTTTTGATTCGTCATTACGTGGAATACCTACGTTTTGCCATTTCTCTGCTAGGGATGGCTTGTAAAACCCCCGTAGGGTAATACGGGGGTACTAAATACATTGGAGGTCGGGATGGAAGGAAACTTAATAACCCTGGCTAATGGGTTGGTTGTGTCTGTTGACTGGCTGTCGTTCACGGTCATGTCAACGGCTGATGTTGTGGACGTGCTGGATATGTTCGGCTATGTGATGGAGAACGAGCTGAAGGCCATCGACGGCATTATGCTTAACCCGCAGCGCCCGTTCTGCGCCATCCTGGGCGGTTCGAAGGTCTCGACCAAGATCACCATCATCGAGAATCTCCTGGAGAAGGTGGACGTCCTCATCCTGGGCGGCGGTATGACCTATACCTTCGCGGCTGCGGAGGGCGGTAAGGTCGGCAATTCGATTTGTGAGCCCGACCAGTTCCAGACGGCACTCGATATTCTGGCCAAAGCCAAGCAGAAGGGTGTGAAGGTCGTGATGTCGCCCGACGCGCTGATCGCCGACGCATTCTCGGCCGATGCCAACACCGATGTGGCTCCCGCCAACAATATTCCCGACGGCTGGGAAGGCGTTGACATCGCCGAGGAAGGCAAGAAGGTGTTCCGCGAGGAGATCCTCAAGTGCAAGACGATCCTTTGGAACGGCCCCGTGGGCGTGTTCGAGATCGACAAGTTCGCAACCGGTTCGCGCGCCGTGGCCGAGGCTATCGCCGAGGCTACCTCGAAGGGTGCCTACTCGCTCATCGGCGGCGGCGATTCGGTGGCGTGCATCAACAAGTTCGGCCTGGCGGACAAGGTTTCGTATGTTTCGACCGGCGGCGGCGCCCTGCTCGAATACATGGAAGGCAAGGTGCTTCCGGGTGTGGCGGCGATCCGCAAATAAGCCGACATTCCGATCCAGATCCGAAATAAAGACAAGGGGTGTTCCGGCATGGTCGGACACCCCTGTCGTCACTAAAATACCCGAACACAATGAAAAAAATCATTCTTTTCGCTGCAACAATAGCTTGTATGGCAAGTTGTCAGAATACATCCAAAACCCCGGCCATCGACCTGGCCAACTTCGACCTTTCGGTAGCCCCGAACGCCGATTTCTACGAGTACGCCACGGGCGGCTGGCAGAAGAACAACCCCCTCAAACCGGAATATTCGCGCTACGGTTCGTTCGATATCCTGCGCGACAACAACGAGAAGCGTATCAACGAGCTTTTCTCGGAGATGACCAAGATGAAGGCCGAGCCCGGCAGCATCGAGCAGAAAATCTCCGACCTCTATAAGATGGGGCTAGATTCGGTGCGCCTGAACGCCGAGGGCGCAGCTCCGGTGAAGGATGCCGTAGCCGGGATCCTTGCGATCTCCGACCGTTCGCAGCTGACCCCCGTAGTGGCCAGGATACACACCGCGATCGCCAACCCGTTCTTTTCGGTGGGTGTGCAGGCCGACCTGATGAACAGCGATATCAACGCCCTTTATATCTCGCAGTCGGGTATCATGATGGGCGACCGCGATTACTACCTCGACCCTGAGAACGAGAATATCCGGACGGCCTACAAGGAGTATCTGGGCAAGCTCTTCCGCCTGGGCGGAGTCCCCGAAGCCGATATCGAGAAAGCTGTTGCCGGGGTGATGAACATCGAGACGAAGCTGGCCGAGAAGTCGTGGTCGAATACCGAGCTGCGCGACATTCCGGCACAGTACAACCCCACGGCGAAGGCCGAGTTCGAGAAGACCTACGACGCCATCGACTGGCCCGTTTACTACAAAGCCATGGGCATCGGCGACTTCGACACGATCATCGTGACGACGAAATCGTCGATCGCCAACGCCAACGACCTGATGAAGAACGCCCCGCTGGAGGATATCCGTTACTACCTCGCGGCGCAGTACCTGGACGATGCCGCGTCGTACCTGAGCGACGATTTCCAGCAGGCTTCGTTCGATTTCTACGGCAAGGCGATGGCCGGCCAGCAGGAGATGAAACCCCGCTGGAAGCGTGCCATGTCGGTGCCCAACGGCATCCTTTCCGAGGCCGTGGGCGAGATGTATGTAGCCAAATATTTCCCCGCAAAGGACAAGGAGCGTATGCTCGGACTGGTGAAGAACCTGCAGACGGCGCTCGGGCAGCATATCGCGGCGCTGGACTGGATGTCGGACGCTACGAAGGCCAAGGCTCAGGAAAAACTGGCGGCCTTCACGGTGAAGATCGGTTACCCGGACAAATGGAAGGACTATTCGACGCTGGCGATCGACCCTTCGAAGAGCTATTTCGAGAACATCGTGAATGCCAGCCTCTGGTATACGGCCGACAATATTTCGAAGCTCGGCAAGCCTGTCGATAAGGACGAGTGGCACATGTCGCCCCAGACGGTGAACGCCTACTATAACCCGACGACCAACGAGATCTGCTTCCCGGCAGCCATCCTCCAGCCGCCGTTCTACAACCCCGAGGCTGACGACGCCGTGAACTACGGCGCCATCGGCGTGGTGATCGGCCACGAGATGACCCACGGGTTCGACGACCAGGGCCGTAACTTCGACAAGGACGGCAACATGAACAACTGGTGGACGGAAGAGGACGCCGCTGCGTTCAAGGCCAAGACCGACATCCTCGTAAAACAGTTCGACGCGATCGAGGTGCTGCCCGCCAAGGACGGCCAGCCTGCGATTATGGCCAACGGCTCCCTCAGCCTGGGCGAGAACATCGCCGACCAGGGCGGCCTGCGCGTTTCCCATACGGCGTTCCGTAACTCGCTGAACGGCACCGAGCCCGCGCCGATCGACGGATTCACCGCCGACCAGCGGTTCTACCTGGCTTACGCTACGCTGTGGGCGCAGAATATCCGCGACGAGGAGATCGCACGTCTTACGAAGCTCGACGTACACTCGCTGGGCAAATGGCGTGTGAACGCCACGCTGCGTAATCTGCAGGATTTCTACGATGCGTTCAGTATGACCGACGGGGAGATGTTCATGCCCGAGGAGGAGCGCGTGGTTATCTGGTAGGCGGGTGCCGCCCCGATCGATATGCCGGCGGCAGGGTAATCCCTGCCGCCTTTTTGTTTCCCTGCCGGGCGGGTTGCTATGTTGATTATATCGAAAAACGATAAATATTTTTTGATATTCAAAATTTGTTGTTATATTTGTCGCCGAACAAACCCTAAAAATAACTCTCAGCGACCATGGATTTACTCACAGTAGAACATGTCACCAAGCAATACGCCGGGCACAAGGCCCTCGACGACGTATCGCTCGCAATCCCCCGAGGTTCGGTCTACGGGTTGCTTGGCCCCAACGGGGCCGGCAAGACGACGCTGATCCGCATCATCAACCGCATCACGGCGCCCGACAGCGGCCGCGTGTTGTTCGGTGACCGCGAGATCACGCCTGCGGATGTTTACCGTATCGGTTACCTGCCCGAGGAACGTGGCCTTTACAAGAAGATGAAGGTCGGCGAACAGGCCGTTTTCTTCGCACGCCTGAAAGGGCTTTCGCGCCGCGAAGCCGTCGTGCGGCTCAAGCAGTGGTTCGTGAAGTTCGGTATCCAGGACTGGTGGGACAAGAAGATCGAGGAGCTCTCGAAGGGCATGGCCCAGAAGGTGCAGTTTATCGTCACGGTGCTGCACGAACCCGAACTGCTGATCTTCGACGAGCCTTTCTCGGGCTTCGACCCGATCAATGCCAACCTCCTGAAGGAGGAGATCCTCGCCCTGCGCGACAAGGGCTCCACGATCATCTTCTCGACGCACAACATGTCGTCCGTGGAGGAGATCTGCGACCACATCACGCTGATCAACAAGTCGCGCAACATCCTCTCGGGGTGTGTCGACGACATACGCCGCAGGCACGGGGCAAACATCTTCGAAGTGGCCTACCGGGGCGATGAGGCGGCGCTGCGCCGTGCCGTCGAAGGCCGCTGCGAGATACTCGAAGGTTCGCAGGACAAGTCGGTATACGCTACGCTCAAACTCCATGTCGGGCGCGACGAGGAGGTGCGCGCAGTGATCGCCGCCGTGAACGACGCCGTCGAGCTGCGCTCGTTCCAGGAGATCATCCCGTCGATGAACGACATATTCATCCGCGCCGTCAGCGGGAACCTTTAGCCGGCCATGAACAGCAAGATCGTCAGCTCCGTCTTCGTCGTCGCGGCACTGGGCATCCTCTTTTACGACGTCTGTGCCGGGGAGCGGGTTGCGCCGCGGGCCTACATCTGCGTGGGGCTGCTCGTCGCGGCGCAGCTAATCAATCTCTTCGGGAACAAAACTCATAAAAACAAGTAAAACCATGTCACAAGTAGGTATCATCATAGGACGCGAATTCAACGAGCGCGTCCGTAAAAAATCCTTCATCATCACCACGCTGCTGATGCCGCTGCTGATGGTCGGCCTGATGTTCGCCCCGATGCTCATCATGAAGTATTCGGGCGGCGACGAGAAACATATCGCCGTGATCGACGAGAGCGGGCTGATAGCCCCCAGGCTGCAAAGCGGCAAGGAGCTGATATTCGAGCCCACCGACCTTTCGACCGAGGCCGCGCGTAAGGAATTGACCGACAAGTTCGGCGTGCTCTACATCGGTTCGGACATCCTCACCAACCCCAACAACGTGAAACTGTATGCCAATTCGTCGTCGTCGCTGTCGGTCGAAAGCAACATCACGGGGCAGATCGAGGATATCATAGAGGCCGAGAAACTCAAATCGTATAACATCGAAAACCTGTCGCAGATACTTCAGGAGGTGAAGACCCGCGTCGGTATGCAGACTTTCCGCAACGACGAGTCGCAGGAAGAGGAGGCGCACGCCAAATCGTCGGTGGTAGCCACGGGGACGGGCTTCGTGCTGGGCATGATCCTCTACATGTTCCTGCTGATCTACGGTTCGATGGTCATGCAGTCTGTGATCGAGGAGAAGAACAGCCGCGTGCTGGAGGTGATGGTTTCGTCGGTGAGGCCCTTCGACCTGATGCTGGGCAAGATACTCGGCGTGGCGTCGGTTGCCGTCGTGCAGGTGCTGATCTGGGGCGCGCTGTGCGTCGTAGGGGCGCTTGCGGTGGCGCAGATGATGCCGCCCGAAATGATGGAGGGCGTGCAGGCCATGCAACAGGGGGTTCCCGGCGCAGCGGCTGCGATCGACGTGAACCCGGAGATGTTGCAGGTGATAGCGGCCATTACGGACTTCGGCTTTATCCTCCGCATCTTCGCCTACCTGCTGCTGTTCGTCTTCGGCGGTTACCTGTTCTACTCGGCGATGTTCGCCGCGGTGGGATCGGCCGTGGACAGCATCCAGGACGCGCAGCAGTTGCAGACACCGATCACGATCCCGATCATCCTCGCCCTGCTGGTGATGATATCGGTCGTGAACGATCCCAACTCGCAGATGGCCTTCTGGTTCTCGATGATCCCCTTCACGTCGCCCGTGGTGATGATGGCGCGTATCCCTTACGGCATTCCCCTGTGGGAGATAATACTCTCGCTGGTGATCCTCTACGCCTCGTTCACGGCGATGGTGTGGTTTGCGGCGAAGATCTACCGTGTGGGTATCTTCATGTACGGTAAAAAGCCGACGTTCAAGGAACTTTACAAGTGGATGCGGTATAAGTATTAGTCCGCACCGCGAAACGTGGAATGACCGGGCCGTACGATGTCGTGCGGCCCGGTTTTGTTTTTATGGATCCGGACTGTCCGGCCTTATGCGGGAGCGGCTTGTCCGGGATCGGTGTTGTGCGCGGGACGTCGCGGAGCGGATGGGCGGCCGCACCGTGCCGCCCGGGCGTGCGGGAGCGAAATCGGCAGGTGCCGGGATTTTCCCGGTTTTTACTATCTTTGGGGGTATGAAAGAGTCGAAATTCGTCAAAACCAAGATCGTCGCGGGCTATGTCATCCTGATTGCCGTCTGCGTCCTTTCAGTCGGGTATGTTTACCGTGCGGTGGTGCGTTTTTCGACCTCCGACGGCAGTTATTCGCTGCTGCACACCAAGCGCAATGTCGTGGGACAAACCCTCTACCACCTCTACCAGGCCGAGAGTTACGGCCAGCTGATGATCGCCGGATACAAGTCTTACGAGGCGCGGTACAAACGCGAATTGCGCACCGTGCGCGGCTATATCGACTCGTTGCGCATCCTGACCGGGGAGCAGGATTCGCTCCAGACGATGCGCCTGGACAGCATCGTGAGGCTGTTGGGCGACAAGGAACGGCGGACGATGAACCTGCGGCGGACGATCCGTTCGGCGGCTACGGCCAGTCTGCTGGACAAGAATATCCGCGAGCTGATCGGCCCGGCGGACAGTGTGGACAGCGTGGCGGTTTTGCGCGACAGCGTGTCGGTGCGTACGGTGGTGCAGGATACGCTGTCCGTGGCGGTGCCGCGGCGCAAGCGCAATTTCTTCCGCCGTTTCGCCGACCTGTTCAGTCCTCCCAAAGAGGATTCGAGCATCGTGATCTCTCACCGTGAGCGGGTCGTCGATTCGCTCCCCGCGACGGCCGTGAAGGATACGATCGCCATCGTCCTCAGGACGTTGCAGGATCGGGTGACCAGCGACCGCATCGGCATTTACGACCGGGCGTGGGATGAAGGGATGCGCCTCCGCTACAGCAACGAACTGGTGAATACGAAGATCTACCGCCTCATCATGGATTTCGAAGCCGAGGATACGGCGTTCCTGCTGGGCAAGATCGACCAGACGGAGGCTATCCGCCGCCGGTCGTCGTACGTGCTGGGCGGTATCGCCATCGTCGCCGTCGTGCTGATGCTGCTGTTCGTGGGTATCCTGCTGCGTGATATCAACCGCAGCACCCGCTACCGGAGGGCGCTCGAGCGGGCCAACCGCGACAACGAGGCGCTGCTGGCAGCGCGTGAGAAGCTGATGCTGGCCATCACGCACGACATCAAGGCGCCGCTGGGATCGGTGATGGGGTATATCGACCTGCTTTCGCGCCTCACCACGGGCAAACGCGAGGGACTTTACCTGCACAATATGAAGGAGTCGTCGGAGCACCTGCTGGCGCTGGTCAACAGCCTGCTGGACTTCTACCGGCTCGATATCAACAAGGTCGACGTCGACAACGTGGCGTTCTGCCCGGCACAACTGTTCGAGACGATCCGCGAGGGGTTTGCGGCCATGGCCGATGCAAAGGGCATCGCCCTTGTGCTCGAAGCCGGGCCGGGGGCCGGGGACGAGGTGATGGGCGATCCTTTCCGGATCCGCCAGGTTGCCGATAACCTGATATCCAATGCGCTGAAATTTACGGACGAGGGCAGTGTGACGATCCGGGCCGACGTCGTGGACGGACGGCTGGTATTCTCCGTGCGCGACACCGGGCGGGGCATCGGCCGCGAGGAGAAAGAACGCATTTTCCAGGAGTTCGTACGCCTGCGTTCGGCGCAGGGCGTCGACGGGTTCGGTCTGGGGCTTTCGATCGTCGACCGTCTGGTAAAACTGCTCGGCGGCAGCATCTCGCTCGAAAGCCGCCTGGGCGAGGGCAGCAAGTTCATTGTCTCGGTGCCGGTAGGCCGCAGCAGCGGGAAGAAACCCGGCGGCCCGCCGCAGCCTGCCCGCACGTCCGTCCGTCCGGACTTGAAGGTGCTGCTGATCGACGACGACCCGCTGCAACTGGAGATGACTGCCGGGATGTGCCGCCAGGCCGGGGTGGCTGCCGAGTGCTGCCAGTATCCCGAATATGCCGCCAAACTGGTGGCCGAAGGGGTGTTCGACGCTGTTTTTACCGATATACAGATGCCGTCGGCTGACGGGTTTAGCGTATTGGCCGCGGTGCGCGGGGTCGACTCTGCAATTCCCGTGGTGGCCGTTTCGGCGCGCGGGGAGATGGATGCCGGGGATTTCTCGGCACGCGGGTTCGCGGGATGCCTGCGCAAGCCATTTACGGCGAATGAACTGGTTGCCGTGCTGAACACCGTCTGCGGCGCGGATGCCGCGGTGGCGCCCGTCGGGTGCGGGGTTGCCGCGGCCGGGGCGGAACAGGCGGACGGAGTGGATTTCAGCGCTCTGACGGCCTATGCGGGTGACGACACGGCGGCGGCACGGGGAATTCTGGAATCCTTCGCAGAGCAGGGCGCGGCCAACTGTGCCCTGCTGGAGCGGGCGTTGGACGAAGGCGATACGGCGGCACTGAAAGCCGTGGCGCACAAGATGACGCCGATCTTCACGATGCTCGGGGCCGTGCAGGTGGCGGCGGCGCTGCGGACGGCGGAAAGCTGGGAAGGCCCCCTGACCGGCACGTTATGCCGGGAGGTACGCACGGCGGCAGAAAATATCCGTGCGATTATCGCGGAAGCGCAAAAAAAGGTATCTTTGTCGTGAATATGGAACGGATTCTGATCGTAGACGACGACATCACCTTCGGCCTGATGCTCAAGACCTGGCTCTCGAAAAAAGGGTTCGGGACACAGACCGCAGCCAGTGCGGCGGCAGCCCGGACGGCTCTTGCGGAAGGAGGGTTCTCGCTCGTGCTGAGCGATATGCGGTTGCCCGACGAGGACGGAATCGCCCTTTTGCAGTGGATGTCGGGGCAGCGGATCGAAGTGCCCGTGATCGTAATGACGAGTTATGCCGAGATCCAGAACGCCGTGCGCTGCATGAAACTCGGCGCCCGCGACTACGTCGCCAAGCCCGTCAATCCCGACGAATTGCTGAAAAAGATCCGCGAGGCGCTTGATGCCCCGGCGCCCGTGGGCGATGTCCCCCCGGTAACGCCGGAAAAGGCGCCGGAGACTTCCCGGGCTGCGGGCGGGGATATGCCCAACTATATCGAGGGGCAGAGCGATGCCGCGCGGCAGCTCTACGAATATGTGCGGCTCGTCGCGCCGACGAACATGTCGGTCTTGGTGAACGGCGCCAGCGGCACGGGCAAGGAACATGTGGCGCAGCTGATCCACCGCCAGAGCAAGCGCGCCGGAAAGCCGTTCGTGGCGGTCGATTGCGGCGCCATTCCGCGCGACCTGGCTGCTTCGGAGTTCTTCGGCCATGTCAAGGGGTCGTTCACGGGGGCTGTCGGCGATAAGACGGGCGCCTTCGAAGCGGCCAGCGGCGGCACGCTCTTTCTGGACGAGGTGGGGAACCTTACCTATGAAACCCAGGTGCAATTGTTGCGGGCCTTGCAGGAGCGCCGCATCCGTCCCGTGGGCAGCAACCGCGAAGTCCCTGTCGACATCCGGCTGGTCGCAGCGACCAACGAAGACCTCGAAGCGGCGATCGCGCGCGGGACGTTCCGTGCCGACCTCTACCACCGTATCAACGAATTTACGCTCCGTATGCCCGAAGTGAGGCAGATGCGCGAGGATATCATGCTGTATGCCGATTTTTTCCTCGACCAGGCCAACCGCCAGCTGGACAAGCATATCGTCGGGTTCGACGGCGAAGCCGCTGCGGCCATGGTGCGTTATGACTGGCCGGGAAACCTGCGGCAGATGAAGAACACGGTGATGTCGGCGACGCTGCTCTGCCGGGGCGATTATATCTCCTGCCGCGAACTGCCGGCCGAAATCGCCGGGGTTTCCGGTGCGGCTGCGGTGCCGTTGCGCAACCCGGCCGGCGAGGAGGAGCAGATACGCCGCGCCCTGTCCATGGCCGGGGGAAACAAGTCGCAGGCCGCCAAACTGCTCGGCATCGACCGCAAGACCCTTTACAACAAATTGCACCTATACGGGATCGAGTGATGCGCCTGCGTGTGGAATTTTTCCACATACCTGTGGCGCGATTCCACACTTTTCCACATACCGCCGATTGTGGCACGTTTTGTTAACCGCTGTAATTCAGCGGTTTTTCGTTTTCTGTCCGCATGGCACGCCTCTTGGACTTTCCAAAGTCAGAAAGGTCGACGGGACAAATTACGAACCTGAAGAAATGAAGTGGAACCTTAAATCATTAAGAGCTATGAAAAAGACAATTGTAACGATGGCAGCTTTGATGCTGATGGCTGGGAGCGCATTCGCATGCGCACAGCAGCCCGAGAAGAAGGACGCCTCCGCGGCGACCGAAGCTGCGGCTCCCGCAACGGAGTCCCCGGCTACCGATGAACAGGAGAAATCGGAGTCCGG
>ERZ1106983.2927-NODE-2927-length-10318-cov-2.505700_pt1 | contig 10318 bp, 9 predicted proteins | sample MGYA00403693_ERZ1106983 | MGnify/ENA primary metagenome ERZ1106983 (study PRJEB35170, sample SAMEA104062420) | human gut metagenome | biome: human gut; feature: human-associated habitat; material: faeces | place: Denmark | collected 2012-07-13 ...
AGAGCATACGGTTCATACCCGTAGTGTCGAGAGTTCGAATCTCCCTTCCGCTACTCTTTAATTGCCCCGGTTCCCTTATTTCATAAGGTGTTTCGGGGTTTTGTTGTTGAAAAGCTCTGCCTCATCCTCGGAGCCACTCTGATCATAATATCCATTACTTAAAACGAAATGCCATCCATCAAAATCACTTAACAATACCTTGTTGTCATCAATCTCAAATTCAATACATACACATTTAGTCCCCGGTTCATTGTATCCACAGCATCTAAGGTCAGGTTTCTTATGCTCCCAATTTCTAGTATGCCAAGCCCATATCGGGTACTTAACCCCCTCTGGTTCCTCGCCAATGCGCTGCCTCATTTGCCGTACTATCCAGTCATAAGGCTCCTTGAAACTAAGCGTTGCATCTGCATCACTGATTAATACAGATTTTTCAGGATCACAATGAAATACTTTGTCCGACACTAGTTTTGTCCATACCTCTACTGGCTGGATTGTCCATAACCTCATAAGCTCAATACCTTTTTTAGTTTTCGCCTTGCTGTTCTTCGATTATTGCGTTTATATTTTCGCCATCCTTTATGATTTTGTGTCCAACAAGCATATTTTCTATCAAACTTATCCTCATACGATAGACTTTTCCAAAATCCTTTTCTCATTTATTTCACCCTGTCGATATGCGTTATAAATATTTTATTCTTTCGGCTCTTCTAAAGCTGGTTCTTCGCCGTCTACCTCCAGAAGTCCTGTCTCATTCCATGCAAATTTGTAATCAATAGATTTCGGCAGGTTGTGCGGGACTACTGTTTTACTCTTAAACCATGGAGATTTGATACAGTCTTCCTGGTTATCATTTGTGGGTATAGCATCTTTTGACATATTTAATCCTCCTGACATTATTCGCTTCTTCTGAAAACAGCATTTCATTCTTACACCAAACACCTCTGGGGCGTGTAAACTCGCTTGCAAAACGCCGAATATATTCATTCTCGTCCAATGCCCACTCTGCTTCTCGTCCTCCCATTATAATAAGTTGTTTTTTATTATATCATAATACTAAAATCAATTAATCTTTTCTGCATAAGCATACACGTCTGCGTTTAATATCTCCCATTTCGTTTTATATTTCTTTTCCAAAAAACCTCAGAACATTATTTATATTATTTTACCACGTCAGACAATAATCTACTATATATTTCTCTCTTTAATGAGGCGGTCATCTTTCCTTCTGACAGCAGTAAGAGGAGATTTAATGAGCAACTATATTCCCGGTAACCAGAAACATCTTCCCCTTGATGACCGTATCTACATTGAAAACTCTCTGAATAAAGGATATTCCTTCAAGGTCATTGCCAAATACCTGTGTAAAAATCCGACTGCCATCTCTTAAGAAGTCAAGGCTCATCGCTTGTCGGACTGGAAGTAAACTTTTCACATTTTTTGAATGTGGCTGGTGGAATTTAGTCCCGCACTGGAATTTACTCTAACTCAATTCCCAAATTAACACCTCTATTACATATATAAAAAGGTGCTACCGTCCAGCAGTAGCACCACTATTTATAAAAAATTTATCTACTTCTTTTAGTTTTATTTTCTACGACAAACAGTTCACGCCAGTTATTGCAAGGAGCGCAAACTCGTACGAAATCATCGACAGAACATGGAATAGTTGTTGATACTGTGTAAGAGCTACCACAATATTGCACACGAATTTTATAGGCAGAGATAATTTCTGTTACCCTTGCCGTAAATGTTTTATCTGATCCCTCATTCTTCTTAATCATTTCGTAAATTTGTACTGTTACTTTATCTGCTAATTTAGTAGCCAATTGTGAATAGTTCATTGTTTCCGCCTTTCTCTTACTTGATTCACCGTATATCTCGCTTCTTTTAACGTTTGGAAAGACTCTGGCGTAATGCCCCTTCAAATTCCCGGGAAAGCGTATCAACCAGTTTCTGGGTATTATCTACACTATTTAAGTTGATATCACCCATATTAAAATTGAATGTTCTTAGCCTATTAACTGAATCTGACGCAAAGACAAATTGTGGTGGCGTCGGTAATGAAACCGGAATATTTTCGAAATTGCTTATAAGCATGCGTTGCTGCTCTTCATTAAGTACAACCTCACCCAGATGAGCAATTATAGGAACTGCATTGTCATCGTGATTACCCGTCATAAGAGCTTTGAGCTTTTTAACAACATCGGAGTCTTCCTTTTGTATCGCACCATTTTCAATGCCATCTTTATAGGCCGGAAGAGATTTCTTTTGTTTTTCCCTCTCCTCAATCTCTTTAGCTGGGCCAGTGGCAGGTCCATCCGGGGTATTCCAGTTGGGGCCTTTTGAAGAAGAGTGGCCTTTCCCACCTCCGCCACTTGACGATGGTTTAGAATTGCTTACCTTTTTTGCTTCTTCCTCGGCCAGCTTCTTTAATGTAGCAAGCTGTTCCTCTAAGGTCTTTTTGATTTCCTCCCACGTAGAAGTGTACTTTGAAATTGTTTCGCTGTTTGTATTAGCAACCTTCAGATACTCCTTAAAATCATTATAGGAACCGGACATCTGGTTCTGAATGTTTTCCAGTGCAGATACCGTATCTTTATTACCGGTCGAGTTTAATATCGCATCAAGGTATTCCTGAGATGAAAATCCGTCCTTTGCAGCGAGAATTAATTCGTCGAATTTAGACAGAACGTCCTGATAGCTCATGGAACCATCCTGGAATGCGGCAATGTACTGCTCCATAAGAGACGATACCTTTTCAGTCGCATCAATCTGTTTCTGGTACATTTCCTTCTGTGCTTCTACCGTCTCATAATTCTTCACCATTGCATCAAAGATATCTTTGTCTTCGCCGGTCGTGACTTTGATTTCCCAACCAGAGCCGAAGATTTTGGATGCGAGAGCAGCCTCATTCGCTATCCGGATATTATCGGCTATTTCCGACCATCTGTCTTTAACTTCACCTAGTTTGTCGATCTGTTCGTCGTAGCTTTCCAACAGGGCATCCCGTTCTTCTTCCAAGGATTTAATCTGCTGTTCCAGCTCATATTTCGCTTTGTTATATAGTGCATCTTCGTGTGCTTTATTGGCATTCCTGACAGCATCGATATCTTCCCGGTAAACAATTTCGCCATTCTCTACAACCTGTGTTGTTTTCTGGTTTTTAGCCCGTTCCAGGCCGTACAGGCTTTGCTCGACTCCCAACTGGATTTGACGTGCCTCATTGGTTTTATTTAATAAATCCAATTCATCCTGTAATGGTTTAATCCTTGCTTCATAGGATTTTTCTGCCGCCTCTGTCATGTCATTATATTTATCGATTTCTTTCTCAATCGTATTTATGACAGCGGAAATGGCTGTGTCATAATCGTTTGTAACACCATCCAATGCACCTTTTATATTCGATAGCTGGTCTTTTAAATCATTGAGTTTGTTAAGGGGGATATCCAAGATTTGTTTGTTATACTGGATTTGCTCCTGAATGAGAGAGGACATTTCATTTTCACAGTCCTGAATACTCTTTTGAACTTCATTAAACTTGTCGCTACCATAATCATAATTGGACAGCTTTTTAACCAGTTCTTCGTGTTCTTCTTTCAGCTTATCAATTTGCTTAGAGGATAATTCAATTAGTTTTTGTAATTGCTCCTGTGAAATATCTTTCCCCAGGCTGGATTGCTCATCGATGAAATTGCTGAGGTCTTGCTTGATAAATCCAAGCAGCTCCAAATACCGCTCAATTCTCCGGACAGGGAGATTCAGGATTTCTTCATTCCATTTCGCCTGATTTTCTTCGCATTGCCTTATGGCGTCTTTACAGCTTGATATCTGAGACTTGACATTGTACCATTCGGCGCTTCCTTCGTCCAATTCGCTTAAATATTCCTCTAAAGCGTCAATCTGCTCATACTGTAAGTCTATCTGGTCATCTGCGAGATTAATCATATCCCGGTAGTCAGACTCTGTAATAATACGGCCTGTCATTTCTTTCAGGTTTATTTCTGACTCGATTTGACTCATCTCGTCTTTTAATTCTTCCAGAGATTCCTTAATAATATTTACACGGATTTCGAATTGCTTTTTAATATCCTCGGAGTGTTCTTTTACTTTGTCTTTGTATTTTTCATCCTGCTCTATGTAGGTTTTCCAATATTCCGAACCATCCTCCAAGAGCTTTATCTTAGCAGCCATGGCTTTATCGTCGGGAGCATAACTGAACTCGTCTTTCCACTCTTCAGGAGAGGTATTCCCCATCATGATTTTTCCAATCAGTGCACTCCCTTCTGTCTCGCCAAATGCCTCAATGATTTTCTGACGGATTGCTTCCCACTGGCTCAGGTAGATATCAAGTGCTTCTTTGTTTACCCGTATTACTTCCTCATCGTTGGCAAGCAATTCGTTCATAAGGGAGAGCTGTTTCTCATATGCTGTATTCTCGTCATCTATGATATCTGCAACCTTTTGCCGTTCCTTCTCAACATGGTCTAATGCTGCCGGTATCCAGTCAAGGATTTTCTTTTGTTCCTCTTTTGCTTTTTTGGAACCGCCGCCACCGCCTGATTTGCCTGTTTTAGTACCGCCGCCATATTCAGGAGTTGATTTAGCCATATCTTCAAGCTTCTGAGCGCTATCTTTAAAGGCTTCGGCCTGAGTGGATTCCAGTTGTTTTTTCCAATCATCAACTGATAACTCTCCTCCCCAACCATGTGGAGTTGCTACCGACTTACCAGAGGCTATGTCTGCCAATTGCATCTTAGCAGCATAATATCTTTTCCATGCATCCGCCGCCAATCCTAATGCCTTACAAACCTGCGCTAATGCATTAATATCCCCGGTAGTATTTATTACTTCGTCCAGAGCTTTCTGAGCAATGTAGGAGAAAAAGGCATCCTGAGCATTTCCAACGACTCCAATTTCTTCTGCAAGCGAATAAACTTCGTCACGTGTTTTGTTCGACAGGTCTTCCGTTGCCCATGCTGCTTCCGCCTTTTTAATAGCAAGTGCATTTGTCGTTACCTCTGCTGCATTTGTTACGCCCATGTTTTCAAGCATTGCTGTAGTAGTATCATAGGTTTCATCTGAAATATTTTTCAGAACCTCTTCAGACTGCATCCACGCCCCAATCAATTCGTTAAAAGCACTCTGACAAGCCGTGATATCCTTTGGTGACTCGGATATTTGGAAAATGAAATCGGTGTAAGCCTCCCCTAAACCGGAAAAATTCTCTTTAAACTTATTATCGTCCAATAGGAAGAAGTCGAATTTACCTTTTCCCTTAATGGATGCCATGATTTTATCCAGTGACTCAAATCCCTCAGACAGGCTGTTCACGTTACTAATCATTGTTTCCAGTGAATCGTATTTCACCTCTCCTGAATCAGAAAAAGTCTCTTTTTGGATATATCCAAGCTGCTCTAAAATCGAGATGACATCTTCAAGTTCCAGATTATACTCTTTTGCCCCCTGTATAAGCTGTACAAATGGGTTATCGGCATCGCCCGCGTTGTAGATTGCTTTTAATTCAGTAGCCGTCTTATCGGCTATTTTAGAAATTTCTTTGTTAAATTCTCCTGATTGTAACTGGGAAACAAACTTATATTTATCAATATTGGAATTGTCAAAAATCTTATCGGTGATTGGTGAAAACATATTCCAACTATCATCAGCCTGAATTTGTTGCTTCAATTCCTGATACTTGTCATAGGCCGCTTTTACATCGTCGTCAGTAAAAGGATTTTTAGACTTTGCAACAGTATCATTGTATTCTTCGACTGATTTAATGAGATCTTCAAATACAGGAGACTTGCTTGGGTCAATGGCAAGTTGTGCCATGAGTATTTGTTCGTACTGCTCACCATATTTTTCAACTGTTTTCTGCGCATCCATTAAAGACTTTGACGATATTTTCAATGTACTATCAAAGACATGTTCGTTTCCCGGCTTTTTTGCCAGTTCATGAACTTCGTCCATAAATTGATTAATGGTCTTTTTTGCCTCTGTAGGATTTGCAACAAGCTTTATTTCAAATTCTCCGGTTTTATTACCTAGTTCATCATAAACATCATTAGTAAGAAGTCCCTGTTCTCGATACTTCTCTGCGATCTGAAGTAAAGCTGCATCTGCTTCGTTGGATTTGCTAAGGGTTCCTCTTATGAGAGAGTATTCCTCTTTACCCTCCATTTGCTGTTTGGCATATTCATTTCCCTCTATGTTTTCATTGAGAAATTGTTGTGCCAACGCTTTTTTATTTTCCTTTAATGCAGTAGTCTGATCTCGATAAGCATCAGTTACAAGATCAATTTTACCGCAAGCATCTCCATATTTATCATTCAGATCTGTTTGAATACCTAAAAGTTCTCTCTTGATTTCATATTGGCGTTCTTCTGTTGTGTTAGAATTTGTTAATTCGGAATGAAGCTTCTGGTACTTTGAAACATAATCATCTATCGATTTTGTTGACTGGGAAAATACTTGTGCTGCCGTATGGGATTCTTGACGCAATTTTTCATGAGACTGGACTAACTTCATAATCCCTGTCATTGCCGCCTGGATAGCAAAACTTACTCCAAACGTCATAGCTGATGTCATTAAAACAGTTTTTAACCTTAATGCATCCGTTTGAATACCGGCAGCTCTAAGAGAAGCTTGATAACCAGTTAAAGATGCTGTTCCGTCCGTACACGTAGATAAGTATGCTTTTAGTTGCGCACTATTTTTGACGACTGCATCACTGAATTTATTTATATCTACTGCGCCTTCAGCAACTTTCGCATTCCATTTTGCTATAGCAATTTTCGCTTCTTCAAAATGCTTTTTCTGAGCTTTAATGTTAGTAATATTAATCCCCATGATATTTCCCTGAAGATCCATTTTGCCGCTTTCAGGATTAAATATCTGAGTAATTCCATAATCTTTATTAAGTGCAGTGTAAGCTCCTGTAATGGTAGTTAATAGTGTTGGAATTGCGCCTAATGTATCAACCAATGTTTCCGCTCCACCGATTAAGGAATCAAGCGCAGATATACCGCCCTTTATCATATTTTGGCTTGTAATATGATTTACAAAGGAATCCCACTGATTCTGCAATGCATTGAGTCGGCCTTCCCATGAGTCAGCCGTTTTTGCTGCCTCAGCCAGAGAAGAACCTGTACCCTGCGAAAATTCGCCAAGCATTTTTTCATAGAGCTCCCACCGGCTCAGGAGTGCAGAAAGTGCGTTAGCATGGTACTTTCCCCCCAGGTCAGAAATAAGTCCCTGCTTGTCTGCACTACTATCCGGTAAGCTATTATACACTTGTGCAAGTTCTTTTAAGACTTCCATAGGATTACGCAATTTTGCGCCTTCAGCCGTCATTGTTTCAAGCTCTACGCCTAAGCTGTGGCACCTATCTTCTACCTTCTTTAATGATTCCTCATCAATAATCTCTCCATCAAATTCGCCTGACACCTTCTGCAAATTTAACAGGATGGAACGGAAGGCACGTCCCATTTCAGAGCCTGACCGTTTGGTTGTAGCAATCATCGTAGCCTCGGCCGCGGTTAACTCATCAATTTCCACTCCGGCCTCTGCTGCATATGAGGCGCTTACCCGTACACCATCAGCAATATCTGTGAGCGTAGCAGAATTACGATTGCTGATATAGTTCGCACCGTCTAATGCTTCAGTAAGCTTTTCAATACTACCTTTATATTTGTATGCCGCATCTGTTGCCAGAAGGTAGTTGTTGGCACTGTCCGCTGTCATATCACCAGCAGATTGTGCGAGTACTGATAATTCACCAAGTTCTTTTGACATCGAATCATATCCAGAACGTGCCATTTCACGTACGCCCTCTAAGTAGCCACTAGAACGTGTCCCATACTTTGAAGCAATAGCAAAAGAATTATTTCCAATCTCTGCAATCTGTTTAGCAGTCATTTCAGATGTTTTAGCAATCTCAGTGAGTATTGTCGAATTGCTCTTTAAAGTATTCAACGATTTAGAAAATTGCCGAACTGCCATGGCTCCGATTCCAAATAAGCTTCCAATCTGACCAATCTTAGACATCATATCCTTGAGCTTATCCGTCGTAGACAATCCAACATATCCCGTCGCCTGTACTTCGGATTTAAACAGTCTAAAGCTATCCGTTGCTTCTATAGCAGATCTTTTGTCATTAATGTTGTCGAACAATGTTCTCAGGTTATCTGATTCTTTAAGTAGTACTGATGACTCTCTGATTTTACTGTTTTTACTCAGGAAAGTTGTTAGATCGTTATGAAGTTTATTCTTTTTGAACGAATAATCGAGTGAAACAGGTGTTTTAGAAACAGCAGACTGAACATTGGAAAGTGCTTTTTGTACTTTGAGCTTTAGTCCTCGTTCATTGATTTTAATGTCACTATACGAAATATTTTTTAATGCATCATTAACAGCTCTTTTAGCTGCTCTTTCGTCCAATTTTGCTTTCAACTTAATTGGGGTAAGCTGTGACTGGATTGAATCCACAGCCTGTTTGATTTGACTCTTGCTGTCACCCTTTAATAAGGTAGCCGTCAGCCGTAATTTATTCAGAGTCTTCTCTAATTGTTTTAGTTCTGTATTCACTTGTCTTTTTGACGATTTGATGTTTAATGCCGCCATCAATTCGACCATAAAATTATTATTGGACATTTAATTCCTCCCTTTTGTGCATATTAAAAGAGAGACTTTTGCCTCTCTCTAAGTATTTCAATCTAATTGTTCGTGAACCGCAACCAAGCTAAAGACTTGCTTGCTTCTTGTTCTTAAAACTCTCTCTTACAACGATTACACACCCTTTTTATTTTTCCACTTCCCAGAAAGCCTGTAAATAGACTATAGCCTTTATTAAGTAAGGTGTATTCTGTGCTAAAACAGTAAGGACAGCGTATTACAGGTTCTTCCGCTGCCGGGGCAAATGCATCGGGGATGTAGGTGCGTAGAATACGCTTCACTTCATCTAATCCACCCGGATTACTTTCAGGCGTTGCTTTAAATTCTTTCACCACTTCAAAGTATTCAGGATGTACAGGCTGCCTATCCCACAAGCTATAATCATCATCAAATCGTTTATCCTTTAAATACCACCACGTAATCCAATCAGAATGCTCATCCTCTTTTTCAGTTACTAGCTTTCCACCGCATACAGGACAGGTTTCCACATTTCCTTGTTTACCAAGTAAAAACATTTTATTAAAACTTGAGCCGCACTGTTCACATTTTATATCGTTATTTTCCATTTTTAGTTTCCCCCCTTTGTTTTAAAATTCGCTCCCACAATTATCACAATGCCATTCTTTTCCAGCCTTTGGTAATGCAAAAATTCCAAATATAGCAGCTCTGCTTACTTTCGTTCCGAGTTTTATCTTGTGAATATTGGGAGAGTGGCAGATTGGACATTTAGGGGTGTATTGAGAAGTACCGAGGGGATCTAAGTTCTCAGGGCGAAGCCTTAAAATTTGCTCAGATGGAGAACCGCAATTCCCATAGTTAACAGAGACGCCATCCTTTAATACAATATAGTCTTTGTTAAATTCCTTAAAATCTTCGTAGTCAAGAAAATTCAAGTCCCCACAATTAATGTATTGGCATGCAACTCCACCTGGATCATCGTCACCTATCTCGCCAGGTTTATCGATATTATAAAAATACATTCCCATTTATCATTCCTCCTTAAAATTCGCTCCCACAATTATCACAGTGCCATTCTTTTCCACCTGCTAAAACATATACCCACAACTTTTACATTTGAACATTTTACTTGTATATGGTAATGCGAAAACTCCTACTGTCATTCCTGCCGCTATTTTTGATGAGGTCTTAATTTTTTCTAACTGGGGAGAGCCACAAATCGGACAGCGAGGAATATTGTTCACTGTTGGGTCTACGGGCCTTGCTTTATAAAGTATCTTCCTTCGTGTACTTTACCGCATTTTCTGCAAGATAATGTAACACCATCCTTTAAGATAACATATTCACCATCTACAATCTCATCAAACTTGTCTAATTCTAAGGCTCTTCCCTGCCCACAATCATGACAATAAGTACGCACACAACTAAGTTCAGGAACTTCTTCTGAAATAATTACTTCATCAAAATACATCATACTCCCACCTCCTAGAACACCTAACCACAACTCATACACTAAAAAGTTTTACTTGTATAAGGTAACGCGAAGACTCCTAATTGTTCTTAAAACTCTCTCTTACAACGGTTACATACCCGTTTTATTTTTCCGCTGCCTAAAAAGCCTGTAAATAAACTATAGCCTTTATTAAGTAAGGTGTATTCTGTGCTAAAACAGTAAGGACAGCGT
>ERZ1106983.2932-NODE-2932-length-10291-cov-1.957503_pt1 | contig 10291 bp, 8 predicted proteins | sample MGYA00403693_ERZ1106983 | MGnify/ENA primary metagenome ERZ1106983 (study PRJEB35170, sample SAMEA104062420) | human gut metagenome | biome: human gut; feature: human-associated habitat; material: faeces | place: Denmark | collected 2012-07-13 ...
GGAGGGGGAGGCGCGGTTTTGCGTTCAGGCCGCCATGTGGTTCGGCGTATTCGCCTGCCTGACCGTTCTGTCCTCTCTCATCACTGGTGGGCTGTATCTCTGGAAGGGCTGGTATCCCTGGCTCCTCCTTCCCCTTGCCCGGCTCCCCCTGGTGTATCTGACTTACCGCATCTGGATTCGGCCAAAGGAACAGAGTTGACTATTACAAATGCAGGACCGGGCTTTCGGTCCTGCTTTTTTTCTTGCCATAGAGCTAAAATCAGTATAAAATGAAAGAAAAAGAGAACAGTGACCCCTCCCCTCTCTGTCCGGCGTGGCGGCGCCGGGGCGGGAGCTTTCACTGTCTGGAAAGAAGTGAGGAAATGCCCCTGTTTCATCAGCACCAGCTCCATGAACCGCCTGACCAGCGGACCAAGATGCTGGAAACCCCCGTCCCTTCTCTGATCGTCACACTGGCCATCCCCACCATCATCAGCATGATGGTCACCTCCATCTACAACATGGCCGATACCTATTTCGTGTCCCAGTTGAGCACCAGCGCCTCCGGCGCGGTAGGTATCGTCTTTTCCATCATGTCCATCATCCAGGCCGTTGGCTTCACGGTGGGCATGGGCTCCGGCTCCATTGCCGCCCGTCTGATGGGCCAGGGGAATCACCGTGACGCGGATGCCTACGCCTCCAGCGCCGTCCTCATGGCCCTGGTCCTCGGGCTGCTGCTGGCCGCCCTCGGCCTGGGTAACCTGGGCAGCCTGATTTGGGCCCTGGGCAGTACGGAGACCATCTACCCCTACGCCATGGACTACGCCCGCTATATTCTGATGGGCTGCCCAGTGATGGTCCTGTCCTTTACCCTGAACAACCTGCTCCGCTGGCAGGGGAAGGCCAGCCTGGCCGTCTTTGGCCTGGGCACTGGTGGTGTGCTCAACATGGTCCTGGACCCCGTCTTCATCTTTATCTTTGACCTGGGCATCGCCGGGGCGGCCATCGCTACCCTGCTGAGTCAGTGTGTCAGTCTGTGCATTCTCGCCTCCTTCTTCCTGTTGAAGAAAAGTGATTTAAGAGTCAGCCCCTCTTGTATCTCCCGCTCCCCCAAGCTCTATCTGTCCATTCTGAAGCAGGGAATGCCCTCCTTCTTCCGCCAGGGCATCCTGTCCCTGTCCACTATGGCACTGAACTTCAACGCCAAGATATACGGCGACGCGGCGGTGGCCGCTCTGGCCATCGTTACCAAGGTGTTCACCTTCATCCAGTCCATCGTCATCGGCTTCGGCCAGGGGTTCCAGCCCGTGTGCGGATTTTCCTACGGCGCCAGAAAATACAGCCGGGTCCGCCAGGCCTACTGGTTCTGCGTGAAATTTACCACCTGCATACTGGTTGTGGTGTGCGCAGGCGGCTTCCTGGTCTCCGGTCATGTAATCAGCCTGTTCCGGAAAAACGATCCTGAAGTCATTGCCATCGGCACGCTGGCCCTGCGCCTGCAGATAGCCACCATGTGGATGAACGGATTTCTGACCATGAGCAACATGATGTCCCAGTCCATCGGCTACGGATTCCGCGCCACCCTTCTGGCTATCTCACGCCAGGGTCTGTTCCTCATTCCGGTGCTTCTCATCGCCGCCCATTTCCTGGGCCTTTTGGGCATCCAGCTGGCCCAGCCCGTTGCCGACATCGCAACCCTGGTTCTCACCTTAGTCATAATCCGGGGCATCTTCAGGGAATTTAACAAGTTAGAGGGCCTCTAAATCGCCGTCCAATGTGTTCTACATCCTGGAATTTATCATATATTTTTAATAATTCCCATCTCCAGGAGCGTTTATGAATCACTCATTGACCGCATCCTCCCCTGTCTCCAAGCGCTTGTCACCCAGGAAAATGGCCTTCATCACCGGGACCCTACTCCTGACCTCCACCGGGTTCATATGCAGGATACTGGGATTCTTCTACCGAATCTTCATGTCCAGGACCATCGGCGCCGAGGGACTGGGTATTTACAATATGGTGCACCCCATATTCAGCATCTGTTTCGCTGTCTGCGCAGGCTCCATCCAGACCGCCCTGTCGCAGTACGTGGCTGCCAACCAGACCAGGGGCAGGGCCGTATTCAGGACGGGTCTGGTCATTGCCATGGGCATGTCCTTTCTCCTGGCCTGGGTCATCTATGGAAATGCCGGTTTCCTGGCAGAAAAGCTTCTGCTGGAACCAAGATGCGCCCCCTATCTGCCGGTGATGGCAGTGTCTGTTCCCTTTGCAGCCCTCCACGCCTGTATCAACGGTTACTACTACGGCATGCAGAAAGCCCGTGTCCCCGCCTTTTCCCAGGTGGCGGAGCAGGTCATACGCATGGGCGCCGTGTTCCTCATCGCCAGCATCTGGCTGGAATCCGGACGCCAGATTACGGTAAGCCTGGCTGTATACGGACACCTGATTGGTGAGATGGCATCTGCCGTTTTCACCGTGTTCTGCCTTGGCTTCTTCCCGCCCTGCAAAGACGGGGATTCCCGCCGCGCTCCGGCCATCCCCCTTTCCTTTGGCGCCACTGCGGCCCCCCTTATGGCTCTGGCCCTTCCCCTTATGGGAAACCGTCTGATATTAAATGTCCTGGGAAGCGCGGAAGCCATATGGATCCCCAACAGGCTGATGAGCTCCGGCCTCACAAACTCAGAGGCCCTGTCCGTATACGGCGTGCTGACCAGCATGGCCCTGCCCTTCATCCTGTTTCCCTCTGCCATCACCAACTCCATGGCCGTGCTCCTGCTGCCCACGGTGGCCGAAGCCCAGGCCGACGGCAACGAGGCCCGTATTTCCTCCATGATATCCATGTCCCTGCGCTACAGCTGCTATATGGGTGTGCTGTGCATCGGCATATTTACCATCTTTGGGAACCAGCTGGGCGTCAGTGTATTCCACGATCAGAATGCAGGTACATATATCACCATCCTGTCATGGCTGTGCCCCTTTATGTACCTGGCCACTACCATGGGAAGCATCTTAAACGGTCTTGGCAGGACTTCATCCACCTTTTTCCAGAATGTGTTTGCCATGGTCATACGGCTGGCGTTTGTGCTCTTTGCCATTCCCAGATACGGTATCCTGGGATACCTGTGGGGCATGCTGGTCAGTGAACTGGCCCTGGCCCTCATGAGTTTCCTGGCGGTAAAGCGACTGGTACCCTTTTGCTGGGATACCGTCAACATGATAGTTAAACCCGTGCTCCTTTTACTGATTTCCATCGGCATGTACCTGGCATTTTCCCAGTCCTGCTTCTGGCTTAAGGAGCTTCCCCTCTTTATCATGACAGCCGTGCAGATTCTGTTCCTGAGCTTCAGCTACATGGGACTTCTGCTCCTGTTCCACAAAAAGCGGCCCCTGCCTTAAACAGGGACCGCTCTTTTCTTGCTTTGCCGCCCATATATTAACGTAAGCGTACTTACGTGTTATATTTTTCCACATAATAGCTGAGGATGTCCGTCAATATATAGGATTCATATATCTCGAATACAGTTTCATTATCATGGTACAGACAAAATGAGGCAGCGTTGATTCTGAGCAAGGGCTGGTTCTGCTCTGTCTCCAGATATCCGTAGATTTCGCTGCTCCCCACCGTGGCGTTTAAAACTTGCCGCGCCTTTGTGAAGGAGAGCTGGTAAAAGGATTTAAGCACTTCATACAGGGAGTTGCGGTTGAAATCAAATAACTCCAGCTTGGGAAACAGCTTCCTGGGGAGGATAGAGGTATTGATACAGTAGGGCCTGCCGTCCGCATAATAAATGCTCTTGATGACATAGACCTCCTCCCCTTCCTCCAGCCCCATCCTTCGCCTTATATCCGCGTCTGCTTCCTCCACCTTCAGTGACAGCAGCTTTTTGGACGGCGTCTTTCCCTGATGGAGAATGGCCTCGGTAAAGCTGTAGATGCGCGACAGCCCCTCCGATCCATGGTCCCTGACAAAGCTTCCTTTTCCCTTGATTCGGTAGAGCAGCCCCTCATGAACCAGCTCATCTATGGCCTTCCTGACTGTAATCCTGCTTACCCCATAGGATGCGCACAGTTCATTTTCCGACGGAATGACCTGGTTGGGCCTGTATTCCATGCTTTCTATTTTATGTATGATATCCTGCCTGATCTGCTCATATTTGGCTAATTTCTCTCTCATAATAACCTCAATCCGCTCTCTTTTTGTTTTTATCATTATATACTGAGAGCGACATTCTTTCAACTTATTGGAGAGAGAAAAGGGTTCATTCCGCTGTTTTCTGCGATATTTTCCTCCAGTTCATGTATCCGTAGAGGGAATTCAGCAGATTCACTGTTTTCATTACTATGATAAGCAGGGCCGTGGTGTCCCCTGATACAAACACCATAATCCACATGATAATGGACAGGGCGTTTACAATAACCCACATAAGCCACTGTTCGGAATAACGCAGCAGATAGAGCATACTGGCTATAACGGAGACCACTGTGGTCAGTGAATCCATGAATGCAAAGGAACCGCCCATGTATTTTAACAATTCTGAATATCCCCATACTCCCACGGCTGTGGCTATGGCTACCCCTGCCACAAGCTTAAGCGTCATGGTACGGAATCTGACCTCGCCGTCGCTGGTTGCGTTCTTCTTCCACAGATAGATGGCCGTGGCGCTGACCGGAATGCTGTAGAGCACATTGTACATGACCTCGCCGTACAGCGGAATTCCCAGACACTGGTACGCGTACATGGCGCTGTTGATGATGGCAAAATAAAGTCCTGCCACCTTGCCCTTTGCTCCCAGCACCAGGTTCAGGCTGCCTGTAAGGCTTAAGACAAGCATGAACGGCGTATCCCCGTTGATAAACCATATGACAGTCATCAGGGAACACACGAAAATCAGCCAGACTTTCTCAAATATACTCCAATCACGAAAGAACTCTTTTATCTTATTCATTTAAACTACCCCTCCACATTCGTATGTTTACTGCACCCGTTCAGGATATACGGCGCAAAATCCTGCTGTTCAAACATTTCCCCGGTCATCACCGGCCCCTGGATGCTAACGATTGCCGAGGCCACCCGGTTGGCAAGCCTCACGCATTGTTCCGTATCCAGCCCTTTGGAGTACCCGGCAATCATGGCAGCCACATGGCTGTCGCCTGCACCTATGGTATCCTTTACCTGTGTTTTATAAGCAGGGACCTGCCTCATCACGCTGCCGTCATAATACATGGTGCCGGAAGCTCCCATGGTGACCACCACAAGGTTATGATTCAGGCCGTACAGGTACTTCAGGCAGTCCTCCACAGACGGCTGCTTTGCGTAATCAAAGGCTTCCTTTTCATTGAGATGGAGAATGGGACCCACTGAAAGGATGCGCTCCATCACAGCCTGGTCAATGTCGGTTATGACCGGTCCCGGGGCAAAGAAAACGCGTTTTTCCTTCATCCTGTCCTTCGCGCCCGCCATCCAATCGGAAATGACCCCGCCGCTGGTACCGCACACCTGGTATCCGGCCACATAGATGCTGTCGTAGGCATCCTGGGACAGCTGTTCAAACCAGGAAGGCCTGAAGCGCCCTTCCGCGCCCTTGACCGTGATAAATGTGCGCTCTCCATCCTCCTCCACCAGGCACAGGCAGTAACCGTTGTCCGACTCCTCTTCCCTGATAAGGATTTGGTATCCCAGCTTTTCCAAATCGCCTGCGATCATATCCCCGTACATGCCCCTTCCCACAGGCACGAAAAGGTCGTGGTCCACGCCAAAGCCCCGCAGCGTACCTGCCACGTTGTAAGCACATCCTCCCACCGCGGACACGGTTTCGCTGCACAGGATATCCTCTCCGCTTTTAGGCAGACGCTTTATTTTCATGATAATATCAATGATGGCCGCACCTATTACAAGGGTTTTCATGCAAATCTCTCCCTTCCCTTTTCCAGTATACGGATGTAATGGTCAAAGTCCGCATCATTCTGCTGCCTCAGGGTCCGGATGTATTCCGGTTTTATCCTTCCCATCCCTGTAAATGCCCCGCAGACAGCAGTGGCCATGGCTCCGATGGTGTCTGTGTCACCTGCCATGTTGGCACAGAGCAGGCAGGACAGGTTTGGATCCTGGGCATAGTATGCCACGGAAAGGGCGGCAGGGACAGACTCAATAATACCTACCCCGGTGCCCACCACATCGTAGAGCTTATGGATAAATCCCTCATCATCTCCCTTATAGGATCCGGCGATGTCCAGGCCAATCCTTAAGCGCTCTCCCAGCCTTGGACTGAAGGTCTCGCAGCCCATGCCGTAACCAATCTCCTCAATCCCAAACACATCCTCCATTACTTTCTCAAAGTCATCCTTCACAATAGCCGAACTCACAGCCTCGGCAATCATGGCAGCCCCGGCTATGGTCACATCACTGGTGTGTGTGGCTCTTGACACCAGGTAGACATATCTGGCAATGTCCTCCTTTTGTTCCGGCCGGAACAGGCAGCCGATGGGTGCTATCCTCATAGCGCTTCCGTTGGACAGCGCCTTATCCGTAATCCTGGAATCCTGGATGTTATCCCTGAAATTTGCCAGGGCCACCTTGGAGGTGGGACCCAGAATATTGTTTTCAAAGGCATTTTCCTTCTCAGCCCAGGCCAGCATCCTTAGAGCAATGTCTCTGGTGTCCGGTTCATAGTCAGTGGACTCAATGGAGTCCAGAAGGACAAGGGCCTGGCCCGTATCGTCGGTGAACTGGCCCTTCTTATAGTTGAACGCCACATCATTCTCAGCCGGTCCGTCCAAGAATCCTTCAATCCGTCCAAAAAAGGCCTTTACTCTCTTTCTTCCCCACAACTCGGCAGGCATCCCCATGGCATCGCCCAGGGCCATCCCGTAAAGGGCTCCGGCAATTTTGTCTCTCATACTGTTACCTCCTGGCAATTTATTATTACATATTGTTATTACAACTTGTATTGTTATTTGCATTATAATATTATCTGACATTCCTGTCAATATAAAATTACATTTTTATGCATATAGCTGTAAAATAACACTGTTTTTTTCGCTATTATTCTATTTTTTTGTATGATGTGTATAATTAAGGTGAGTTCTGTTCTCTCCTCTCTTTCCGGCTGCCGCATAAAAAAGCAGGCCATACAGGTTAGATCCGGTATCCCCGCAGAGTAAATTTAGTCCGGCAGGGCCTGTTTTTTCGGCTTTTTACCAGCCGGCCCTCTGGTTGACTTTCCCTTGGTTTCGAGATATAGTATTTAAATGGCTATTTTTGAAATACGAAAGGATTGAGATTTATATGGAGAAAAACAAAGAAGCAAAAGAGGTGGACCTGGGCACGGGCAGCGTGGGGAAGCTTCTTTTTCAGTTGGCCCTGCCGGCCATTACAGCCCAAATCATCAACGTTCTGTATAATATGGTGGACCGTATGTATATCGGCCACCTGCCCGGCGAAGGTGCCAACGCGCTTACAGGGGTAGGCGTCACCTTCCCGGTTATCATGGCGATTTCCGCCTTTGCCGCCCTGGTAAGCATGGGCGGCGCTCCCAGGGCATCTATCATGCTGGGCAAGGGCAGGAAGGACGAAGCAGAAAACATCCTGGGCAACTGTACCACTGCCCTTATAACCGTGGCCGTTGTGCTGACTGCCTTCTTCCTTATCTTCGGCCGCCGCATCCTGCTGATGTTCGGAGCCAGCGGCAATACCATAGAGTACGGGTGGGCTTACATGCAGATTTATTCCCTGGGAACCATTTTTGTACAGCTGGCCCTTGGACTCAATGCCTTTATCAATGCCCAGGGATATGCCAAGACAGGTATGTACACCGTGCTCATCGGGGCCATATGCAACATCATCCTGGACCCCATTCTCATGTTTGTGTTTCACATGGGCGTTCGGGGCGCTGCCCTGGCCACCATCATATCCCAGGGAATCTCCGCTGCCTGGGTTGTCCTGTTCCTGATATCGAATAAGAGCTACCTTAAAATACGCACCTGCTTCATGCGGCCCAAAAGGGAAATTCTCATGCCGGCCATTGCGCTGGGCGCAGCCCCTTTTGTCATGCAGTTCACGGAAAGCATCCTGAATATCTGCTTTAATACCTCCCTCTTAAAGTACGGGGGAGATGTGGCAGTAGGGGCCATGACCATCATGGGAAGCGTGATGCAGTTCTCCCTACTGCCCCTTCAGGGACTGACCCAGGGCGCCCAGCCCATTATCAGCTTTAACTACGGCGCCAAAAAGCTTGACCGCGTAAGCAGGACCTTCCGGCTGCTTCTGACCTCATGTATGACCTACTCAACCGTACTTTGGGCTGTGGCCATGTTTGCGCCCATGGTGTATATCCGCATCTTTACCCAGGATGCAGCCCTGACAGCCTTCAGCGAGTGGTCCATCCGCATCTATATGGCCGCGTCCCTGCTCTTTGGAGCCCAGCTGGCATGCCAGCAGACCTTTATCGCCATCGGAGACAGCAAAACCTCCCTGTTCCTGGCTCTGCTGCGGAAGGTCATCCTGCTGATACCGCTGATTTACGTTCTGCCCAACCTCTTTGAAAACAAAGTGTTTGCGGTATTCGTGGCAGAACCCATTGCCGATACCATAGCCGTGTGCACCACGGTAACACTGTTCCTTCTTTCCTTCCGGAAAATGAAACGGGAGCTGGGAGCCAATGCCTGATTGTATCCGCATCTGACGGACAGAGCCGGATATCCTATATCAAAAGACACCCTAAAGCCTTTTTATCAGCTTTGGGGTGTTCCATATCTACACCTGATCGTAAATCGTCTGTAAGAACTTCACATCTTCATGATACCGCTCCCTGCTGGAATTCTCCAACAGCATGGCAATATGGGGCTTCCTCTCCTTTACATGCCTCATAAGGGGTTCATACCGGAAAAGGCCGTCACCCACATGGCGGAACAGCTGTTCCTGGCCGTCAAAGACAAAATCCTTCACATGAAGGGCGCCTATGCGGTCGCCGTAATATGCAAAAGCCCTGTCAATAACCTCTTTCTGTGCCTCTGGCTCCGCCTGTTCGGGGTGGATCAGATTCACGGCGTCCAGTATCACCTCCACATTGGGGGAATCAATGTCCTCCAGGAACCGTTTCATCCGGGCAGGGCTGTACAGCGTGTGGTTAAATACGCCCTCCACACCTACAATAACTCCCAGCTTCTCAGCCGCAGCCACGATCTCCCTCATGCTCCTTAAAAGCAGCTGGTAGGCGTCCTCTGTATAGGATTCCTCTGTGACCCTGAAATCCGGATCCAGGCGTCCTGTCTCGGTTCCCACCATATCAGCCCCTATGATTCTGGCATATTTCATATGTTCGATAAAACGCGCCACCTCTGCCTGGCGTATGGATTCAATGGGATTGACAGGATTGATATAGCAGCCCAGCACAGCCACATGGATTTGGTTCTTCTCCAGCTCCCGGGCAATGGTCCGGGCAAAACCGGAGCTGTAATGGCCTGCGGTAAAATCATAATCGCTGATGGACTTTCCGAATGCCAGCTGGATTTGACGGATATCATGTTCCCTTACCTGGGCAAACAGCTTCTCCATTTCCATCTTCGGACATAAATCATGGCATCTCATGCCTGTATTCAGTTTCATGGACCCTTCTCCTTTGCAAACGTTTTCAAGTCCTATTTTACCACGGTTATTCCCGGCCTGCCAGTCCTTTCCCGTCTTTTTGATTTTTTTCTTTACCGGCTTTTTCCTTCATATAGGCATCCATGGCATCCGCCACGGTCTTGGAATAGGCCACTGCCTCCACCACGGTCTTGGCTCCCAGAACCACATCGCCGGAGGCAAAGATTCCCTCCACTGTTGTCTCCCCCTGTTCGTCCGTCTGCAGAAGGCCGTTTCTGGTGGCCTTCAGCCCCTCTGTGGTATTGACCAGCTTGCTCTTTGGCCCCTGGCTGATGGAAATAATAACAGAGTCAGCGTAAACCTGCTCTTTTTCCCCGGAATACCCCATCACATTGCCTTCCTCATCATACAGTATCTGCTGAAATACAGGCCCGTTGTCATTGATTTCCACAATATTCCTGCTGAACTCAAATTTAGCTCCGTCTAGCATGGCATACTGCGTCTCATGAAGGCTGGCGTCCGAATGGCTTCCCCTGGCGTAGAGGGTCACATGGTGGGACCCTTTTCGGATGACGGTCCTGGCCACGTCCATGGCGGAATTGCCCACTCCGATGACAGCCACCCTGTCCCCTAAGTCGTAGGCATCCGGATTAGCCAGGTAATCAATGGCAAAATGCACATTTCCCAGGGATTCTCCCTTGATTCCCAGCTTCTTGGGACGCCATACGC
>ERZ1106983.2938-NODE-2938-length-10260-cov-13.338756_pt1 | contig 10260 bp, 18 predicted proteins | sample MGYA00403693_ERZ1106983 | MGnify/ENA primary metagenome ERZ1106983 (study PRJEB35170, sample SAMEA104062420) | human gut metagenome | biome: human gut; feature: human-associated habitat; material: faeces | place: Denmark | collected 2012-07-13 ...
TAAAGAACCGTGAGTTTTATTCATATCATTCGTTGTTTAATTAATTGTATCCATTAAGTAGTCTGATATTGCGTAGACTACCAGATAAAATAAGATGTTAACTCCTAGGAGAAGGAGGATCTTTAGGAGTATTCTCATCTGCGGGATGAGCCTTTCAATTCGATCACATTAAACATTTCTTTCACTCTATCAGCGATATAACCTTCATATTTACCGACAAATTCCGTATCAGGATTCAAGTTGGTAGTAGCATGAGTTACAAATTCCCTTCTGACTTCATAACGAAGCTGGAGAATGGTTTGCACTACGTTAATACCTGTCCCATAGTGTTTAGAATCGACCGGTTCCCTCCCCAGTTCATCTATCGCTAGATTACACATACATTCTCTATCAGTATATTGAGCAATACCATTCATCCCTTTTTCGGCATATAATAAAGCTATCTCAATAGCACTAGAAAATTTAAAGCCTAATCTATCGTTGTTGCATCCATACCGGTAACGGTTTATTTTCCCCAGATAACGTTGAAGCCCCTTTATTAAGACTGATTTCCCAACTCCTAAAGGCCCCCATAAAAGCAAACCTTTTGAGGAATCTAATAGATTGCTTTTACACCAGACATAATTATACATCTCGGATAAAATATTTTTGTTGCGTTCATCAACGATAAACCCCGGCTCTACCTCTTTCATGGAGTTTATAAACTCTTTTTTCCAAAAGCATTCTATCCGATTCTCTCCCCAATCTATATCCTTTCCATGAATATGATACCTAACCAAAGGAGATTGATTTAATTCCTGCTGACCTAATTTCACCACTGGGATTATCTCCCCGATTGTTCTGATTGTTTCCATACTTCTGTTTTAACCATTCTTGATAATCACGTTCAGTTCCCGTAAAAACGACCCCAGTCCAATCTGATTCGATAGCTCTTTCGATCTGCCGGATAGCAAACTCTTCTTCAAACTTGGAAAGTTTATCAAGCGAAAGCTGAAGAGCATAGTTAAGCTTCTTCTTCCATTTCGGAGTTTTACGGAGTGCCTCCCATGCCGACATAAAAGCCATCGAAGTGAAAGGGTAAACCAATGGAGTTTCATCCCCTTTTTCCTTGCGAGATTTCTTCTTTGGAGTGGGGGGAGTCTCACGCACGTGTGCGTGACTCTCTACGTTTATAGTTTTATTAATATCTATAATAGGTGAAATTTTAATATCATCAGTACCATTTACTGATGATATTACCGGAGTAGAATTTTTATCATCGGTATTTTCATCAGTACGTAGTACCGAAGAAATTACCGTATCATTTACTGATGATTGAGTATCTTTTATTTTGTTATCATCCGTATTTTCTCCGGTATTTTCATCAGTACCATTTACTGATGATATTACCGATGATTTCATATCATTACTTAGGATTGTCTGAAAAGAATAATAACATCCTATCCTCTTATCTCTACATGATTCGAAAGATATTAAACCTGCATCAGCAAGTATTTTGCGTGATTTCCGTAGTGTTTTATCCCATATATTCAATGAAGTACATAATACAGAACTACGAACCTCAAACACCTCTTTCCAGCCCTTTTCATTGCAAATAGATATTAGTTCATAATATAATGCCTGATCTATTGCGGTGAGATAAGTATCATTTCTAATCTTCCGAAGCTTGGATATTAACTGATAACTATTCATAAACGGAAATATCTATTGGCCGCACATTCATCAAAAGACTTCACACGCTCTATTAGACGCTTTTGTTTGCGTCTAAAGGACAGATCATTATCATACCTATTGTGACATTCCCGGCACAATCCAACTATATTCAAGGGATTTGTATAGTGTTCGGGATACATGCTTTTGGGAACTAAATGTGCAGCATCTACAGCCGGTTTACCACATATAACACAATAGGAAGGAAGGTTTTCCTTAATCTTGGCTATTTCTCTGTTACGTTGTGCTTGTTTAGTACTAATCTGTTTCATATAAGTTATTTTAAAAATAGTTCCCGGATACCGAACCAACGGACACCGGGATTATTTATTTACCATGCTTCATTGCATGACAATCTTCACATAGCGTTTCAAGGCAATACAAGAACTCTAATTCATGACCTACAATAGAATATCCCGCAACTTCATAGACTTTATGATGAATCTCTAAATTGTATGTTTTACCGCATACTTGGCAACGATGCCCGTCGCGAATACGAACCTTTCGTTTCACTTCCTCCCAATACGGGTTATTCTTCAGGCTCTTCCGATACTTCGATGGTCTCCCCTTCTTGTGTGCCAGTCTCGTCATTATTTTCCTCCTTTCTCCATGGACTTTCTTCTATTGGAGAACGATGTAATTCATGCCGTTGAATAGGTATAGATTCACCGGTTGATTCATCAACAAAATCCTCTATCCATTGCTCCAACCAAACATCATATCCATCTTCTTCCCATACCTCAACAATATTCTCACCCTCACCAAACTGACGAACATTTTTTCGTGTATCCTTGAAATCAACATTCGGAAGATCATAACCTAATTCCTTAAATGCTTCCTGGTTCTTTTCTCCAGAATTAAATAAGTCATTATATTCGTGTTTCGGAATTTCCTGAACCAATGCCAAACGGAAAGCGTCATTCACCCATGAATAATACAAATAATACCCCATAACAGGAATACGGAAGGTATCAATCATTTTTAGGGGATAATCTCTAACTCCTTTTTTAGCAAGATTAACAAGGTCCTTAAATTGGGTATGTAACGCTGAAATTTTCGCTTCAAACTCCTTCTTTTCATTATTGAATTTAGCTTTTAACGACTCTAATTGCGCTTCTAATTCCGGCATCTGTTCTTCCGCAATTTCACCGTAATTAGCACGAATAGTTGAGATTTCATAATCATCCATCACCCGATTGGCTATTACATCTTTTTCCTGAATGGCAATAAAGTTCTCCGCCAGTTTCTTTTTTATCTCATCCATGCATACACAATCGGGAAATATAATTTCTGGAAACTTTACTGTTGTTGGAAGTTTGAACTGAACTTCTTCTGGAGAGTAGTCTTTTAAATCAATCATTGTTTCTTTTATTTTAGTTAATCATTCAATATCGTCAATAGCAACCGGATGAAGCATTTTTTTACTCCATTCCGGAAGTTGCATATCAATAATACCACGGGCACCTTCTTCCGCATTAGCATCATAGCCGGGAAACCACTTCTTTTCAAAGCAGTCCTTTACGATGGAAAGAGCATAGTGATATTTATATTTGCCATTTGCAAGATCATCAGGAGACCAGAATAGAACAGCAACATCAAAAGGCTCAACTGTCTGTAACATTATCATTATTGTTACATTAAAGTTTCTTTCTGTAATACTACTCATTACTTCTTGATACATTCCTTCTGAAAGCTCGTATTTAAGCTTCGCACAATCATAGTAGAACTTACCGAGATCATCGGCTCGTGTGGTCTTAAAGGAAATTACAGCATTTACACCAATATTTTCCTTTACATTGAAATAATCCGGCCTAACTCTAACATCTAACCCTGTTTCTTCGTCCTTGCCATAAAAAGACACCTCTGAATAAGCCCCTTTCAATAATTGGGGGATAATACCACCACCATACCAATAATAATTTCTCTCAAGAGCTTTTATTACCATACTCATATCTTCACTGATAAAGGAGTAACCCAGATCCAAACATTTCTGTTTTTTATAATCACGGTAATCTTTAAGATCGCTAAAGTTCCATCTTTCAGAGGGTATTTCTTCTTCGACATCTGAAACATAGTTCTTATCATTTGATAATAACTCGTTATAGAACTTAATCATTACTATTACACCGTCTTTGGAAGATTGGTTACATTTAGGTTCTACTTTGACAAGTTCAAATAAACGTGGCTCCAAGAATGCCATGTGGGCAAATGTGCCTAGTTGAAAGCAGGGCTTTTCTTTTTCCTCAAATACCCTTTCATAATCATAGTAAAATGAACGAGGAGTCTTGAGGGCATTTTTGAGGTTAGAAGAAGAAATATGCTTGCTTTTCAAATACATCTCCATTGGATCTCTCTTAACCAATCCATTAACGCTTAATTCTTTCAAATCAATATTAACAGGTGGTTTGTGAGAATTTGAGTATATGAAGTCAAGCATTTCTTCTTTGGTAGGATAATCTTCCGGATTATAGGCAGAAGGGTTGAGTTCTTCCCCTTCCGCAAATCCATTTAAGTCAAATGCTTCCATTAGCCGGCAACAGGTAAGTTTATAAGCAGGGGTTTGACAGACCAATTGTCTGATTGGAAATTATTGGTTTTATTCTTCCTTTTACCCATGTAAGTGATTTTAAGGGGAGTTCCTTTTTTAAGAGCACCATTCTCAATATATTGCTCCAAAATACCGACTAATCTTCGGGAACCGTTAGTTATAGTTTGAACTGTTCCGTCCGCCTTTCTTTCTAAAAAGAAAGCACAATCCAAATCTATTAATTCATCTGGATTGGTAGCACTCAATACCTTTTGTGGTTTGATTTCTACAAAAAATATTTTCTTGAATTCTCCAGCCTTTTCTGGAGACCAATAATTACCGCACAAGTCTATCGGAAGTTCTTGGGCATCATCCAAAGAAGGAAGATTGTCTTTACTCAAATCTGCTGTTTGAATCTCAAATACAGATTCTTTCTCTCTAATAGTTAATTCTTTTTCTTCTTTCATATCTCATATTATTTAAAGTGGTTAATCGAAAATAAAGCGTCTATTTTCACAAACCGACGCTTTCGAAAATTTTAATATACAAAAAAGATTGTTCCTAGATACCGAACCAACGGACACTAGGATAGTATAGAACATGTAAAACTCAAATACAGGGACTCGCACCCTACGACATCCTGGGGTGTCGGCATTGGGTTAATTAATAAATGAATGGAATATAATTTTATAGCTATTTTACATTGATATACTTATTTAAATCAATCGTAGCCAAAGCTTGTTTAATCTCCAATCTGGAATAGCATACAGGAGAATTTTTACCTATCCCTTTTCTTTTGCCTTTTATTAATCCTTCTGATTCCATTTTGTTTATATATGAAGGATCGATACCAAGAACCTTGAACCATCTAACCAACTCTCTTGTGCTTATATTATCTTTCGTTGGTTCATAAACTTTAATAGCCTTCATGTACCCAACTTGAACCATATCAGCCATAATGTTTTTTAATTGATATAAATCTAGCTCTAGCTTTGTTTTCATAGCTATTGTGTATTACTACATAAATTATAAATTAATAGTTTCTAACTACATAAATAAATCCAGCTTCTTTAAATGAGACCATTTTATATAAAAGTTGATCCTTCTCAATGATCCTCGCTTCTCTAGCTAATCTATTCAGTTCTATAGTAATTCTACGTATTTTTAATACCATTTCTTCGCTATAGTCAAATTTGACATCGTCTTTTTTCTTTAGAAGTTTCTCTTCTATACGTATCCTTTCTTTACTTTTATCAAATCCTTTTTTTCCTTTCATAAACAAATATTTAAATTATTAATTTGTGGACAATAAAGGAATCGAACCTCTTTTCACCCATACAAGTGCGTTCTAACCAGTAAACTAATTGCCCATTTGCCTGTATCACGTCGGATACAGGACTTAATCGACACGAATTTTTACACATAAAACAGCTATTCTCCCGAACCGCGTACCTATATCACTTTTCTCTCTTTAGTCTCTTTTGGTGTTTTTCCAGGTATATAGAACACAATGCAAATACAGTAAATGAAAGCCAGAAGACAATATTCATTTCGTTTGCAAGCAATACTGTTAATGCAAACGATATTGCCCAAATTGCTAATAGTGGAGTAAGTTTCATAAGATTAATTATTTAATTATTATTGTGAATAAGCCCGGATTCGAACCGGGATTTGCAAGATTTCGTTTGTACGTTTCAATTGTGGTTCTGACTTCCCCGATCGTCTTTCCTGCTTCGAGGCTAGCCAGCCGTATTATCAAACTAAGCGTCTACCAATTCCGCCACTTATCCTTATTAAAAAGTGCACTATCTTCGCAGACCGTACACTATACAACCACACAAATAAAAAATAAAACACTACATAAAAGTGCCCTACCCGATTCTCGCTATCGGATACCGTTCAATCCGTCAGTAGGGCTATATATACACACTAATAGTGTGATGATCTTTAACTTATCGACTGCTGCTGTCTTAGGCTCATATCATCGCCATCGATTGCTTATACAGTTTATTATTCTCCGCCTCGGCTATAATGCTTATTAGCGCAGGCTACTTTAACGTGCCCTGAACACGGCTTCATTTTTGAGGGTTAAGCCTCCCATCCCGAATTAGGATTCATCGGTTTACCGTTGTGCTCTGAAAGCGTTTCGCTCGCTTCTTCCGTAGGTCCTAACCTAACAGAGATTCGTAAAATTTTATACTTTCCAAAAAGGAATCTATAATTTCACTTTTAGTTTTATTACTTTTCGCCAATTTTCTAACAGTGGATTCATCATAAGTTTCTAAGTCTTTCACATATTTACGAAGAAAGACTAATTGATTATTTATATATTCTATATCCATAATTACCTCCAAGAACTATCACGATTTATATAATCAGCATGATTTCCGGTAAAGAACGCTTTCAATACATTACCTTCTTTTTTAGGAAACTCCGGCTTATATGACTTCTTTTCCTCTTCAATCTCTCTATATTCTTTTTGTTGTCTCTTTGCCAAGAGCCAAGCCTGTTTCAATGATTCACTCAAAGAAATACGACGATACGCTTTCAAGATGTGAGCGTGTTTCATTATCTCACTGTTATTGAATTTTCCGGTTTCTGTCAAAAATGTAAATGCGTTCATCTTGATCTCTTTTTAGTTATTACTATTGTTTCTATCAAATTTTATCCTTTTATTTGTATTGGATTGATTTGGTATTGCAAATATAGTACATATTTTCTGTACACCAAAAGAAAGTACAGAAAATATGTATAACAAAACATTATTTAACTATTAGAGTGGATAATACATTATTATATTATGAAACAGAAAGCTACTTTAATGATTAGCATTGCTTCCCTCATTATAAGCATTGCTTCTATTTGCCTGGTAAGTCTTAGATGTGAACCAATGAAAGCGGATTGGTTAGGAATACTTGTGGGTATATTAGCCTTTTGCACTACAATATTAATTGCTATAGTAGGAGGTGGTTTTTATTTTAATCATGAAATAATTAATAAAAAAATAAGAGACTTAGATAATAGATATGCAGACATCGCTTCTGACAGTTTATTTTATAATCATATAAATGATATTCAATTTTTTACATATCATAAATATGGGGAATATTTTAGTTCATTGAACGCCTGTATATCAGCATTAAAGCATAATTGTGATGAAGGTAAAAGAAGAATGTTTATAGAATACATAAATAATATCACAAGATCTTATCATATAGAAATGAATAAAAAGGATATTGTCATAATAATAGATGCTTTAAAAAGAATAAAACATATAGAAGGAATAGAAGAATTAATTGAACAATTTAATCAAATAAGCAAGAAGCTTTCTTAAAATAGTCTATTGCAATTAGTAATACAAAAATAAAATATCCAATAATAAATCCTATTAGAATTGATATATTACGGTTTTGTGATAAACAAGCTACCAAAGTAAATATGAGAATAAAAATACCGAAAAAAAACATAATATAAAGCACATATTCCCAATGCGATTTAATTTTTCTCATAATCAATTTGGATTAGCTGTTATTAATTGAAAATAAAAATATCCGCAATAGGTTGCAGCTACTACGGATACCTATATTAAACCTCTAATTGAGGAAGTTTAACCACTTTGTCTCTGTAACATCTGCAACTTGTTACGATGCAAAGATAGTACATATTTTCTGTACTACAAATATTTTATAATTATTATGGATACAATTACTAGTCGTTTTTTTGACGTATTAAAAGAATTAGGAATTTCAATTACTTCTTTGGCAGCAGAAATTCCAAACATTACAACTAAACAAAAATTATCAAATGCCAAAAACGGCAGGAATGAGGTACAAATAGATGTGGTTAGTTATATCTGTTCAACTTATCCTATTGTAAGTTGCGACTACATTCTCACCGGCAACGGCCCCATGTTCAAAGAAGAACAAGAGACTGGATATAAACAAGAAGTTGTAAGCGATCACTCAAAGAAGTTATTCGAAGAGTTCAATAAGCAAACAAGAATATTGTTGGCTCAAAGGGATGAAGAAATTAGAAACCTTCAATTAGAAAATGCTTTTTTGAAAGCACAAAATAATATGCAAAATGTTGGATAAAACAATGCAACACAATTTTTTATAACAAAAGACGATAATATATTGTTATAACATGTGTTTTTAAACATACAAACAAAATCAATTTTAGTAATATCTTTTCAATAAATCTGGTGTTATATTACAACAAATATCCCTTTTAATATTACAAACTAAAACATTAGATTATGGAAATGTATGAATTATTACTGGAAAGAGTAGTCGTACTTACAAACGAGTATTTAAAGATTAAACAAGAATTAAAAGAATTAAAAGACCTGACCGAAAACCAAAAACACAATGATAGCAATGGCCGAATAATTCATATGAAGATTAAGAAAAAGAAATGATATTTGATTTAAGGGTGGTTTTTATTGACCACCCTTTTTATTAAACACATAATCAATAACTTTGGAATTAGCCTCATTTATAGAACTAAAATCCTTCTTGATATAAATTTCAGTTACCCTCATGGATTCGTCAACATGATTTAAGGCGGAATGGACTATATACTTGTCTATTTTAAGATCATTAGCCGCAATAGTAGCCCATGAATGGCGCGCAGCATAAAATTCCAAATCTTCTATGATGTCACCGTTCTTTTTTGACTTATTTATATCGTTAATGATCTTCTCAATCTCCTTAAGGCCCTTATTGATAGCTTTATTAAAGTTCTTATAATCGGCATACATTTGATAGAATCTGAACACTCTTTTCCCTGTATGATCTTTGTATTTCTCCAGCAGATCGGAAATAAACGGGGGTACATCTACGTGAATTTCCGCGTTATCTCTACGTCTAGTTCTTGTTTTCTCTCTGAAATACTGAATCGTATTATTGCTTATCTTATCACAGCTATATAAGTCAGCAGAATTCATTCCTATCAGACAGAAAGACAAGATAAATACATCTTTTGCAAGATTATATCTGCAATTTTGCTCTACATTTTTCCTGGCGTTATGCCGCATTATGTAGGGTAAATCATAAATTGCTTTTATTGTTTGCGGTGATAATGCCCTTTTTCTTGTAGTCTCTTCTTTGGGAACCTTAAACTTCATGAATGGAGACCAAGGTATTAGTATTACTCCTTTCTCTTCATCGTTATATTTTAATTTAGCCTCCTTATGCAAATGCCGAATACATGCGGTATAGTTAGATAACATTCTATTAGTTGTGATACGCTTCCCTTTTTTTATAGCTTCTAAATTGGATTTTTCCTTTTTTTCTATCAGAAACTTCGAATAATTAACCAGCATTGAATAGGTTATTTCAGAAATAGATATAATATCTCTTTTCATAAAGTTGATTAATGACTGAAGCATGCCTTTGTAATTGGAAGCAGTTCCATTTTTACCTTGTTTTTCAAGATTGTTTATATAGTCCTTTGCAAAAGAAACAAAATCAATATCTTTCTTTTTGTCTTCTTCCTTTTGGTTCAAATAATCGACCAATTCATCTATTGACATATTATCTATAGTAAGAGCGATCTTGCTACATTTATTACGATAATAATTGATAATCTCATTACATTGATCTATCTTTTCCTGATTTTTTATCTTGAAATTCTTGACCGTCAAATCTTCTTGGCTTACATATATAGAGGTTGGCAACCTTCGAACAACCCTGTTATGAGTTATCCGAATTTTTACATTCCAGGTCTTATCTTTTCTTTTTTGGTGCTTTTGCACTTCTGCTTTAAATGTAGCCATAATTTCATATGTATTTTTTATGTTTTTCTTTTTCGAGCAACAATAGAGCAACAATTTCAAGCAAAAGTAGCATTTTAAATCAAAAGTAACAAAATAAAAGGGTTATAAATCATTTTAGACTTATAACCCTATTTATTTATAATCATCTGAAAATCAGCACAAATACATAATAATCAGACCTTATTTTTGTGGAGCGGTAAGCGAGACTCGAACTCGTGACCCTTAGCTTGGGAAGCTAATGCTC
>ERZ1106983.2939-NODE-2939-length-10258-cov-2.504557_pt1 | contig 10258 bp, 9 predicted proteins | sample MGYA00403693_ERZ1106983 | MGnify/ENA primary metagenome ERZ1106983 (study PRJEB35170, sample SAMEA104062420) | human gut metagenome | biome: human gut; feature: human-associated habitat; material: faeces | place: Denmark | collected 2012-07-13 ...
GCTGGCACCGACAGGAGGGCCGGACTCTGCTGCCTATGACGCTGCTGGCCAACCATGCTTTGGTGGACGGCATCCACATCGCCCGGTTCTATGAGAATCTGGACCGGGAGCTGGCCGCCCTCTGCGGCGGGGAGAAAACAGAGTACTGAATCAGGAAAGGAGAGAGCGGCAGGTGAGGCGCTGCATTGTGGTGGCCGGGATCGCATGAATCAAATTTGAAAGGAGAATTTCCTCATGCAGATTCCGGCGAATACCATCTATCCCCGCACAGGCGACCGGGAGACCGTCTATCTGAATGCAGTGGTGTCAGACCCCAATATTTCTGTGGGGGATTACACGATCTACAACGATTTCCTCCGGGACCCCACGGAATTCGTGCGCAACAATGTGCTCTATCACTACCCCATCAACGGCGACCGGCTGGTGATCGGAAAATTCTGCTCCATCGCCTGCGGCGCGAAATTCCTGTTCACCAGCGCCAACCACACGCTGAAGTCCCTGTCCACCTATCCCTTTCCCATCTTCTACGAGGCGTGGGACACGTCTGTCTCGGAGATCACGGAGACCTGGGACAACCGGGGGGACATTGTCATCGGCAGCGATGTCTGGATCGGCTATGAGGCCGTCATCCTCTCCGGTGTGCGGATCGGTGACGGCGCCATCGTGGCCGCCCGGGCGGTGGTGACGGGGGACGTGGAGCCCTACACCATCGTAGGCGGCGTACCGGCGAAGCCCATCCGGAAGCGGTTCACACCGGAGACCATCCACCGTCTGGAGCGGCTCCGGTGGTGGGACTGGCCACGGGAGAAGCTCCAGCTGCTGCTGCCCCTGCTCCGCCGGGGTGACCTCACGGCACTGGAGCGGGCCGCGGAGAAATTCTAATCCACACAAAAACCGGGCGGCACACAACTGTGCCGCCCGGTTGGATATTTACTCTTAAAACTTACACCTGGATACCGCCCACAAAATAGGTATTGTAGTACCCGCTGGTCAGGCTGCTGACGATGACACCGCCGCTGCGGGAAGAGGAGGAGTGGATGAACTGCCCATCTCCCGTGTAGATACCGGCATGGGAACATGCCTTGCCGGCGTTGCGGCTGGGATCGTTGAAGAACACCAGATCGCCGGGCTGCAGCTCGGAGATAGAGTATACCCGGGTGCCCAGGCCACTCTGCCACTGGCTGGTGGCGGAGTGGGGCAGGGAGTAGCCGTGCTGGCTGTACACGTACATGGTGAAGCCGGAGCAGTCAAAGCCGCGGGGAGAGGCGCCGCCGTACACATAACCCGTGCCCAGGTACTGCTTGGCGGTGGCCGCGATGTCGCTGTTGGAGGAGGAAGACTCCGTCAGGTCCAGGAAGTCGCTGCGGATGTAACCCTCGGTGCCGTACTCACAGGTGACGTCGTACCAGCCGTCCACCAAGCCGTTGACCGTGACGATGGCGTCCTCCTCAATGGTGGCCAGCACAGAGCTGTCGGTAGAGGCGTCGGAGCGGACGTTCACGCCGTCGGAATTGACGCGGCCGTATGTAGTGAAGACATTGTCCTGATCTACGTTCAGGTAGTCAGCAGACACATAGCCGGTGCTGCCGTTGTAGGCGATCTTGTACCAGCCGTCCACGGAGTCATCCAAGATCGCCACCGCCACACTCTTGTCCAGCGTGGTGACCACGGAGGCGGAGGTAGAGGGCTCGGCCCGCAGCCGCAGGGAAGAACCTGTGGTGCAGCCGGCGCCGGTGGCGATGTCCGCTGCCAGGGCGGTGGCCGCCAGCAGCATTGCGGTGAGAACGGAGAGGAACAGGACCTTGCCTGCTCTGCCTGCGAAGTGCGTCATAGGTGTACGTTCCTTTCGTCAGTCTTTTGTAGCGCGGGGAAAAGGTCCTGTTTCTTACAGCTTGCCAGCAAGAGCACGATCCAGCCAGACGGTGGCGATGTCCATCGCCGCGTAGAGGCTGTCCTTCTCGCTCTTCTTGACCACACGGTCCCGGGACTTCAGCTCCGGGTCCGTCAGCTGCAGCTGGATGGAGACCTTGGTGGCCACCTCCATGTCCTGCTCCTTCTTGGTGTTGAGGATCTGCATCATGATGATATATTTCTCAGCCATCGTGCCGTAGTAGATCAGATTGTCCACCCGGCGAAGGGGATGGCCCTTGTATGTCAAACCTTCTGCCTTCTTGGACTTGCTCTCTGCCATGGAAACACTCCTTCAAAAGTTGTAACCGAATTGTAACAGATTTTATCCGCTTTGTCAACGTTTGGTCACAAGAAATTACAGCCAATTCCTGGGAAGAGACCTGCCTTCGGCCCCTGGACGCAAAAAATCCCGCAGGGAAGGTCGCCGCGCCATTCGCACGGATGCCCTCTCTGCGGGGGAATGCAGAAGGAAAACGGTTACTGCCCCAAATATCTGCGGACCAGCACCTGCAGCAGCTCGTCCCGGTCGATCTTGCGGATCAGGGTCCGGGCATTGTTGTGATTGGTGATGTAGGTGGGGTCCTCGGAGAGAATATAACCCACGATCTGGTTGATGGGGTTATAGCCCTTTTCCTCCAATGCCCGATAGACGGTCGAGAGAATCTGATGGATCTCTGCGTCCTTCTCCGTGGCAATATTGAATTTCCTGGTAAAATCGTCCATACAGACACCACCTTTCCCGAAGGGAGCACCACTTCATAATACAAAACTAGTATACTCGTTTTTTGAAAAACTGTAAAGCGTTTTCCGCATGAAATTTGAAAAAATACGCCCCGTAATCGCTGGGAGGGCGCTGGACCGAAAGAACAGGGGGGTCCAGTGCAGCAGAACGGCCTTCGGCCCGCCTCACAGCGCCTCCGGGAGCGGCGTCTGCATCGGCGCTGCTGGGGGATTGGATTTGAGCCGGGCGGAACGCATCCGCCCGGCTCAAGGTTTCTGTCTGCACAATAGCACCTGGACGCGACGGCACACAAGCCCGCTGTGCAGTCCGCAGGCGGCCGCATATTACCGCAGGACGGCGTTCAGCTCTGCCTTCAGTGTCTCCAGGATGCTCTTCACATCCTCATCGGCCTCCTGAGCGGTGAGGCTGCGGTCGTCGGAGCGGAGCGTCAGGTTGAAGGCCACGCTCTTCTTGCCCTCCGGGATGCCGGAGCCGGTGTAGATGTCGAACAGGGACACATCCTTCAGCAGCCCCTTGGCGCCCCGGCGGATGCAGTCCTCCAGCGCTCCCACGGTGACGGCCCTGTCGCACACCACGGCGATGTCCCGGGTGACGGCGGGGAACTTGGGCAGGGGGACATATTCCGGGTCGGCCCCCTTGGCATTCTCCAGCTCGTCCATGGCCAGCTCTGCGCAGTAGAATTCCGCGTCTACGCCATAGTTCTTGGCCACCAGGGGATGGATCTGGCCGAACCAGCCCAGGCAGTCACTGCCGCTCCACACCTCGGCGAAGCGGCCGGGGTGGTAGGAGAGCTCCTCCGGCAGGCCGCTGCCGATGCGGAAGGTCACATCCTTCACCCGCAGTTCCTGGAGGATCGCCTCAATGGCGCCCTTCATAGCGTAGAAGTCCATGTCGCCGCCGTAGGCGCCCAGGGTCAGTGTCTTGGACTCGATGGCCAGGCCGTCCTCGCCGCCGGGCAGGTACGTCCGGCCCACCTCATAGAGCTTCACGTCCTGATTGCGGTAGTTGTAGTTCCGGGTCAGGATCTCCAGCATGGAGGGCAGGGTGGTGGTCCGCATGATGGAGGTATCCTCCCCTAGGGGGTTCAGGATCTTGAAGGAGTTCCGCCGCTGGTAATCTTCCGGCCAGCGGATCTTGTCGTACTGGGTCGGGGAGATGAAGGAGTAGGTGATGATCTCATCGTACCCGAAGGCCCGGCACACGCTGGACACCCGGCGCTCCAGGATCTCGGCGGCGCCATAGCCGCCCAGGGTGGTCTGGCCCCGCATCAGGGTGGTGGGGATGTTGTTGTAGCCGTAGAACCGGGCCACTTCCTCCGCCAGATCGGCGATGCCCTCCACGTCGCCCCGCCAGGAGGGGATGGTCACGTCGGCAGGGCCGCCGGGGCAGCTGTCGTCCGCTGTGCGGATGTCCACCCGGGCCAGATACCGGTACTGCTCCGCTGCGGGGATGTCGGTGCCCAGCAGCGCGTTCACCCGCTCCGGGTCCATGCGGATGGTGTGGGGCTGGGGCACGTAGTTGAGGATGTCGATGACGCCGTCCACCACCTCTCCGGCGCCCAGCAGCTCCACCAGCTCGCAGGCCCGCTGGACGGCGGGCAGGGTGTTCAGGGGATCCAGACCCTTCTCGAACTTGGCGGAGGCCTCGGTCCGCATCCCCAGGGACAGAGCGCCCTTGCGGATGCAGGTGCCGTCGAAGCAGGCGGACTCGAACACCACGTCGGTGGTGTCCGCCACGATCTCGGAGTTCAATCCGCCCATGATGCCCGCCAGGCCCACGGCCCGGTGCTCGTCGGCGATGACCAGGTGGTTGGCGGTGAGTTTGCGCACGTTGCCGTCCAGGGTGGTCAGTTCCTCGCCCTCCTCGGACCGGCGGACGATGATGTGGCCGCCCTTCACATAGCGGTAATCAAAGGCGTGCATGGGCTGGCCGTACTCCAGCATCACATAGTTGGTGATGTCCACGATGTTGTTGATGGGACGGACGCCCATGCTCCGCAGCCGCTCCCGCATCCACTTGGGGGAGGGGGCGATCTTCACGTTCCGCACCATCCGGGCGGTGTACCGGGGCACCAGATCGGCGGCAGGGGTCTCGATGTCCAGCAGGTCCGTCAGCACGCCGTCGGCGCCGCCCTGTACCTCCGGTTCGTGGAGAGTCAGGGGCTGCTGGTAGGTGGCGGCAACCTCCCGGGCCAGACCGATGACGCTGAGGCAGTCGGGGCGGTTGGGGGTGATCTCGAACTCCACCACATGGTCATCCGCGCCGATAATGGGCTTGATGTCATCGCCGTTCTGGATCCCTTCCTCGTGGAGGACGAAGATGCCGTCGGGGATGCAGTGGGGGAACTCCTTCTGGTCGGCGTGGAGATCCTCCAGGGTGCAGATGGTGCCTGTCTTGGTGTTGTAGGCCACCAGGTCCCCCTCGTGGAGGTTGGGGCAGATGGTGTCCGGCACAGCGGTGGAGCCGCCCAGGTCCAGACAGGTGTGGAAGGTGTAGTCCGGCTGGCTGGCGCACTCCAGGATCTTGGCGCACACCACCGGCCCGAACACCTTGTCACCGGGCTGGATGTCGGCGGGGATGGAGGGCTTGTCCTTGTCCAGGGGCTTGTAGTCCCCCAGAATGGCGGCGGGGGTGATGGCGGCATAGGGGAAGTCCCGCTCGTCCAGGCCCAGCTCGGCCAGACCGCACAGCATGCCGTCGGACAGCACGCCGCGCAGCTTGCCCTTCTCGATCTTCTTGCCGCCGGGCAGGGTGGACTTGTGCAGGGCTACGGGTACCAGATCGCCCACATGGACGTTCCAGGCACCGGTGACGATCTGCACCGGCTGCTCCCGGCCGGCGTCCACCTGGCAGATCCACATGTGGTCGGAATCGGGGTGACGCTCCATAGACAGCACCTTGCCCACCACCACGTTGGAGATCTCGGCCCCCCGGTCCTCGGTGGTCTCCACCTTGGAGCCGGAGAGGGTCATGGCCTCGGCAAAGTCTTTATCGTTGGCGTCGACGTGCACAAACTCGTCCAGCCACTTTCTGCTCAGTAACATATCTTCTATAACTCCTTTATATCGGAATGCGGGAGTGCCCCGCAAAAGCCTCGCAGAGTTTCACGCCGCCGGCGTGAAAAAATATCCAGTCATTTTCGGAAGGACACGTGCCTGCCGAAAATTCCCTGACTCAGCCGCCTTGGGCGGCGTTCACCAGTGACCGATGTCACTGGTGAGGGGGAATCTAAAGGGGGGACGAGGTCCCCTCTTTAAGAACTAGAACTGTTCCAGGAATCGCACGTCGTTCTCAAAGATCAGCCGCAGGTCGGCGATCTTGAACCGCCGCATGGCGGTGCGCTCCAGGCCGATGCCGAAGGCCCAGCCGGAGTAGACGCTGGGATCGATGCCCGCCATCTCCAGCACCCGGGGGTGGATCATGCCCGCGCCCAGCAGCTCGATCCAGCCCTCACCCTTGCAGGTGGGGCAGCCCACACCGCCGCACTTGTGGCACTGCACGTCCATCTCGCAGGACGGCTCGGTAAAGGGGAAGTGGTGGGGGCGGAAGCGGGTCTTGGTGCCCTTGCCGTAGAGCTGTTCCACCACAGTGTTGAGGGTGCCCTTCAGATCGGCCATGGTGACGCCCTTGTCGATGACCATGCCCTCCACCTGGTGGAACATGGGGGAGTGGGTGGCGTCCACCTCGTCCTTGCGGTAGACCCGGCCGGGGGCGATGATGCGGATGGGCAGGGGCATGGAGTCCATGGCCCGCACCTGCATGGGGGAGGTCTGGCTGCGGAGCATCACCCGGCTGTCCTCGTCAAAATAGAAGGTGTCCGACCAGTCGCGGCTGGGGTGCCCCTCGCCGGCGTTGAGCCGGTCGAAGTTGAGCTCGGCCAGCTCCACCTCGGGGCCGTCCAGCACGGTGAAGCCCATGCCGATGAAGATGTCCTTGAGCTCATCCAGGGCGATATACATGGGGTGCTGGTGGCCCATCGTCACGGGCTTGCCGGGGACAGTGACATCCAGCGCCTCGGCCTCCAGCCGGGCCTCCAGCGCCTTGGCCTCCAGCTCCCTGCCCTTGGCCTCCAGCTCGGCCTCCAGAGCGGCGCGCACTTCGTTGGCCAGCTGGCCCATGGCGGGGCGCTCCTCAGCGGAGAGCTTGCCCATCATCTTCAGCACCGCGGTGAGCTCGCCCTTCTTGCCCAGGTACTGGACGCGCAGGCTGTCCAGCTCGGCAGTGGACTGGGCGCCCTCAAAGGCGGCAAGCGCCTGGGCGCGAATGTTGGCTAACTGTTCTTTCATGGTTCATAACTCCTTTTTTGGATGAAATGGGGACGGCAAAGCGCCGTTCCACAGAGAAAACGATCTCAGGGCGTTCCGCCCAGATGGTGGGCCACCGATTCCTCCATGCTGATGGTGTACCGGGGCAGGTCGTACCGCCCGCCGGAGAGATTGGCCCGGCCGTATTTGGTGGTCACCGTCATAGCAAAGCGCTTTTGGAGAAAGTCGCTGGACCATGGCTCCTTTTGGCCGTAGGGGTAGGCGAAGTAGAGAACCTTTGTGTTCAGATTCTTCTGGATCAGATCCACACTGGACTCCAGGTCGGGGAGCACTCGCTGGTCATAGGCCTCCCGGGTCTCGCCCGGCGCACGCCGGATGCCACGGGGCTGGTCATGGTGCAGGTCGTAGGTGTGGGAGCCAAACTCCACCAGACCCGACGCCTCCATCTCCCGGCACATGTCCCAGGTAAGAAATCCGGGCTCCCCCTGGTCCACCGATTTGGTAACCAGGGCGATGGCCGCCTTGTCTCCAAACTCCTTTAAAACGGGGAAGGCCAGGCGGTAGTTGCTCTCGTAGCCGTCATCGAAGGTAATGAGCACCGCCTTCCCTCTGGGAAGGTGGCCCTTTGCCAGCTCCCGAGGGAGCACGCAGGCATAGCCGTGGTCCTTCAGCCACTGCAGGTCCTGCCGAAACCGTCCCGCCGTCACCGTCCAGGTGTTATAGGGCTGACCGTCCTCCACCACATCGTGGTACATGAGGATGGGCAGGGCCTGACCGTTGCCGGAGAGGGCGTTGTCGCCGGTGCAGAAAATCAGGAGCAGCAGGGCCACTGCAGAACATGCAAACAGGGAACAGATCCGTCGCGTAAACATTGTGTGCCTCCGAAAAAGAAAACAAAAAAGCCTTTCATCCCAATCAATTGGGACGAAAGGCAACCCTTCCGCGGTACCACCCGCATTCGCGTCCTTGGACACGCACTTCATTTCCCGTAACGGCGGAACCACCGTCCCCCTCTCGGGGGCCGCTCCCGGGCGAACCAAGGGGAAGCTTCCCAGGCAGGCTTTCAGCCGGTGACCCGCCCTCTCTGACAGAAGAAAAACACCCTATTTTCCCGTTCTTCGCATTTCGACTATGGACTTTTATATCACAAAAAAAGGGAAAAAGCAACCCCCTTTCCCGGAATAGAGCGGGGAAAAACAAAATCTTAAAAACCTATTTACAAGGTAGGTTTTTAGGGATATAATAGAAACCACTCCAAGGGAAACAGCCCCCGCGGTTGAAAAAAGCGGAAAAAGAGGGGATCGACCCCTGGAATCAATAGACAAACCACCGGGAGAGTGGTAAAATAAAAAGACTGCCTGCTAAGGATCTCCCCCAGCGGGCAAACTGAATGTACAACACCGGCTGTGGGGCCGGAAGAGGATAACGGAGGGACAACCCCATGCTAGAGTTACAGCACATCAGCTATGACGTCGAGCAGGACGGCGACAACAAGGGCATCCTGCGGGATATCAATTTGACTATCAACGAGCGCTTTGTGGCAATCACCGGCCCCAACGGGGGCGGTAAGTCCACCATGGCCAAGATCATCGCCGGCATCTATAAGCCCACCGCCGGCCGCATCCTGCTGGACGGGGAGGACATCACCGACCTGGACATCACCCAGCGTGCCCAGCGGGGCATCAGCTTTGCCTTCCAGCAGCCGGTGCGCTTCAAGGGGCTGACGGTAAAGGACCTCATTACCCTGGCCAGCGGTAAGAACATCGGCGTGCCCGAGGCCTGCAACTACCTGTCCGAGGTGGGCCTGTGCGCCAAGGACTACATTGACCGTGAGGTGGACGGATCCCTGTCCGGCGGTGAGCTCAAGCGCATTGAGATCGCCATGATCATGGCCCGGGGTACCAAGCTGTCCGTCTTTGACGAGCCGGAGGCGGGCATTGACCTGTGGTCCTTCAGCAACCTCATCCAGGTGTTTGAGCACTTGCATGAGAAGATCAACGGTTCCATCCTCATCATCTCCCATCAGGAGAGGATTTTGAACATCGCTGACCGCATTATCGTCCTGGCGGACGGCCAGGTCCAGCGGGACGGGCCCAGGAAGGATATCCTGCCCTCGCTGCTGGGAGCGGCGCCTGAGGTTTGCAGCGCCCTGACGGACAAGGTGCGGTAAAGGAGGGATTTTTATGGACGCAATCCAAAAGAACCTGCTGGAGCAGGTAGCGGAGCTCCACGGCGTGCCTGAGGGGGCCTATAACATTCGGGCCAACGGGAAGGCGGCTGCCCGGAATACCACTGCCAGCATCGATATTGTTTCCAAGACGGACAAGGACGGCATCGACATCATTATCAAGCCCGGTACCAAAAACCAGTCGGTCCACATCCCGGTGGTCCTCAGTGAGAGCGGCCTGACCGAAATGGTGTACAACGACTTCTTCATCGGGGACGACTGCGACGTGACCATCGTGGCCGGCTGCGGCATCCACAACTGCGGGGTGCAGAACTCGGAGCACTCTGGTATTCATGCCTTCTATGTGGGGAAAAACGCCCGGGTGCGCTATGTGGAGCGCCACTACGGCGAGGGCGACGGCATGGGCGAGAACATCATGAACCCCACCACCGTGGTGGAGATGGACGAGGGCAGCTACATGGAGATGGAGACCACCCAGATCAAGGGAGTGGACTCCACCATCCGCACGACTAAGGCCAAGCTGGGGCCCAATTCCACCCTTATTATCAAGGAGAAGGTGATGACCCACGGCCGCCAACTGGCCAAGTCCGATTTCACAGTGGATCTGGACGGGGAGGGCTGCCACACCAATGTCATCTCCCGGTCTGTGGCCCGGGGCGAGTCCAAGCAGGTGTTCCTGGCCCGCATCAACGGGAACGCCGCCTGCTACGGCCACTCTGAGTGCGATGCCATTATCATGGATCAGGGCGTGGTGTCCGCCATCCCGGAGGTCACCGCCAACTGTCTGGACGCCCAGCTCATCCACGAGGCCGCCATTGGCAAGATCGCCGGTGAGCAGCTCATCAAGCTGATGACCCTGGGCCTGACTGAAAAGCAGGCAGAGGAACAGATCATCAACGGCTTCCTCAAGTAATACAGAACCATGCAAAGGCAATATCCCGGTTTTGGGCTATTGCCTTTTTTCATGCAGCAGAGAGGAGAATGGGAGTTGAATCTGGTTATCAACGAATCGCAGCCGCTGTGGGAGTACCTGCGCTGCGCAGAGAAGCCGGTGGTGCTCTACGGCATGGGGGACGGCGCCCTGAAGATCCTGGCTGTGTGCCGGCAGTATGGCATTCCCATCGCCGGCATCTTTGCCAGCGATGAGTTTGT